>Ga0065721_10005070_pt1 | contig 23235 bp, 13 predicted proteins | sample Mesricmetagenome_FD_59108 | JGI IMG/M metagenome (GOLD analysis project Ga0065721, IMG submission 59108) | Mesophilic microbial community from rice straw/compost enrichment Sample: eDNA_1 v2 (version 2) | ecosystem: Engineered > Solid waste > Grass > Composting > Bioreactor | place: USA: Davis...
GGTGCCGAATGGCTTTCAATGGCAGGTCGGCTCCTGCCATAGTGACCATCGTCTCGATACGGGCGACTGCATCGCGTGGGGTGTTGGCGTGAACGGTGGTCATGGAGCCTTCGTGGCCGGTATTCATGGCCTGAAGCATGTCCAGCGTCTCTGGTCCACGGCATTCCCCAACGATAATTCGATCGGGACGCATTCGCAGAGCGTTCTTGACCAGATCTGTGGCGGTGATCTGTCCTTTGCCTTCGATGTTCGCGGGGCGAGTTTCCAGTCGCAGAACATGTTCCTGCTGCAATTGAAGTTCCGCAGCGTCCTCGATCGTGATGACACGATGGTCCTGCTGGATGAAGCTCGACAGGGTATTGAGAAGCGTCGTTTTCCCTGACCCGGTTCCCCCGCTGATGATGATGTTCAGACGGGCTTTCATGGCCCCTTCCAGCAACATCACCATCTCAGGTGTAAATGCTCCGAAGCGGAGCAAGTCTTCGAGCGTGAGCGGTCGTGTTCCGAATTTTCGAATGGTCAGTGATGGGCCATCCAGGGCCAGTGGCGGAATAATCGCATTTAGTCGAGACCCGTCAGGCAGGCGGGCGTCGCACATCGGACAGGTTTCATCAATCCGCCGCCCCACTCGCGAAACAATCCGGTCAAGGATCTGGAGCAGGTGGTCATTGTCGCGAAAGGTCACATCCGATCGCTGGATACGGCCATCTTTTTCAATAAAGACCTTTTTGGGGCCATTGATCATGATGTCCGCGACCCCCTCCTGTTTCATCAGGATTTCCAGCGGGCCGAATCCGAAGGTCTCATCGAGAACCTCTTCAATCAGCCGTTCCCGCTCGGAGCGATTGAGCAGGGGATTTTCTGTGTCGCAGAGATGCTCAACAACGAGTCGGATTTCCCGTCGCAGTGTATCTCCCTGCAACTCTCCGAGTCGATTTAAGTCGAGTTTGTCAACAAGTTTGCCGTGAATGAGCCGTTTGAGGTTCTCGAAATCATCCCCACTCGGTTCCTTGCGGAGTCGGGACACAGTCGAAACAGGTGCAGCCATGGCAATCAGTCAACTCTGGAGACAGGTGTTTGCATCCAATCAGACAACAGTTGAGCAGAATGAACCTGGTTCCTGCGGCCTCTGGGGGCGTGTTACAACTTGCGCAGTTGGAAAAACCGGAGTTTCAGGAAGTCAGGACTTATCTCGCTCAATCCAACGCTAGCTCAAGAATGTGGAAGACGGCGGCTGTCGATTCCGAAATGTTGAAGAAAGACCACAACTCGTGTGTCTCCCACCTTTGAATGGCAACAAGTTGGAATCTGTTGGATTTGCCGAAGTTAGCGGTCTTGTCGACTGAGTCTGGCTGGGGAAATCTTGCGAGAATGAGCCATTGTTTAAACTTTTCAATTGACAGATGACCTCGTGATATCTAGGCTCATAATNGGAAGATTGGCGATGGTTGATTTGTTCCGTACTGGGACTGGGACGATGCCATTAGACCAGTCTCAGGGGCCTTGTTGACCAACCTNAATGACCGGATAAGGCTGCACCCCGCAGTTCGATTGTTCCTGTCAATCGCCAGCTGGCGTCCACACTTGTGCCTGCCTATGTTCGTCCATCGGCTGATTCCTTCCCCGCGTTTCAGTACGAGCGAATGGATCGACCGATTCGTCCTACCCCATGCCGTCCCGCCTGTATGGAGATCCTGCCATGGCGATAGCAAGTAGCAGCTGTTCCCCGACGCACTTTCGAAATCTTTCTCGACGTGGTTTTCTTCAGGTTGGAATGCTGGCTGGAACAAGCCTGACCCTTCCGGACCTTCTTCGGAGTCAGGCTCGCGCTGAACTGAAGGATTACCCAAACTTCGAAGGGACCGCCAAGTCCGTCATTCACATCTTTCTCCCTGGCGGAATCGCCCAGCAGGAATCGTTTGATCCAAAGCCGAACGCTCCTTTGGAGTACCGCGGCGAAATGCAGTCGATCGAGACCAATATTCCTGGCGTGCGTTTCGGGCAGCATTTCCCCAAGACTGCACAAGTTGCGAACAAGATCTGCGTCATCAACTCCATGACTCATGGAGAAGCCGCCCACGAGCGCGGGACGCACAACATGTTTACGGGATATCGTCCCAGCCCGGCGATTCAGTATCCCTCCATCGGGTCGGTTGTCAGCCAGCAGTTCGGTAGTCGGAACAACCTGCCTCCCTATGTCTGTATTCCGAACGTCCCCAATGAATATGCAGGGAGCGGCTATCTGAGTTCCGCATTTGCTCCCTTCGCGTTGGGGAGCGATCCTGCCCGGGATGGCTTCAAGGTGCGGGATCTTGAGTTGCCGAACGGTGTTGATGACAGCCGCTTTGCGACACGTCGTTCAGCGCTGGAAGCTGTGAACGAGTATTTCCGCAAACGGGAAGTGTCCGATCAGATCACAGCAATGGACTCGTTCTATGAGGCTGCTTATAGCCTGATCTCTTCTCCAGAGGCTCGTGAAGCGTTCAATCTGGAGAAGGAGTCCGCAGAGATTCGTGACAAATATGGTCGTAATACGGCCGGGGCTCGAATGCTGCTGGCTCGTCGACTGGTGGAAGCAGGCGTTCGTCTGGTCAATCTGACTTACGGCGGATGGGACCATCACGACAACATCGTTAACGGCTTCAGGAATCAGGCTCCTGCTTTTGATCAGGCCTTTGCTCAGCTCATCAACGATCTCGATGAACGAGGCCGTCTGGATGACACGCTGGTGATGGTCTCCTCCGAATTCGGTCGTACTCCGCGAATGAATGCAACTGCAGGCCGAGACCACTGGCCAAAGGTGTTCAGTGTGATTCTCGCCGGCGGGGGAGTGAAGCGTGGAATCGTTTATGGAACCTCCAACGCAACGGCCAGCGAGCCGGAGAACGACCCGGTAACCGTCGAGGACCTCTTTACTACGGTTTACCACACCTTGGGGATTGTCGCTGATAAAGAGCTGATGGCTCCGGGGAACCGCCCGATTGAAATTGTCGATGGCGGTGAAGTGATTAAAGACCTGCTGGTGTGATGTCAGTGGGAAGCCAGACAGGTTCAGGATGGGGCATCCTGTAGTCTGGCTGAGGAACGGAGTCGTCTCTCAGGACGGCGACGATGATACGTGGACTGACGCATGCGCACGTGTGTGCGCATGCCAGTCCAGTTGACTTTGGTCTACCGGACTTGAACCCTGCACTGAACAGGTTGTCAGACTTTTCCCAGGGAGGCGAGACCTCGACGGAGAAAGCCCAGGGCCGATTCAACAGGGTGGAGTCTTTTCCTTACCGGGACGGGGCGATGCGTCTTCTCTCTACCGCTTCAATGTGCTGCGCGGCAGCACTTCTCTGCTGTCAACTGGCGTTTGCAGCAAACCCGCGATTCGGCGGTGTCAGTCCGATTGGCGCTCAGCGTGGAACGGAACTGGATGTCATCCTTCGGGGCGATCAGCTCGATGATGCAGAAGAGCTGCTTCTATATGAACCCGGAATCGAAGTCACTCATTTTGAACGTGTCACCAACGAAGACGAACGCAAGCGTGGTGACCGGATCAAGGTTCATCTGAAGATTGATCCGCAGTGCCGACTGGGGGCCCATCGGTTCCGTATTCGCACACGCACCGGGTTGTCGCGCGTCGTGTATTTCCATGTCGGAACGCTTCCGATTGTTGATGAAGTGGAGCCTAACACGGACTTCGCTACTCCGCAGGAAATTGGCCTCAATGTCAGCGTTTCCGGGAAGATTTTGCCGGAAGACGTGGATTATTATGTCGTTGAGGCAAAGAAGGGCGAGCGGATCACTGCCGAGATTTTCGGTCAGCGTTTCGGCGCTTCGACGGGAGATCGTTACTTCGATCCCTATCTGGCGATTTTGAATTCCGAGCGTTTCGAACTTGCCGTTGCTGATGATACGCCGCTTCTCTTCAACGATGCTGTTGTCTCAATCATCGCTCCTGAAGATGGCAAGTACTATATTCAGGTTCGTGATGCTTCCTATAACGGCGATGGAAACTCTCACTATTTGCTGCATGTGGGGACCTTCCCGAGACCATTGGCGGTGATCCCCAGCGGAGGTCGCCCCGGTCAGACTCTGGACGTCACCTTTCTGGGTGATGTGAAAGGGCCAATCACACGAACGGTCACCCTTCCCAATGAAGTCCCTGAGGATGGCTTTGCTCTCGAAGTGAGCGATGAAGGGGGAGAAGCACCGTCACCGGTCCCATTCCGGTTGGCCGACCTCGACAATGTTATCGAAACTGAAGGGAATCATTCCTTCGAAACCGCGACACCGGGTACGTCAAATTGTGCGTTCAATGGTGTCATTGCGGAGCCAGGGAAATCAGATTTCTTCCGATTTTCCGGCACCAAGGGACAGCACATCCAATTTGAGGCTTATGCCCGTCGAATCCGTTCTGGTCTCGATACTGTCATTGCCCTCTATAACGCGAAAGATGGCAAGCTGATCAAGGCAGACGACGATACCCGGCGTCCTGACAGTGCGATGTCAGTCGACCTGCCAGAAGACGGCGAATACATCCTGGAGGTCCGGGACCATCTCCGTAACGGAAGTCCAACGTTTACCTACCGCGTCGAACTCACCGGACGCACTCCAAGTCTCGTTGCGACCCCTCGGGAGTTTGAACGCTACATCGCTCCGGTCCTTGTTGTTCCACAAGGTGGAGGAGTTGGAATTGTCGCCACTGTCACCCGTTCAAATGTCGGGGGACCAGTGAACTTTCGAAGTGTAGATCTCCCGCCCGGAGTGCGGATGGAAGTCCCCGCTGACTGGCGTGGGGACACCAATATTCCCATTGCGTTCTATGCTGATGAGGATGCTCCAATTGGCGGAAAGTACTCGACAATCGAAGCCTTTCTGGATGATCCAGCACAGCCGGACCTCAAGGTGGTCGGTCGGCTCGAGCAGAAAATCATCATGATCCGGGCTCGTAACAATGACCGCGTGCAGGACGATTATCTCCTTCGTCTGCCGGTGGTTGTTGCTGAGAAGGCTCCCTTCAAATGCTGGATCGAAGTCCCGCCCGTTCCCTTGGTGACTAATGGATCTATGAATTTGAAGATCCGCTGTGAGAAAGCAGAAGGCTGGGACGAAGAAATCCGTCTGATCATGCTTCAGAATCCTCCGGGGATCACCTCGAACGGTTCTGCTGTTATTCCCAAGGGGGCGACCGAAGCAGAAATGCTGGTGAGTGCTGCCAACAACGCAACGATCCGGGAATGCATGATCGCTATCCGCTGCCGCTCCAAATTTGCCGGAGGGGACTACGAGTCGTTGACTCCTGCTGTCCCTCTGAAAGTGACGAACCGTTACGTCGATTTCGAATTTGCACAAGGGGCGGTCGAGCAAGGCAAGGAGATTGCCTACCTGATCAAAGTCAACAAGTCCAAGGACTTTGAAGGGGAAGCTGAAGTCGAACTCGTTGGCCTTCCTGCACATGCAACAGCCGAGAAGGTGAAGCTGACAAAGGACATGGAAGAACTCCAGTTTGTCATTAAGGCTGCACCGGAAACTCCGGTTGGTGTGACGACCGGACTTCGCTGTGTCGTGATGATTCCCGAGAATGGTTCGTTTATTCGTCACAACCTTGGGGATGGACGGCTGCGAGTAGACAAACCCGCACCTCCCCCGAAGGAAATGGCTGCTGCTGAAGCCAAACCAGCAGAAACTCCAAAACAAGAGGCTCCTCCCAAACCACTCACCCGGCTGCAGCAACTTCGTCTGCAACAGCAGAACGCCGGTGCGGGAGGGGGAGAATAATTCCCTCGCAGCAAGGGCCTGATGGTCTTGTGACCAGGCAGGCCCATTACGATTGAATGCCCGCCTCGCTTCAGGACACCCTCCTCAAAAGTATTCCTGCCATGAAACACACTATCTTTACTCTTCTGGCCGTCGCCAGTTGCGCCGCGTCGGCAGCGAATGCCTCGGAGCTTGTTGAACTCCGTCTTTTTCCAAAAGAGGTCAAACTCACCACGAAGAGAGCCTATCAGGGGATTGTGGTGCAGGGGGTCTACTCCGATGGATTGACCCGGGACCTGTCTTCCAAGGCAGATTGGAAGATTGAAAATGAAGGGCTTGTCCGACGGGATGGGACACGCGTCTATCCGGTGGCAGATGGTCAGACCAATCTGCAAGTCAGTGTCGAAGGAAAGAGCGGCGTCATTCCGGTCACCGTTGAAAAAGCTGCGGTTGATCGACCTGTGAGCTTCAAACTCGATGTGATGCCTGTTTTCATGAAGGCAGGCTGCAATACCGGAAGCTGCCACGGTGCGGCACGCGGTAAGGATGGATTCATGCTCTCGCTGTTTGGTTATGATCCGGACGGGGATCATTTCCGAATCACTCGAGAACAGCTGGGGCGACGTGTCGACCTGGCCGTTCCNGAAGCGAGNCTCCTTGTGGAAAAAGCCATNGGTGCGGTCCCTCATTCGGGAGGGCAGCGGTTTGAAGCTGATTCCCCGATGAACAAGACACTGCTGGAGTGGATCGAGAACGGGACTCCGTCAGACCCTAAGGATCAGGCAACATGTGTCTCGATTGAACTTTATCCGAGACAGGCGGTTCTCGATGGCGAAGGGGAAACGCAGCAGCTGCTTGTGTTGGCTCACTATTCTGATGGAACCGTTCGCGATGTTACCTCGTTGGCGGCGTTCTTCTCCAGCAATGATTCCTCCGCCAAAATTGATGAAGACGGACTGGTCACGGCCGGAGATCGCGGAGAAGCCTTCGTGATGGCTCGCTTCGACGTCCACACTCAAGGGTCTCAGTTCCTGACATTGCCCAAGGGGTTGAAGTATGAAGAGATCCCTGAGCAGCCAGTGAATTACATTGATGAGCTGGTTGCTGCAAAGCTGAAGAAGATTCGCGTTAATCCTTCCGAACTCTGCAGCGACGAAGAGTTCCTCCGTCGTGTCTCCATCGACCTGGTGGGGCTGCTCCCGACATATGAAGAGTTTGTTGAATTTACCAGCAGCACCGATCCGGATAAGCGTGCGAAGAAGATTGACGAACTGTTGGGCCGCAAGGAATTCACAGAAATGTGGGTTTCGAAGTGGGCCGAATGGCTGATGATGCGGTCAGGGGGACAGCGTCAAATCCCTGAAAAAGCAATTGTGCTTTATTCCCAATGGCTCACTGATCAGATCGCCAACAATGTCCCCTTGGACCAGATGGTTCGGGAACTTCTGTCGGCATCCGGTGGAACATTCTCCAATCCTGCGACCAACTTCTATGAGCTGGAAAATGATCGCCTGAAAGTGGCCGAGAACATCGCCCAGATCTTCATGGGGATGCGGATTCAGTGCGCACAGTGCCATAACCATCCATTCGATCGTTGGACGCAAAACGACTACTACGATTTTGCTGCATTCATAGCACAGATCGGGCGCAAACAGGGGGAAGACAGCCGTGAAGTGATCATCTTCAATAGTGGCGGCGGAGAGGTGAATCATCCGGTGACGAAAAAGGCGGCCATTCCGCGATTCCTCGGAGTGTCGACCCCTGCGGATATCAAAGGAAAGGATCGCCGGAAAGTTCTGGCCGACTGGCTGGCATCCCCGGAAAACCCGTACTTCGCAACGAACTTTGCAAACCGGGTCTGGCATCACTTCTTTGGAATCGGAATTGTTGAGCCGTTCGACGATGTTCGAATCTCCAATCCGCCATCGAACCCAGAACTGCTTGAGACACTCGGATCAAAGTTTACGGAGTACAACTACGACCTTCGGCGACTGATCCGCGACATCTGTAACTCCAATACATATCAGCGATCGACCCGCCGGAACGAAAGCAATATGTCTGATGAGTACAACTTCGCCCATCAGACGATTCGCCGGATCAAGGCTGAGTCGATGCTGGACATTATCTCCCAGGTCACTGAGACAAAAGACGACTTTCCCAAGTTGCCACCCGGGGCACGTGCGGTCCAGATCAACGATGGTCGCTTCTCGACCTACTTCCTCGACACCTTTGGTCGCGCCAGTCGCGAGACCGCCTGCTCCTGCGAAGTTCGCATGGAACCGAACCTCTCCCAAGCGCTTCATCTGATGAACGGCGATACTGTCGTTTCGAAGATGCAGAATGGGGGGCTCCTCAAGAAGTTGCAGGCTGAAAATCTCGAGCCGCGGGAGATCGTGGATCGGATCTATGTGACCTGCCTGACACGGCACATAACGGATCGGGAATGGGAGCAACTTGCTCCGCTCGTTTCTGAAGAAAGCCAGCGCAAACAGGGTCTGGAAGACATTTTCTGGGCAGTCCTGAACTCCCGGGAGTTCCTGTTCAACCACTGATGTTGTCGACAGTGTCGACGTATCCCCTGTGAGAAAATCGTTCCCTCCTGCCAGTAATCCCGCCTGAATTGCTATGAACATGAAACGTCCGTTGCTCGGTCTGACTGCACTCATCGCAGGTGCGATTGCGGTTCCTGTCTTCGCTGAAGAGGCGAAGCCACAAGAGGAACCCAAGATCACGTATGTGGATCATGTTCTTCCGATTTTCCGTGCCCGGTGCACGTCCTGTCATAATTCCAGTGACCAGCGCGGGGGACTTGCTCTCGATAGCTATACACAGATGATGCAGGGGGGCTCCTCTGGAGATGTCATTGAACCGGGAGATGCGGGAAACAGTTATCTGTTCAGCCTGGTCACCCATGCGAGTGAACCAAAGATGCCGCTCAATGGGGACAAGCTCCCTGCAGCTCAGCTGGCCATCATCGAGAAGTGGATCAATCAGGGAGCGCTGGAGAATGCTTCCAGCAAGTTTGTCCAGAAAAAGAAGAAGGGGGGGCTTGGGAATGTCGTCGCGAGTATGGAACGTCCAGACGATGTCGCTATCCCCCAGCGATATTTTGGTGAGCCGGTCTATCAGCCCCGTAACGCCAATGCTGTGACGGCATTGGCGGCCAGTCCCTGGGCATCGCTGTTAGCGGTTTCCGGACATCGCCAGATCGGTGTTTACGATTCGAAGAATCTTCACTTGCTTGGTGTCCTGCCGTTCCCCGAAGGGCGAGCACAGATCGCCAAGTTCAGTCGGAACGGATCGCTCCTTCTGGTCGGTGGGGGCCGCGGGGGAGAGAGCGGTCGGGTCGTCCTTTATGACGTCCGCACTGGGGAGCGAGTTGCTGAGCTGGGAGAAGAATACGACGAAGTCCTTGGAGCGGACGTCAGTTCCAACCACGCATTGGTTGCACTGGGAGGGCCGGATCGTCTCGTTCGATTGTACTCCGTCGAGACTGGTGAATTAATTTCCGAGAAGAAAAAGCATACGGACTGGATTACAGCAGTTGAGTTCAGCCCGGATGCCGTTCTGTTCGCTACCGGAGATCGGGCCAATGGTCTTGTGGTCTGGGAAAGCGTCAGTGGAGAAATCTTCTACGACCTGACCGGTCATAAGGGAGCGATCACAGATATCAGCTGGCGACCGGACAGTAACGTTGTCGCTTCGGCCAGTGAAGATGGGACGATCAAACTCTGGGAAATGGAAAATGGCACCTTGGTGAAATCCTGGGATGCCCATCCGGGGGGCGTGACCGCCATCGAATTTACCCGGGACGGAAACATTGTTTCGACTGGACGGGACCGCGTGACTCGTCTCTGGAAAGGAGACGGGGCAAAGATTCGCGATTTCCCGGCTGTGGCTGACATCGCCATGGAAATTGCTTATGACGCTGAGTCCAATCGGATCTTCACGGGGGACTGGACAGGAACCATCACCGGCTGGAACGCGGAAGACGGTTCGCCTGTTGGTGCGTTGAACACGAATCCGCCGACGGTGAAGGCACAGCTTGACGCCGCACGCGGCGAGTTTGATCAGTTGAAGAAGGAACGGGATGCTCAGCAGGCCCGGTTGCAGGGACTGCAAAAGGCAATTGCTGACCGTGCCACCGCAGCTACAGCGGCGGCCCAGAAGGCTTCTGAGGCAGATAACGCTGTGAAGCAGGCGACAGCAGCAAAGCAGGCGCTGGAAGAGGCGCTGAAGGCGAAGCAAAAGGCNGTTGCCGATGNGGAAGGAGCAGTCAAGAAAGCTCAGGAGCAACTCGCTGNACTGAATGCGCAGCTCCAGAAAGAGAATGAAAAGGCCAAAGGGCAACAGGATCAGGTCAATCAATTGAATCAGGCCGTTCAGGCTGCTGCGCAGGCGCATCAGGCTGCGGTTGCTGCACTCGCCGATCTGACTGCGAAAGCGGAAACTGCTGAGAAGAATGCTCAACCAACGGACGAAGAAAAGGCAGCTCTCGAAACCGATGAGGCGGTCCGAAAGGCTGTCGAGGAGCGACAGGCTGCCGCCAAGGCGGCCCGGGATGCGGTGAAGCCGGCCTCCGATCTGGTTGCGACCCGGCAGGGTGAGCTGGATGGCGCGAAGAAGAAACTTGCCGCTGCTCAAGCCGAACTCGACGGAGTTCGAAAGGCTGTGGAAGCAATGCAGCAGCAGGTGAATGCCGCCCAGCAGCAACTGACCGGTGCAAATACGGGGCTGGAAGCAGCTCGAAAAGGGGTTGCTGACGTCCAGAATGCCATCAAGGATGCAGCCGGAAAAGAGCAGGTTGCTGCGAAAGCGGCTGCCGATGCCAAGGCGGCTGCCCAGAAAGCGGCTGAAGCAGCCAAACCAAACGAAGAGGAGCAGAAGGGGATCGCTGCCGCACAGGCTGCCATCCAGTCCCTTGATGAGAAGCTGAAGGGGGTTGAGTCGAATATCGCCCGGCTGGAGAAGATCCAGAGCGAACTCGCGGATGCATCCAAAACCGCATCTGCCAACTGATCCCTCTGTCCGATGACAGATTGTCGGTGAAACAGTCCACCCCTGCCCGCAAGGAATGATCCTCAGCGAGCAGGGGTGTTTTTGTGACGAGCTTCGATTGATCAGCCGGATCAGAATTCAGCATTCCCCGGAGTGCGGGGGAACGGAATGACGTCCCGGATGTTTTGCATTCCGGTCAGCAGGAGCATCATTCGCTCGAATCCGAGACCGAATCCGCTGTGAGGGACGGTGCCGTAACGTCGCAGGTCCAGGTACCACCAGTACTGTTCCGGATCAAGACCGCACTCTTGAATTCGATGTTCGAGCATGTCCAGGCGGTGTTCGCGTTGACTTCCGCCAATAATCTCGCCGACCCCAGGGACCAGCACATCCATCGCCCGGACCGTCTTCCCGTCGTCGTTGCAGTACATGTAGAACGGCTTGAGGCTCCTTGGATAGTCATAAACGATGATCGGCTGTTTGAAGTGCTCTTCTGTCAGCCAGCGTTCATGTTCCGCCTGCAGGTTTGCTCCCCAGCTGACGGGATACTCCCATTTCTTACCGGACTGCTGGAGTAGTTCCACAGCTTCGGTGTAAGTCACCCGCTTGAATTCGTGGTCAAGAATGTTCTGAAGGGTTTCAAGAACCGTGTTATCGATGCGGTCATTGAAGAATTTCATGTCAGCATCGCAGCGATCCAGACAAGACTGGATAATGAATTTGATGAACTCTTCTGCCAGCTGCATGTTCTCCGTGAGCGTATAAAACGGCATCTCCGGTTCGACCATCCAGAACTCAGCCAGGTGCCGGGTGGTGTTTGAGTTTTCTGCCCGGAATGTCGGTCCGAAGGTGTAAATCGGGCCGACGGCGGTCGCATAGATTTCCCCTTCAAGCTGGCCTGAGACTGTCAACGACGCCCGTTTTCCGAAGAAGTCGTTTGCGAAATCGAGTTCACCGGCTTTGAAGGATTTGTCCTTGCAGTCGTGCGGCAGGAGCGTTGTCACGGTAAACATCTCCCCCGCTCCTTCGCAGTCGCTGGTGGTGATCAGTGGGGTATGGATGTAGAGAAATTCCCGCTCTTGGAAGAAATCGTGAATCGCCCGGCTGACGCAGTTGCGAACGCGTGCAATCGCCCCGAACGAATTGGTTCGGGGGCGGAGATGGGCGATCTCGCGCAGAAACTCAAAGCTGTGGCGTTTTTTCTGGAGAGGATATGTCTCGGGATCAGCTGGCCCGAGCAGTTCGAGTGTCCGGGCGTGTAATTCGATTCGCTGATTTGCTCCCGGGGACTCCTTGAGTTCGCCCGTCACTCGAATACTTGCCCCGGTTGTGACCTTCTTAATGGTCTCCGAATATCCGGGCACCGCCGAATCCACAATGACCTGAAGGTTGGCCAGACAGGAGCCATCGTTCAGCTCAATGAACGAAAATCCATTCTTTGAATCGCGACGGGTTCGCACCCAGCCGGACAAATCAACTTCAGTGCCCGGTGCGGAATAAGCAAGTAACGTAGCTACGCGCGGCTGATTTGCAGACATGTCGGCGTTTTCAGAAAAGGCAACATCAATGGAGACAAACAATTTTCGGCATTGTGCCCTGAATGGGCCGATCCGCCAATGCAGAATTCCGTGACTGAGTCTGTTTTCAGGCTTGGGGAAGGGGCGGGTTCTCGGGAATATGTCTGTGAAAATCAGGAAGCGTAAGCCGGGCCGATAGTGCGTTTTGTCCGAGTTATGATCTATTTGTAAGTGTGGATGTGGCTCTATCTGATTGATGAGACAAGTCTTACGAAAATTTGGCTGTTGAGGCGAATTTCGTAGAATGGGGATTTCGTTGTTGAATCCCGGATGGTTTCTGGTAGCCTATTGCGTGTGGATGTTCATTGACATGCGGGGAGGGTTGGGGAATTCACCCTGCATCGTCGACGTAATTGAAGTGGTGGTCTCATTCGTGTCGTCTGGAGATGCAACGTCTCAAGAGGCACGTTTAGTGGATGACTGAAGAAGGACATTCACATTGGGTTCGTGGTCCAATTGAGTTCGTTGTGCTTTGCCGTCGCGGAAGGAACCTTTCAGGAACTTTCCGAGTCGTGGCTGGCCTCTTATGACCTTGCAGTGATGTGGGTCATCTGACCAGCATGTCTGAATCAACGTGTTCATCGCGCCATAAGAGTCCAATGGGGGGCTCGCTGAACGAGTCCCTGTGCAGGAAAGAGTTCCTGCTGATGGCGTCACACAACCGCAGGCATTGAATGCAACTACTGCTGGAAGGATATCAGGTCAACCGGCCGACATGGTTTTACCTGTCGACGCTGTTGATTGTCGCGATTTACTTCCGTTTCACACGGACGATTTCGCTGCGCAATGCGGACCTGTTTTTACTGCTCTCTGCCTCTCCCGGACTTCTGTTTGTCTGGTCGGAGGTTCCACACTATCAGTCGCTGGGGCATCTGTGGCTGTTTATGGTCGCATGCCTGTTTCTGATTCGACTGTTTGTCGATCCGTTTCTGCATCGTCGCCCTTATCTCGGACAGAATCTCAACCCGCAGGGGTTAGGTTTTTTCTGTGTGGCTGCCTTTGCGTTTCTCATGACTCAGGCGATTACCGGTCCCCCATCCGATGGGACTCGTGCCACCGTCAAACGGGCGGAAGAGCTGGTCACCGGAACTCCGAGCGTCGCTCCTGAGGGAGAGGTGGAAGCCCCGGGCGCTGGACCTGCCGCTTCGCTGATTTCTTCGCTTCCTGTTCTTCTCTTTGAAAATCTGGCCGCCCGAATTCTGGCCATTATCGCGCACGCAGCTGTGATCAGCGGGCTCTGGTTCGTTGGACGAAATCTCTTTGCCGATCGGAATCTCGGCCTTGCGATGGCCACGCTTTACCTGTTGCTCCCCTGCACGGCGTATAACGTTGGGGAGTTCAATCATGTCCTTCCTGCGGCGCTGATCGTCTGGGCGTTTGTCTGTTTCCGAAAGCCGATTGTTTCGGGAGTCCTTCTCGGGTTGGCGTGTGGGACGATGGTTTTCCCTGTCTTCCTGTTACCGATCTGGTCCGCCTTTTATGGACGCAAGGGCGCTGGTCGGTTTGTGGCGGCGCTGTGCGGGGTGGCCATTGTGTTGCTCGCCTGTCTGGCAGTGACCAGTGCCGATTCGGATTCATTCGTTCAGAGAATTCTGGGCGAAAACAACATGATCCTGTCTGCCTTGTCCGGCAAGGAAAACACATCCGGGTTCTGGAAGGATCGCGATTATCTTTCTGTGTACCGTCTCCCAGTGATGGTGGCTTACTTCATCATGCTGACCATCATGACCATCTGGCCCAAGTCACGGACCGTGGAAGTGTTGCTGGCTCAGTCAACGGCTGCGGTGGTGGGAACTCAGCTCTGGTACGAACAACAGGGGGGTGTTTATCTCCTCTGGTATGTGCCACTGATGTTGATGGTGGTCTTTCGTCCGCGTCTGGCTCATCTTCGTGCCCCGGGTCAGGCAGAGCTGTCACTGGAGCAAAATGCCGTTTCTCCCAGCAAGCAGACCACTCCTCCTGGAGTCGGGACTCGTTCAATGGCGAGTCGGCATCTTCAGCTCTTTCGCTGATTTTTGCTGATAAAAGCAGCGGAGTGTGGACGTTGCAGAAGTGAGGTTCCTGGACTCATTCCGGGGGCCTCGTGTGTCTCCGGGGAATGGCGTTGATGGCGGTTACTGGAGATTGGATTTTCTTCCGGGCCTGTCGATAATCCGGTGCCCAGAGTCGATCGGCTTTCGGGCGAGTCCGACCTCACCTCTGACAGGCGCCATCGACCATGCATTATGTTCTGACCACATTCGGGAGTGCGGGTGACGTCTTCCCCATGGTCGGTCTGGGAGCAGCACTCAAGGCACGAGGTCATCGTGTCACCCTGATGACCAACGACTACTTTGCTCCGGTCGCCCGGTCACATCAGCTGGAGTTCATTCCCCTCGGGACGACCGAAGAGTATTTCTCTGCGATCTCCAGTCCGGATTTGTGGAAACCACATAAAGCGTTCCGGTATATCTACAGCTACTTCAAACCCTATCTGAAAAAGCAGCACGCTATTCTTGCGGAGCTGTCATCACAGGAGCCGATTGTCTGCCTGGCCAGTTGTCTCTGCTTCGGGGCACGCATGTTTCAGGAGACCCATCAGGTTCCCGTGGTTACCGTTCATCTCCAGCCCGCTGTCATCTGGAGCAATATTGAGCCACCCGTCTTTGGTTCTGAAGTTGGCCCGAAGTGGCTCAAGAACCTGTTGTTCAAATTGCTGGTCCGGTGGGTGGTCGACCCGATCGTCAGTCCTCACCTGAATGACTGGCGACGGGAATACAATCTCCCGCCGATGAAGATGCTTTTCAACTGGTGGAACTCACCGACTGGGGTGTTGTACTTGTTCCCGGACTGGTACGCTCCTCCTCAGGTGGACTGGCCTTCGCCGCTCGTGCAGACCGATTTCCCGCTTTGGAATGATGGCTCCAGTCAGCCCCTTTCAGAAGACCTCCTCCGGTTTCTGGATGCCGGGACTCCTCCGATCGTCTTTACCCCCGGGACAGCCAATGTTCATGGACAGAAGTTTTTTCAGGCGGCCAGGGAAGCCTGCGAGTCCCTTGGCAGACGGGGGCTGTTTCTGACGAAGCATCCCGAACAGCTTCCTGCATCGCTGCCGGACTCAATACGGCATTTCCCTTACGTTCCACTCGATCGACTTCTCCCGAGAGCCGCTGCGTTTGTTCATCACGGCGGAGTCGGCTCGACATCGCAGGGACTTCTGGCAGGGGTTCCGCAACTGATCATGCCGCTGGCCCATGACCAGTTTGATAATGCGGCCCGCGTTCGACGGCTGGGAGTTGGAGACTCCCTTCCCGAAGCGAAATTCACTGCAAGGAAACTGATTCCCAAGCTCAAGGCCCTGCTGGAATCTGCTGATGTCAGTGCCGCCTGTCAGAAAGTCCGGGAGCGCATGCGTCCTTGTAACGGAATTGCTCAAACAGTGGATGTGCTGGAATCACGATGGGGAAAAACTGGGAACGTGGAAGGGGAATCGGTCCGTTCCCATGCTAATGACATTTCCTGAGAACCATCTAAAAAGGCAACGTTCACAATGAACGTGTTCACTCAGTCGTTTCGAACGGAAATTCCACCTCACGATAGGAGGTACTGATGGCCCGGAATCCGATGGATTCATAGAGTCGCATGGCTGGTTCGTTCTCCTCAGTGACTTCAAGTGTGACACGCAGGAGGCCGCAGCTACGAAACCCGGCAAGTGCCTTCAGCAACAGTGCCCGGCCCAGACCTTTTCCGCGATAGGCAGGAATGACTCCGACATTCTGGATGGTCCCCAGCGTGGTCGAACGTTCGAGCCCCTGAATGGTTCCGCAGGGAATGGGACCGGAAAGAGAGCCCCCCTCTGCCTCGATCAGCCACGTGGCCTGAGGCAGGAATCCAGAATGCTTCGACATCCCCTGCATCAGATTTTCGCAGCCGGAATAGGTCCCCAGGGCCGGAAAGACCAGAGAATCGAGTTCGTTACGGAAACTTCGAAACTTGACGTCCGCATGTGTGCGGATGAGTTGGGGACTCCAGGGACGCCAGTGAAACCCCTTCGGAAGACGGGCACGCTCCGGTACGCCCCACCGGAAATCAAACTCCATCTTGACCCGTTTCAGATACCGGACCGACATAATTTCAGAGTCCTCCGGGCTCCCGGTTCCGTGCGCCACTGAAAGGGGAGCTGCTTCGTTGTCTGTGAGTCCCGAAATGAACTACGAGGAGTGACAGATATCTTCTGAAAACGCCATCCATACGGGATCACATCGTCGAGTCTATCGTCTCTCGACTCCTCCGCGAAATGGTATTTTGTCCTGAAAGCCACCTGGCTGGTTCAAATCGGATAGCAACTGAGGAGGTCCTGTCCGATTACTGGGGAAGATCTTGAGGCGATGGGGGCTGGAGCTGAAATTTTCTGGTTCAAATGGATTTACCCGAGCCGGTGACTTGGCCTGCTGACGGGAAGAAGATGAGGAACCAGAATAGGCGAAAGTGCTGACCCGCTGGGACATTGGTCTATTTTGCTGGAGCTTTGAGCTGAACGAATTCTGGGCTTTGACGGACTTTCCACTTCCCCGAGAGTCCGTGGACTCCCTACGATAGAGTGGCATGAATGGGCAAGGCGGAATGGGGATGCTCCAGAGAGAGTTTCGTTTGACCGTGACAGGACCCCTTCGGCCGGACACACAACAATTGTATTGCTTTAAGGATTGGGAATGACCGAATTGACGAATGCGGGGGCCGGGCAGGCAATCGATAAACTCGCCCGGGCGTATGAAGAGATCCGGTCGCAAATGTCGCAGGTCATTGTCGGGCAGTCCGACGTTATTGATCAGCTGTTGATTGCCCTCTTCAGTCGGGGGCACTGCCTGCTGGAAGGGGTTCCGGGGCTGGCGAAGACATTGATGATTAACTCGTTATCGAAATGTCTTTCGATGACCTTCGCCCGAATTCAGTTTACTCCGGACCTGATGCCAGCGGACATTACCGGAACGGATGTCCTCGCGACGAACAAGGATTCAGGAGAGCGGGAATTCAAATTCATCATGGGGCCATTGTTTCACAACGTGGTCCTCGCAGACGAAATCAACCGCACGCCTCCCAAGACGCAGTCGGCCCTGCTGGAAGCGATGCAGGAGCGCCAGGTGACGGTCGGGATGACCCGGCATATGCTCCCGAATCCCTTTTTCGTGCTGGCAACGCAAAACCCCATTGAACAGGAAGGGACCTACCGGTTGCCTGAAGCGCAGCAGGACCGCTTCATGTTCAAGGTCTTCGTCGATTATCCCTCCTACGACGAAGAGAAATTGATTGCCATGCAGACAACTGGAAACCGGAGCGTGGAGATTAAACCGGTCCTCAATGGGGAAGAGATTCTTGAGCTGCAGCAGCTGGTCCGCGAAGTTCCGATCACGGATCATCTCGTTGACTACGCTCTGGCTCTGGTCCGACAGACCCGCATTGGACAGAAGGGAGTTCCGGACTTTGTGAATGAATGGCTCAGTTGGGGAGCCGGTCCGCGAGCGGTGCAGTACCTCATCCTTGGGGCAAAGGCACGGGCTCTGCTGAAAGGGCGGACCTATGTCTCGACAGAGGACCTTCAAGCGGTTGCTGCTCCGGTACTCCGGCACCGGATCGTGACGAACTTCTCTGCGGAGAGCGAAGGGATTACGACCGATACGGTCATCCAGCGACTCCTCGAGACGACCCCCTCTCGCGAAGGGGAGCTGACTTCGGATCCCCGGATGAAGGCGATCTTCTCTGCTCCGAATGCGAATTCCTAGGATCTGGGAGAGGGAACGGGACAGTTCTTGTGATCAACGCTGTTCGTCGAAGGATTCCCCACAGGGAATGAAGTCATGATGACCAGACAATTTTCTGGACCGGTTTGTGAACCCGCGAACGCCATCGGGAATCGCTATGGCTTCTGATTTCAAAGAACGGCTTTCCCCGGAGTCGCTTGCCCGGATTGCCCGGCTCGAACTCCAGGCACGGCAGGTGGTCGAAGGCTTCATCTCCGGTCAACATCGCAGCCCCTTCTTTGGGCAGTCTCTCGAGTTTGTTCAACACCGGGAATATGTTCCGGGTGATGACATCCGCCGCGTGGACTGGAAGGTCTGGTCCAAGACGGACAAGTACTATCTCAAGCTGTACGAAGAAGACACGAATCTTCGGACCACAATTCTGGTCGATGCCAGCGAATCGATGCAGTATGGTTCTGGCAAGGTTACGAAGTATGACTATGCCTGTTCCATTGCTGCGGCTCTGACGTACCTGCTTCTCCGTCAGCAGGATGCCGTCAGTCTCTCCGTTTTCGATGAAGAGTTGCGCGGGAGAGCCCCCTCACGCACCAGTCAAAGCCATCTGGGAACAGTTCTTTCTGTCCTGGCGATCGATACTCCCCGCAAGAAAACCGACATGCTCGGCATTCTTCGTCGAGTCGCCGATGAGAAGTCTCAAAAAGGGATGGTGATCCTGATCTCGGACTTCTTTACAGACCGCGATGATCTGTTCAAAGGGTTGAAGCTGCTTCGCCAGCGCGGGCACGATGTTCTGCTGTTTCACGTGCTGGATGATCAGGAACTCGACTTCCATTTCGCCGGGACGACGAAGTTCGAGGGAATGGAAGAAACGGGCGAGTTGCTCTGCGATCCGAAATCGCTTCGCGATGGGTACCTCGCAGCGATGCAGGAATTTCTGGATGACCTGCGACGCCGCAGTGCGAAAAATGTGATTGACTATCAGACCATCCGCACGAGTGCCCCGCTTGATGCGGTTCTGCGGCACTATATGACTCATCGCGTTGGAATGGGGATCAAACGCTAACCTGCATCGGCGATGACCACATAAAAAGTTGAGCTGCACATCTGAGGCGACGTGCAGCTCAACGAGCCTGGTTTCAGAAGAGAAGTGATTACGCCTTGCCCAGTGCTTTCGCATAGCGGCGGGCCACTTCATCCCAGTTGACCACATTCCAGAAGGCGGCAATGTAGTCGGGGCGGCGGTTCTGGTAATTGAGATAGTAAGCGTGTTCCCAGACATCGAGACCGAGAATCGGAGTGCGGCCTTCGGACAGCGGGGTGTCCTGATTGGGAGTGCTTTCGATCTTCAGCTTCCCACCATCGACGGTCAGCCAAGCCCATCCACTTCCAAACCGGGTTGCGGCAGCGTTGGCAAAATCGGTCTTGAACTTTTCAAATCCGCCCAGCTCGGAATTGATCGCGGCAGCGAGTTCTCCAGTCGGTTCTCCGCCTCCATTGGGCTTGAGAATCGTCCAGAACAGGGAGTGATTCCAGTGTCCGCCGCCGTTATTTCGAACGGCAGTTCGGATCGATTCAGGGACAGCAGCCAGATCCTTCATCAGATCGCAGATCGACTTGGCTGCAAGTTCAGGATGCCCTTCCAGAGCCTTGTTGACATTGGTGATATAGGCCTGGTGATGCTTGGTGTGATGGATCTCCATCGTGCGGGCATCAATGTGTGGTTCCAAAGCATCGTAAGCGTATGGCAAGTCCGGCAACGTGTACGCCATGTCCCATCTCCTCTCGAAGTTTTAAAGTGAGGATGAATCGTCCTGAGCCCTATTCTAGACGGCATGCGCCGCCCCACAACCGATGGCCGGCGCTTTTGTTTCGGGGAGCTGTTTCGAGCTGCCATCCATGTTGCCTCCTGCATTCCCCTTCTCAATTCTCCAGTCCCGGTCGACTCGGTGTTGTCGGGAAGGTATCTTCTCTAATCGATTCATTTGGATTGGATCGCCCGTGTTGACTGAGGCATCGGGGGTTGGGATCAGAAATTCGGATTCAGAAAGTTGTCGGATGAGAACATCATTCCTTGCTGCGCTCGCTGTTGCTGTCTGGCTTGCTCCTGCTTCCGCGCATGCTCAGGACAAGGCTGCAGGCGATGCCCCTCCCGCGCCAACAAAGGCGAATGTCTCATACGGACCGCATGAGCGGAATGTGATCGATTTCTGGCAGGCGGAGGGGGAAGGCCCACGACCGTTGCTGGTGATCATTCATGGCGGCGGCTGGATCCGTGGCAGCAAGGCGGTGAAAGCGAATGCCGTGATGCCTTATCTGAAAAAGGGAATTTCAGTGGCGGCCATCGAGTACCGTCTGACTGGAACCGATCCATTGCCGGCTCCAGTCCATGACGCAGCCAGAGCCATCCAGTTCCTGCGTTCGAAGGCAAAGGAATGGAACATCCGAAAGGACCGGATCGCTCTGACCGGCGGAAGTGCGGGCGCCTGCAGCTCGATGTGGATTCTGCTTCACGACGATCTCGCCGATCCCAACGCCTCGGACCCGGTCCTGCGCGAATCCACCCGTGTGACGGCTGCTGCGGTGAGTAATGGACAGACATCCATTGACCCCAAAGAGATCGAAGGCTGGGTGGGGCCGAATGTGCTCAAGCATGCCATGATTCATCGGGCAGTCGGCGAAGAGTCCATTGAAGCAGCCTTGGAAAATTACGAGAAGCACAAGGCGCTCTACGCTGAGTTTTCGCCGATCAATCATGTTTCTGCGGATGATCCCCCGTTGATGATGACCTATGGACGGGATATGTCCCTGCCGTCAAAGGACGCTGGACACGGGATTCATCACGGGATGTTTGGAGTGAAGCTGAAGGAGAAGTCCGACAGTGTCGGGCATGAATGCCACCTTCTGATTCCGGGGCATTCCAAATCTCCCCGTTATCAATCGAATCAGGAATTTCTGATTGACAAGCTCCTTGCTCCGTAGCAAGCGTGAGGGGGCATGAGCGCCAATCGAAAATCAGCGCTGATCACCGGTGTGACCGGACAGGATGGGTCCTATCTGGCGGAGTTCCTTCTTGAAAAAGGATACGACGTCTGGGGAATGGTCCGGTCACTGGAGCACTCCGACAGGAGCAACATCGCTCATCTGCTCAATGAGGAGGAAGAACGCTCGAAGCGGTTTCATCTCGTTTCCGGCGACCTGTGTGAGACCGAATCACTCGTGGCGATTCTGAAGCAGATCCGCCCCGATGAGTTGTATAACCTTGGGGCCCAGTCCCACATCGGCGTCTCATTCGACAGACCGGAATATACCGGCGATGTGGTTGGTCTGGGAGCGGTTCGGTTACTTGAAGGAATTCGCCAGCTAGGCCTGTCGACCCGGTTTTTTGAAGCCTCATCTTCGGAGGTCTTCGGGACGGTTGCGGAGTCTCCTCAAACGGAGAAGACCCCGTTTCAGCCACGAACCCCCTACGGAGCGGCCAAGGCCTACGCCTTCTTTGTGACCCGGATGTATCGGGAATCTCACGGTCAGTTTGCAGTCAACGGAATTCTGTACAACCACGAATCGCCGCGACGCCGCGAATCGTTCGTGACTCGAAAGGTGACGAGAGCGATTGGGAGAATCGTCACCGGAGCACAAACTGAGCTGCTGCTGGGGAATCTCGAAGTTCGCCGGGACTGGGGCTACGCAGCGGACTATGTCATCGGGATGTGGCAGATGTTGCAGGCGGAACGACCTGATGACTACATCCTGGCGACCGGAACGACGCATTCCCTCCGGGAATTCTGCGAACGGGCGTTTCGGCATGCCGGGATTCCCATTCAGTGGCAGGGAAAGGGCATCGATGAAATTGCTGTGACCGATGATGGCCGGACGGTGATCAGGATCGACCCTCAGTTATTCCGACCGACGGAAGTGAATGCCGTCTGCGGAGATCCCGGCAAGGCCCGAAGCGAGCTGGGATGGTCGCCGAAAGTCTCGTTTGACGAACTGGTCGGACTTATGGTCGATCATGACCTGACGCTTGCACGGACTGAGTCCAATCTGACATAGCCGGCCTCGGCTCCTCAGGTGACATTGGTGGACGGAGGAGGAAAAATTTCTTTCCGCACGGGGAATTCCTGCCCCCGTTGGGCCTCAAACGAGCATTCTTTTTTTAGAATAGTCGGGCCGGGCGTTTCCCCTTCACGGGGATGGGGCTGCGGATTGCAGACAGCCGGTTGCCGGAGGCTCGCTGGACTCGGATTTCCCGATCCGATCCAATGGGAGTCCTGCGAATGATTTCGTATCCGGGAGCATTGAAGGAATGGCTGCCGCGACAGCTTCGGCGCGAGACCGAAGGACTTCGGCGGTTTGTCCACAGAGAGGAACCTCATGAAATACGGACTGAATTTGCTTCTCTGGACCTCGACTGTGAATGAGGCCATTTATCCCACGGTCGAAAAGATCAAGGAATGGGGCTATGACGGCGTGGAACTCCCCGTCTTTGACATGAATCTCCCTGAATACGAGAAGATCGGGAAGAAACTCGCTGAACTGGGAATGGGGGCAACCGCAGTCACCGTCTGCACCGATACCGAAAATCCGATTTCCCCGGATGCATCCATTCGCGATGCTGCCGTTGAGCGATTGAAGAAAGCGGTCGACTGTGTGGCCGCCGCTGGAGGAACCCATCTGTGTGGACCGATTCATTCTGCCCTTGGAACTTTCTCCGGACAGGGACGCACAGAGGATGAATGGAAGCGTGCACAGGAAACGCTCGCCCGGGCTGCCGACTATGCCCAGAAGCAAAATGTCGTTCTGGTGGTCGAAAACCTGAACCGGTTCGAGTGCTACTTCCTCAATAGTTCGGAGGATAACGGTCGGTTTTGCCGCGAGGTGAACCATCCGTACCTCAAAATGATGTACGATACCTTTCATGCCCACATTGAAGAGAAAGACCCGTTCGCGGCCGTTGACTCCTGCAAAGATCAGCTGGTTCACGTTCACATCTCGGAGAACGACCGGTCGACACCGGGAGAAGGCCAGGTGAACTGGGACGCCAGCTTCGAAGCGCTCCGACGGGCCGGATACGATGGCTGGTTCGTGATTGAAGCCTTCGGTCTGGCACTGCCGGATCTGGCAGCTGCGACTCGCATCTGGCGCAAGATGTTCCCGAGCGAAGAATACCTGGCCCG
>Ga0065721_10005847_pt1 | contig 23225 bp, 19 predicted proteins | sample Mesricmetagenome_FD_59108 | JGI IMG/M metagenome (GOLD analysis project Ga0065721, IMG submission 59108) | Mesophilic microbial community from rice straw/compost enrichment Sample: eDNA_1 v2 (version 2) | ecosystem: Engineered > Solid waste > Grass > Composting > Bioreactor | place: USA: Davis...
GAGCGCATCAAGAACACACGGCTGCGGCTTGGCCTGCACGGGTTCATGCTTATCCTTGGCTCGCTGTTCTGGATGGCAGTCGTCTGGGCGACGGCCCGCGAGGCCATCAAGCGCGCAGCCCAGAACGAGCTCTCTCCCATCATCAATGTCCCGGTTCCGCCCTTCCGCTGGAGCATGGCCGCTGCGCTGACGCTGCTCTGCGTGCTGCTCGTATGGCAGGGCATCAAGCTGCTGCGCGGCATCCCGACAGAAGATGAACAAGCCAAGGCGGATTACACAGAATGACGTCGGTCACGATAGGCTTTGCGGGACTTGCCATCCTCTTCACCATGATCGGCCTCGGCATGCCCATCGGCTTTGCCATGGGCCTGGTCGGCTTCGCAGGCTTCAGCCTCCTGGTCAGCTTTGACGCGGCGCTGGTGCGCGTCGGCGTCACCACGTTCCACATGGCCACGAACAATGCCATGGGCACAGTGCCGCTATTCCTGTTCATGGCCCACATCCTGTTCGCGGCAGGGATCGGCCGGGACTTGTTTGACTTTGCAGCCAAGTGGCTGGGCCGGCGGCGCGGCGGGCTCGCCATTGCCACCATTGGTGCATCGGCGGGTTTTGCCTCGGTGAGCGCCTCGAGTCTGGCGACCACTGCAACGATGGGCTTGGTCGGCCTGCCCGAAATGCGCAAACACAAGTACAACACGGCCATGGCTTCTGGCGCGGTGGTTGCCGGTGGCACGATAGGCTCGCTGATCCCGCCATCGGGCATGTTCATCATCTATGGCATCCTGACCGAGACCTCGATCGGCAAGCTTTTCGCCGCGGGCATCATACCGGGCATCCTGCTCGCCGTGTTCTACATGATCGTGATCGCGATCTGGTGCCGGATCGACCCGACGGCCGGGCCGCGCGGGCCGAAATACACCTGGCGCGAAAAGATGCTGAGCTTCACCAAGATCGGTGAGGTCGTCGCGCTCTTTGCCCTGGTCATGGGCGGCATCATTCTGGGTTGGTTCACGCCCACCGAAGCCGGTGCCATCGGTGCGGCAGGTGCCATGGTTATCGCGATCGTGCGCGGCCGGCTTTCCTGGGAGGCCACGAAGAAGGCAATTTACGCCACGCTCAAGTCTACGGGCATGATCTTCGGCATCCTGTTTGGCGCCATGGTCTTCAACAGCTTCGTCACGGCCAGCACCATTCCGCTGCACATCGTCAACTTTGTCACCGACAGCGGCTTTTCACCGATGGTCGTGCTGCTGATGATCCTCGTGGTCTACTTCTTCCTCGGCATGGTGCTCGACGCCTCGGCAATGATGACCCTGACAATTCCGCTGTTCTTCCCGTTGGTCACCAATCTCGGCTTCGATGCCATTCTTTTTGGCGTGCTGGTGGTCCGCATGACCGAAATCGCGCTGTTGACGCCACCCGTGGGAATGAACGTCTATGTCCTTTCGGGCATTGCCAAGGATATACCGCTCACCACCATGTTCCGGGGCGCCCTGCCCTTTGTGGGGGCGGACGTGATCCACGTGGCGCTGCTGATCCTCTTCCCGGTTCTGGTGTTGTGGCTGCCCAATCTATGAACCAGACCAGAAAAGCACGCTGGAGGTTGGTGACAACCACCGGCGTGCTCACCGGCTTCGGGCACGGCTTTGCTGCCTTCGCTGTCTCAGCCCTGCTCAAGCCCATAGCCATAGACCTCGATACCGGGCGAGGTGCGATTTCAACCGCCATCGGGCTGGGGCGGCTGGTATCAGGCGTCTCCTCGCCACTGATCGGGCGACTGACGGATGAGAATGGCCCGCGCTGGGTCGTCGTGGGCGGCATGCTGATTGCCGCCCTTGGGCTTTTTGCGCTGAGCCTGGTACGAAACGAAATCGAACTCTACTTTGCCTGGGCGCTGGTGTTTTCCCTTGGCGTGGCTGCAGGCTTCACCGTTGCCCTCGACAAGCTGGTAGTTGCCAGCATGGGAGAGCGGCGGGGCATGGGCCTGGCTGTGCGGTTCTCCATCTCTGCAGTCGTGGCCACGCTGATCGTGCCTGTTGTCACCGCAATGATCGAGCAGTTCGGATGGCGCCTGACCTGCGCCATCTGGGGCGCAATCATTGTTGTTCTCATCCCCGTCCCGCTTTTCATGTTCCGCACTGCCCGCGGTACCAAGCGCGAAGCGAGCGCGGTCGCGCGGCCCGATGGTGGAGAAGCGGCCACGAGGCCAGTGATGCGTCAAACCGCCTTCTGGCTCATTGCCGCAGCGCTCACCGCGCAGGCATCGGTGACNGCGGGCCTGTCGGTGCATCTTGTGGCTTTGATGACGGACTACGGNCTCNACCCGGTTTTTGCGGCAACCCTGTTTGGNGGCATGATCCTGCTNACCGTGCCGGTGCGCCTGCTGGCGGGCTTTATCGCCGACAGGGTGCCATCGGGCCGGCTGCCGCTGGTTCTTGGGGGGCTTCTCGTCCTGGAGGGCCTCGCCATCAGCAGCTTTGCGCTGGCCCCTAGCTTTGCCACCATGCTCGTGGTCACGGCCGCTCTGGGGATCGCCGCCGGAGCGCCCATGGTGCTGGTACTGGTGCTGTGTGCAGACCTGTTCGGCCAGTCCAGCTTCGGCGCAGTGCAGGGCAACCTGATGATGATCCAGGTGCCCGGCACGATGCTTGCACCCATCCTTGCCGGCTATGCGCATGACCTGACCGACAGCTATGTCGGCGTCATCGCCGTCTTCGCCCTGATCCTTGTGCTGGGGGGCCTGACCCTGTCGACCCTCAAACCAGCGCGAGGGGAAGGTACCGGGCAGTCATGACGGGTCAAACACCCTGCCTCGACGCGCGAAAGTCAGCTCAGGAGACGACCCCTGCAGACCGCAAGGTCGTGAGGAAAAGGTCCCTGAGACCAGTGGCGCCAGCGGTGGCCCGGATATAGAACCCGCCCCATTTCACGATCTGGGCGCGCAGCTTGTCCGTGCGGTCTGCGTAGGCGGCCTTGTAGGCGGCGATCGTCTGGTCATCGAGGACGACATCGACCACGTCGTCACTCTCGCTGTCCACAAGATGGATCAGACCCTCCCCGACCAGGCTGGGGTCGCCCTCTTCCGCTGCTTCGATGTGGATAGCCACAAACTGATGGCCGTGTGCGGCAGCCGCCTGCACGGATTTTTCGAAATTGTCCGTCCAGAAGTCGCTGACCACAACGAGCAGGCTCGCCGGGGGGAGCTGTTGGGCAACCCGGGCGAGTTCAGAGCCGAATTGAACCGCGCCTGCAGCCTCAGTCCCGGCGATCCAGGCGAACATTTCGTCCGACTTCGAGAGCGACTGCCAGCGGGGCGACCATCGCGTCCCGCTGCCCGAAACGGCGACCACGCGGATTTGATCTCCACCTGCCATGCCGATGAATGCCAGGAGTTGCGCAACGCCGACCGCCAGTTCGCGCTTGTCGCGCCCGCCCTCAAGCATGGATTGGCTGGCGTCGAGAACGATGGTGACCGGGAGTTGACGATCTTCGGCGTAGACGCGCACGAAATCCTGCCCAAGCCGTGCCCGCACCCGCGGATCGAGGCGCCGCAGGTCGTCGCCCTCCCGATATGGCCGGTGTCCGCCAAATTCGAGGCCCACGCCATGCACGCTGGAGGGCCGTTCGCCGGTACCGACAGATGGGTTGGCCCGATGCGGCATGAACCGCGACAGCGCAAGGCGTTCCAGCAGGACGGGGTCCGGCTTCACCTTGCCTGCCTCACACTGGCTTCGAACAGGTCAACCAGCATCTTGTCGAGACTTGCGCCTTCGGCCCGCCCCTCGAAATTGAGGTGTACCCTGTGCCGGGTCGTCGGGAGCAGCATGGCGCGCAGGTCTTCGAAACTGACATTGTATCGGCCTGCCAGGAACGCGTGACCCTTGGCGGCCAAGACCAGCGCCTGGGCACCGCGCGGGCTGAGGCCGAACCGGAAGAAGCGGCGCACATTGTCCGGTGCTTCGGAAGCATGAGGCTGGGTCATCAGGGTAAACCGCGCCACCGCGTCGCGCACGTGGTCCGCCAGCACCACCGAGCGGACCAATTTCTGGATATCGATGATGTCCTGCGGCGACAGAGCCGGTTCGACGCTGGCCTTTTCGGTGCCCGTGGTGGCCGCGAGAATATCGGACAACACGCCGGCACTGGGAAATGGCAGGTCCACGCGCAGCAAGAACCGGTCGATCTGGGCCTCCGGCAGGACATAGGTGCCGTCCATTTCGATAGGGTTTTGTGTTGCGAGCACGAAGAAGGGATCGGGCAGGCGCATGGTCGTGCCGCCCGCCGAGACGGTCTGTTCCTGCATCGCCTCGAGCAGCGCCGACTGGGTGCGCGGGGTTGCGCGGTTGATCTCGTCGGCAAGCAGCATCTGGCTGAAGACCGGCCCCTTCTGAAAGGTCAATTGCGGATGGCCGGACGGATCGGGCTGGAGCACGAGGCTGCCGGTAATGTCGGCCGGCATGAGATCGGGCGTGAACTGGACGCGCGCAAAGGAAAGGCCGGTGGCTTCGGCAATAGTGCGCACCAGGAGGGTCTTGCCCAGGCCGGGCAATCCTTCGAGCAGCACATGGCCACCACAGGAGAGCGCGATGACGAGCTGCTCCACAGCGCTCGACTGGCCGAGCACCACCTGTCCCACTCCCTCAATGGTGCGGCGCAACCCAGCCACGAGGCGGTCGATCGCAGCCGTCTCGATCTGCGTTCCTGAGTGCTGGAGCGGAGCGACGTCGGGCATCAAGGAGTTCCTTCGGAAAACAGGGTGCTGAATACTGAATTGCGTCTCATCGAAGCATCATCTGCCCGGCCGCCGCAAAGGCAAGTAACGCAGGGCGAGATCGGCCATGAAGAGGGCGAGGGCCAGAAGGCCCAGGATCGGCATGCCGGGCATCCGGGCCCAGCGTCCGTCGAATGGCATGACGAGATCATCGAGCGAGGTGAGAACGCGTCCACCGGTGGCCACCGCCAGATGCGTGAAATCGTCGGGCTCGGGATGGATGAGGTCACCATAGCTCACATCAAGCCGGGCCGCGGCGGTCCGGTCGCCTGCGGAGGCCAGGACGCTGTAGGCGCCAGCTTCGCCCGCTACGAACCAACCGACATATTCTCCCGGCGCGGTCTCGCGCAACGCGATCTCCTCGACCTCATCGAGCCCTTCACCGCCTTGGACTGGCCGGGTCAAGATGACCGTCGGGGCTGCCTTTGCGCCGACGGTTTCGGGAACCACGAGGTGAACTGTGACCTCGTCCCGCTTGCGCATCAGATCAATGACCAGCCCATCCTCACGCGACGGGCTCAAGACATTGCGCACAATCTGGCTGAGCAGCCGCGGATAGGCATGGCCCGCCAAGGCCATCTCGCTCCAGGCGCCGGCAGCATGGGTCGTCTGCGCGAAGACCTCGCCATTTCCATAGCGCCAGNTGGCCANCAGGGGCATCATCTCGCCCTCCTGGTCTGGCACCATCAACCAGACNTCGGCCCTGTCCTTGGGCGTGGTCAGCACGAAGCCACCAATGGCAGGCAGGCTTGCGGGCACGGAAAGCAAGTCCGGTGCGCGCGGGTCTGTCCATTGCGGCTGGGTGGCTCCCTCCTCGATCGGGCTGCCGGACAAAAGCATAGCCTCCTGCGAGAGAATGCCGGGCAGCGCCTGAAAATCGGTGGTGGCGTGAAAGCTGCCGCGCCCGATATTGGCAATTCGCCTCAGTTCGGTGACGTCGGCGCCACTGCCGATCGCCACCGAGGAAACAGTGATGCCCTGCCTGACGATGGCATCCATGATCTCGTCAACGTCGCCCGGGGTCGACAACCCGTCCGTCATCAGAACGATATGGCGCGCTGGCGCCTCGACACCCCAAAGCTGACGCAGCCCTTCGATCAGTCCGGGAACAATCGCCGTGCCCCCGCCGGCATCCACCGTATCCATGGCCAGAACAATGGCATCCCTGTTTGCGGCCGGCTGAAGCGGCACGGGCACCTGGGCCTCACTGTCGAAGACCACGACTGAAACCTGACTGCCTTCGCCCAGAAGCTCGATGGCCGAAAGCGTCGCCTGCTTGGCGATGCCAAGCCGGGTCGTCTCGGCAACTTTCTGGCTCATGCTGCCAGAGCGGTCGAGCACGAAGGCGAGCGCGGCCTCCGGTGCTTCGCGCGGGACCTTGCTGGAAAGGGGTGACAGGCGCTCCAGCGGCGTTTCGAGATAGCCGCCCGGACCAAAGCTGTTCTCACCGCCAAAGATGACAAGCCCGCGGCCGTATTCGGCCACTGCGCGTTCGATCAGCACCTGTTGGCGCGTATCGAGATCGATGGCCGGGACGTTGGCGAGAAGGATGGCATCGTAATCGAGGTATTCGGCCAATTGCCAGGGTGCGCGCCGCGGCTCGATCACCGTCACGTCCATATTGTGGGCGGCGAACAGGTCAACCAAAGTCTCGGCCTGTTCCAGCTGCGGCGTCATCAGCAGGACTTGCGGCACCGGCTTGTCGCCTGGGGTGAAATGGACGGTGTTATTTTCCGTGACTTCGTCTTCGACATCGAGGGTCAGCGCAATCGTCCCCCGGCTGTCCGAGGGGTCGGCGATCACGGTCTCGATCCGGTTATAGCCCGGGTGCAGGTCAATGGGGGTTTCGGTGACGACTTCGCCACCGCGTTCAATGCGAAATGTTGCGGTTCGGCCGGCGTCGCTGAAGGCCAGCGCGTTGAGGGGGATGTCATCGCCGGCAAAGATACGACCGCCGGAACGCGCGCCCAGCATGGCCACAGCGTCAGTTGTACCTCCCACGGCCACGACATCGACAGCCAGGTTCCGGGCCTGGAGCGCGGGGATGACATCAACGAAGTCGCCAAGGGTGGCGCGGTGCGGTGCGACGAGCGCCACGCGGCCCGGTTCATCCGCCGGCAGCATGGCGGAGGCCAGACGCAGGGCCGCCTCAACGTCCGTTGCTGACGCTTGAGTGGGATCGGCCGAGGTTTCCACGCCGAGATCGCCCAGGACCGCGGGCAAGGCATCGGCGGAGACGGAACCCATGGCCACAGGGCCCGCCATGCGCTCGACCAGCATGGCTTCGCTCCCGTCCGCGCCAATGACAACGAGATTGCCCGCCTCGGTCCAGTAGGGGAGTTCGACGTCCAGGATGGCCAGAAGCACCACGCCGGCCGTTGCGGCGCGGGGCACAAACTGCCCTGTCCGGGCCGTCAGGCGCGGGCGGGTCGACGCTGCATTTGATGTCCTCCAGAGCCACCACGCCTCGACAGCCAGCAGGATCAGGGCGAGCGCCAGCAATGGCTTTGACACTTCCCGCACGCGGCCCGGCGGGGCGGTTTGTTCACTTCCGCTGACCGCCCGCGAGACTTCCAGGCTCTCCTCGGCGGACATTGCGTTGACCACGAAAGGGTCGCTGCCGGCGTCAGAGGCGATACGGTAAATCCCTGGCTGCTGGGGCACGAAGGCCGGCGCACCGGTCATGGTCCTGTATATCGCCGCGATGGTGCCGGTCGGGCCCTCAATGGTTTCGTTTTGCCGTTCGGCCGGCACGGCGCAGGGCAGGCCGACCTGGCAAGACGGCGGCAGCGTCTGCGCGGACCTGGCCCCCAACCACTCCACGAGGTTGCCGACGAAGACCGGAAAATCCACAAGGTCTGGCCAATTGGAGCGGGCCGGCTGGAAGGCCAGGCGCACCTGCCGCCCGTGCTCGGCGTCCCGGGCAAGCAGCAGGGCGGCATCGCCTGCGCGCAAGATCTTCTGCCAATGCTGATCGGTTGCGTGCCGCAAGGCTTCCGACACGGTCACCGCGCCCAGATCGATGCCGCGAGACAGCGGATGCTCGTTATTCCACCAGGACGGAGCGGACGGCTCGAAGGCCTGGGCCGGGTCTTCGCTGGCCAGCCGTCCGCCGCCGACAAACAACACGTTCGTCTCTGGCTCGCGCGGCAACGCGACGTCATCAGCCACAACCAGCCGGAATTGCTCAACGCTCGCTGGCAGGCCGTCGGCCTCGAAAATCTCCGCGCCCTGGATCGCCTGCAAAGCCTTGAGCAAGGGCGGATTGCCTGCGCCCAGATAAAGCACCCTGAACGGCGCCGGGGACGTGCGCAACTGGAAATGCACGGCATTGTCGAACGGNGCGGCATCTGCCGGCAGGCGCGCCGTCAGGATACCGGCCTCCGNCATTTCCAGCCTTGCGGAAAACGGGATGCGCTGTGCCACANCGCTTGCCCCTTCCGGCGCCACGATGTCCAGGGTGCGCCACACCAGGGGCTCGCTGTTGGATGCGGTGGTNAACTCGATNGTGAGGCTTGTGCTTTCGAGGCCGGAGAGCAGGACCTCGCCGGANAGGATTTGCCCCATCTTGCCAGGGCCGATCTCGCCTTCGCGCAAGGAGGCAATCAGCCCGGCATTGGGAACGGCGCTGCCAAAACGGAACACGGTGAGCTCCGCCGGGAGCTCGGACAGCCTTGCCTCGGCCTCGCTATCACCGTCCGTAAGAAGAACGAGGCGCGTGTTCTCATCGTCCCGGATCAGTGACCGGGCGTAGGCAGTGACCTTTTGCCAGTCGGCACGGCCCGCGCTGGGGGACAGTTGCGCCAGATAGGATCCGAACCCGCCGCGCTTGTGCTCGACGCGCGCTGCATGCAGGTGCGTCTGTGCGCCCGTGCTGATCAGCGATAACCGCGAAAGCGACTGCGGGTTGGTTTCCAACAGCAATGCTTCGAGCCGGGACCTGGCTGCCTCGAAACGTGAGGGCTGAACGTCCTCTGCCTGCATGCTGGCGGAGGCATCGACCACAACGATCCAGTGCTCGCGCATGGCCCCGCTGCCCAGGAACGGGCCTGCGAGAGCCAGGACCAGAGTTGCCAGAATGGCCAGCTGCAACAGCAGCGCCGCGGACACCCTTGGCCAGTGCCAGTTCGATTTTGTTCGGGAGCCGGTGCTGGCAATGGCCTTCCACAGCTGGACGCTCGCGACTGTCTTCACCCTTTGTCGCCGCGCGTGAAAAAGCGCGATGACAACACCGAGCAAGACCAGTGACAGAAAGGCGGGGGCAGCAAAGGTCATTGGCTAGCGCCCACTCGTGAACGCAGCGGGATCATCGGTAAAGTAGCGCGCCACGAGGGGACGGCTTGCCGCGCTGACCGGGGTCTGGAACACCGGCAGCAGCGGCCGGTCTTCCAGACTGGCCGCCTGCACGGCCGTGCCATCGACCTCGGTGAAGCGCGGCTCCGGTGCGACCTCGATGCGGATCAGATTGCCCTCGCCGGGCGCCTCGGAAGACAGGGGCATCTGCGTGTCGAACCCGGCATTGGCGGTATGCGTCTGCTCGCCCTCCAAAGGCTGCCTGCCAATACCGGCGGTGGCACTGGCGCCCTCATCGGCATTGAGCGATGCACCTGCAGGCGTGGCGGCGTTGAGCTTGCCCGGGTCCAGCGGTCGCGGCGCGAAGGGACTGGACTGCGGTGGCGTCGCGACGGGCTGGCCCAGTTCGTCCATGACAAGGGGACCAGCCGAGGCCCCGGCGCCTGCAAGCAGATCCTGCAAGGCAGCAGCGCTGCGCAGCGCCGGATCGGCGGCATTGGGGTCCCATTCGTCCGGCAAGGGCACGCTGCCGGCGGCCGCACTGTTGGCAGCGAGCGCCGCAGAGATGGCCTGCCGCTCAAGGTTCGCCGAGAGGGCTGCCATGTTGGTTGTATCCCTGGGTAGCCATCCCGGACGGGACGACCCGTAGGCGGACGCCGCATGGTCGAGCAGTCCTGCCAGGTGCTCCGCGCGCTCCTCAGGCGCCATGTCCGGAGCATCCCGCTGGAACTGCTCGAGAGAATTGGCGACTGCCTCGAGGTAGGGATTGTTGAGGCGCTTGGCGTCGGCCTCGATCAATTCCCGAAGCTGTTCCACTTGCTCATCGGGCAGGGTCTCCACCACCTGCCCCTCGGCGGCGTGGGTGGCAATTGCTTCGCTGTGCCGAGGTGATGGCGCCTGTGCCCAAAGCACCACGGCCGCGCCAAGAGCGACGCTGACTGCGGCGAGCGCCCCGAGCGCCGCGCCCGGCGCAGCGATGCGCATACGCACAAGGCCCTCACTGTGCCGCGCGGCGTCGTCGAGCAGCGCAGGCCCCAGCGGTCCGAGGTTGCTCGGGGCATCGCCAAGCATGGGCCGGGCGCTGCTCAGGCGCTCTGCCGTACCCAGTTGAGCATCGGCGTGGCGGGCCACATCGTCAATGCCGGGCGCCCGCCATAAGAGAAGCGCGCCGATAGCGAGGATGAGAATGATGCCGGACCAGGCAAGCAGGCCGGATGGACGGCTGAGATCGCCCAGCATGGCCCAATCTCCGGTCCAGGCCAGCGCGATGGCCAAAGGGACCAGTGCCACCACAATCGCGGCCAGCGCTTCCATGTGGTAGCGCTGACGCACCCGCTCAAGCCGGCTGGCAAGTGTCAACGCAGTCGGGGCGCTCGTTGTGGGGCCGCTTGCCGTCCGTTCAGACGGCGCTAAGTCCGTCATTCTATTGCGCGTTGGCGGCCAGGAACGCCGCGTAGGTCTCCGCCAGCGTTCCGTCGGCTTCAAGCATCTCGATCGCCTGGTCGAGCGACGAGCGAATGAAATCATCGCGCGAGCGCACGCCGATGCCGATTTCGCGATTGGGAAGGCGCACGGTGCCGTTGGGCACGATCTCCAGCCCCGTCGTGTCCATCAGCTCATGGCTGAACCAGGGCTCCCACACTATGGCCGCCTCTACCGACCGGTCTCTCAACCGCTCGAACTGCAGGGTGGTGGTGGGATAGGGAATGCGCCGGTAGCGCTGCGCTTCGGGCTGGGTCTCACGATAGGCATTGAACATGATGTCGCCGCTGGTGAGCGTCTGCGTGGCGACCTTGGCCTGGTCCGGAAGCGCGTTGAGGTCCCCGTATTCGCCCTCGCGCACCACCGTCACATAGGGGGCTTCGAGATAGGCACGCGTCAGGTTCATCCATGCGGGGTAGACGCTCGAAGCCAGCTCCAGGCCCATGAATGCGTCGCACTCATTGGTGAGCATCAGGAACAGGTCTTCGATGGAAATCGGGATCGTATCCATGCCGGGAACCACGATCGGTGGCTCAACCTCATGGATTTCGACCTGGAGAAAAAGGCTGTCGCCCAGCAATTGGGCAACGTCGCGGTCGTAGTCGCCAATGGCCGACCCGCCGTAAACGCAGAACCGGATGGTGTCGCCGTCAAGAAGCGTCTCGGTCCTGAGAAATTCGGAGGACAGGGCGGGAAGATCAAGGCTTACGGCGTTGGCTGCATGAACGCTGGCGGAAAGGCCCGCGACCATGAGCAGCCGGGAAATTGAACGAATGAGCACGGTCAGACTTTCTGGCTGGCGGCTGTCCCGGTCGCCAAAGTGAAAAGCAGGCGGGACTTGTCCCGCCTGCTGATAATGTGGCCAGATTAGTTGCTGGCGGTCTCGCCCAGGCCTTCGGGCAGGGCAAAGACATAGAGCATGTTGCCGCCGCTCGGCACGCGGATTTCCGGCGTGACCGAAGCGTAGGACAGCGACGAACCGGCCGGAACCGCAACATACTGGCGGCCATCGACTTCATACGAGATCGGGAAGCCGGTAGCGCGGTTGTTCAGCACCTGCTCCCAGAGCACGTCACCGGTGGTGGCGTCAAAGGCACGCAGGCGACGGTTGTCGTCGACAGCGAAGACCAGGTTGCCGCCAGTGGTCAGGGCAGAACCAGGGAAACCAGCGCGCTGGTTGAACTGCCACATGATTTCACCGGTCGCAGCATTGATGGCGGTGAAGCTGCCGACATTGCCGTCTGCGCCCTCGGCGATGACCGGGGTCGAGCGAGCCGAACCGTGGTGTGCACCGATGGTGGGCTGAACTTCGTTGAGGGTGAAGTTCATGCACAGGTTGTTGAGCGGAGCATATATGGCGTTGGTGTCCGGGTTATAAGCGGTCGCCTGCCAGTTGATGCCGCCGAGCAGATAGGGACAGATGTAGACCTGCTCGCCGATGACCGAGCGCGCTTCGGGGTTGACGATGCCGATACGCTTCTCGGCATCAACGCCGGTCATGACGTTCTGCTCGACAGTGCTGCGGGCCCAGAGGAAGTCACCGGTGGCAGCGTCCAGGGTCCAGACAACGCCGGTCTTGCCCGGAATGCCGGTGATGACCTTGCGCTTCACGCCGCTTTCGAGGCCCGGAGCGATCCAGTCCACTTCGTCAGCGTTCGGAACAACATCGGTCTCGACGATCAGGCGAGCGAACGGATGGTCAAGGTCCCACTGTTCGTTCGGCATGTGCTGGAAGTACCACTTGATCTCGCCGGTCGAAGCGTCGAGAGCCAGGGTGGAGTTGGTGTAAAGCACATCGCCGTCGCCGGTACCGCGCTGGTCCGTACCCCACGGAATCGGCACCGCAATACCGTAATACAGCGTGTTGGTCTCAGGATCGTAGGCACCGGTGTTCCAGGCCGAGCCACCATAGCGGCTTTCCACCGGGACATCGCCCCAGGTCTCGTCGCCGAATTCGCCCTCACGCGGGATGGTATAGGTGCGCCAGAGTTCTTCGCCGCTCGTCACGTCGTGCGCCGAGATCCAGCAACCGCCGGGATTGTAGTGATAGCAGCCCGACATGCCGGCAACGATCTTGCCGTCAGCGATGACCGGACCACCCGAATAGTGGTGGCCCACCTGCCAGTCGCCCACCTGGTGCTCCCAGGCGACCTGACCGGTCTTGACGTCGAGCGCGACGAGGAAGGCGTCATGGGTCGCCATGATCAGCTTGTCTTCGTAGAGCACGGCGTTGCGGTTACCGCAGGCCAGCGAAGCGGGGTGCTCGACGACTTCGCGGCGGTACTGCCAGAGCAGGTCGCCGGTGGTCGCATCGACGGCCTGGGTGAAGTTACAGGCCTGCATGAGGAACATGACGCCGTCATGCACCAGCGGGGTGAGCTCCTGGCGGCCCGGCTCAAGCGTCCAGGACCATTCAAGGCGCAACTGGTCGACGTTCTCAGTGTTGATCTGAGACAGCGGACTGTAGGCCCAGTTCGAATAGTTGCGGCGCCACATCGTCCAGTCGCCATCGGCCGGATTCTGCAGGTCTTCGTCCGTGATCGGAGTGTAGTTCTCCAACAGGGCGTTTGTCGGCGCGGTGTCCTGCGCGAGTGCTGCAGGCGACAAACTCGCAGCAGCAACGACAGACGCCAGCAGGCTAAAGCCTACCCTAGACAGTCTCATTATGACCTCCTCTGAATTATTGCGATTTTGCTAGAGGCTCGCAATTGCCTTTGGGCGGAAACTTATTGGGCGGGCGCTTCAAGCGTGATTGCCTCGAGGGCATCCATGTCCGAGGTGAGCTCGGTATCGCCCGCTGGCGATTCATTGAATTCCAGGATCAGCGCCAGCAGCTCGGCATACTGCTTCTCGGTCAGGCTGCCCGGGTTGTCAGCCGGCATGCGGTGGAGCGCCTCCATCAGGCCGCTGATGGGCTTGCCGTTCCAGTAAGAGGTGAACGCAAAACCGGAAAGCGGCGGCGCATTGCCACTACCCTGGAGCTTGTCGCCGTGGCAGGACGCGCAAACCCGTGCGTAGGTCGACTTGGCTGCATCAGCCTGTTCCTGGGTGTAGACCGGCGTGGCGGTGGTGATCCCGCCGGCATCTGCCGGCGCCGCATCCTGACCGGTTCCCGGCACCGCGAAGGCGAGGGCCAGGACGGCAGCAGAGGCGATGACCCCCAACGACCTATCCAACGACTTGAGCACTGAGAGACTCCTATTGAGATATTATGTGGCACAGCAGGCAGAGACACCGTTTTCGGGACCAAAAACGATATTTCCGCACCTGAAGCGGACGGGCAAGGTAGCTCACACCTCGGACTGGGACAAGATGACGCCATGCGACTTTTGTAGCATTTGGAAACATTCTCTTAGCCGCCAGTGTGCGAAGGCTTGGCCTATGGACGCGGATGCCGGGGTGTTTGCCAAGGATAAACCCGAGGTCTAGTTTGGCCGAATCGTCAGGGCGAGGGAGCCCAAACCAGGTGCGTACTGAAACAGATCTCAGCCGGAAAAACGCAGTCAGTTTGCGCGGGATCACCAAGAGATACGGGGAAACACTAGCCCTCGATTCGGTCGACCTCGATATCGGCGCAAACCAGATTGTGGCCCTGCTTGGCCCCAATGGGGCAGGCAAGACCACCCTGCTGCACATCCTTTGCACCATTCTGCAACCCGACAAGGGCACAGCGGAAATTTCCGGCTTTGACATCCTCAAACAACCGCTAAAGGCCCGCAAACACCTCGGCGTGGTCTTTCAGGAGCCCAGTCTCGACGACCGGCTGAGCGTCTACGAAAACCTCGATTTCCACGGCCTGGTCTATCAGGTTCCATGGCGCCTCCGGCGCCAGCGCATTGATGAAGTGCTTGACCTGGTTGAACTGGGAGAATGGCGGGACGAAATGGTCCGCGCCCTTTCGGCCGGCATGAAGCGCAGGCTCGAGATAGCCCGGGCCCTCATTCACGAATCGCGCGTGATCCTGCTCGACGAGCCGACGGTCGGGCTTGATGTGCAGTCCCGTGCACGCATCTGGGAATATCTGGAAAATCTGCGCCGGACGCGGGAGCTGACCGTCATCGTCACCACCCACTATATCGAAGAGGTGGAGGGGTGCGACCAAGTCTGCATCATCGACAAGGGCACCATTCTGGCCCAGGGCAGTCCCGAAGTACTGAAGCAAACTCATGGGCGACAAGTGCTCCGGGCAACCCCGCGAGACGAAACGGCCGAAAACGATATTCTAAGGCTCTATCCCGGCGCGCTGCGCAATAGTTCCGGGCAATTGTTGCTGCAATCGGCCAGCTCCGAAATGATCGACGACTTTCTTCGACAGTTCGGCACGCGCGTTCGACAGATCGACATAGATACGGCCAGTCTCGAAAGCGTGTTTCTGTCCCTCACAGGTCGGGAACTGCGAGACAAGCCGGCGGACGCGCGAGAAAAAACGCTGGCCTCTGGACGGCGCGGCGGCGAATTCACACGCTAGGCATGAGGAATTTCAGCATGGGGCTGCTTGGCGGGCTTTACGCTATCTGGCTGCGGGAAGTGAAACGGGCGCTGCGCGATCGCGGTCAGCTGATCGGCGGCGTGAGCCGTCCGCTATTGTGGGTGCTGATCATGGGCATCGGCCTCAATCCCTATTTCCGGGGCGAGGTCTATGGGGAAGTGCAGTTCGTCGTACCCTACACCTATCTCCAGTTCATCTTCCCCGCCGTGATCGTGCTCAACATCATGTACACCTCCGTGCAGTCGGCGGTGTCGCTGATCTGGGACCGGCAATTCGGCTTCCTGCGCGAGGTGCTGGTCTCGCCCATGCCCCGCAGCGCCGTGCTCTTCGCCAAGATCCTGGGCGGCGCCACCGTTGCAATGCTGCACGGGTGTCTGGTGCTGATGCTGGCGCGCTTTGCCGATGTGTCGATGTCCTGGATCGACCTGCTTCAGGCGCTGGGCCTGATGTTCCTGCTCTCGTTCGCGCTCACCTCGTTCGGCGTGATCATCGCCAACCGGATCAGGACTTTCGAAGGCTTCGGCGTCTTCTCGAACGCGGTCATCCTGCCGCTTTATTTCACCTCAAGCTCGGTCTTTCCGCTCGATCCCTCCCTTACCCGGGCACAGACCCGCGTGGTCTATCCCGAATGGCTGGTGAGCCTTGTTGAGATCAACCCACTCACCTATGCCAACGACGCCTTGCGCGGGGTGTTCCTGAATTTCAACCAGTTCAATCCGCAGCTGGGCCCGATAATCCTTGCTGCGATGGCCGTCGTCTTCTTTGCCATCGCGCTTTGGGAGTTCCGAAAGGCCTGAGCCGTGACAGACCCCGCCAATCAATCCCGCAGGGCATCGCCGCGATCCAGGAGGCGCAGATTCGTGCGATACGATCTGCTGAGTTTCCTGCTGATCTTTGGGTTGATGAGCGCGGTTTACCTCTTGCCGCCCGATACCTCGCTCTCCGAGGTGCGGCGCACCGGAAATCTCAAGGTCTGCATTCCGCCCGGCTATCCGCCCCTGGTCACCACCGATGCCACCGACCCGGGCTATGACGTGAGCCTGCTCCAGGAACTTGCCAGCCGCATGGACCTGCGTCTTTCGCTGACGCAGAACCCGCAAATGGGCCGCGACTTCAATCCGCGCAACTGGCGCGTGACCCGGGCCCAGTGTGAGATTCTCGCCGGCGGCGTGGTGGCATCCTTGACCACCCAGTCGTTTCTCGAAACGATCAGCACCGATGTCGCAACCGGGTGGGCGGTTGTTCTCAAGCCAGGCGCCGGACTTGAAGCCGGCATGAAGGTTGGGGTCCTGCCCGGCCTTGGCGGACTCGATCGCCTTGGCCTGAGCAGTTACCTGCGCAGCAATGGCGCGCAGGGTGTGCTGCGCCCCGACCTTGAAGCGCTGGAGGCAGGCCTCGCGAGCGACGAGTTCGGCGCCGTCGTGACAGAGGCCCTCGGGGCCGGGCAACTGATCCAGCGCCACCCCGACTGGCAGATCGCCTGGCTGGGAGATTCACAGGCTCGCTTCAGTCTCGGCATTGGCCTGTGGAAGGGGGATCTCACCCTCAAGCGGGCAGTGGTCGACGCCCTCTCCTCCATGCGGAACGACGGCACCCTGGATGCCCTCCAGCAGCGCTACGGGATCGTCCCCATCGAAGCTGCGGCCGACTTCGCGTCCTAGGAAAAGTTCATGGCCCTGCTCAACGAGCTGACTCTTACGCTGATTTTCAACCGGACCCTCGGTTTTCTCGTGGTCGTCGGCGTGCACGGATTTGCGCTGGCGGCGCTGCTGAAGCTGCTGGGCGACCCCACTGCCCAATATACCGGACGGCTCACCCCCAATCCGGCCCCTCACACGTCCATGCTGGCCTTTGCCATGGCGGTGCTGTTCGCGATGTTCTGGATCAACCCGATCAAGGTTCGGCCTGAGAATCTGCGTTGGGGACGATGGTCGCTTTTGGTTGCCTTCGTTGGCGCGCTACTCGCCGCCCTGGCGATCATTCCTGCCCTCTCGCTGCTGCATCCGCTGGTGCTCGCCTTTGCACCGCGGGGCCTGGCGCTCACCTTGATTACCACGCTCAACCAGATCGCCAACATGTCGGTCTGGTTTGTGGCTCTCAACTGGCTGCCGGTGCCGCTGATGACGGGCGCCCTCGTAGCCTATGCGGTCTGGCCGCCGCTGCAGAAAATCTACAGCCGGTATCAGGGCCTGTTCACGGGCCTGCTGGTGGTAGCCATTGTGGCAGGTCTGCTGGACCCGGTCATTCGCCCCATCCATGCATTTCTCGCCAGCTGGCTTTTCGGCTGAGGGCCATTTTCACGCGCCGGGATGGGCCGATGTGAAGTCACGTCCATAGAAGTCCGAGCCCGGATCGGTACGCACAAGTTCGCGGATACGATCCCAGAGATAGGCGCGCAACTCTATGTAGCGCGGCTCGGCGTGCAGATCATAGGTCCAGCGGGGACGTGGCAGGTCCACGGAAATGGTTTCCAGAATGCGGCCTGGGCGCGGTCCCATGAGCACAATGTCGTCGGCCAGCAGGATGGCTTCGTCCACGCTGTGCGTCACGAACAATACGGTGGCCCGACGCAGGCTCCAGAGGCGCATGAGCTCGATCTGCATCAGCTCGCGCGTCTGCGCATCAATGCTGGCAAAGGGCTCATCCATGAGCAGGGTATGGGGTTCCCCGGCCAGTGCGCGGGCCAGGGCAACGCGCTGTTTCATCCCGCCTGACAGTTCGGAAGGATAGGAGCCGGCAAATTTGCCCAGCCCGACGAGCTCGACATAGTGCATTGCCCTCTGCTTGCGATCTGAAGGCGAGAGTGGCAGTGCGCGGAGCGCGAATTCGACATTCCCCAGCGCCGTCTCCCAGGGAATGAGACGATAGGACTGGAACATGAAGCCGGTTTCGGGACCCGGCTCGGGTGCCTTGCCATCAACGAGAACCGTACCGCCATCGGGCCTGATGAGCCCATTGGCGAGGCGCAGCAGCGTGGTCTTGCCGCAGCCCGAAGGCCCGAGCAGGACCACAAAGCGCTCCTTGGGCACGACGAGCGAGATGTTGTTGAGGGCCAGGGTCTCTCCACCCCGGGCCCCGTGAAAAGTCTTGGTGATGGACGAGAACAGCAAATGAGGCGGAGCCAATGGCTCCGCCTCGTCTGGTTCATGTGTGGGAGAACTCATCTATCGGCGGGATCGAAGCTGTCGTCCACGCCGAGCTCGGAGAGAACCTCGTCCAGCGCCGAGAGGTCCGCCCAGTCCTCGAGCGCCACCGGCTCAAGGCCGTCAAAGTCCTCGCCCTGGTAAAGCCAGTCCACGGAAAATTCGAGTTCCTTGCGGCTCATGCCGCCGTTGATGCTCCAGCTCTGGGCGAATGCCTGGGCGAGTTCCTCAAGGGTCGCACGTGGCTGGTCAGGCAGGGCCCTGCTCATCGCATCCACCCAGACTGCCTCGTCGGCCGAAAAGTCGCGCGATGCCTTGATCAGGGCTCGGATGACGCCCTTGAGCTCGTCGCGTCGGTTTTCCAGAACGTCGGCTGTCACCACATTGACCTTGTTCACAACCGGGGCGGCCTCGTAATAGGCGTCCTGATCCACAAGGACTTTCAGATCGTCCTTTTCCGGCAGCGAAAGCCAGACGCCGATGGACATGGTAGTGGCATCGACCTGACCGGCTGCCAGGGCCTGGGCGCGGATGTTGGGCTGACCCAAAGAAACGATTTCGAGGCTGTCGGTGTCTACGCCGGCAGATTCCAGCACCTTAAGGCTCAGCGAGTGGTCAAGGCTGCCAACCCGTCCGACACCGAAGCTGTGCCCGTCCAACGCCCTGGCATCGGCGATCTCGGCCTTGCCAGCAATGAGGAAGGGGAGCGACTTGTTCGGGGAGATGACGGCGCGGAGGTCGGAATTGCCGCGCGCGACGAGCTGGAGCAAGGCATCGAGCCCGATATTGGACATTTCGCCCTCGCCGGCCTGCAGCGCTGCAATGGCCGATGGCGTCTGCTGCACCCGAACCAGTTCGACCTCGACGCCCTCGGCTTCAAAGTATCCGTTCTGCAGGGCCAGATCCATGACCGAATTGGGCACAAGCGGCGTCTCGAGGTCGGTGACGATCAGACGGAACGGTTCGGCCTGTGCCTGCCCAAGGCCGGCAAAAATCATCAGGACGCCGCTCGTGACACCGAGCATCTTCTTGAAATGGGTCAAAGTACCTCTCCCTAAACTGGGGTCTATGCGGTTGCCCGCCAACGCGTAAGGCGTTGTTCCATATATCTTAGTCCCTCGGTCACCAGCACGCCAATACACGCCAGTGTCAGGACCACAACAAAATATTCCGCCATGCGGAATGTGTTCCCATAGACCGCCAGCAGCCCGCCAAGGCCGCGTACCGCGGTGTAGAGTTCGGCAACCACGGTATTGATGAGCCCGATGGTCGCCCCGATCCTGAGACCGACGACGACGAACGGCACCGCGCCGGGCAGGATGATGCGCAAGAACACGTCCTTGCGGCTGGCGCGCACGGAGCGCGCCATTTCCAGCAGCTCCTTGTCCGCGGCCTGCACACCGGCATAGGTNTTGAGCAGGATCGGCATGACGGCGCCCAGGAAGACAATGAAGATNTTGGCCTGNAAGCCGAGACCGAGAAACACGATGATCAGCGGGATGAAGGCAACGCGCGGCGTGGCCGAAAGCGCATAGACGTAGANTTCNAGCGTCTTGCCCAGTGGAATCACCGCCCCCATCAGCACGCCGAGCGGAATGGCTACTGCGACAGCNAGNAGATAACCAGAAACGTATATCGAAAGGCTATCCCAGATGGCCTGTACAAGCCTGCCTTCGGCGAAAAGGCGCGTGGCAGCNTCGAAAGTCGCCAGCGGGCTGGGCACCAAATTCGCGCCCACCGACAGTGATATCAGCCACCACAGGGCCAGGAGGGCAAATAGCAGCAGTAGCCGATAGATTCTGATCATATGGCGCAAATTGCACCCCCTGCCGTTCCGAAACAAGGGTGTGCAAGCCATACTTTAGAGCAACGGGGACTGCACGGACTACCCGACAGGTTTCAAGGTCGTGTCCTGCGCGGCCACGGCGCCTGGAGCCGGGGCGCTGGTTTCAGGATCCGCCGCAAGAGTGGACGAAAGCCGCCCGATCTCGCTTAACCGGACCGGAACTGTCAGGGCATGATGCCGAGTTTCTTGATGCGAGAGGCGAGGCTCGTGGGCTTGACCCCAAGACGAGCGGCGGCGCCGTCGACATGGCGGAGCAGATCCGAATTCCTGTCGGGCCGGGACGCCATCGTGGCGCTTCTCACCCGCAAGTGGGAGAGAGAGCTCGATTACCGGCTCATCAAGGAAGTCCGGGCCTTTTCGGTCTGTCAGATATCGGCGCGTTTTGCTTATGAATGGCGCAACGCTGCGGGAGACTGGTTTCGCTCCCATGGCAATGAACAGTGGCCGTTCGATACCAATGGATTGATGGAACGTCGCGAGGCCTCGATCAATGACATCGCCATAAGGGAAAGCGAGCGGCTTTTCGTCTGGCAAGGGGACCGCCGTCCCGATGATTATCCCTGGCTCACCGCGCTCGGTCTCTAAGTCGGCGGCAGCCGCCTGCGTTCATCAGGAACGGGCCTTGTCAGCACGCTGCCAGCCTGACTCAACACGTTTCGGGGCGCGTCCCGGACGCGCCCCGTATCACTCAACTGGACACTTCAAATCGTATCCGCCCTCGGGCGGATCCTGTTCAGGCGAGCAGGTCGGCAAGGGCGCGATCGATGCGCGCCTTCTGCTCCTCGCTCACATGCTCCATCGGGGACTTGGGATAGTACATGGCAATGCCCTGACGGTGCTGGGCATATTTGGTGCAGGCGGGCAGGTTGTCGTGGTTGAACGCGTTATAGAGCGCGCCGAGCTTGAAGTGCAGGCTCTTGGCCAGCTCGTAATCCTTGGCTTCCACCGCGTTCCAGAGCTTGACCACGGCGGCCGGAGCGGCTGCGGTCAGTGCCGTGATCGCGCCATGCGCACCCAGGGAGAAGGCGGGATAGAGCATCGCGTCGATGCCGGTGATGATGATGTTCTCGGGCTTGAGGCGCATCAGCAGGTCGGACACCGACTTGAGGTCGCCATTGCTCTGCTTCATGCCGACGACGCCGGGCACTTCATCCATGATGCGCAGCATCAGATCGACGCTGAGATAGTTCCACTGAATGACGTTGTAGATCAGGATCGGAATATCGGTGCTGTCGGCAATCGCCTTGAAGTGGTCGATCGTGGCCTGCGCGCCGGGCTTGAAGAGGTAGTGGACCGGGGTCACCTGCAGGGCGTCGACCTTGAGGCCGTCGAGCATCTTCACGCGGTCGATGGCTTCCTGGGTGCTGTTGACGATAAGGCCGGCCAGAAGCCCGCCACGACCCTTGAGCGCTTCGGCCGAGGCGCGCATCGACGTTTCGAACTCGTCGCGGTTCAGCGTGTGGCCCTCGCCGGTGCTTCCACCCACGACAATGCCGCGGGCGCCGGCATCCATGATAAAATCGACCTGCTCTGCAAAGCCGCCGGCATCCAGGCTACCGTCCTTGCGGAACGGACTGGTGATGGGCGGCAGAATGCCGGTGATGGCGCGGCGTTGGTCAGCGGTCAGAATGGACACGTCTCTACTCCCTTAGTGTGGAATAATTCATTATCCCGCATAACGGGATAGAAATCCGAATTACGCATCCTCTAGCAGCGCTTGGCGGTCGCGTCAATTTCCAGCGGATGATCGCGGATGGGGGACCTATTGTGCTGCTCAAACCAATTGTCTATTCCGGATAGCGGGAAACGTCGGAGCTCAGAGATGGCCGGAACGAGAACGTCAGGTGAGGAAAACCTCAAGTCGCTGAACAAGGTGGCGGCAATCCTCGATTGCTTCTCCACAACCCATCGCGCCATGTCACTGGCAGACATCTGCAAGCTCACCGGGTTCCCCCGCAGCACGACGCACCGGCTGCTCGCATCCATGCGTGAAGTGGGCCTGTTGGACCAGGATCGTGAGCGCGAGCGCTACCGGCTGGGCATCAAGCTCTTTTCCTACGGCAATATCGTGCTGGCAAATCTCGATCTGCATCGCGAGGCGCGGCCCTATGCCGAGGCGCTTGGCCGCATTACCGGCCTCTCGGTGCATCTGGCCGTGTTCGGGGGCGAGCGCGCGGTGGTTATCCACAGGGCTGAACCGGCACCAGGCGGGCTGACCCCGCTCAATCTTCTCGAAAATGCGCCGGTCCATTGCACCAGTATCGGCAAGGCGATCCTGGCCTATCAGCCGGACGCCATTCTCCAGCGCGTGATTGACGCGGGTCTTCAGCGGTTCACCGACGCCACGATCACCTCGGGCGAAGACCTCCGCCGGGAGCTCGAACAGGTGCGCGCCAAGGGCTATGCCGTGGACGATGGCGAGCATCAGCCGGGCATGCGCTGCGTTGGCGCGCCCATACGAGACCAGTTCGGCCGGGTCTTTGCCAGCATCAGCGCCACTGGCTCGGCCATTCAGTCGCCGGTCGAACGCGAAGCGGCTATCGCGGCCATCGTGATCCACCACGCCAATCAGATATCCACCCACCTCGGATACGCCGGAGCGACGCAAGCATAGTCTTGACAGGGTTCGTTTCTTGGATGAAATTCCGGTATCCGGGATAGACATCCCGGGAATGAGGGAGTGTGCTCAACGCTCTCATCGCCCCTCTGGGAGGATAATATGAAAAAAGCTCTGGCTGGCCTTGCCGCACTGCTGCTGATGGGCTCGGTGTCCATCGCGCAGGAATATACCGTCCGTCTGCCCAACGTAGATCCGCCGCTCTCTCATGTTGGAGAGATGACCTATCCGAACCACGTCTATGCCATGATGCGGTCCTTCAAGGACGCTCTGGAAGGCCTGTCGGGCGGCCGTATTGCGGTTGAGCTCTACCCGAGCGGTACGCTCGGCGACCTGCGTGAGAACGTGGAAGCCGTGCAGGCGGGGATTATCGAATCCGCCACCCCCAATGAAGCCACCATCTCGGGCTTCTTCCCCAAGATCCAGCTGACCACCATTCCCTACGTCTTCCCCAACGCCGTCGTGGCCTGGGACGTGATGGACAGCGAGTGGGGCCAGGCCCTGCTCGACGAAATGGCAGAGACTACGGGCCTGCGTGCCGTTGCCGTGGGTGAAAATGCCGGCTTCCGCATCTGGGCGAACAA
>Ga0065721_10050110_pt1 | contig 23194 bp, 17 predicted proteins | sample Mesricmetagenome_FD_59108 | JGI IMG/M metagenome (GOLD analysis project Ga0065721, IMG submission 59108) | Mesophilic microbial community from rice straw/compost enrichment Sample: eDNA_1 v2 (version 2) | ecosystem: Engineered > Solid waste > Grass > Composting > Bioreactor | place: USA: Davis...
GAGCACTGGTTAGCATTTTTGCAGGTCTGTTGATACTGATCTCTTTATACCAGCTTTCCTTTACCTGGTTTGTAAACAATCATGAAAAAGAAATGCAGGCTAAAGCCAAGCAGCTTGTCAACCGAACCTATCCATTATCCCCTGCCCAGAAATATCCTACCAACACAGAGGCCCGGGCCCTCTACCAGGACACACTGGACGACGCCTACAGCTCCTATCTCGATAGCTTGCTGACTGCTACAAGAGATAAAAAAATTACCTGGTGGGGTCAAACCTATCAGAAAGCCAAAGAAAGCGAACTGTTGCTGGGCCTTGATCTTCAAGGGGGTATCAATGTAACGATGGACATTGCCCTGGACGGTCTCATAAGAGGACTGGCCAACAACAAAAAAGATCCGGCTCTCGAAAAGGCCATTGCCGAAGCCCAGAAAAGAAAACTGACCAGTGACCAGAACTTCATTGAACTGTTTGCTGCGGCCTTCCGTGATGTGAATCCGGGTGTAAAACTGGCGCCGCATTTTGCCAATGCCAATAACAAATTAAGCGCAAATGCCAGCGACGGACAGGTGGTAAACTATATCCGCGACCAGGCATCTGCTGCCATGAAACAGACCTACCAGGTGCTGTATAAACGTATCGATAAATTCGGGGTGGCCCAGCCCAATATCAGTCTCGACGAGGGCAAGGGTATCATTACCGTGGAACTTGCCGGCGCCACCAACCCTGAAAGGGTTCGTAAATACCTGCAGTCGACTGCCAACCTCCAGTTCTTTGAAGTTTACACATTGGAAGAACTCGGCGGCAGCCTGCAAAACGCTGTACAGGCCGTGGACAATGCCCTGGCTAATTACGCGGTAGACTCTACCGGCGCCATCGACAGCACCAGAAAAGATACTTCTGCCGCCAACCGCGGGCTGCTGGCCAGCAAGGTGCAGTTTATGCCACCCCAGCAGGACCAAAACGGCAGGCTTTCCTATTTTTCTTACCTCGGCGTTGTACGTATTCAGGACACAGCCGTGGTTAACAAATACCTGAGCATACCTGCTGTGCGGAATGCATTCCCGGCCAACCTGAAATTCCTGTATGGAAAACAAGGCAGGGACCGTGATGGCAAACTGTCGAATTACCTGGAACTGTATGCCATCAAAACCATCCCCGGTAAAGAAGGCGCCGAACTGGAAGGTGACGCCATCGAAAATGCCCAACAGGACTTTAACCCGGTAACCAACGAAGTAACCGTAAGCATGTCGATGAAACATACCGGCGCCAGGATCTGGGCCCGTATGACCGAAAAGAACATCGGTAAACCCATCGCCATCGTTCTCGACGATATTGTTTATTCTGCTCCTATTGTAAACCAGAAGATCGAAGGTGGTAATTCACAGATCACCATGGGTGGCTCTGGAAGAGACCGCGACCTGGTGATCGAAGAAGCCAATGACCTGGCCAACATCCTGAAAGCCGGTAAACTCGAAGCGCCTGCCATCATCGTGCAGGACAACGTGGTAGGTCCTACCCTGGGTGCACAGGCTATTCAGGGCGGTATGCTGGCCTTTGGTATTTCATTCCTGGTCATCTTCATACTGATGCTGGTGTATTATAACACCGGTGGTATAGTAGCCAATATAGCGCTGATACTGAACCTGTTATTTACCGTAGGTGTGTTAAGCGCGCTGAATGCTACATTAACGGCCCCCGGTATTGCCGGTCTGGTGCTTACCATTGGTATGGCTGTTGACACCAACGTAATCATATTCGAACGTATCAAGGAAGAATTGTCGAGGGGCAGCACGCACGCGCAGGCCGTTAAGGTGGGTTACCGCCGCTCGCTGCCGCCCGTGCTCGATGCGCATATCACTACCCTGTTAACCGCCATCATCCTGTTTATTTACGGTTTGGGCCCGGTACTGGGTTTTGCCACCACACAGATACTGGGTATCCTGTTATCGCTGTTCTGCGGTATCCTGGTATCCCGCCTGATCACTGATTTCTGGACCAAAAAGAACAGGCATTTCACTTATTTCACGTCTTTATCGAAACGCATCTTCCGTCATGCCTCCTATAATTTCATCAAATACCGCAAACTCGCCTATGTTATTTCTGTGGTGATTTTGTTGATGGGCATCGCTACTTTCTTCCATGGCTTTAACTATGGCGTGGAATTCGAAGGCGGACGCAGCTATGTGGTGAATTTTGGAAAAGCGGTAAATGCCGAAGAGGTGCGTGCATCGCTGGAAAAAGTGTTCGACAAATCGCCGGTGATCAAAACCTACGGCGGTCCCGACAGGTTGAATATTACCACCGATTATAAAGTAGATGAAACAGGCGCCGGTGTGGATTCGCTGGTACAAGGCACCCTGTTTACCGGTTTGAAACCCTTCCTGCCGGCCAACGCTACCCAGGACGATTTCAATAACAAACTGATCGAAGGTTCCAATAAAGTGGACCCCACCATTTCGGATGACCTTAGAAAAGGCGCCCAATGGGCCACTTTCTGGTCGCTGCTGGTGATCGCCCTGTATATCTTCATCCGTTTCCGCGACTGGAGATATTCACTGGGTACCATCGTGGCGCTCATGCACGACGTATTGGTAACACTCATCGTGTTCTCGTTCCTCAAGGATGTGGTGCCCTTCCCGCTGGAAATTGACCAGCACTTTATTGCGGCCATCCTTACAGTGATCGGTTTCTCGATGAACGATACCGTGATCGTATATGACCGTATTCGCGAACATGGCCATCTGATGCATGGCGCCGACAGGGGCACCATCATCAACAAGGCCATCAACGATACGCTGAGCCGTACCATCATGACCTCGCTCACCGTGTTCCTGACCATCCTCATCCTGTTCCTGGTGGGTGGCGAAGTAACCCGCGGTTTTGCCTTTGCCATGCTGATTGGTGTGGTTACCGGTACCTACTCGTCTATCTTTGTGGCTGCACCCATTTTGATGGATTTTGGTAAAAACAAACCGCTGGGCGAACAGGCACAGCAGGTAACAGGCAGCCCGGTTAAAAAACCGGCCCTGGCTAAAAAAGCATAAGAACCGGAATTGATTATAAACGGAAGCCGCTCCTTAAAAGAGCGGCTTTCTTTTTTTCTGCAACTAAACTAAAAAAAACGCCGCTCACCCGGAGCGACGTTTAAACCCTAAAGAAACCGACCTTCTTTAATGACTTTTATGGTGAACGGAATTTTTTTTGACACTGTGAAAGTATAGCAACATCGCACCACGGAAAAATTTCCGGGCCTGCTTAACCGGCGATTAACAATGGATCCACAGAAACCATTCTGCTATAGTATTCGTAACTTACCTTAACAAGCAATTAACCAGATAATAAAAATTAATAGTACAATGAGCAGCATATTTGCCGTTAGCAATTCTTCGGATTATATGCGTTCATCAACTCTACGTGGACTGGTTCTATTGGCGAGTATCTTAATTACGCTCATCATCGGGGTACAATTATTCTGGCTGAACAAGGTGTATTCTTTCGAACAAAAAACCTTTAACATCAACGTAGTAAAAAGCATTCGAGGCGTTTATGAAGACATGGCCCTGGTTGATACCCGCACGCATCATTTACAGGATTTGATAGAACATCCCAACACAGATTATTTCCTGTTCAGGACCGACAAAGGAATTTCGCAGGACAGCATTGCCACCAACCTGCAACGTGAGCTGAACGACTTTGATGTATTCACCGATGTGCATATAGCCTTTTACGATGCAAACCGCAGGCAATACACACGCGAAGTATATGTATCAGGTACTGCTCCGCGTTATGAAGAAAGAGTGATCGATCTGCCGCTGTATAAAAGGAATTTTAATTACGTATTGTTGTATTTCCCCCACCGCAACCGCTATGTGCTGGCACAAATGAATTTCTGGTTTATCAGCAGCGCCATTGTATTTGTGGTATTGATTGGGTTGGCAGTTATATTATTTTATTTCTACCGCCAGCGTTTCCTGGCCGAGTTGCAAAAAGACTTCGTAAACAATTTCACCCATGAATTCAAAACACCGCTGGCCGTTATGAAAATATCCGCCGAGGTGTTGTTACAGGAAAAGATCATTCACCAGCCAGAACGGCTGCAGCAATATGCCGCCATCATCCAGCACCAGACGCAGCACCTGCAAGACCAGGTAGAACGGCTGTTGCAACTGGCGGCCAGCGACCGCAAGGATTTTCCCATTCAAAAAGTACAGGTGCCCGCCCGGGAGATCGTTGACCAGGCCCTTGCCAAAATGCAGCCATTGATCGACGACAGAAAGGCCACGATAGAAATACAGGTAGATGAAGAAGAGACAATAGACCTCTATGCCGATAAGGCGCACCTGGAACTGGCCGTGGTGAACCTGCTGGAAAATGCCCTGAAATTTGCGGCCAAACCACATATCATCATTAGTTATGGCCGGGAAGACAATGGGGTATACATATCGGTGAAAGACAACGGGATCGGCATCGATAAAAAATTCCAGAAGAACGTATTTAAAAAATTCTACCGGGTGCCTACCGGTGATGTGCATAACGTAAAAGGATTTGGATTGGGGCTTAACTTTGTTAAAAAGGTAATAGACGCACATCATGGAAATATAAAGATCAACAGCCTGCCTGGTATAGGCACCGAATTCAGGCTCATTTTACCACCCACCATAAATAACTGACCATGGTAGCCAAAAAAACCAAAGTACTACTGGCCGAAGACGATCTGTCGCTGGGTTATGTGATCAAAGACAACCTGGTAGATGCCGGATACGAGGTAGTACTATGTCCCGACGGTCAAACCGCTATTGATAGTTTCGATAAATCGCAATACGATATTTGTTTGCTGGATGTGATGATGCCTTATAAGGACGGGTTTACCGTGGCCAAAAAGATCAGGCAGCAAAGCGATATGGTGCCCATCCTGTTCATCACCGCCAAATCGATGGAAGAAGACAAGGTGAAAGGTTTTCTCACCGGCGCCGACGACTACATCACCAAACCGTTCAGCATGCAGGAACTGTTGCTGCGCATGGATGTATTCATTCGCCGCACACGCAAACTGGGCGCCGATAATTTGCAGGAGTACACAATAGGCAATATGAAATTTTCTTATACCGATCTGCAGTTGCACACACCATCCAACCAGTATACCCTCACACAAAAAGAAGCCGACCTGCTGAAATTTCTTTGCGAACATGCCAACCATATTTTAAAACGCGATGAAGTGCTGCTGCATGTATGGGGAAAGGATGATTATTTCCTTGGCCGCAGTATGGATGTATTTATGACCAAGCTGCGCAAATACTTCAGATCCGATCCTTCCATTGTATTGGAAACGATACACGGCGTAGGTTTCCGGTTTAATGCTTCTGTACAGTAAATTTATAAAGGAGGCCTCATGCACATGAAGCCTTTTTTTTATATTTATAACTTCTAATCAGCCGTACCTGTATCGAAGTATTATAAAAACGTACTAACATGCAAAAAATAGTCTGGCGTTACGGGGGCTTTGCCGTGCTGATAGTAGCGGTATTTTTTATCAGTACCTGGCTCATGTTCAGCATTACTACGCCAAACTTCGGAAATCTGGCCATACTGAACTGGATAGGCATTGTGCTGTGCCTTGTATTTGTATTTGTGGGTATCCTTACTTACCGAAACGATATGAACTATGGAGAACTGCATTTTAAAGAAGGCCTGATACTGGGTTTGCTTATCACCATTCTGCCTGCACTGGCCTTTGGCCTGCTCGATGCCTTGTTGGTATCTTATCTCTATCCTTCTTTTTTTGATAAATATTATGCCTGGAAGGCGGCGCAGATACAGGAAAACCATCCCGCCACCGAATGGGCGGCCAGGTTACAATCGATGAATGAAAAGCGGAAATTTTTTGGAACGGCCTATGGCCAGTTCATCGTGATGACGCTTTCGGTTTATATTACCGGCGCCGCTGTTACTGCCCTCTCGGCCCTGGTGCTGAAGCGTAAAACGGGAAATAAAATAAGAACCGCGGCGCATCCCGCGTATTAAACGGCAAATGAGGTTCCGCAACCGCAGGTTTTGCTGGCGTTGGGATTGGTAAAGGTAAAGCCGCGGGCATTCAAACCTTCGGCCCAGTCTATTTCCATGCCCGCCAGGTAAATGCCATGCGATTTATTCATAATAAAGGTCTGTCCTTCGTATTCGTACAGTTCATCGGCATCCTGCCTGTCGTCGAAACCCAGCACATAACTCAGCCCTGAGCAGCCACCGCCCTTTACGCCAATGCGCAGGTACTTACTGCTGTCGAAATCCGGCGCGCTCATCAACCGCCTGATCTCTGCCAGGGCGCCGTCTGTAAACCGTACAGGAACTGTCGTTGTCATATCCATAAAAACGAATATTTAAATAGCAAAAATACAATAAACAAGGCAGAACATAGTTTCGTTGTCTATAACCCCAAAACTGTATTTTTGTTCACCTAAATACCCATTGATGTTATTATTCATGTCATTACCTACCGATCAGCTCATTTGGTCACTGGTAATCGCCTTTACCCTGGGCGGTGCGCTTGCTTACCTGTTTTGGAAACAACGCAAGGAAGTAAAACAGGCCCTGAAACAACAGGAACAGCAAAAATCCGCCCCCGTTGCTACCCAACCCCTTCAATTACAGGCTTATGAGCGCCTGATTTTGCTGGTTGACCGTATTGCCCTGCCCAACCTCATCAACCGTGTGAACCAGTCGGGTATAAGCGCACGCGAAATGCAGCAATTGCTGATTCAGAATATCAGGCAGGAATACGAATACAATGTGACCCAGCAGATATATGTGACCGCCGAATCGTGGGAAGCCGTTCGCAACCTGAAAGACCAGAATATTCTTATCATTAACCAGGTGGCTTCGTTTTTACCGGCCGAGGCCTCGGGCCAGGACCTTAACCGCAGCATCCTGGAAATGCTTATGCAATCGCCCAAAGCATCGCTGCACAATGTGGTGGCCGATGTGTTGAGCTATGAAGCCAAAAAATTAATGTAGTGCCAGAAAAAAAGATAACTACCGATAGCGGCATTGAAATAAAACAGGTGTATACTTCGGCCGATGTGCCGGCATCTGACGCGCAGGAAAGGCCCGGTCATTTTCCTTATACACGGGGTGTGCAGGAAGATATGTACCGCGGCAGGTTGTGGACCATGCGCCAATACGCCGGGTTCTCTACTGCCGAGGAAAGCAATAAACGCTATCACTACCTGCTGTCGCAGGGTGTGATGGGTTTGAGCGTAGCCTTCGACCTGCCCACCCAAATCGGGTACGACAGCGATCATCCGCTGGCCGAAGGCGAGGTAGGAAAAGTGGGTGTGGCCATCGACAGCATCGAGGATATGCAAACCCTTTTTAAGGGCATTCAACTCGAAGAGGTATCTACCTCCATGACCATCAATGCCACGGCATTTATCTTATTGTCGTTTTATGCAGCCCTGGCCAAACAACAGGGCGCCGATCTGAAAAAGATATCCGGCACCATACAAAACGATATTCTCAAGGAATACGCAGCCCGCGGTACCTACATTTATCCCCCCCAGCCTTCCATGCGCATCATCACCGATATTTTTGAGTGGTGCAGCCAGGAGCTGCCCAAATGGAATACCATTTCCATTTCGGGTTATCATATACGCGAAGCAGGCAGCACCGCCGTGCAGGAAATTGCTTTCACGTTGAGTAATGGCAAGGCCTATGTAAAAGCAGCGTTGGAAAAAGGATTAGACATCAACGTATTTGGCCGCCGTCTCTCCTTCTTCTTTAATGCACACAACAACCTGTTTGAAGAAGTGGCCAAGTTCAGGGCTGCACGCCGCATGTGGGCGCATATCATGAAAGAACTGGGCGCTACCGATCCCAAAGCCATGATGCTGCGTTTTCATACACAAACGGGCGGCAGCACGCTTACCGCGCAACAACCGCAAAACAATATTTCCAGGGTAACCATACAAACACTGGCGGCCGTGCTGGGTGGCACCCAATCGTTACATACCAATGGATACGACGAAGCATTGAGCCTGCCCACCGAAGAAGCCGCCCGTATAGCGCTGCGCACACAGCAAATTGTAGCCTTCGAAAGCGGTGTGGCCGATACCGTTGACCCGCTGGCCGGTTCGTATTATGTGGAAGCATTGACACACGAAATAGAACAAAAGGCCTACGAACTCATCCACACCATCGATGCCATGGGCGGCAGCGTACCCGCCATTGAACAGGGCTTTATACAGGACGCCATTGCGCGCAGCAGTTACGAATACCAGCGCGGCATTGAAAGCGGTGAAAAGATCATCGTAGGCGTCAATAAATTTCAGACCTCTGAAAAAGATACTACGCCTGTATTCAGGATCGATGATTCCATCAGGCAATGGCAAACGCAAAAGCTGGAAGCGCTGCGCAATAACCGCAACCCCGCCAAATGCGACCAGGTGTTGCAAACCCTGTCAGACAAGGCCACCAGTGGCGAAAACATCATGCCCGCCGTTATTGAAGCGGTGGAGCAAAAATGCACGCTGGGTGAAATTGCCGATACGTTGCGTGAAGTGTTTGGAGAATATAAATGATCAAAGCCCCAGCTTTCAAAACACGAATTAATCGTAGATAATTTTAATTAAATTCAATGAAAATTATCTTGCCCGATGCCAAAACTTTTCCTGCTTTTGTTATTGCCGGCACTTACCGGTTATGCGCAACAAAAACAAATAGATGCCAGGGCTGACGCCATTCTTCCTAATGTAATTGAATGGCGCCGTCATCTTCACCAGCATCCCGAGCTATCGAACCGTGAATACAAAACCGCAGAATATATAGCCGCCCATCTCAGGAAACTGGGTCTGGAAGTACAAACAGGCGTGGCCAAAACCGGTGTGGTAGCCATCCTCAAAGGCGGCAAACCCGGACCCGTAGTGGCGCTTCGCGCCGATATGGATGCCCTGCCGGTGCAGGAGCGGGTAGATCTACCTTTTAAATCCACCGCCCGGGCCGAATACCTGGGCGATACGGTGCCCGTAATGCATGCCTGCGGGCACGACAGCCATGTGGCCATGCTGATGGGTGCGGCCGAGGTATTAAGCTCCATGAAAAAAGAGGTGCCGGGCACGGTGAAGTTCTTTTTTCAACCGGCCGAGGAAGGTCCCCCCGGAGAGGAAGAAGGCGGTGCACCGCTGATGGTAAAGGAAGGTGTGATGGATAATCCCAAAGTAGATGCAGTTTTTGGCATGCATATCGAGGCCGATATTCCCATTGGCACATTCGAATACAAGGCAGGCGCTTTTATGGCTTCGAGCGATTGGTTTAAGATCATCATCAAAGGAAAACAATCCCACGGATCGCAACCCTGGAAAGGCGTTGATCCCATTGTAGTGGGCACGCAGATCGTGAATGCCCTGCAAACCGTGGTAAGCCGTCAATCAGAATTAACAAAGGCCCCGGTGGTGATCACCGTGGGTAAATTTCACAGCGGTGTACGGCCCAATATCATCCCCGAAGAAGCCGTGCTGGAAGGCACCATTCGTACGCTCGATAGCCGGATGCAACAGGAAACACATGAACGCATACGCCAGGTGGCCACCTCCGTAGCAACGGCCATGGGCGCTACGGTAGCGGTAGATATCGATACCAAAACCCTGGTTACCTATAACGACCCGGAACTGGTTAAAATGATGCTGCCCTCATTGGCCAAAGCGGGTCCTGTAAAAGAACGCGAATGGGTGACGGGGGCAGAGGATTTTTCGTTTTTTGGAACCAGGGCGCCGTCATTCTTTATCTATTTTGGCGGTATGCCGGCCGGCGCCAACCGTGCAAAAGCGCTGGCCCATCATACACCGGATTTTTATATCGATGACAGCCGGCTCGATGTAGGTGTAAAAGCTTTTTGTTACCTGGTTTTTGATTACGCGGCACGCGCCAAATAGTTACTGTTTTTCCGGGATCAACACAGCCTTGAAGTAGTTGCCGCCTCCCAGATACCGGGTGGCTGCTTTCCTGATCGTTTCCGGCTTTAAAGCATTCAATCTTTCGTCTACAGTTAATATGCTAAGCAAGTCCTCGTCATCCCGTAATTTTTCCGATAGGTAATTCACCCAGTACTCATTGGTTCGCAGGTTTACCTCAAGGCTGCGCCGGTATTCGGCTTTAAATTTATCCAGGTCGCTTTCTAAGGCGCCTTCTTTTTTTATCTGCTCCACTTCTTCCAGCACGGCAGCCACCAGTTTATCTACATTGGCGGTGGCGCAATTAAACGAAACAGTAAAGGTGTAATAGGGTTCGGGATATTTTTGAATAGAAAGACCCACACCCGGTGAATACACACCACCTTCTTTCTCGCGCAGTCTTTCCCTCACCTTCAACTCCAGTATCTTATTCAACCCGTGCAATTCCATGTTGGTGGTTGTATTAAAATCATAGGCGCCATGAAAAAACAATTGCACAGAAGCTTTATCCTCAATGCCCTTGCGTACAATGCGTTCTACCTGGCCGCCCATCGGTTTTACCCACCGGTTAATGTATTGGCTGCCCTGCCCGCTCGAAGGCAATGCGCCCAGGTAGGTTTCCAGCAAAGGTTTGATGCTGTCGATCTTGAAACTGCCTACAAATACAAAGGTTTGCCCGCCGGCATCGGCAAATAATCTTTTATAAAAATCATAGGAGCTGTCCAGCGAAACACCCGGCAGCCTTTCCACGGTAAGCGGCCTGTGCCGTGGGGAATAATTGGTAAGCACGGCATTCACGGTATCCCTGAACACGGCATCGGGCAACAGGGCTTTATCGGTCAACGATACTTTGAAATCGGCCATATGCCGATGAAACGCTGCAGAATCTTTGCGGGGTTGTGTGGCATAGGCATATACGATCTGTAACGCGGTTTCCAGGTCGTTCAGCGAAGCCGATCCCCTGAACCCCTCGTACATGTCGGTAAGATAGGTGGATGCCGATGCAGTACTGCCGGCAAACAGCTTTCTGAGCTGGTTATTGTCCAGCTCACCAATACCATTGGCGGGAATATTGGAAGCATAAGCAATCGATACCATGCTGTTGTCTTCTGCCAGTGACGTACCACCGCGTGCAAAAGAAAAGAACAACACCCGGTCGTTGTTAAAGTCGGTAGGTTTCAGGTATACATTGACCCCGTTCAACAAACGCAGCTTTGTTACGCCAATGGCTTCAATCTTTTCCTCCCCTATCACTTTACCCGGTTTTGGTTTGCCCGGCAGCAGGGGTTTTACTTCGGTATGGTCTTCCCAGGCAGTCAGCCCCTTTCCTGAATTACGCACAACGCTCAGCAATTGATCCCTTCCCGGCAACTGGTCCTTACTTTTTTCAGGCCCCTGTACAATCATGGTCAGGTTTTCCCGGTTGATCATTTGGCGGGCCCGGTTGTTTACTTCTTCCAGTGTAATTTCCGACAACAGTTTTTTGATCAACTGGTAACTGTATTCGTCAGAGGGAATGGCGGTGCCATCCATAAAATGTTTTACATACTTGTTTACATACACCTGGTGGATGGTCCTGTCCTGCTCGCGATGCCCTTTTTCGTTACCGCCATCCATATTCTTTTTGGTGATCTCCAGTTCCGGTTTGGTAAATCCAAACTGCGCCATTCTTTCCAGTTCGGCCATCATGCCTTTTAAAGCTGCAGGCAGTTCTTCTGCCGATTTAGACAAAGCAACCACGGTTGTGGCATCCACACCGGGAAACAGTCCGCCTTCGTATTCACCATACGATATCCGGCCCTGCATAAAAGACGCCTTACCGCTTTCTATCAATGCATTGATGCGGTTGGCCATCATGTGGTTGATCATGCTGTTGATGATATTGATGCGTGCATGCGCTACGGTTTTCGATACAAAACCCTTGTTGCGCATGATCACGGTAGCCAGGTGATGCGGGTATTCGGCATCGGTCACCAGTTTGAACACCGGTTCCTTAATATCAGGCAAATTGTATTTAACGGCAGGCTTTGGCCGCACCGGATTTTTCAGCGCACCGAATTGTTCCCTGATCCATTGCTCTACCTGCGTGGCATCAAAATCGCCCACGGCAATTACGGCCATCAGGTTGGGCCGGTACCAGTCGCGGTAAAACTGACGCAGTTCCTCGTGTTTAAAATTTTTGATGATATCGATCTTGCCGATGGGTACCCGTTCAGCATGACGGGTGCCTTTCAGCAATACCGGCAACAACTGTTGCTGCATACGCGATTGGGCATTCTTACCACGCTGGCGCTCTTCTTCTACGATCACACCTCTTTCGCTGTCTATTTCGCTGCCCTCCATGGTTACATAACCCGCCCAGTTGGCCAGTATTTTAAACCCGTCGCGAAAGAGGGCGGCGCTGTCGGTGGGTATCGGTAATTGATATACGGTTTGATCGAAATTGGTATAGGCATTCAAATCGGCGCCAAATGAAATACCGGCTTTTTGCAGGTAATTGAGCAGTTCGTTTTTGGGAAAATCCTTTGTTCCGTTGAAGGCCATATGCTCCACGAAATGCGCCAGCCCCTGCTGGGCATCGGTTTCCATCAGCGAACCGGCCTTTAAAGCCAGGTACAACACGGCTCGGTTCTTTGGCTCGGCATTCTTACGAATATAATAAGTGAGGCCATTGGGCAGTTTGCCGATTGTTACGGCGGGGTCATCGGGCATGTTCTGCGCATGGGCTGCAGGGTAGAACAGGAAACAGATCAAATAAGCAGTCAGAACAAAAAACAGCTTTCTTAGCATACCGGGAATTCCAAATATTTAAGGGGTTAACAGTTTACTACAGGCAACATGCATCATTGAGGGCATAGGAGCGCCATGGCTCCGGTTAGCAAAGCTGTAAACATAATTAAATAATGGAAACGATACAACAGGAATGCCTTGCGCAATGGTAATGACGCGCAAAAAATTTATAACTAGGTAAGTTTATCCTTTTTTCTGTTCTTTCGCCCAGGTATCCTTCAACGTCACGGTTCTGTTGAACACCAGTGTCTCCTCCGAAGTATCCCTGTCCATACAAAAATATCCCTTCCTCAAAAACTGGTAGCGCTCATCAAACTTCGCGTTCTTTAACGAAGGCTCGGCATAGGCGCTGCTGATCACCTCCAGTGAATTGGGATTGATATAATCTTTGAAGTCCCCTTCTTCATTCGAAGGGTCTTCTACCCTGAACAAACGGTCGTACAACCTTACCTCCACGGTAATAGCCTGCGGTACACTAACCCAGTGCAGGGTGCCCTTTACCTTTATATTGGAACTGTCGGCACCGCTTTTGCTCTCCGGCAAATAGGTGCAATGTATTTCGGTAATTTTTCCATTGCTGTCTTTCACCACTTCATCGCAACGGATGATATAGGCGCTTTTTAACCGCACCATTTGGCCGGGCGCCAGGCGGAAAAACTTTTTGGGCGGGTTTTCCATAAAATCTTCCCGCTCTATATACAGTTCCCGTCCAAACGGTATCTCGCGGAAACCGCCATTGGGATCTTCAGGATTGTTCTCACTTTGTACCATCTCCAGCGGACCGTCCACAGGATAATTGGTCAACACCACTTTCAACGGATCGAACACCACCATCCGGCGCTGGGCAATTTTGTTCAAATGTTCCCGCACGCAATATTCCAGCAGCGACACATCTATCATGTTCTCGCGTTTGGCGATACCGATGCGGTCGCAAAAATCACGGATGCTTTCCGGTGTATAACCTGCCCGGCGCAAACCGCTGATGGTGGGCATACGCGGATCGTCCCAGCCGCTCACATACTTATCATTCACCAGTTGCAGCAACTTTCTTTTACTGGTAACGGTATAATTCAAATTACGGCGTGCAAATTCGTATTGATGGGATGGATAGATCTCCAGCTGTTGTATCAGCCAGTCGTATAATTCGCGGTGGGGCACAAATTCCAGCGTACAAATACTGTGGGTAACGTTTTCGATGCTATCGCTCTGGCCATGGGCCATATCGTACATCGGGTAAATGCACCAGGTATCGCCGGTGCGATGGTGATGGGCATGTTTGATACGGTACAATACCGGGTCGCGCATCAACATGTTGGCATGCGCCATATCAATTTTGGCGCGCAGGGTGCGGCTGCCGTCGGGAAATTCGCCGTTTTTCATGCGGGTAAACAGGTCCAGGTTTTCTTCCACCGAACGGTCGCGGTAAGGACTATTCTTACCCGGTTCGGTAGGCGTACCCTTCATGGCGGCAATTGCTTCCGAGGTGGAATCGTCTACATAAGCCACGCCCTTTTGAATGAGCTTCAGCGCAAATTCATACAACTGACCGAAATAGTCAGAAGCATACAATTCATGTTTCCACTCAAAACCCAGCCAGCGCACATCTTCCTTGATGCTTTCCACATACTCGGTTTCTTCGGTAGTGGGATTGGTATCGTCGAAACGCAGGTTGGTATAACCGGGGTATTTCCTGGTAAGACCAAAATTCAGGCATATGCTCGATGCATGGCCTATATGCAGGTATCCATTAGGTTCGGGTGGAAAACGGGTAACGATCTGTTTGTACTTGCCCGATTTCAGGTCCTCTTCAATGATCTCCTCGATAAAATTCAGACTTTTTTCTTCCGGTGTTGTTTCTGCCATATTCAACGATTGAATTTGGCAAATTTACGTATTTATGGATTCAAACGGGGACCTGATCCGGTAATTACCGGCCCGGCAATTGTAAGGTTACAACTGCCGGAACGGTTATCCTACATTCTCTTCACATAGGTCTGTTGAACAAGCTTTGATTCAGTTGTCAGTTCAAACGTATGATGGGTCTTATCTTTCACATCGCGAATGATGATCGTTAGTTTGCCATTGTCGGAAGGCGCCCGGAATACCTTGTCGAAATGCTGACCGGTGAAAGTAGCATGATACAGGTTGTCGCCCTCGGCATCATTCACCAGCAGGTGAAACCGGCTGCCATCGGCATTCTCGAACTTTACATTGAAGTAAATGTTGCCTTCGTCCACTTTCAGGCATGATACAGAAGCGTCTTCTTTTTCTTTGTTAATGGTGGAATCGCCTGTATGGGCAGCAGCCAGCGATACGGTGAATACTGCCATTACCAGGGTGGTTACCATTTTCTTTCCAATTGCGGTTGCGCACAGCGTGATTGTTTTCATATCTGTTTTGTTTAATTACAAAAAATACTAATATGAAAGCAAATCGTTTTAAAAGAGAAGGCAAGCTGTTATTTGGCAAGAAAAGACAAGCAGCGTAGAAAATTTGGGGAGTTTTTTAAGAGCTGTTTGAATTGTTACTGCAAATTTATACAAAAAACGCAAAAAGGTAACCCGTGGGTGTAAATAAAAGTTGAAAAATAAATCCTTAACGTGGAGGTCGGAGGTCGGAGGTCAGAGGTCAGAGGTCGGAAGTCGGAAGTCGGAAAATACAGGGTTCATCTGACTTCTGACCTCCGACCTCCGACCTCCGACTCATCGCTTCAACAACCTGTTTTGCACTAACTGCTGCAACACGGTTTCCCGCTCAGTACGGCTGATGGGTATATGATGCGTTCCGATAGTGATATCATTCCCTTCAATGCTTTGCACCTTGGCCGCGGCCACTATATACGATTTATGGGTACGAATAAAACGGCCGGCCGGCAAATGTTCTTCAATGCTTTTAAACGTTAAATAGGTAACATATTTTTTTTCCGTGGTATATATGGCCACATAGTTTTGCAGCGCTTCAATAAATAGCACCTCATCATAGGCAATCTTCACCAGTTTGTTGTCACATTTTATAAAGAAATAATCCGGCGTGGCAGGTCCGGCTGAGTGATCAAGAATATGTTTTGCTTTTTGAACAGCCTTCCAGAAACGGTCAAACGAAAAAGGTTTTAACAGGTAATCTACGGCATTCCACTCAAAACCCTCCACGGCATATTGCGGAAAGGCGGTGGTAAAGATCACCATCGGCGGGTGTGGCAGTATTTTTAAAAAATCCAGGCCCGTCATCTTGGGCATTTGAATGTCGAGGAAGATCAGATCGATCTTTTCCTGCGTCAGTAGGGCGGCGGCCTTCAGCGGGTTGTCGAATTCACCGGCCAGTTGCAGAAAAGGAGCGTCCTGTATATATTCCTTCAGCCCCTTGCGGGCGATGGGTTCATCGTCGATTATAACACAACGCAGTATCATAACAACTCCAGGTTTAATTCTATGGTAAAGGTGTCGGCCTTGTTGTGAATGTTTAGGTGGTGTTTGCCGGGATATATTAGTTCCAGTCTGCGTTTAACATTGTTCAATCCAATACCTCCCTGTGGTTCGGTACACCTTTGCTGGTCGTCTTTCGAGTTTTCCACCACGAACTGAAAGGTACCGTTCGTCCGGTTCAGGGCTACATGTATAAAGTTACGGCCATCGTTGTGATGCGAAATATGTTTAAACGCATTCTCCACCAATGGCGCCAGCAATAAAGGGGTTATACGGAATCCTTTTACATCCTCCCCCACTTTTACCTGTACTTCATACTGGCTATCCTTCCGCAATTCCTGCAAGCGGATATAATCTTCCAGGTAACGCACTTCTTTTTCTATTTCAATGGTGTTGCTGTTGCAGTCGTACAATTGATAACGCAATAGGTGCGAGAACTGCAGCAGTGTTTGCCGTGCTTCGGCATTTTGTTTATCGATCAAAAAATAAATGGTGTTGAGCGAGTTGAACAGGAAATGCGGATTGATTTGTGATTTCAAAAAATTCAGTTCTGTCTCGGCCTTTTCCCTCATCATCTCCCCCAGCCTTCGCTGTGCATGCGCATAATCGGTGAGCAGTTTGATAGCAGCGCCTGTACTTACCAGTAAAAAATGCGGTATCACATTGTCGTATACACGCACCTTAAAGCGGTCCCAGATGCTGAAATTGGTCCATTGCAACAGCGCAACTTCCGCATACATTTTTAGTATGCTAAAGGTGAAAACAATGATGATAAAAAGAAGGCCAAACAACACATATCTTTTCCTGTACAAAAAGCGGGGTATCAGTAAATAGTTGGTGATATAAACCATCACAGCCAGGTCGGCCACTTTCAGGGTTGTGATCCACCATCCTTTTCCCGGCGGGTAATCCTGGTACCGGAAAAAATGCCAGCCCAGGAACAGGACAACCCAAAACAAAAGATGGTGCGCCTTATTTGTCATACAGCAAATTAAATATACAAAAACAGGCTGGCATGGCGCCTTACATCTAAGGGTGCATTTGCTTGACGAACAGCAGCACATAAAGCCAGGGACTCCGTTGGCGGCCCCTGGGAAGGAGGTACATACCGGGTTACCCGGCGGGCAGAAAATAAAAAAAAGAGCTGTAGACACAGCCCTTTACCATTAATCAATAACCTATGAAAAACACTATTTAATTATAAGTCAAAGATATACCGCCGGCAGACGGTGAAAGAATCTATTCGATGTTTGCATTGAAATAGGCGATGAAAGCGCTCGAAAACCCGATCAGGCATTGTTGCGGGCGCCAAATAACAGGCTGCCGATGCGTACCATATTGCTGCCTTCTTCGATGGCCAGGCGGTAATCGCCGCTCATACCCATGGAAAGGATGTTAAAGTGGGGGTGCCCCTGCAGCTGCCGGCACTGGTCGAACAACATTTTCAGGTATTTGAACTCCTTGCGTAATTGTTCCCCGTTGTCGGTGAAAGAGGCCATGCCCATCAGCCCGCTTACTTCTACGTGCTGCAGTTCGTTCAATAATTTATACTTGTGAATGGCATCCATCACCTCCATCAATTCGGCCTGGTCAAAACCGAACTTGGTTTCTTCCTGGGCGATGTGTACCTGCAGCAGGCATTGAATAATACGTTCGTTTTTTTGGGCCTGTTTGTTTATTTCCAGTAAAAGCTTATGGCTGTCTACCCCATGGATGAGATGAACAAAGGGGGCGATGTATTTTACTTTATTCGATTGCAGGTGGCCGATAAAATGCCAGCGGATATCGGAGGGGAGCACCAGTTGTTTTTCCGCCAGTTCCTGTACATAGTTTTCACCAAAGTCGCGGTGACCGAGATCATAGAGCGCCTGGATATCCGATGCCGGTTTGGTTTTGGAAACGGCTACCAGGGTAACGCCATTGGGTTGCAGATCGCCGATGAGTTGTTGGTATGTTTCTTTGTTCGCTGCCATTGATCGTATGGTATTAATTTTTGTGCCAAAGGTAGCACTGATCAATGAGCTGTGGAGGGAAAACTATACTACTTCAAAATAGCCCTGCTGATCACAATCCTTTGCACCTCGCTCGTGCCTTCATAGATCTGTGTGATCTTGGCATCCCGCATCAGCCTTTCCACATGATACTCCTTCACATACCCATACCCGCCATGTATCTGCACGGCCTCCACGGTCACCCACATGGCCGCCTCACTGGCATACACCTTCGCCATCGAAGAACTCATGGAATAATCCATATGCTGGTCTTTTTCCCAGGCGGCTTTCAAACACAACAGCCGTGCACATTCTACCCGGGTGGCCATATCGGCCAGCTTAAATTGTATGGCCTGGTGATGCATGATCTCCTTGCCAAAGGCCTTTCTTTCTTTTGAATATTTCAACGCCAGCTCATAAGCGCCGCTGGCAATACCCAATGCCTGCGAAGCAATACCAATACGGCCGCCGGCCAGTGTTTTCATGGCAAACGTAAACCCGAACCCATCGCCGCCGATTCGGTTCTCTTTGGGCACTTTTACATCGGTAAATAAAATGCTATGCGTATCGCTGCCGCGAATACCCAGTTTGTTCTCTTTGGCGCCCACGGTTACGCCGGGCCAGTTTTTTTCAACAATAAATACATTGATGCCCTTGCTGCCTTTCGATACATCGGTTTGCGCCATTACCAGGTATACCGAGGCAGATGAACCATTGGTGATCCAGTTCTTGGTGCCATTTAACATATAATGATCGCCCTTGTCTTCGGCAATGGTACGTTGAGAAGTAGCATCGCTGCCCGCCTCGGGTTCGCTCAACAAAAAGGCGCCGATATACAATTCGCCGTCTTTACGGCCTTGCGCCAGGGGCGTAAGGTATTTTTGCTTTTGTTCTTCGGTACCATAGGTTTCTAGCCCCCAGCACACCAGGCTGTTGTTCACGCTCATACACACGCTTACGCTGGCGTCTATCTTACTGATCTCCTCCATGGCCAGCACATAGCTGATGGTATCCATACCGGAACCGCCATAATCGGGACTTACCATCATGCCCATAAAGCCCAGCTCTGCCAGTTTCATAACCTGCTCTTTGGGAAAATGCTGGTGTTCATCACGTTCAATAACGCCGGGCAAACACTCACTTTGCGCAAAGTCGCGGGCCGCCTTCTGGATCATTAAATGTTCTTCACTCAGTTGGAATTGCATACTGCGAATTTATTTAAACCGGGCGCAATAATAAACAAGTTTAATCATAAAAACTAACATTCGTTTGTTTTTATTTGACTACTGTTTACCCTTTCATTATCTTTGCCTTATAAACACATGACATGCTGCTCAACCTGCATTCATCCATTCCATGCCACGATCTCACCGGGCTCCCGTTCCCGGTGCACCTGTTCATCCCCGGCTAGCTGTCATTAATCACCAGACCCCATTCACATTACATTCATAAAATAATTTCCATAGGTATGACCCGGAAAGATAAAAAGATCATACAGGTTAGTTCAGAAATAGGCCGCCTGCGACGATTATTGGTGCATAGCCCCGATAGCGGTGTGGGCAAGGTAGTGCCCTCCAAAGCGCAGGACTGGCTTTTTGAAGATATTGTGCACCTGGATACCATGCGCGGAAAAGAATACGATTATTACACCAAGATATTATTGTATTTCCTGGACCCCGACAAGGTAAAGGGTTCGCTCAGGCAAATAGACGCGCCCGAAAACAACCGCAATTTTTACAAACCCGAAAAGCCCGAGTTCTTTAAATCCGATAAGGTTATAGAACTGGAATGGCTGCTGGCTGAAATACTCGAGATCGATGATATCCGCTCAAAACTGGTGGCAGCGGTATGTGCGGTGGAAGGCTGCTCCTACGAAACCCAGAACGAATTACTGGAGCTGTCCTGCGCCAAACTGGCCAAGGCCATCATCAGCGGCACCATCGAAGAAGACCGCCTGCTCTTCCCTCCCATTCCAAATTTCATATTTACCCGCGATATCGGCATCGTAATCAACGATTACGTGTTGCTGAACAAACCGGCCAAAACGGCCCGCCTGCGCGAAGCCCTGCTGGCCAAATACATTTTCTTTAATCATCCATTATTTAAGGAGTACCGGAACAACATACTGGAAATACCCAACAGCTCGCATCATTTTTTACTACCCCGCGATGGCGATGAAAAAAAAGTAACGCTGGAAGGCGGCGATGTAATGGTGATCACCAAAGACCATTTATTGATCGGCGTAAGCGAACGCACCACCATCGAAGCCGCACACCAGGTGGTGAATATGTTATTCGAAAAAAACATCGTTAAAAAGATCACCGTTATCAAGATCCCGCGCCGGCGCGATTATATGCATATCGATACCATCTTTACACAGGTAAAACGAAATGTATGGGTATTGCTGGGCGCCTTCTCACGCAAGGCGTTCAAACACGAAAGCGGCGATCCGGTAGAACGTATACTCGAAGGCGGTCCCAAAAAAGATGAGAAAATACGCATCGTGCAATTCAGGAAAAAAGATCCCAAAGACCCGGTATTCTTCGACAACCTCGAAGAACTGTTGATCGATATCAGTGTAAACGACCTGGGTTCTAAGGAAAAAGTAAAATTCATTTACTCGGGTAATAACCAGTTTCCCTTCGATACCCGCGAACAATGGACCGACTCCTGCAACCTGCTGGCGCTTAAAGAAGGCGTGGTACTGGGTTACGACCGCAACGACAAAACCGTGGAAGCATTTCGCAGTGCCGGTTTTAGCATCGTGCATATAAAAGATCTGCTGGAGCAGTTCGAAAAAGAAGAAGCCATCCCCGACGAACTGGAAGATACGCTGATATTGATCCCCTCTGCCGAACTATCCCGCGCACGCGGTGGATTTCATTGTATGAGCATGCCCTTATGGAGGGAGGACATTGAGTAATTATGCAAACTACTTCGCACATATTGATGATACGTCCCGTGCATTTTGGTTTTAATGCCGAAACAGCGGTAAACAATGCCTTCCAGGTAGCCGGCGCCGATGCGGCCGCCCAGGAAAAAGCGGAACGCGAGTTTGATGAATTTGTACACCTGCTACGCCGGAACGGGGTGAATGTATTGGTGGTGAACGACACGCCGGAACCGCATACACCCGATTCCATCTTTCCCAATAACTGGATATCTTTTCATGATGAGGGCGCCGCGGTACTGTATCCCATGTTTGCGGCCAACCGCCGGGCTGAAAGAAAACCGCAGGTACTGGAGGCGCTGAAAGAACAATTCAACATTAAGGAAACCATCGACCTCAGCGATTACGAAAACAAAGACCTGTTTTTGGAAGGCACCGGCAGCATGGTGCTGGACCGGGACCATAAAATTGCCTATGCCTGTTTATCGCCCCGCACCCATAAAGAAGTGCTGAACGAGTTTTGCAAAAAAATGCAATACAAACCTATCCTGTTTACCGCCATCGATGCATCGGGCAAACCGGTCTACCATACCAACGTCATGATGTGTGTGGCCGACCGCTATGCGGTGATTTGCCTGGAATCGATTGCCAGCCAGCCCGAACGCGAGCTGGTAGCCGCTACCCTTCACCAATCGGGTAAGGAACTCATCGATATTAGTATGGAACAAATGAATCGTTTTGCCGGTAACATGTTACAGGTGCAAAACAATAAGGGAGAAAAAATACTGGTGATGTCGGGCCAGGCTTATGCTTCGTTGACCGAAAAGCAGCTAAATAAGTTAAGCAGTCTAAACCGAATTGTACATGCGCCGCTCAATACGATTGAAACCAATGGCGGTGGCAGTGCACGTTGTATGATGGCAGAGATATTTTTGGAAATAAAGAATAAGAAATAAGGAATAAGGAATGAGAAAGTGGACCTACTTTTTCATTCCTTATTCCTTATTTTTCATTTTTCATTTTTTCCAGACCTTCTTCAAACGAAATCGGTTCATAACCCAGTTCCCTGCGCGCCTTCTCAATTACAAAACCCGTTTTTAACGGCCGCCTGCCCGGTTGTGTAAACGTACTGGCATCCACCTTTTCTATTTTCCCGGCATCCAGTTTAAAATAACCCGCGGTTTGCACAGCCATCATATAAGGTGATAAAAAATCCTTTCCGGATATATGAAAAACGCCTTCAGCCTTCTTTTTAATAATAAGCAGTATGCCCTTTACCAGGTCTTCTACATAAGTAGGTGTACGCCACTGGTCGGCCACCACCTTGATGGTTTTGCCCTGCTGCAGGCTGTCGCGCACCCAGTTGATGATATTGCTGCGTGTACCGTCGAATACTTTTCCATACACCAGGCAGGTGCGCACAATAGCCCAGGGAATGGTGCTGGTTTGTACCATGGCCTCGGCCTGCATTTTGGTAAAGCCATACCAGCTTATGGGGTTTGTGTCATCCTCTTCGGTATAATTCCCTTTTTCGCCATCAAAAACAAAATCGGTGGATATATAAATGAAGTGACTGCTAAACATTTCAGCATCCGTCAACACCTGTGAAGTACCCTGGATATTGATGTTTTCGCAACGCCTTGGGTCCTGCTCACATTCATCTACCTGGGTAAGTGCGGCGGCATGTACCACCACATCGGGTCGCTCCCTGCTCATCACACCATGCACCTGCAAACCATCTGTAATATCCATATCGTACCAGGTATAACCTGTAAAAGGCAGGCGCGAAGGCCCGCGCCCCGTGGCGATTACAGGATAGTGTGCATCGATCAGTTGTTTTACCAGGTGTTGACCTAACAATCCATTGGCGCCCGTTACTAAAACTTTCATCATGTTTATAATTTCGCAATGTTAGCGTTTTTTTTCGGCCAAACTGCTGCCCGTATCTGTATCAAAACAAAACCTTATTTTTGGGCCGCCTTTTAAAAACGATAGACAATTTTTAACGATTCCATTGCCTATTTGAAGATTTTTAAATACATCTAACAGACTATTATTCATGGCTAAAAAGGTGACTAAAATTGGTGTTCTTACTTCCGGTGGCGATTCACCAGGTATGAATGCCGCCATTCGTGCCGTAGTGAGAACCGGTATATATTATGG
>Ga0065721_10050111_pt1 | contig 23185 bp, 15 predicted proteins | sample Mesricmetagenome_FD_59108 | JGI IMG/M metagenome (GOLD analysis project Ga0065721, IMG submission 59108) | Mesophilic microbial community from rice straw/compost enrichment Sample: eDNA_1 v2 (version 2) | ecosystem: Engineered > Solid waste > Grass > Composting > Bioreactor | place: USA: Davis...
CTGCTGCGGCGCTGGCTGGAGCGCGCCTGCCCGGCCGCCGATCCATGGGCCCGCAAGCAAGGCTTCACCGTTCCGGTCGAGGCCTGGATTGAGCCGCGAGCCGGAGAGATCGCCGGCCGCATCGCCAAGGTCGGCGCGGTCCGCCGCCTGCTCGGCGACGATGCGCCCGCCCGGGCGTTCACAACGCCAGGCGGCGCCCGTTGGCCATTGCTCTTTTTCGCCGTCTGGTCGTTGATCCACCTGGAAGGCGCGTCCCCGGCCGAAGCCCTGGCCGCGGTCGCCGGCCGATGACGTTTTCTACGAAGGAGCCCAAGATGCGCCGCCTGCTGATCACCACCGCCCTCACCGCCCTGGTCGCAGCCTGCGGCGGACCAGACGGCCAGGCTCAGACCAAGGCCGCGAACGCTCCCGCCGGCGGCGCGCCGGTCCAGACCGGCCCCGCCAATGCGCCGGACCAGAAGCCCGCCTTCGCCGGTCAGACGCGCGCGCCGGAGGCGAAGTCGAACCTCTCCCTGCAGGTGACTACCGTGGCCGAGGGGCTGGAGATGCCCTGGGCGCTCGCCTTCCTGCCCGACGGCCGCCTGCTCATCACCGAAAAGCACATCGGCCAACTCCGCATCCTCGGCACGGACGGCAAGCTGTCCAATCCGATTCAGGGCCTGCCGGCGGTGATGGGCGCCGACCAGGGCGGCCTGCTCGGCCTCGCCGTCGATCCGAAGTTCGCCGAGAACGGCCTGATCTACTGGAGCTACGCCGAACCCCAGGCCGACGGCACGAACAACACCGCGGTCGCCCGCGGCCGCCTCGCCGGGGATCGGGTGGAGAACGTCCAGGTGATCTTCCACCAGACGCCGTCCCTGAACTCCACGAAGCACTTCGGTGGCCGCCTGGTCTTCGCGCCCGACGGCACGCTCTTCGTCACCACCGGCGAGCGCTCGATCCTCGAGGGCCGCGCCCAGGCCCAGCGGCTGGACGGCACCCTAGGCAAGGTCGTCCGCATCAATCCCGACGGCTCGATCCCCAAGGACAACCCCTTCGTGGGCCGCCAGGGCGCGCGGCCGGAGATCTGGTCCTACGGCCATCGCAACATCCTCTCGGCCGCCATCGATCCGGCCACCGGCAAGCTTTGGGAGGTGGAGCACGGCGCCAAGGGCGGCGATGAGCTGAATCAGCCGCAGGCCGGCAAGAACTACGGCTGGCCGACCATCACCTACGGCGTCGAGTATTCCGGCCAGAAGATCGGCGAGGGGATCACCGCCAAGGAGGGGATGGAACAGCCCGTCTACTACTGGGATCCGGTCATCGCCCCGGCCGGAATGGCCTTCTACCAGGGCGACCTCTTCCCCGCCTGGAAAGGGAACATCCTGATCGGCGGCCTCTCCAGCAAGGCCCTCATTCGCCTCGTCATGCAGGACGGCAAGGTGGTCGGCGAAGAGCGCCTGCTCACCGACCTGGGCGAACGTATCCGCGACGTCATCGTCGGGCCTGACGGTGCGATCTACCTCGCCACCGACAGCCAGAACGGCCGGGTGCTGAAGGTCACGCCGAAGGCTTAAGGCCAGGCCACGCTCAAGGGCGTCTCGCCCTTACGGGCGCCCCCTTGAGCCGGCTTCGCCGAGAGCTCCCCGAGCGGGGAGCAGATCCTTCCCTTCTAGGGGAGGTGGATCGATGCGCAGCATCGAGACGGAGGCCGCCGGCAGGCGGTCATATTCCCAGGCGCCCCGCCACCTCCTCGCCGATGGCCAGCGACGAGGTGAGCCCCGGGCTCTCGATGCCGAAGAGGGCGACGAGGCCGGCAAGCCCATGGGCCTCCGGCCCGTCGATGCGGAAGTCCGGCTGTGGCTCGCCAGGGCCATGCAGCTTGGGCCTGATCCCGGCGTAGTCGGGAAAGAGCGCCCCGTCCGGGAGGGCCGGCCAGAACTTGCGGATATAGGCGTAGAACTCCCCCGCCAGGGCCGGATCGACGCCATAGTCGACGTGGTCGACGAAGTGCAGGTCGGGCCCGAACACCGCCTGCCCGCCGAGGTCGCGCCGATAGTGGGTGCCCAGCGCGCCCGGGATCGGCGGCGGATAGATCAGTCGCGCGAACGGCGCCTTGCCGCTCAGCCGGAAATATACGCCCTTGCCATAGTGCAGCGGCGGGATCTCGTCCTTCGGAAAGCCCTCGATCTCCGCCGCGACCGCCTGGGCCGAGAGGCCGGGCGCCGTGACCAGCAAGCGCGCGGTCAGGGTCGTCGGCTCGGCCCCGCCGGCCCGGATCGAGAATCCGCCGCCCTCCAGCGGCCGCGCGGCCTCGAAGGGGGTGGAGGTCACCACCGCCCCGCCCGCGGCCTCGATCTCCCCTTGCAGGGCGAGCATGTAGCCGTGGCTGTCGAACACACCGCTCTGCGGAGAGATCAGCGCCTCCTCGCACCGAAGCTGCGGCTCCAGTTCCAACGCCTGGGCCTTGGTGAGCCGCGCCATGCCTTCGACGTCATTGGTCCGCGCCTGCTCCAGGATCACGTCCAGCCGCTCGACCTCGGCGGGGCTGGTCGCCACCACCAGCTTGCCGCAGCGGTCGTAGGCCACCTTGTGCGTATCGAGGAAGGCGTAGAGCGCGCGACGCCCCTGCACGCAGAGCCGCGCCTTCAGCGAGCCCGTAGCGTAGTAGAGCCCGCCGTGGATGACCTCGGAATTCCGAGCCGAGATCCCCTCGCCGATGATGGGCCCGGCCTCCAGCACGGCCACCACCAGTCCCCGCCGCGAGAGCGCGTAACCGCAGGCCAGGCCCACGGCCCCGGCCCCGACCACGACCGCATCGAAATCGAAATCCGCCATGCCCTAGGCCTAGCCGAGCGGCCGCCGCTTGCAAACGTCAAAGCCTGCGGCGCGGGCCATAGGCAAATCGGCCGCGCGCCTCTAGCTTGGCCTTAATTATAAGACGGGAGGATGAGATGCGGGCCAGGAGCCTCATTTGCGCGGTGGTCGTGTCGTTGGCGCTGCCGGTTGTCGCGACCGGCCAGGAAGCGCCGCCCCCCATGGGCGCCTCGATCCTCATGTGGACGCCCGACCAGCAGAAGACCGGCTACAAGTCCATGGAGAAGCTGACCGCCCACAAGGTGGTGAAGCGCGGCGCCGAGGTCTTCCCCCTGCCGCCCGGAGAGCCGATCGACGCCAAGGTGAAGGTGAAGATCGACGGCAAGACCCTGACGGTCGACCAGTACATGGCCGCCTATCGGACCTCCGGCCTGCTCGTCATCAAGGACGGCAAGGTCGTGCTGGAGCGCTATGGCCTGGACCGCACGCCGCAGGATCGCTGGACCTCCTTCTCGGTCGCCAAGTCGGTGACCTCCACCCTCGTCGGCGCCGCCATCAAGGACGGCCATATCAAGAGCCTGGACGAGCCCGTCACCACCTACATCCCGCAGCTGAAGGGCGGCGGCTATGATGGCGTCACCGTCGGCCAGCTCATCACCATGACCTCGGGCGTGCGCTGGAACGAGGACTACACCGACCTCAATTCCGACGTCGCCAAGGTCGGCCTCTCGGCCGGCGAGCCGGGCGTCAACCCGGTGGTCAGCTACATGCGCAGGCTGCCCAGGGAGCGCCCGCCCGGAACCCGCTTCCACTATTCGACCGGCGAGACCGACCTCGTCGGCATCCTCGTCTCCAACGCCACCCACAAGCCGCTCTCGGCCTATCTCTCGGAGAAGATCTGGGCGCCCTTCGGCATGGAGCAGGACGCCATCTGGGTAGAGGACGTCGCCGGCCACGAGCGCGGCGGCTGCTGCATGTCCATGACCCTGCGCGACTACGGCCGCTTCGGCATGTTCATCCTCGGCGGCGGCAAGGCCGGCGGGCAAGACGTCCTCCCCCAAGGCTGGACAGCCGCGGCCACCCGCGCCCAGGTCCCGGTCAACCCGGACGACCCGAAGGAAGGCGGTTACGGCTATTTCTGGTGGATCAACCCAGCCGGCGACGCCTACGAGGCCATCGGCATCTTCGGCCAGGCCATCACCACCTTCCCCAAGGAGAACCTGATCATCGCCATCAACTCCGCCTGGCCCGCCGCCGACACGCGGGAGCTGAACGCCGCGCGCGACGCGCTGACCGCGGCGATCCGGGAGGCGGCGCGGTGAGGGGTTTCGAGGCCCCGCCTAGAACCGCATCCTGAAACCGGCGGTCGCCGTCACCGCATAGCTGTCGCCGAAGGACGATAGGCTGGTGTCGGCCGCCGCCTGCCCATAGAAGACGTATCGGCCGCCGGCCCAGCTGTAATCCACGCCGCCGGCAAGGCCGCCCCACGCACGGGACTGGCGGCTCTCGAGCGGCGCGCCCGCCAACAGCACCCGGACACCGTCGAGGAATTCATACTTCAGATTCACCAGGCCGTAGAGGCTGACCTGCCGCACCTGGCCCCCTGCATCCTGCCAGCTGCGGCTGTGGTCGAGCGCCAGCCCGGCCCGCCCCTGCAGGCTCTCGCCCTTGTCGCTCTCGACCCGCGCGCCGAACCGATCGCTGAAGCCGTCGAAATCGGTCGAGGCATAGCTGAGCTGGACCTGCGGCGTGATGGAAAGGTCGTTCTCCAGGGCGAAGGCCCGGCCGGCCTCCAAGCTTAGCCCGTAACCGCGGCCGTTCTGGTCCGACGCCTGGCGGCCCGTTAGGCTCGAGCTCAGGTCGCTCTCGAACCAGACGGCCTGGGCCTGCGCGTCGACGTAGCTCCCCTGCCGGCCGTGCCAGGTCAAGGTGGCGCCTATCCCGTAGGCCTTGGTGTCGACACCGCCGCCGCCATAGGCCGAGGAGAGCTCGGCGTCGGCCATACCCAGCTGTCCGTTCAGTCCGCCGACCAGCCGCGCGCCGTCTTCGCCCTCCGAGAGCACGCGATCGACGCCGAATTGAACCTTCCAGCTGTCCATGTCCTGGCGGACCCGGCTTGCGGAAACCGTGGGCTCGAGATGGCTGGTCCTGGCCTCCGCGCGCCCCCACACGCCCGTGCGATCGCTATCGAGGGGATCGTAGCGGCGTTGGCCGACGCGCTGGCGCAGGGTGCCGATCTCGGTGAGCGAGAGCAGCGCAGCGGCGTAGGCCTCATAGACTGGCGCCCCCGGTTGGTAGAGCGCCGCCCGCCCCCCGTTCGACCCGCCCGCGCTACTCCCGCCGGCTGAGGCGGGCAGCTCGGAGCGCAGGTACCAGTCTCCGTCCGCCTCGTCCTTCGCCAGGACGTAGCCATAGGCGCCCGCCACCAGAGCCCGCTGGCCCCCGATGCTGTAGTCGCCATGGGCCAGTTCGAACTGGCCACTCGAGGGCCCATCCACCTGCACGACCAGCATCCCTTTAAGGGTCGCGGCGCCCTGACCGCCGATGTTCGCCACGTTGACGGGCGTGAGCCCGGAGGTCGCCCCTGTCACCACCAAGCGGTCGCTGGGCGAGGCGTCCCCGCCCAGTTGGGCCTCGATCTCCAGCCCACCGCCCAATCCGGCGTAGTCGCCGGCGATCGTCAGGGTTCCGACGCCTCGACCGCCGGGTGCGATCACGCCCCGATTGGTCGTGGTCCCGACCTGCCCGGAACCGCTCAGCCGGCCGTTCTGCGACACCTCGATGGGGCCGGTGACCCTGCCGTCCACCTGCAGCGTCCCTGACGAAATCCGGGTCCCGCCCGTATAGCTGTTCGCGCCCGCCAGGATCAGGGTTCCGAGATCGGTCTTCTCCAGCCAGCCCGGCCCGGTCAGTTCCGCGCCGATGGTCGCCGTAAAGCCGGCGCCGGCCGCCGTGCCATCGCCGACCCGCACGATGGCCTCGCCGCCCTGCAAGGTGATGGCGTCGCCTGTCAGCCGATAGCCATCGGAAGCGAACTGCATGCCGCTGACCGCGACCGGGCCGGCGGCTCCATCCACCGTGACGGATCCGGGCGCGGCCGCGAAGATGGCGAAGACCCCGTTGCTGAAGCCTCCATTGGTGGCGCCGCTGGCCTCGGTCCAGACGGACGGGCCGCCGACCTGCCAAACTCCGTCGCCCCCATGGATCACGCCATCGCCAGCCGCGCCTGCTGGGCCATCCCAGAAGTTCAGCGAAGGCGGCGGAGGTGGCGGCGGCGGCGGCGGAGGCGGGGGAGGAGGAGGTGGTGGTGGCGGAGGCGGAGGATCGATCGGTCCCCCGCCGCCGCCCGCTGGGGCGGTGTTGACCAGGTTCACTTGATTGGCGATCGAGGTCTGGATCGTGTTCGCGCCGCTCCCGGGTAATGCGCCCAAGGCCAGGCCGCCATTGGTCAAGGCGCCGGTGTAGTTGATCAGGCGGTAGACGCCGGGTCCGAAGGTCCCGCCGGGTGAGGTCGCCACGTTCAGCGTGCCGTCCAATGTCAGGGCGCCGCCCACGACCACAAGGTCGTTCAATGCTCCCCCGACCGTCCCCGCCTGGCCCAGCCGGTAGTTCAGCACCGAGGTGTTGGAGAGGGTCAGGTCGCCGGTGATCGTCAGGGTCCCCGGCGCGCTCGAACCACCGGGCGCGAGAACGCCACCGCCGGCGACGACGACATCCCCGCCGATCGTCCCGCCGCCCCCGAGGACGCCGCCTGCTTGGACATCGACGTCGCCGCCCAAGGCTGCGGTGCTCGCGCTCTCGCCGACCAGCAGCGTCCCCGCAAGGACCGCGGTCGTTCCCGTGAAGGTCGAACTGTCACCGGTAAGTGTCAGCTTCCCGGCCCCCAACTTGTTGAGACTCGATGATCCGGAGAAGTCGGTCGCGATCCCGATCTCATGACTGTTGGTGTCGAACCACGCGCCTTCGCTTCCGACCGTCAGCGCATTGAACCCGGTCAGGAAGTCGGTCTCGTCCGCCGTCGCGCGCAAGACGCCGCCGTCGAGATCGAGGGTCGCGGCGCCCAGGCCCCTAACGACGGCCGCGGTTTCGAGAACGCCGCGTCCCCCGGAGTCGCCGCGCAAACTCAAGGCTCCGATCGACCCCGCGTTCCTGGCGATTTGAACGTCCCAGCCTGCGGCGACCGTTCCACCCTGTTCGATGGTCAAGCTCCCGTCGCCATTGTAGCCGACCGAGATCTCGTTCGTGACATTCCACCTCGAGACGTCACCCGTGCCGCTGGAAATGGTGACCGTGCCCGCCCCGGCGGCGTCGTAACCGACATAGCCCGCGCCCGTCGTGTTCGCCTCACCGCCGTCCTCGATGGCCAGCGAGCCGGTGCTGTAGGCCCCGACATAGAGGTTCGCGCTGTTCCAGGTCGATGCGTTCCCTGCCCCGTCCGTGCCCGAGATGACGACCTCGCCGTCTCCGACCCCGGGGTTTCCTATCTCGCCGCCGATGATGCCTTGGTCACTTTCGACCAGCGCGCCTCCATCGATGCGGAGGGAGCCTGCGCCCATCGGACCGACATAGAGGGTGCTGGACATCGTCCAGGTCGACGCGCCGCCATCGGCGCCGCGGCCGCTCACCACCACCGTGCCGTCGCCAGTGGTGTCGTAGCCGATCGCACCGAACTGACTGGTCACGACGCCGCCGTCGTCGATCGTCAGCGAGCCCACGCCCGACTGGCCGACGACGAGATCGCCGTTATTGGTCCAGGTCGAGGCCTGTCCGCCCCCTTGGCCGGAGACGGTGACCGTTCCATCGCCCCCGCCACCACCGCCGAGATAGCCGGAGTCGTTTTCCACGGTTCCGCCGTCCGCGATGGTCAGCGAGCCCGAGGCGGAAACGCCAATGACGAGGTCGCCGCTCACGAGCCAGTCCGGTGTCCCGATGGGGCCGTGGCTCAGATCGCCGCCCCCCGTCACCGACTGCGCCAGCGCCTGCGGCCCGGCGGCCAGCGCGAGCGCCAACGGCGCGGCGGATATGAGAAGGTGACGATAACGCCCCAATCGGCCAACACTCCACCGGGTCACCTTCGCGCCGTCGAACATCTGCATAGTTCGCCCCCCACCATACCTGGGACGCGAGAATTTATACTTAAGGTTGATTTTTCACGAACACACCGCCTTCAGCTGGTTGAAAGCCCCCGCCTGCCCGACATGTCGTTACCAGCCTGCGCTCAGCCGGGCCGTTTACGCGCTGCCAACCCGACAATGCCGGTCGAGCCGCTTGCCGCTCGACCCGACCGACACGCCCGCGGCCCCCGCGCCGCCGCCTTCACGATCCAATTTTGGGGATTTTCGCGACCCAGGCTTAGCCGCGTTCCGGTGACAGCCTTTATAGGTCCGCAAACTAGGCGGCGTATGACGCCCTAGCGCGGCGGCTGCGGATAGTCGCCCCGGTGAGGCCAAAGCCCATGATCATCATGCCCCAGGTGGCCGGCTCAGGCACTGCGCTCACAGTCGCGAAGGAGAAGTACATTTTTGCTCCCGCCTTCGCACTGCGCTGAGGATCGCTGAGCATCGCGATGGAGAACGAATTGGTGTTCTCCTTCAGCGCGAATGCTGCGGTTCCGGTGCGCCCAACAGCGGCGCCGGAGCCGTACATCACCCCCTCAGTGTAGCCGCCGGGCCGGCTGAAGTCGCCGACCTCGATCAGGGACGTTGATGGCGCGCTCCCGAGCGCCGGCAGCGACAACGACAAGGGCCCGTTGAAATCCTGTCCGGCGACGAAGTACCCCTTCGGATCCCATTGGGTATCCTGAGCAATCCCGCCCACGAGGAACATGGATCCAGCCAGGAAATTCCCGCTGTCGAGCGTGAAAATCAACTCGCCCCCGCCAATGCCGGTTGCGCCCGGTGCATCCGATGTTCTGACTTCGACCTGGCCGGTCCCCGCTGCCGTGGAGACCAGCGTGTCCCCATTGCCCAAGTCTGCCGTATAGTTGAAATCGTTCGGCATGTATGGGGTATCCCAATGCGTGCCATATTCGGCGACCGGAACGTTGCTCGTGTGCAGCGAACCGCCGGCGATGCCGCTATACCTCACCGTACCAGTGCCAAGACCGGGCCCAAAGTCGACGCGCACGCCATAAAGATGCATCGTCCGCCAATCGGTCCCCTCGATTGCAGACAGATCAACTGTTGTATAGGTCGCGGCCAGCGCGGGCCCGGCGAACAAGGTGGCGGCGCCGACCAGCCCAGCCAAATAGCTCTTAATCATAGATCCCCTCGCTTGAATGTTCATGCAATGGGCGACAGAACCGCCCTTCAGGGAATCAAGAAAACACTGATATCCGGCGCGCTGCGCCAAAAAATTGTAAAATCGGCGAATATTTTACAGAATTCGCGCATCTGGAGAATCTCAAGTTGTAAATTCGCGCGAATGATCGCAGCTCGGTCTAGTTGCTTTCGTTCGCACCCACTCACCTGCGCGACAATTCGAACTTTGTTTGCATGGAGCCTGAGAAGGCCATGGGCTGGATGTTGACCCAGGGCCTTCCGCTTGTGGGAACGCCGCCGTCGGCCGGATTCGCCCCGCGTCGGAAGCCAGCTGCTACTGACCGAAGCGGTCAATGACTGCGCAGCGCCTTTCGCAGACCTACCGCCTCAGGCCCCCTCCCACCGCGTCCACAACCGCGCTTCCTTCGCCTTGGCGGCCTTCACCGAGGCGTCCTTGATGTGCCCGAAGCCCCGGATGTCCTGCGGAATCGCGGCGATCTCCGCCGCCAGGGGCAGGCGCGCCGCGTCCAGGCCGGCCAGCAGCCTCTCCAGCCCCGCCTCATAGTCGGCGATCAGGCCGCGCTCCATCTTGCGCTCCTCGGTGCGGCCGAAGAGGTCGAGGGGCGTGCCGCGCAGGCCCTTCAGCCTGGCCAGCATCGGGAAGGCGAGGTCGAGCATCCAGCCGCCGAACTCCATCTTCCGCGGCTTGCCGTCGGGTCCCCTGGGGGCGAGCAGCGGCGGGGCGAGCAGCACCTTGGTCTTGCCGCCCTTGAAGGCGCCGGCGCGCTCGGCGGCGAACCGGCCGTCGGTATAGAGGCGGGCGACCTCGTACTCGTCCTTGTAGGCCATCAGCTTATAGAGGTTGATCGCCACCGCGCGGGTGAGAGCCTGCGAGCCGAACGGCGCCTCGGCGGCGGCCACCTTGGCGACCTTGTCCGCATAGCGCCGGGCGTAGGCGGCGTTCTGGTAGGCCGTCAGCTCGGCCGTCCGGTGGGCGATCAGCTCGTCCAAGGACATGGTCTCCGGTGTCAGAGTCTTGTCCTCGGCCGCGGCGGCGAGGCTTGGGTCGTGAGCGACCCGGCGGCCCAGCTCGAAGGCCTGGAGGTTGGCCTCGGCCTCCACCCCGTTCAGGCGGATGGCGCGGTAGAGGGCGCGGCTGGAGAGCGGGATCAGGCCCTTCTGCCAGGCGAAGCCGACCATGATCATGTTGGCGTAGATGGCGTCGCCGAAGTTGCGTTCGGCCAGGTGGTGGGCCGGGCACTCGTCATAGGCCTTGGTCGCCGCCTTGATCCGCCGCGACATGGCCGCGCTGTCAAAGCGCACGTCGCGGTCGGTGACGAAGTCGGCCGTCGGGGCGAAGTCCTCGTTGCCGACGGCGATGGTGCGGTCCTTGGCGTAGAGGGCCAGGGCGTCGGCGCCGGCCGCCGAGAGGATGTCGCAGGCGATCAGCACGTGGGCCGAGGCGGCGGGCACGCGGCCGCCGACCACCGTCTCCTCCGTCTCGCCGATGCGCACGTGGGAGAAGACCGCCCCGCCCTTTTGGGCCAGGCCCGTCATGTCGACAACCGAGGCGGCGCGGCCGTCCACATGGGCGGCCATGGCCAGGATCGAGGCCACGGTCGTCACCCCCGTCCCGCCGATGCCGGTGAAGACGATGTTGCGCACGCCGTGCAGGGGCTCGGTCGTGGGCAGCGGCGTTGAGTCCGCGGTCAGGGCCCGCAGCGACTTGGCCTGCGGGTTCTCGCCGCCCTCGATGGTGATGAAGGACGGGCAGAAGCCCTCGAGGCAGGAATAGTCGGCGTTGCAGGTCGATTGGTTGATGCGGCGCTTGCGGCCGAACTCGGTGTTCAGCGGCTCGACCGAGACGCAGTTGGACTTCTTGGAGCAGTCGCCGCAGCCCTCGCAGACCAGCGGGTTGATGAAGACCCGCTTGGTGGCGGCCTCCATCGCGCCGCGCTTGCGCCGGCGGCGCTTTTCGGTGGCGCAGACCTGGTCATAGAGCAGGACCGTGGTGCCGGGCGTGTCGCGCAGCATCTCCTGCACCGGGATCAGTTCCGAGCGCGGGCGGACCTCGACGCCGGGGGCGAGGTCGGTGACGCCCTCATAGCGGCTCGGGTCGTCGGCGACGATGACCGTCTTGGTCACGCCCTCGGCGGCGAGCTGGCGGGTGATCTGGGCGGGGGTGAAGCCGCTCTCGGCCCGCTGGCCGCCGGTCATGGCGACGGCGTCGTTGAAAAGCAGCTTGTAGGTGATGTGCGAATTGGCGGCGACCGAGGCGCGGATCGCCAGGGCGCCGGAGTGGTTGTAGGTCCCGTCGCCCAGATTGACGAAGACGTGCGGCTCGGTGGTGAAGGGCGCAGCGCCCACCCAACTCAGGCCCTCCCCGCCCATGTGGCTGGTGAGGTCGGTGTTGGGATCGGAGAAGCTCGCCATGTAGTGGCAGCCGATGCCGGCGAGCGCCCGCGATCCGTCGGGAAGTCGGGTCGAACTGTTGTGCGGGCAGCCGGAGCAGAAGAACGGCTTGCGCTGCTGCTCGGCGGCCAGCGTCACCGCCGCCATGGAGGCGGCCGAGACGCGGGAGAGGTAGTCGTGCACCCGCTCCATGTGCGGGCCGGGCGGCAGCCGGTCGGCGATGGCGAGCGCGATCTCGGCCACGGAGAGGGAGCCGAGCTCCGACAGCAGCGGATGGCCCTGCTCGTCGACCTTGCCGATGATCTTCGGACGGGCGTGGGCCGGCAGGTCATAGAGCGCCGAGCGCGCCTGGGTCTCGATCAGCGGCCGCTTGTGCTCGATGACCATCAGGGTCTCAAGGCCGGCGGCGAAGGCGCGCAGGCCCGTCGGCTCCAGGGGCCATGGCATGCCGACCTTGTAGATCGAGACGCCGAGGTCCGCGGCCTCCTGGGCCGAGAGGCCCATGGCCGCGAAGGCCTCGATAACGTCCTTGTAGGCCTGGCCCTGGCAGACGATGCCGAACCGCGGGCGGGCGGCGGCCAGCATGACGCGGTCGATGCGGTTGGCGCGGACGAAGGCGAGGGCCGCCGGCAGCTTGAAATTGCGGAGCCGGCGCTCCTTGTCGAGCGGCTGGTCCTTCAGCCGGATTCCCAGCCCACCGGCCGGTATATGGAAGCCCGAGGGCGTTACCTGCCGATGGCGGCTCAACGAGACGTCTATCGTCGCGCCGGAATCCATGGTGTCGGCCAGCGCGATCAGCCCGACCCAGAGCCCCGAGAACCGCGACATGGCGATCCCCAAGAGGCCGTAGTCCAGGACCTCCTGCACATCCGCCGGCGACAGCACCGGCATCTCGAAGTCCTGGAAGGCGAACTCCGACTGCGACGGGAGCGTGGAGGACTTGCAGGTGTGGTCGTCGCCAGCCACCGCGAGCACGCCGCCCTTCGGCCAGGTCCCCGCGAAATTGGCGTGCTTGAAGGCGTCGCCGGTGCGGTCGACGCCCGGCGCCTTGCCGTACCACATGCCGGTGACGCCGTCGTACTTGGCGCCGGGGAAGAGGTTGGCCTGCTGGCTGCCCCAGACCGCCGTCGCGGCGAGGTCCTCGTTCAGCCCCTCCTTGAAGACGACCTCCGCCTCCTTGAGGAACTTGGCCGCCCGCGCCGCCTGCTGGTCCAGGCCGCCGAGGGGGGAGCCGCGATACCCGGAAACGAATCCCGCCGTGTTGAGCCCCGCCGCCTTGTCGAGCCGGCGCTGATCGAGCATCACCCGCAGGAGCGTCTGGACGCCGGTGATGAAAACCCGACCTTCCGTGAGCAGGAATTTGTCGTCGAGCGTCACGTCAGCGTGCCGCATAGCAATATCTTTCCTTTTCGGCTCCCTAATGCCAATAGAAGATCATATAAGTTCGCTGGAATTGCTTGCCAAAGACATGCCCCTCAAAGGCCGGTTTAGGGCAAGATTGACGCTAGTTCGCGCCGATTTATGGAGGAAAAATTGTCCGAGGCTCTCGACGCCGTCGACGCCAAGATTCTCGACCTGATCCAGCATGACGCCGGATTGTCGGTCGCCGAGATCGCCGAACGGGTCGGATTGTCCTCCAGCCCCTGCTGGCGTCGCATCAAGCGTCTCGAGGACGCCGGCGTCATCCAGCGCCGGGTGACGATCCTCGACCGCGACCTGCTGGGCCTGGGCTTCGAGGTCTATTGCACCGTCAAGCTCAGCCTGCCGACCAAGGACAATCTCGACGCCTTCGAGCAGGCCATCGCCAAGCTGCCGGAAGTGGTTCAGTGCGCCACCGTCACGGGGGCGGCCGACTACGAGCTGCGGGTCGTGACGCGCGACATGCACGCCTTCGACGACTTCCTGCGCGACAAGATCCTGTCCCTGGGCCTGGTGTCCAACATCGAAAGCCGGATCGTGATCCGCTCGGTGAAGAACACCACCGCCGCCCCCCTCGGCCTTGTCAGCCCCTATGTGAGCGCGCAAGGCTAGCCTCCTTCCTGCCTTAGCCTGCAGGAAGAGAACGCAGGGAAAGCCAATATGATCGAACTCGTCATCGACCAACGCCGGCGCGACCTCGGCGGGTTCGAGGTGGGCCGCGTGCTGCCCTTCGCCAAACGCCGGATGGTGGGCCCCTTCATCTTCTTCGACCATATGGGCCCGGTCAGTTTTCAGCCCGGCTTTGGCCGCGAGGTCGACGTGCGTCCGCACCCGCACATCGGGCTTTCGACCCTGACCTATCTGTTCGAGGGCGAGATCACCCACCGGGACTCCGTCGGGGCCATCCAGCCCATCCACCCGGGCGAGGTGAACTGGATGACCGCCGGCAGCGGCGTCACCCATTCGGAGCGGTTCGAAACCCTGCGCGCCCAGGGCGGCCGGATGAACGGCATCCAGGCCTGGATCGCCCTGCCGGTCGAGGACGAGGAGATCGCCCCCTCCTTCAGCCACCACGGCATGGATGCGCTGCCGACCCATGAAGAGAACGGACTTTGGGCGCGGCTGATCGCCGGCGAGGCCTATGGCGCGAAATCCCCGGTGAAGGCGCACTCGCCGCTCTTCTATGTGCACTGGCGCCTAAAGCCGGGCGCCCAGGGCCTGCTACCGGCCGAGTACCCCGAGCGGGCGGCCTACGTGGCCCAAGGTATCGTCGAGGTCGATGGCCGTCAGTTCCGCGAAGGACAGATGCTGGTCTTCGAACCGGGGCAGCCGGTGCTGTTCACGGCGGTGAGCGAGGCGATTGTCATGCTGCTGGGCGGTGAGCCGATCGGCCTACGGTTCATCGAGTGGAACTTCGTGTCGTCCTCGAAGGATCGCCTGGAGCAGGCCAAGGCCGACTGGCGCGCCGGGCGGATGAAGCTGCCTGACGCCGACAATCAGGAATTCATCCCCCTGCCCGAGCCGCCGCCGCCGGCCAATCCGATGTCTTAAGGCGCTTGATCGCCCCTAGGGAAACTGCGCCAGATGCCGTCCTAGAAACGTCAGGGAGGACGGCATGAAACTCTATTCTTCGATGGGCCCCAATCCGGCGGTCGTCACGATGTTCCTGGCCGAGAAGGGAGCTCAGATCCCGGTCGAGGCCGTAGATCTGATGAAGGGCGAGAACCGGCAGGCGCCCTACATGGCCAAGAACCCGGCGGGCCAGCTTCCCTGCCTCGAGCTGGACGACGGCTCGTATCTCTCGGAGATCGTCGCGATCTGCGAGTACCTCGACGAGAAGTTCCCGAACCCGCCGCTGATCGGCTCGACGCCGGAAGAGCGCGCGCAGACGCGCATGTGGGTGCGTCGCGTCGATCTCAACATCTGCGAGCCGCTCACCAACGGGTTCCGGTTCGCCGAAGGCCTGCCGCTCTTCCAGAGCCGCATCCGCACCATCCCTCAGGCCGCAGCGGACCTGAAGACCTTGGCGCAGGAGAAGCTGACCTGGCTCGATGGACTGATGAGCGGCAAGACCTGGCTCGCCGGCGATCGCTTCACCCTCGCCGACATCATGCTCTTCTGCTTCCTGCAGTTCGGCGCCCAGGTCGGGCAGCCGCTCAATCCCGAGAACAAGAACATTGCGGCCTGGTTCGAGCGCGTGAAGGCTCGTACCGCCGAGAAGGCGCCGGCCTAAAGCCCACCGAGCGCCTTGCGCGTCTGTTCCCAGTACTGGGCGCCGGTGATCACCGTCACGATGGCCGCGAGCCACATGAGGCCGTGAGCCAACAGGGTCACCGGCTGCTCGATCGCCGGATCGGGCGCCAGGTTGAAAGCCCCCCAGGAGGCGACCAGCAGTTCCGCGGCCAGAGCGGTGAGTTGCAGGGTTGTCTTCCACTTGGCCAGACGGGTGACCGGCAGCTTCACGCCCTTGCCGGCGCCGACCTCGCGCAGGGCGCTGACCGTGAACTCGCGGAAAAGCATGAGGCCCGCGGGGAGGACGATGGCCGGCTGTCCGCCGAGGGCCAGCAAACCGAGGATGGCGCCGCAGACCAGGACCTTGTCCCCGATCGGGTCCAGGATGGCGCCCCACACGCTCACCGCATCGAGCTTGCGCGCCAGCCAGCCGTCGAAGAAATCCGTCACAGCAGCCACCACGAAAGACCAGAACGCCCATCGCTGGAGGGAGAACTGCGCCTCGGGCGTCAGGCGCTCGCTAACGTACGGAAACGCTCCGGCCGCCGTGGCGAGCGCCAGGAATACGAACAGCGTCAGGACGAGACGCAACGACGTCAGGATGTTCGGCAGAGATTTCATGGCTGGCTAACGCGCAGGTCGCCCCTCAGGTGGCCGGCGTAAGCTCGACCTTCTTCGACTGTTTGCCATAGACGCAGATTCGCTTGTCGGCGCCTTCCCGAAGCACAGCCAGGCCGTAGGCTTCGGTTCCCAGAGGATGGACGAGGACTTCCGGCTTCTTCATGCCGCTCGCCTGGGCGGCGGCAAGGCACTTGGCGGCGACGTCGGCTCGGAATTCATCCCAAGCTGCCGGCGAACTCGCCCATCCGAGGCTCGGCGCCGCGACGGCCGCGGCCGCAACGAGAAGCAAATGGCGCATGGGCGTCTCCTCTCAGGCTACGAGATGAGACTAGCTCGCCCTCAGGACTTGCGGAAGAAATCGAAAATTCGTTGCGCCAGCGCCTCGCTGACCCCGTCCACCTTGGCCAGGTCGTCCACCGAAGCGCGACTGACCCCGCGAGCCGAACCGAAGGCGTGCAAGAGGGCGCGTTTGCGACCGGGCCCCACCCCCTCGATCTCGTCGAGCGGGTTCTTCTTGATCTCCATCTTGCGACGGGTCTGATGACTGCCGTTGGCGAAACGGTGCGCCTCATCGCGCAGACGCTGCAGGTAGTAGAGGACCGGCGATTTCGGCTCGAGCATGAAGGGCTCACGCCCTTCGATGAAGAAGCGTTCGAGACCTGCGTCGCGGTCGGGGCCCTTGGCGACGCCCACCACGGGAATGTCGTCCACGCCCAGGTCCGCCATCACCTCCAACACCGCGGCGAGCTGCCCCGCGCCGCCGTCCACAAGGACGAGGTCGGGTCGTGGAGGGTTTTCGCCGCCTTCCTCCTCCTTCACGAGGCGGGAGAAGCGGCGACGCATGACCTCCTTCATCATCCCGTAGTCGTCGCCGGGGGTCAGGTCGGTCCCCTTGATGTTGAACTTGCGATACTGCCCCTTCTGATAGCCGTCAGGGCCGGCGACGATCATGCCGCCAACCGCGTTGGTCCCCATGATGTGGGCGTTGTCGTAGACTTCGATCCGCTCTGGCGAAGCCTCAAGGCCAAAGGCCTCACAGACCCCGGCGAGCAGCTTCGACTGCGCCGAGCTTTCCGCCATCTTCCGGCCAAGCGCCTCGCGGGCGTTGGCGAGCGCGTGCTCCACCAGCTGAGCCTTTTCCCCGCGCTTAGGCCGGGCGATCTCCACCTTGCGGCCGGCTTTCAAGCAGAAGGCTTCGGTCAGCAGTTCACAATCGGCGGGCTCAAGATTGGTCAGGATCAGCCTTGGGATCGGCTTATCGTCGTAAAACTGGCCGAGGAAGGCCCCCATGACGTCGGGGTCCTCGTCGCTCTTGTCGATCCTTGGGAAGTAGGCGCGGTTCCCCCAGTTCTGGCCCGCCCGGAAGAAGAAGACCTGCACGCAGGCCTGGCCTCCTTCGGCATGCAGCGCAAAGACGTCGGCCTCTTCGAGAGTCTCCGGATTGATCTGCTGCTCCTGGGAGATCGAGGCCAGGGCCCGGATACGGTCGCGCAGGCGCGCGGCCCGCTCGAACTCCATCTCGTCGGACGCGTCCTGCATTTCCTTGGACATGCGGGCGATCACCGCCCGGCTCTTGCCCCTCAGGAAATTTTCGGACTCCTCAACGAGCTTGCCGTAGTCGTCGAGGCTGATGAGGCCGGTGCACGGCGCCGAGCAGCGCTTGATCTGGTGCAGCATGCAGGGGCGCGTCCGGGTCTCGTAGACGCTGTCGGAGCACGACCTCAGCAGGAAGGCCTTCTGTAGGGTGTTGAGCGTCCGGTTGACGGCCCAGGCGCTCGCGAAGGGGCCGAAGTAGTCGCCCTTGATGGTATGGGCGCCCCGGTGCTTGCGGAGCTGCGGCGCCTCGTGATCGCGTCGAATGACGATCTCTGGAAAGCTCTTGTCGTCGCGAAGCAGCACGTTGAAGCGTGGCTTCAGCTGCTTGATCAGATTGATCTCCAGCAGCAGGGCGTCGGTTTCGGTCCGCGTCGTGACGAATTCCATCGAGCGCGTCAGATCGACCATCAGGGCGATGCGCTGCGTGTGGAAGCGTCCCTGCGCATATTGCGTCACCCGCTTCTTCAGCGAGCGCGCCTTGCCGACATAGAGGACCTCTCCGCCCTCTCCCATCATGCGATAGACGCCGGGCGTGTCGGGCAGCCGGCGCACCTCGTCCTTGATGAGGGCGGCGCCTTGCAGGGGCGCAGGGGCGGTCACGTCGGTTGGCATGCCGCCAATATAGGCGAGTCCGACGGCGGCCGAAGGGCTACAACTTGACGCCGCCCGCCAGGATCTTCTCGTGGCCCGCCTTGGTCAGCTTCACATAGCCGCGTGTCGCGTCCTTGTAGAACACGGCGCCCTTGATGCGGGTGGGATCGAAGCCCTCTTCGACGAGATCGATCTTGCGATACTTGAAGGTGCCGGTGGTCTGGATCGCCGGGAGGATGCGCACGAAGACGGGTTGGGCGTAGGCAGGAAGGTCGTGGGAAACGGCCTCGCCGAACGCCTTGATATCGAACGCTTCGTCCACCACGAGCCCCGCCATGCCGGCGCGGCCGTCGGCCCCATCGACACTGACGCCGTAGACATTGGCTTCGACCACCCCAGGGATGGCCTGCAGACGCTCGGCGACCTCGCCCGTGGAGACGTTCTCCCCCTTCCACCGGAAGGTGTCGCCAATGCGGTCGACGAAATAGAAGTAGCCGTCGCTGTCGGTCTTCATGAGATCGCCTGTGCGGAACCAGGCGTCCCCCTTCTCGAAGACGTCGCGCAGGATCTTCCGGTCTGACGCCGCCTTGTCGACATAGCCGGTGAATTCGGTGCGGGCGTCGTGGCCGATCTTGCCGATGCACTCGCCGATCTGGCCTGGCCCAGCCTCGATGCAAAGGCCGTTCGTCCCGCGGATCTCCTCCTCCTTCTCGACGTCGAACTGGACGAGACGGAAGTTGAACCGCTTCTTGAGCCAGCCGGGCACGCGACCGATAGCCCCAACCCGGCCGTCGAAGTTGAACATCGAGACGTTGCCCTCGGTCGCACCGTAGAACTCAAGGACTTCCGGGATCTTGAAGCGGCTCTTCATCTCCGCCCAGACGTCGGCGCGCAGGCCGTTGCCGAAGGCCAGGCGGATCTTGTGCGCGCGCTCGGCCTCGACCTCCTCGTGATTGACGAGGTAGCGGCAAAGTTCGCCTATATAGACGAACATGGTGCAGTTCTCCGCGACCACATCATCCCAGAACTGACTGGCCGAGAACTTCTTCTTGATCACCACCGAGCCGCCGTTCAGCAGGCCCGCGCCCAAGGCGCAGAGGCCGCCGGTGGCGTGATAGAGCGGCAGGGTGACGTAGACGCAATCCTTTTCGTGGGAGTCCGTCGCCCCCGCGAAGGCGCGCATATAGAGCTGGGCCCGCACATGGGTGATTCGCGCCGCCTTCGGCAGGCCGGTCGTCCCGCTGGTGTAGATGAAGAGCGCGGTGTCCTTGGCCGTCATGCCCTCCCTCACGGAGCGGTCCGGCGGCAACTGGCTGCAGCTCTTGAGCGCCTGACTCAGGTCCCGCTGATCGCCATGGGCCTGGCCGAGCACCCACTGGACCATCGGCCGCTCAAGCAGCGCCTTGGCTTCCTCGAACGCCGGTGACGTCTCAGCGTCCACAATCACGTGGCTGGCGCCCGAGATGTTCAGGCAATGGGCGAGTGGCGCGCCGATCAGTTGATTGTTGATGAGCGCCGTGACGGCGCCGATCTTGGTCAGCCCGTACCAGATGGGGAAGTACTCGATCCGATTGGGCATGAAGAGGGCGACGGTCTGGCCCCGTCTCACGCCGACGCCCTTCGCCCAATGCGCGAACCGGTTGGCGATCGCATCCATCTCACCGAAGGTGATCGTCTTCCGCTCGAAGGTCAGCGCCGGATTGTCCCGCCAACGATCGACCGCCGCCTGGATGTCATCGCAAACCAGGTTGGTCGAGGTGGGCGAGATCGACTTCACCCGCTTCAAGGTGCGATTGAGGCCGCGGAAGAACCGCCAGTCACGCTCTAGCCGGGTCTTCACACGCATCGATTCCCTCCGACCTCCCACCAACTTGGCGGGGGGCGCCCAGCAGGGTCAAGCCGGCCCGTCGCCAACTCCGGTCACACACGCGTCAGGCGAGACGAACGTGGCGCCGAGGGCTCACCTGACCCGGTGACCCGGGCGCGGTTTGGCGCCAGTTGTTCGGCATGCGAAGCCTGCCCAAAGCGATTCTCTTCGACCTGGACGAGACGATCATCTCGTTCGGCTCACGAAAACTGGTCCTCCAGGCCGTGGTGGAAGAGTTCGCCGGGCCCTTTTCCCCTGTGCCGGCGCCAGAGGCCGCCGCAGCTCTCGAGGCGGGCTTCCGGCGCTTCTGGGCGGACGAGTCCCGCGCCGCCGTCTGGCGACAAAATCTGGTCGGCGGTCGGGTGCTTGCCGTGGAGGAAGGCTTCTCCGCCCTGCGCGAACGCGCGCCCAAGCTTACCGCGGATTTTGCCCGGACCTTTGGCGAGCGCTTCCACATCTATCGCGAAGAACAGGCGAAGTTCTTCCCAGGAGCGTTGGAGACCGTCCGAGAGCTCCGGGACCGCGGAGTCAAACTCGCCCTCGTCACCAACGGAGCGGCCGAGCCGCAGCGAGCCAAGGTCGAGCGCTTCGCCCTCGCCCCGCTGTTCCACCATGTGCAGATCGAAGGCGAAGCCGGGTTCGGAAAACCGCAGGAGCGCGCCTATCTGCACGCCATGTCGGCCTTGGGCGTGACCCCTGGCGAAACCTGGATGGTGGGCGACAATCTGGAGTGGGAGGTGGTCGCGCCTCAGCGGCTCGGCATCTACGCCATCTGGCATGACCATCTCGGCGAAGGTCTGCCGCCCGGGAGTCCGGTGGTTCCTGACCGCATCGTCCGATCGATAGCCGAGCTTCTCGACGAAGACTAAGGCATGATCGCGGCGGAAATTGCGCAATCATGTCGGCAATCGGGCAAATGCGACAGGTGCGCGGTCGCGTGCGACGAGTAAAAAACAGGCACTGACAGGAAGAGATTTCGCTGTTGATGCAAGCCTTTGCATAGCAACACCTGCCCCATCCCTCCCTCACCTGAGCGTACTAGACGGAACGCGCCGTCAGGACCGTCGTTGTCTTTCCGACGACAACAAGGGAGGTGTGACATGACCGCTGAGTACGGTCCTTTTGCACGCCGCGAGTTCACCGCTGCGGATTTCGAAGACAAGGTCGAACGGCCGGCTGCCGAGCCGCGCAGCTTCTCCGAAGCTGAGTTTCAGACTGAACCCCGTACGCTCTCGGCCACAGCCGAAGACACGCTCTTTCCAGGCACGCCTGTCTACGCGCGGCGAGCCAAGAGGAAGGATGCAGCAAGCGTGATACCGAAGGCCGCCATGGTCGCCGTTCCGGCGTTGCTGCTTGCAGCGGGCGCGATCTATCTCATCTCGCGCCCCTCGTCCGACGGGCTCTTTGCTGAGACGGCCGGCCAGGCGGCTCCGCAAGCGGTCGCCGCCGCGCCTCCGCTCGCGCCAAGCGCACAGCAAGCCGCGCCGATGCAACAGGCCTCCGCGCCAGCTGTGACCAGCCCTGCGGCGCCGACGCCTGCGGTGGAACGCGCCGCGCCGGCGCCTCGCACACAAGGCGCAGCGCGGGTCGCCAGCGCCCGGTCCGCGCCGGCGGCGGTCGCAGCCGACGCCGACAACCCGCAGAACTGGGCTACGGACGCCAGCGCGACCTTGCCCGAGGCTCCGGTCCCCTATTCGGCGATTGGACAGACCTCGTCGCCGAGCCCCGCAACCGCAGCCCCACCGCTGTTGGATCCGGCGCCGGCCTCACCCGCCCCGACGGAAGCGCCCGCCGATCAGGCGTCCGCCGCAGAGGGCGAACAGCCGACGCCCTAGTCACGGCTCAGGAACAAAGAGGCGACCTCCTTCCGGCGGTCGCCTCTTTCGTGCGTTAAGCTTCACCACACGCTCGGTTAACCTACCCACAGCAAGATTCGCCAAACGGCGAGTCGGGGGCCGAGCATGGGGAACGTTGCGTCCAGATCAGCCGGGTGGATCCTGGCCCTGACGCTTTTGGCGGCTCTGTTCGTGAGCGCCTTCCTCTGGAATGCTCGCCCTCGCCAAGAGGATGCCGCGCCTGCCCGCGTCGCCGAAATCGAGCAGATACTTGTCTCAATGGCGTTGTCCGACGAGGCCGTTCGACGGCTGGACAACCAGTTCGACGCGGCCTGGGTTGACGCACATCTCGCCCCGCCCCAGGGCGCCGCGGCGCACCTCTTCGTCCTCGACCAGGACAATCGGCCAATCTACGGCGTCCGAGATCGTACGCGCGTCGCCGCAGCGGACTTCGCCAAGGTGCGGGGCGCTCAGGCGGTGATCGCGAAGGTTCGGCGCGCCGAGGCCGCGGGAGCGAACGGCCCGGTTCAGGCCAGCCAAGTGGTGGTGGAAGGCGGAAAGTCTCGGCTGATCAGCGCCGCGCTCGTGCAGCCGCAGGCTAGGGCGCGCCTGAAGCAGCCCTACGCCCCTGTCCTCGTCCTCTACACGCCCCTTGATGCGCCAAGAACGCCTGCCGTCCTGGCGGGCATGTCCGCAATTCTGCTCGCCCTTTCACTAGGTGCGGCCGGGATCGCATCCGCTCAGTGGCTTGCAGCGCCCGCGCGCCGCGGGCGGAATCGGGAGCCTCTTCCAGCTCTCCCGGATGGCGAGGGGGAGATGACGAAGGGAGAGGAGCCCTTCCACCTCGCCGATCTCTTGCGCGCCAGCGCGGCCGTGGTGGCGGCCATCGCCGAGGACAAGTCCGTGGACCTGATCGTCGATATCGATCCGCAGGCCGAGACCGTCGTCGCCGGAGCCTCGGCCTGGCTGAAGGAAACGGTGGTCGGCCTGCTGTTCGACGCGGTCAAGTTCACCGACGATGGCTATGTCGCGCTCGTGGCGAGGCCCGAGCCCGCCGGCCGCTGGCGCATCGAAGTCCAGGACACGGGGATGGACCCGGCCTATGCCGAACGCGCGGGCGCAGCCAAGGCGCGGCGGCTGGTCGGCTTGATGAGCGGAGAATTCGCCACCGAAAGCGTCCCCCAACGGGGCGCGACCTTCACGCTCCGGCTGCCGCTCCCGCCCCACAAGCCGGACACGAGGGCTGGCCATCGACGGCTCTCTGTGCTGCTCGCCGATCATCAGCCGGCCAGCCGCCAGGCCCTGCAGGTCCTGCTGGCCGACATGGATGCGGACCTCACCTGGGTCGAAAGCGGGCGGGAGGTCATGCAGGCCGTTGCGACCCGCCGCTTCGATCTCGCCCTGGTCGAGCTGCAATCGTCCGCCAGGGACGGAATCGCGGCGCTGCGATCGATTCGAGAGCACGAGCAGGCCAAGGGCGGACATCGGACGATGATCGTGACGCTCTCGGCGGGCGCTTCGCCCGAAGACGAGGCGGCCTCCTCAGCAGCTGGCGC
>Ga0065721_10050112_pt1 | contig 23179 bp, 25 predicted proteins | sample Mesricmetagenome_FD_59108 | JGI IMG/M metagenome (GOLD analysis project Ga0065721, IMG submission 59108) | Mesophilic microbial community from rice straw/compost enrichment Sample: eDNA_1 v2 (version 2) | ecosystem: Engineered > Solid waste > Grass > Composting > Bioreactor | place: USA: Davis...
AGAGGATTCCCGCCCGATTCTCGACCCGCGGGTGCCGTTAGGAATCCTGTGCTCCATCCCGCTGAGCTACAGCAATCCGATGACGCTGCCTACCGGCCGCTCATAGCGCAAAGCGGTCCAATGCGACAGTTCAGTCGGGAAATGTCCAGCGCTAATCTCCAGTATACAAATATGATCTCGGCGGCCACGTGGCGGGTTCAGCTTCCGAGGTCAGCCTTGCCAAGTCGGCAAGCACGTTATAGGATATTTTACCTATTAACAACGAGCCAGCTACACCGCCGCCCTATGAAACACTCCCGTATTTCCTGTTTCATAACGTTTCAAGAGCTGCGCCAGTCAGGGCGAAGCCCAATCCAGCGCCCGCTGCGCGGCGGCTCCAGGGACTGGCATAGGCCACCCGGAAATAAGACTGTGTTCTCTTGGACCGGAGAACCATCGACGCCATCCACCAGCCTACGGCGCCCCCTCATCCCCAGCCCCCGTGCAACATGACGGGCGACATGTTGCACGATGTTGCACTGGTTAACGCGGCCCGAGGGCGCCGTCGCGCACCGGCCGCACAATGCCCGTGCGCAAATGAACGACGCCAAGCCTTTGACGCCGCATGGGAAACGCCCGCCGGGCGCGTTGTGCAGAGCCTGCACCCTGCACGATCCGCACAACGATGCCCAACGGCTCCCGGCCGGTCAGGCGCTCAGCAGCGGTCCCGTGCGGCGCAGGGTCGTGCCGGCCACCTTGGCGATGCGCTTGCCGGCCTGGGTGAAGCGGGTCGCGTTGTGGGCGTAGAGGATGCCGGCGGAGCTGGTGGTCACCGGGGTGACGGTGCCGTCCAGCGGGTCCACGATGTCGGCGATCACGGCGCCGGCCGGCACGCGGTCGCCCACCTTGTGCCGGAACACCACCACGCCGCCGACCGGGGCGACCAACGGTTCGGAGGATTCCAGGGGGGTCGGCTGGCACAGCGGCTCCGGCAGGGCCGGAGGCTCGCCGGACAGGACGCCGACGTGGGTCAGGAAGCCGGCGATGGCCTGGGCGTCGGCCTCGGCCGGGCCGTGCTCCACGTCGGCCTGCCCGCGCAGTTCCACCGTCACCGAATGGCAGCCCATCGGGATCGGCTTGTCGGGCCAGCGCCGGGCCAGCTCGTTCCAGGGCCGGCTGACCGCCTCGTCAAAGGGGTCGCCGCCCGATTCCTCGGCCAGGAACACGGCCTGCGCGCCCAGCAGCCGTTGCAGCGGCGCGAAGGCCTCGGCCGAGGGCGTCAGAGTGTAGAGGTGCATCACGGCCTCAAGGTCGCAATGCAGGTCCAGCACATAGTCGGCCTGGAGCGCCAGCCCGAGCAGAGCGTGCTTCATGTGCTCCGACTCGGTCCGCGGGGTGCAGGCGGCCAGCGCCTCGGCCAGGGCGGCGCGGATGGCGGCCGTGTTGGCCGCCGCGTCGTCGGTCAGGCGGTCGGCCACGCGCTCCGCTGCCGCATCGGTCAGGTGGGGGTAGTCGCGGTTGAAGTTCTTCCCGTCGTCCAGGTCGAACCGGCCGACATGGTGGCTCAACGCCGACTGGCCGAGCCCGATGGGGTTCGCCACCGGGACCAGGATCACCTCGCCCTTGATCCGGCCGTCCGCCTCCAGCGCGATCAGGATGCGGCGCAGCTTGTCGGCCACCAGCATGGCCGGGATCTCGTCGGCGTGAAGCGACGCCTGGAGATAGACGCAGGGGCGCGCGCCGCGCGTGCCGAAGCGCTGGACGGTCAGGGTGCGCCGGGTGCCGGGCGTGGCGGACGGAAGGGCGATGGTTTCGCTGTGCATGTCAGGCCATGGGAATGCGATCGACCACCGCACCGTGCCGAAGCCACCGGCCGGCTTCAAGCGCTGGATGCGAAGGGCAGCCGCGCCTTACCGCGGCTGCGCCCCCGTCTGCACGGCCCCTGTCAGAACGGCGTCGAACTGCTCCAGCGCCCAGTCCACCTGCTCCCGCGTGATGACCAGCGGCGGGGCGATGCGGATGGTGTGGTCGTGCGTGTCCTTCGCCAGAACGCCGCGCGCCCGCAGGGCCTCGCAATAGCGGCGCGCCCCGCCCGCCTCCGGGTGCAGTTCCACGGCCAGCATCAGGCCGCGCCCGCGGACCTCGCGGACGAGGTTGCTGCGGATGCCGGCCAGCTGTTCCTGGAAATAGGCGCCCTGGGTGGCGGCGTTGTCGATCATGCCTTCCTCAACCAAAACGCGCATGGCGGCGCGGGCCACGGCGCAGGCCAGCGGGTTGCCGCCAAATGTGCTGCCGTGCTGGCCGGGCTTCAGCACGCCCAGGACCTCTGAGTTGGACAGCACGGCCGACACCGGGTAGAAGCCGCCGGACAGCGCCTTGCCGATCAGGGTGACGTCGGCCTCCACGCCCTCGTGCTCCTCGGCCAGCAACTTGCCCGTGCGGCCCAGGCCGGTCTGGATCTCGTCCAGGATCATGACGAGGTTCCGCTCCGTGCACAGGTCGCGGACCCGGCGCAGGTAGCCGGCGGGGGGGATGATGACGCCGGCCTCGCCCTGGATCGGCTCCAGCAGGACGGCCACCGTGTTGGGGGTGATCGCCGCCTCCAGCGCCGTGGCGTCGCCGAAGGGGACGGTGCGGAAGCCCGGCGTGAAGGGGCCGAAGCCGCCCCGCGCGTCCGGATCGGTGCTGAAGCTGACGATGCTGATGGTGCGGCCGTGGAAGTTGTCGGCGCAGACGATGATCTCTGCCTGGTTCTCCGGCACGCCGCGCACCTCGTACCCCCACTTGCGGACCGTCTTGATGGCCGATTCCACCGCCTCCGCCCCGCTGTTCATGGGGAGGATCTTGTGGGACCCGGTCAGCGCCGCCAACTCCTCGTAGAACAGGGCCAGTTGGTCGTTCCGGAAGGCGCGGGAGGTCAGCGTCAGCTTCGACGCCTGGCTCACCATCGCCTCCAGGATCTTCGGGTGGCAGTGGCCCTGGTTGACCGCGGAGTAGGCCGACAGGCAGTCCAGGTACCGGTTCCCGTCCACGTCCCAGACATAGACGCCCTCGCCCCGCGCCAGCACGACGTCCAGCGGCTTGTAGTTGTGGGCGCCCAGGCGGGATTCGGTTCCGATGAGGTCGGCGGCGTGCTGCATCATGGCGTTTTCTCCAGGTTCCGGGCTTTGTCGTTGGACGGTCAGACGGCCTGCCCGCCGATCTGCGATTGGGTGACCGCGGGGTCGATGATGCGGCGGCCGAACAGGCTCGCCACCAGATCGACCAGCAACAGGGCGCTCTTGCCCCGCTCGTCGAGGAAGGGGTTCAGCTCCACCACGTCCAGCGACCCGACGATGCCGGCGTCGTGCAGCATCTCCATGATCAGGTGGGCCTCGCGGTAGGTGGCCCCGCCCAGCACCGCCGTGCCCACGGCCGGCGCGATGGAGGGGTCGAGGAAGTCCACGTCCAGGCTGACGTGCAGGTGCCCGCCCGCCTCCTTCACCCGCTCGATGATCCGGCGCATGTGGACGCCGACGCCGTGCTCGTCGATCAGGCGCATGTCCACCACGTCCACGCCGCGGGCGCGCAGCATGCGCCGCTCCGCCGGGTCGAGGGAGCGGATGCCGAACAGGTGCACGTGGGCCGGATCGACCGTGGCCCGCTGCTCCGCCGGGAAGATGCCGTCGAAGCCGTCCTCGCCGCACAGCAGCGCCACCGGCATCCCGTGCATGTTGCCGGACGGGGAGGTGCTGGGCGTGTTGAAGTCGCCGTGCGCATCCAGCCACAGCACGAACAGCGGCGTGCCCGTCTCGCGGCAATGGCGCGCCACGCCGGTGACGGAGCCCATGGACAGGCTGTGGTCGCCGCCCAGGAAGACCGGCACGCCCCCCGCCTGCATCATGCGGTACGACCGCTCGGCCAGCGCCCGCGACCAGGCGGTGATCTCCGCCAGACGGGCGGCCCCCGCCTCGTCGGCGTGCCACGGCTCCGGGACGAGGTCGCCCAGGTCGCGGACCTCTTGGCCCAGATCGCGCAGCGCGCGGACCAGCCCGGCCGTCCGCAGGGCCGCCGGCCCCATCACAGCGCCCGGATGCCCGGCCCCAGCCTCGATGGGCACCCCCAGAATCTCGACAAACCGCTGCTGGTCGTTCTGCGTCGACGGATCCGACGTCATGCCTCTGATTCCCTGCCTAAACCAATGCCGTTGCGCTTTCCCTTCACTATCGGCGGCGGCCAAGGCAGCAGAAAGACGGAAAAGTGGCACCATCCGGCGGCGTTTTTGACAGTCTGGAAAGTCCGACTTATCAAAGTGGCATGGACGATCTCGATTACCGCCTCCTGGCCCTGCTGCGCGCCGACGCGCGCCGGTCCGTCGCCAGCCTTGCCGCCGAACTGAAAGTGTCGCGCGCGACCGTGCGCGCCCGCATCGACCGGTTGGTCGACAGCGGCGTAATCGCCGGCTTCACGCTTCTGATGCGCAAGGATCTGCGGCCCGCGACGGTGCGGGCCATCACGATGATCGAAGTGGAAGGGCGCGCCGCCGAAACGGTCATTTCGCGGCTGCACGGCTTCCCGGAGGTACGGACGGTCTACACCACCAACGGCCGCTGGGACGTCGTGGCTGAAATCGAATCGGAGTCGCTGGAGGCCTTCGACGACACACTGCGCCGTGTCCGCCAGATCGCGGGCATCTCCTCGACCGAGACCAGCATCCTGCTGTCGGCCCGCAAGGCGGTGCTGTAGGCGGTCCTTAAAGCGGTGGGGAGTGGAATCAGGGGATCAGCCCCCCAACCCCGCCAGCACCTTGCCTAGGATCGGCTGCCCGAGGAACATGCCCAGGGCAAAGCCGACGATCAGCCCGATCACCGCCGCCAGCACCGCGCGACCGGAGCTTGGCTGGGCGCGTTCGACCGGGCGGGTGCTGCCGTTGCCGGACGACTCCTCCGCCTCGTCCGCCGAGGAGGCGGCACGGCGCGCGCTGTAGGAAGCGTCGGTGGCCTCGTGCCAGGACCGGATGCGGTCCATCGCGGGCTTCAGCTGCTCGTCCGTGGGGGCCGAACCGCGGCCATGGACGATTTCCCAGGCCAGCCCGACAAAGCGCGCGGTGGTCCGGCCTTCGGGGCTGAAAATCGCAGCGGGCATGCGGCGGTAGGTCGCCTTCACCACGTCCACGTCGTAAGGGACTGCCGTGCGGAACATCAGGTCCGGGTATTCGGTGCGGAGCTGCGTCAGCGATTCCCGGCCGACCTCGTCGTTGGTGATCGACAGCATCAGGATGCCGGCAACCGTCAGGTTCGGGTTCAGCCCCTTCTGGATGTGCTCCACCACCGACAGGGTGCGCTTCAGCCCATCCAGCGCATAGCGGCCGGGGAACACCGGCAGCACCAGCCGGTCCGACGCCGCCAGCGCGCCGGCCGCCAGATGGCCCAGCGCCGGCGGACAGTCGATGACCACATAATCCGGCGGGTTGTGGGAGAAATGCAGCGCCTTGCGCAAGCCCCGCTGCGACCCGCCACGCGAATCCAGCGCGTGTTCCAGCGAGTAGAGCTTGCGCGCGCCGACGATCATCGACAGCCCGTCGAAGCTGGTCGGCGTGATCGCGTCCTCGACGAAGGTTTCCTGGCTCAGCAGGTCGTTGATCCCGACCTTCGCCTTGTCGCGCAGCAGGAAATTGCTGGTGGCGCTGCTCTGCGGGTCGAAATCGATCAGGACGACGCTTTTCCCCAGCGCGGCGAGCGCCAGCGCGAGATTGACGGAGGAGGTCGTCTTTCCGACGCCGCCCTTCTGATTGTACACCGACAGAATGGTCGGCTGCCGCGTCTCCGGCGCGTCGAAGACGTCTTCGTGGCTGTGCATGTCCGTTCCGCTTCGTCGTTCTGCGGCAATTCTCCGGAGCAGAAGCGCCCCACCCCGGTCCGAGCGCGCACTATAAGCATCGGCCCGCCGTGAGTCTCCCCACACATTCAGCGCATCGCCGATGACTCACAAACACGACAGGCGCCACACCCTAGGACGCGACGTTTGGCCACACAACTTGTGAATTAGGAAGGCAACCACGGGGAGAAAATGGTGCCCAGGGACGGAGTCGAACCGCCGACACGGGGATTTTCAGTCCCCTGCTCTACCAACTGAGCTACCTGGGCACCGGGGCTGCGGCGTTTCCGGCCGTGGAGGCCACCGCAGCGCGTCGAGGCGCGCTTTGTAGGAAAAATCGGAAAGCCTGTCTAGCCCTAAAATGCAAAAATTCGCACGCGACGGAAACGGAGCGAACGGCGCGGCACAGGCCGCCTATTCGCCCCCGTCATCGTCCGGATTTTGGTCCGGCCGGTCGCCACTCTCGATGCGGTAAACGCCGCCAAGCCAGCGCGACAGGTCCACGTCGGCGCAGCGCTTGGAGCAGAAGGGCTTGGTCTCCGGCATCTCCGGGCGGCCGCAAATGGGGCAGGCCTTTCCGGCCGGCTTCACGTTGTCGTTCATCGCTTGTCCTCCGTCGCCGGGCCGCGGATGGGCGCCAGCAGGTCGGCCAGCGCCGTACCGCGCCGCGCCCGCGTCATCTCCACCAGCCCGAGTTTCGACAGTCCATAAACCTGCGTCTGCGCCGGGTCGTGTTCCACGGCGCGGGACAGGGCGTTCAACAGTCGCTCCGCGTCACCACGGTTGCGCATGTTGACGAAGTCCACGACGACGATGCCCCCGACGTTGCGCAGGCGCAGTTGCCGGGCGATTTCCGCCGCCGCTTCCAAATTCACATCCAGCGGGTTGCCGCGTTCCCCGGCGTTCACGTCCACGACGGTCATCGCTTCGGTCCGCTCGATCACCAGGGACCCGCCGCCCGACAGCGGCACGCGGGTGTCCAGAAGCCCGTCGATCTCCGCGTCCAGGTCCCGCAGGTCGAACAGGCGCTGCGTTCCGCCCAGGCGCGTGTCGTGCGCGACGACGCGATCCTCCAGGTCCGGCGCGCGGTCGGCGCACCAGTCCGCCAACGCGCGGACCAGAGCCGGATCGTCCACGACGATTCGATCCACGTCGGCCGCCCCGTGCTCGATCAGGGCGCGCCGGGGCGCGTCCGGACCGGACAGCAGCAGGGTGGGCGCACTCCCGCGCTCCGCCGCGTCGCTCAGCGTCCGCCAGGCGAGGTGCAGCGCGTCGGATTCGGCGGCCAGCAGACCATCGTGCGCCGCCGCGGCCCCCGCCCGCACGATCCAGCCGGCGCCGGAGGCAAGGTCCTGAACCCGGCGGGCAAGCGCCGCCCGCTCCGGTCCGCTGCCCAGGCGCTTGGAAACGGCAACGTCGCGCCCCAACGGCGCGTGCACCAGGAACCGGCCGGGCAAGGTGATGTCCATGGTCAGGGACGGTCCCTTGGCCCCGACCGCGTCGGCCTTCACCTGCACCAGAACCGGCTGGCCGGTGCGCAGCAGGGTGCCGATCCGCTCATCCTTGCCCCTGGGGCGGCCCTTCGGCCCACGGGCGTCGCCACCCGACAACAGGCCCGACAGGCCGTTGCCAAGGTCGATGAAGGCCCCGTCCAGCCCCATGGCGATGCGTTCCACCTTGCCGAGGAACACATGGCCCAGCAGCGACGGGCGCTGCGCATGGTCGATGTAAAGGTCAGTCAGGCGCCCGCCCGCCAACACCGCGGCCCGCGTCAGCGGACCGTCCTGGTCCACCAGGATTTCGATGCCTTTGCCGGCGGAAGCGCCCTTGGTGCCGTTCACGGCAGCGGAAAACCCGCACCGCGGAGCAGTGCCGCCACCTCGAACAGCGGCAGGCCGACCACGTTGCTGTAGGAACCGCCGATCCAGCGGACATGCGCCGCCGCCCGGCCCTGGATCGCATAGCCGCCGGCCTTGCCGTGCCATTCGCCGGAGGCGATGTAGGATTCGACGTCCTCCCCGCCCAGCACCTTGAAGGTCACGTCGGTGCGCACCACCCGTTCCGACCGGCGGGCGTCTTCGCCGTCCGCGGCGGGCGCCAGCAGCACGACGCCGCCGAACACCCGGTGCCGCCGGCCCGACAGCAGGCCGAGGCAGGCACGGGCCTGCTTTTCCTCCTCGGCCTTGGGCAGGATGCGGCGGCCGCAGGCGACCACCGTGTCGGCGGCCAGCACGAAAGCGCCGGGGTGGCGCGCGGCCACGGCGGCGGCCTTCTCGCCGGCCAGACGCAGCGCGTGCTGCGGGGGCAGCTCGCGCGGCAGCGGCGATTCGTCGATGTCTGCGGGGTCGACCGCGTCGGGAACCACGCCGATCTGGCGCAACAAGTCGAGCCGGCGGGGCGAGGCGGACGCCAGCACGAGCCGGGGCGTGGACACTTTGCTCATCACGCGGGAGGGTTTGCCGGCTATTTGAACCGGAAGGTGATCCGGCCCTTGGTCAGATCATAGGGCGTCATTTCCACGTTGACGCGGTCACCGGCCAGCACGCGGATGCGGTTCTTGCGCATCTTGCCGGACGTGTGCGCCAGCACCTCATGTTCGTTGTCGAGCTTCACACGGAACATCGCGTTCGGCAGCAGCTCGACGACCGTCCCGGAGAACTCGATCAAATCTTCCTTAGCCATAGCCCCTTAAGTCCGTAACAGTTTCGTGGCAATAACTGACCTCCCCAAGGCCTGTGGTCAAGGGGGATTCCACCGTGATGCTCAACCGTCGACGGGTGTTGTCCGTCACGCCACGTGCTTTGGATCAAACAAACGGCGTTTCGTCATCGTCGCCGCTCCCGATGCCCAGTCCGATCCCGCGGCCCTTTCCTATTCCGGCCCCCGTTCCGTCGTCACCGGAAAGAGCCGCCGATTGGAAGGAACTGAGCGGCGACGGGCTGCCGTCCAGCCTCTGGCGCGGTTCTGCGGCCTGCGCGATCAGGGCGAACATGTCCTTCTGATCGGTCTCCATCCGGCGGGTCAGGCGCGCGATGGTTTCCGACGCGGTCAGCGCCCGGCCCGTGCTGCGGTCGTAGAACAAATTTCGGTTGCTCTTCGCCGCGGAGGGCAAAAGCTCCGCCGCCATGGCATTCGGCGTCGACTCGGCGGCCCGAATCAGCTTGCCCGCCCCGCCGGATCCCATGACGTAGGCGATCCGGCTTTCCGTCTCGGTCACCGGCCGGTTCAGGCGCTTTTCCAGCCGTTCCCGCCCTTCTGCAAGGTAGCGCGCAGCCATGCCGGCGGACAGGTCCACATCCTGGCGCAGGTCCAGGATCTTGCGGCGCATTGCCGGATCCTTGACCGACGGAATGCCGTTGCGGCTTTGGATCGCGCTGGCCAGTTCGCCCTGGCCATAGGCGGCACCGTGCCGGCGGAACAGGTCGAGCCACGTCCGCTCCAGGAACTGGAACGGGCCGGCGGCGGAGCTGGAGCGGTTGCGGGCGGACGGGTTCAGCCCGCTTTCCTGAGTTGCCTGGGCGAGGATGGCGGTGAAACTGTGCCCCGACAGACCAGCGACCTGCTGTGCGGCCAGCACCACCCGTCCGGCCTCGGCATTGCCGGCCAGGGCATTGGCCGGCGTGAAGCCCTCGCCGGTATCGGGCTTGCGGGCGGGAAACGGCACCCGCGCCCCGTCGGCAAGCTGGATGGGTGGCTCCGGTTTTTGGGACGGGGCTGGCGGCACCTTTTGGCCATTGGCAAGCCGCCCGCGCGGCACCGGCTGCGCCTCGGCCAGAACCTCCCGGAACGAGGCCCGGAACGACGCGCCCGCGCCATCGGCGACCGGGAAGGGCCGGCCGGGGCTGTCCGGCTTACGCTCGGGGATCGGGGCGGGAGGAGGCTGCGCGACCTTCATGGACCTTGGGCACCGTCAGGACGATGTCGCCACGGCGATTCGATGCACAAGGTTCGAACGCACCGGGCGGCAGGGGATGACCGTGCTCGTATAACACACACTCGTTAAATTTGCTCAATCAACCGGGGGCCAAATGCGTGGCCACCAGCTGCGCGGTCACGGCAAGACGCCCTTCCGCGCTCCAGTGGTCGACGGCAGCCAGCAGCTTGGCCTTTTCCAGCGGCTTGGCCAGATGGTCGTCCATGCCGGCCTGCCGGCACCGTTCCACCTCCACCGCCAGCACGCCGGCCGACAGGGCCAGAATCGGAATGCGCCCGGCCGGACCCGCCAGCGCCCGGATGCGCCGCGTCGCCTCCAGCCCGTCCATCACCGGCATCTGAACGTCCATCAGCACGAGGTCGTATGTGCGCTCCTGCACGGCGGCCAGGGCGGCGGCGCCGTCCTTCACCGCGTCGACATGGTGACCGGCCTTGGTCAGCATGGTGATGGCGAGGTCGCGGTTCATCGCCAGATCCTCGGCCAGCAGGATGCGGGCGCCGTGGCCGGTCGGTTCCTGGTGATTCGAGGCGGAGCCGTCCAGTTCATCCACCACCTGGGCGCTGGCCGGCTGGAGCGGTAGGCTGAACCAGAAGGTGCTGCCCACCCCCGGCCGGCTTTCCACACCGATCTCGCCGTTCATCAACTCCACCAGCCGTCGGCAGATCGCCAGCCCCAGCCCGGTGCCGCCCCGCCCGCGCTCCAACTGGGTGAAGCGTTGGAACAGTTCCCGCTGGCGGTTTTCCGGCACGCCGATGCCGGTGTCGCTGACCGTGAAGGTGTATCGGCGCGCGCCGGCCTCGTCGCCCATGGCCTTGACCGTCAGACGCACGCTGCCCTTGTCGGTGAACTTGACCGCGTTGCCCAACAGGTTCAGCAGGATCTGCCGCACCCGGTCGGGATCGCCCAGCACATAGCCGCGCGCCGCCGCCGATACGGTGGTGTGCAGTTCCAGCCCCTTCTGCTCCGCGATCAGGCGGATCATCGCCTGGCAGCGATCGGCCAGGTCGTCGATGCGGAAGGGCACGCACACAAGGTCGAGCTTTCCCGCCTCCAGCTTCGACAGGTCCAGCACGTCGTTGATGACGGTCAGCAGGGACCGCCCGGCTTCGCGCACCTGGGAGGCATAGCGCCGCTGCTCCACCGTCAGCGGAGTTTCCAGCAGCATCTCCGCGAAACCGATCACCCCGTTCATCGGCGTGCGGATCTCGTGGCTCATGGTCGCCAGGAATTCCTCCTTGGCGCGGCTGCCGGCGCGGGCCTCCTCCATGGCGGCGCGCAGGTCCAATTCGCGCGACTTCAGGCGGCCGGACATGTCGTTGAAGGCGTTGGCGACGACGCGGATCTCCTCCGGCGCGCCCCGCGTCTCCACCACCGCGCCGACCTCGCCGCCCCCGATCCGCGACGCCGCCTGGCTGAGCACCCGCGTCCAGCGCAGGACGGAGGCGTGCAGCAGCGCCCACAGCGCCGCGACGCTGAACAGGCCGGCGACGCCCAGCAGCACGAGCCCGCGCATCAGGTCGCGCCGCGCCTCGGCGTAGATCGGCTCCGTCGGCATGCCGACGGCGAAGGTGGTGTCGGTTTCCGAAGAATGCTGGAAGGCCCAGATGCGGCTGTGCCCATCGGCGCTGCTGCCGTCGAAGACGCCGTGCCGTTCGCTCAGCATGCGCTTGATGTGCGGGAAGTCGGCGAGGCTGCGGCCGACCCAGCCCTCCGGATCGGGCTGGCGGGCGATCAGCACACCGTTGCGGTCCAGCACGATGATGCGGGCGTCTTCCTGCTTGGTGACCTTCACGAGGTCGGTCAGCCACGCAAGGTCGATCGCGACGCCCATGACGCGTTGGATGACCCCATTTTCCACGACCGGCTGCACGGCCAGGATCAGCGGCTTGCCGGAGCGCTTGCCGATGACGAAGTCGCTGAGCACGAAGGACTTGGTGTCGAGCGCGCGCTGGAAATACGCGCGTTCGCGCAGGCTGATGCCGGCGCCGGGGCCGGTCGTATCGCAGATGATCTTGCCGTCCGCGTCCGTCACCCAGACGCCGGTCGTCCAGCGGTGCTGCCGCGGCATCGGCGCCAGCGTGGCGACGCAGGCGTCGGTGTTGTCGTGGGTGGCGTCGCGGATCGCCGGGACCAGCGACAGAACGCCCAGCAGGTTCCGCGCTTCGCCGATCAGGTCGCGCTGCCGCTCCACGCCGTCCTCGGTCAGATGGCGCGCCAGTTCACGGGCCACCGTCAGCCGCTGGTCGAGTTGCTGGTCGAAAAAATAGACGGCACCCGCCAGCGGCAAGGCCAGCGACGCGAGCACGATCCCCATCAGGCGCACGCGGAGGCTCCGCGGACCGACCGCGCGGTTGAGGCGAGACATCAATCCGGAAGGCATCGGGCAGGCAACCTCCTCAAGGAACGCAGCAGCCTAATGGTGGCCGGCGCCCCCTTCGATGATTCACCTCAATACACCGCAACTCGCCCGTGTGAAAACAATTTGATGCGAATTGCATCGGGGCGCGCGGAAATGGCACATGCAGCGCGCGATTGCCGACGCCGCCCCGGATGAGAAACCACCGCTACACGGTCGGCCCGCGGGACAGGGGAAACCGTTCCTTGATCTTGTCGAGCAGACCGTCGCGGACCTTCCGGTAGGCGTCCAGCATCAGCTCGCGATTGCCGTCCACCAGCGTGGGGTCGAAGGTGTTCCAGAACTCCACGTCGCAGGCCATGGTGCGGGTCATTTCGATGGCGCGGTGCTGCGCCTCCGGCGACAGGGAGACGATCAGGTCGAAGTTGGTGTCTTCCAAATCCTCGAAGGTGCGGCAGCGGTGGCGGGACAGGTCGATGCCCATCTCCTCCATCACCGCCACGGCGAAGGGATCGACCTCGTCGCCCTCGCGCACGCCGACCGAGTCCACATAGACGCGCGTGCCGTGGAAATGCCGCATCATCGCCGCCGCCATGGGCGAACGGATCATGTTGTAGGTGCAGGCGAACAACACGCTCGTCACGGGGAGCGGCTGCATCACCGGGGCCATGCGCCGCCCCGCCCCGTCAGCCGCGGATGTGGAGGACGCAGATCAGCGTGAACAGCCGACGCGCCGTTTGCAGGTCCATCTCCACCTTACCGGCCAGCCGTTCGCGCAGCATTTCGGACCCCTCGTTGTGCAGGCCGCGGCGCCCCATGTCGATCGCCTCGATCTGTGAAGGCGTGGAGCGCTTGATGGCTTGGTAGTAGCTCTCGCAGATCAGGAAATAGTCCTTCACGATGGACCGGAAGCCGGTCACCGGAAGGGTGATCTTCTCAAGGGCGCTGTCATCGTCGCGCCGGACGTCGAAGACCAGCCGGTTGTCCTCGATCGCCAGATGCAGGTGATAGGGTCCGGAGTCCGCGTGGTCGCAGGGGCAGAACTCGTTCTCCTCCAGCAGGTCGAAGATGGCAACCGCGCGCTCATGCTCCACCTCCGGCTTGCGCCGGATGACGGTCTTTTCGTCGAGCGTCACATGGACGATGCGGCGGCTGCCCTTCGAACTCACGCCTTCTCTCCCCCATTCAGGCGAAGCGCCACCGACAGCGCGTGGGCGTCCAGCCCCTCCGCCCGCGCCAGCGTCACGGCCGCGGGGCCGATGGCCTGGACGCTGGCGGCGTCGCAGGCGACGAAGGTCGTGCGCTTCATGAAGTCCAGCACGTTCAAGCCCGACGAGAAGCGCGCGCTGCGCGCCGTCGGCAGGACGTGGTTCGGGCCCGCGACGTAGTCACCGATCGCCTCCGGCGTGTAGCGGCCGAGGAAGATGGCCCCGGCGTTGCGCACCCGGGCGGCCAGGGCGTCGGGGTCCTCCACCGCCAGCTCCAGATGCTCCGGCGCCAACCGGTCCACCAGCGCGGGGGCGTCGGCCAGCAGGTCGCGCACCGTGATGATGGCGCCGTGCTCCCGCCAGCTTTCGCCGGCGATCGCCGCGCGGGGCAGCGTTTCCAGATGCTTGTCCACGGCCTTGGCGACCGCGTCGGCGAAGGCCGCATCGTCGGTGATCAGGATCGACTGGGCCGAGGTGTCGTGCTCCGCCTGCGACAGCAGGTCCATGGCGATCCAGGCCGGGTCGTTCCTGCTGTCGGCGACCACCAGGATCTCCGACGGGCCGGCGATGCTGTCGATGCCGACGGTGCCGTAGACCAGCCGCTTGGCGGCGGCCACGAAGGCGTTGCCGGGGCCGACGATCTTGTCCACCGGCGCGATGGTCGCGGTGCCATAGGCCAACGCTGCCACGGCCTGCGCGCCGCCGACGCGGTAGATCTCCGTGATGCCGCAGCGCTTGGCGGCGGCCAGCACCAGCGGGTTGATCTTCCCGTCGGGCGTCGGCACCACCATCACGATGCGCTCCACCCCCGCCACCTTGGCCGGCAGCGCGTTCATCAGGACGGAGCTGGGATAGGCCGCCGTGCCGCCCGGCACATACAGGCCGGCAGCACCCACCGGTGTCCAGCGGGCACCCAGCCGCACGCCCTGGGCGTCGCGGTAGTCGGTAACGTCCGGCACCTGGAGGCGGTGGAAGCTCTCGATCCGCTCCGCCGCGGTGTCGAGCGCGCGCAGCAACTCCGCGTCGCACTGACCCACCGCCGCGTCCACCTCGTCCTGCGCGATGCGCAGGGTGGCGGGCGTCAGGGTCTGGCGGTCCCAGCGGGCGGTGTAGTCGATCAGCGCCGCGTCGCCGCGCTTGCGCACTTCCTCGATGACACCGGCGACCAGCGCCTGCACATCCTCGCTGACCTCGCGCTTGGCGTGCAGCAGAGCCTCGAACCCCTCGGCGAAGCGGGCGTCCTGGGCATCAAGCCTGACGGGCATTCACGGCCTCCCGGAAGCGTTCGATCCAGCGGGAAATCTCTTCCGGCCGCGTCTTGAAGGCGGCCCGGTTGACGATCAGGCGGGAGGTGACGTCGGCGATGTGCTCGATCTCCACCAGCCCGTTCGCCTTCAACGTCGAACCGGTGGACACGAGGTCCACGATGCGGCGGCAGAGGCCGAGGGTGGGTGCGAGTTCCATGGCGCCGTTCAGCTTCACGCATTCCGCCTGCACACCGCGCGCGGCGAAATGCTTCTTGGTGACCTCCGGGTATTTGGTCGCGACGCGCACGTGGCTCCAACGCGACGGATCGTCGCTCTCCCCCAGCGCGGCGGGTTCGGCCACCGACAGACGGCATTTTCCGATGCCGAGGTCGAGCGGCGCGTAGATCTCCGGATAGTCGAATTCCATAAGCACGTCGTTGCCGGCCACGCCCAGATGGGCGGCGCCGAAGGCGACGAAGGTCGCCACGTCGAAGGACCGGACGCGGATGATGCTGAGATTCGGGACGTTGGTCGCAAAACGCAGGAGCCGGCTGTCCTCGTTGTCGAACTCGGCTTCCGGCTCGATGCCGGCGTGCGCCAGCAACGGGCGCAGCTCCTTCAGAATGCGCCCCTTGGGCAGGGCAAGCACCAGCTGGTCGTCGGCCGGCAAATTTGCAGCCGACCGGCTGGCGCCCGGCGTGCCAAGAGCACGGGTATCGGCGGACAAAGAACTCTCCTCGGGCTAGACCGCTGCCCGGATATACCACATTCCGCGCCGCCGTCACGGTCTTAGGAGACGTATTCCGGCGCATCGCCGTTTTGTCGCCGCCGCTTCCTCGCCGCCGGCCGGGTCAGCCCTTGCCCGTCTGGCCTCCCGGCGTGGCGATGTCCCCGCGGTTGTCGCCGGTTCCGCCGGCCCCGGTCTTTGGGATCGTGCCGCCCGGCTGAAGGCCGGACGACACGCCATGCCCACCGCCGGTCGGCGGCGTTCCGTCCCCCGGCGTGTCGGCCGGGCCGCCCTGGCGATGCGCCGTCTCGGCTGGACCGCGCCCTTGCGAGCCTGCGGGGCCGCTGCCCGTTCCGGTGCCCTGCGAGGCCGGCGAAGAGCTGGTCTCGGCGCGGGCCAGGCGCTCGCGCGTCTTCTCCAGGTTTTCGGGGTCGATGTTTTCCGGATTGGGGCGGTTCCGGTCGTTCGGCTGGTCGGCCATGAAATGCTCCCTTTCGCTCCGCCTGCCTTCGCAACAGGGCGGGGCTGAGGGCGGTTCCGGGGAACTTCGCCATGGAACTCCGCCCCTGCGCCCCGGTTGGATTGGCCTTTCCAGCAAAGGACAGGAGCCATGGCACAGGACAGCTCCAAACACCCGATCAATCCTCATGGACCCCACATCGGTGGCGATCCGAGCAGCACCGACACCCCCGCCCCGAACGCGGACGAGACCCGCTCCGAAGATGCGCCAACGGGCATTTCCGAACGCCTGAAGGCGGAGAAGGAAGGCCGCCACGTCCCGGCCACCACGCCCGACGGCAAGCCCTATGCCGACGCGATGGACCCGGACCACCGGGAAAAGGGCCGCGCCAACATCGGCACTCCCGGCGGGCAGACCTGACCCGCCCCACCTTTGACACCCCCCGCCGCGAGGAGGGGGGTGTTTCACGTTGTTGATGAGTGATTTCTGTTTTTTCACACGAAGTGTGAAATTTTCTGGCTTGACCGTATACCCACCCGCATTGTAGATAAATCCCCGGACGCCCATCGTGGGCACCCCGCGGCAATTTGATCTCTGCAGCTTGCGCCGCGTCACCAAACGCTAAAGCGCCACGATACCGGTCGTGGACCTCTGTGAAGGAGTGACCGGCATGAACCAGACGCTTCCCAACTCCCCCTCGCTTCGGATCGGCGCCCTCAAGGGCATGTGTCACTTCGGCATGTGTCGCCGCTAGGCGCTGCCGCGGCCTGACGGCCGCCTTTTCCACAGGATCCGAACTGCACAAACCCGCGTACCGGCCCGCGTGCCGCAGCGCCGCGGGCCGAGGGGGAGTTTTGCCATGAGCACGTCCACCACCGCTTCCAACGCTTACGCCATCGAAGTCCAGGGCCGATCCGCCGGGATCGTCGTCGCCGAACGAGGCGGCTTCACCTTCTTCGTGTCCGACTGGACCTTCAAGGACCTGGACCGCCGCACCTTCCGCAACATCGGGCAGGCCGAGCGCGCCGCCCGGCAGGTCGCCCAGCAGAAAATCTCCCGTCGGGCGAGCCTGAGCCGCCACTGACCGCCCCGCATTTCAAAAACCGCATTCGTCCGATCACGCCATACCACCCACGCAAAGAAAGGATTCCTTCCGTGAAAGCGCTGCTGACCTCCGCCCTCGTCGCCGCCGGCCTGTTCTCCTTTGCCGCCGGGGCCGGGGCCGCCTCCCTCAAGCTCGGCGTGTCGGCCGGCCCCTACGGCGAAATCCTGGAATACACGGCCAAGATCGCCGCCAAGGAAGGGCTGGACGCGAAGGTCATCGAATTCACGGACTGGAACATGCCGAACGCGGCGCTTCAGGCCGGCGACATCGACGCCAACAACTTCCAGCACCAGCCCTTCCTGGACAACCAGATCAAGCAGCGCGGCTACGACATCGTCCCGGTCGCCAAGAGCATCGTCGTGCCCATGGGCGTCTACGCCAAGAAGGCCCAGAAACTGGAGGATCTGAAGGATGGCGCCAGCGTCTCCCTCCCCAACGATCCGACCAACGGCGCCCGCGCCTTGTTCCTGCTGGCCAAGGCCGGCCTGATCGGGCTGAAGGACGGGGCCGGCCTGAACACCACCATCGCCGACATCGCGTCCAACCCCAAGAAGATCAAGTTCGTGGAGTTGGACGCGGCCCAGCTTCCGCGCTCGCTGGACGACGTGGACGCGTCGGTCATCACGCTGAACTATGCGGTGTTGGCCGGGTTGAGCCCGAAGACGGCGCTGGTGCTGGAAGATGACCAGTCGAAGTGGAACCTCGTCTGGGCCGTCCGCAAGGACCGCGCCGAGGACCCGTCCATCAAGCGCTTCATCGAGATCTACCGCTCGGCGGAGGTCCGCGACTTCATCAACACCCGCTTCAACGGGACGATCATTCCGACCTGGTGATCACCACCGCTGCGCTTGTCGGCCCTCTCCCGGCCCCGCTGGGAGAGGAATTTCTTTCAGGAATCGCCACGATGACCGCCCCATTCCACCGCACCGCTTCGATCTTTGACCGCGACCTCGCCCCCGGACCGGCGAACCATGTGCCCTTGAGCCCGCTCAGCTTCCTGAAGCGCGCGGCGAAGGTGTACCCGGACAAGCCAGCCATCATCCACGGGCGCCGGGTCATCACCTACGCCCAGTTCCGGGATCGGGTGCGGCGCTTCGCCGGGGCGCTGCTGGGGGCCGGGGTGACGCGCGGCAGCACGGTGTCGGTGCTGGCGCCCAACGTCCCGGCGCTGCTGGAAGCGCATTACGCCGTACCGCTGGCCGGCGCGGTGCTGAACGCGCTGAACACCCGGCTGGACGCGGCGGCCATCGCCTTCATCCTCGACCACAGCGAAACCCGCCTGCTGATCGTGGACCGGGAACTGATCCCCGTCGCCAAGGCGGCGCTGGCCCGGACGACCCGCCCCATCACGGTGGTGGAAGTCGCCGACGATCTGGTCCCCGACGCGCCCACCCTGGGTGCCGTCGAGTATGAGGCCTTCATCGGCGAGGCCGCCCCCGCCGTCTGGCGTTGGCCGGAGGAGGAGTGGGAGGCCGTGGCGCTGAACTACACCAGCGGCACCACCGGCAATCCGAAGGGCGTCGTCTACCATCACCGCGGCGCCTACCTGAACGCGCTGGGCAACGCCTTCACCCTGAACGTCCGGCCGGAGAGCGTCTATCTGTGGACGCTGCCGATGTTCCACTGCAACGGCTGGACCTACACCTGGGCGGTCACCGCGGCCGGCGGCACGCATGTCTGCCTGCGCCGGGTCGAGGCCAAGGCGATCTTCGACGCCATCGCGGAGCATCACGTCACGCACCTCTGCGGCGCGCCCATCGTGCTGAACATGCTGATCCACGCCCCGGCGGACGTGCAACGCCGCTTCGACCGCACGGTTGTCGTGGGAACGGGCGGTGCCGCGCCGCCATCCGCCGTGCTGTCCGGCATGAAGGCGCTGGGCTTCGAGGTGATCCACATGTACGGCCTGACGGAGTGCTACGGCCCCGCCACCGTCTGCGCCCCGCAGGACGGGTGGGAGGATCTCGACCCCGACGCGCTGGCGCTGCAATTCGCGCGGCAGGGCGTGAACCACATCGCGGTGGAGGACGCGTCCGTCTTCGACCGCGACACCGGCCGCCCCGTGCCCGCCGACGCCCGGACGATCGGGGAGATCGTGCTGCGCGGCAACACGGTGATGAAGGGCTACCTGAAGAACCCCGCCGCCACGAAGGAAGCGCTGGCGGGAGGTTGGTTCCGCACCGGCGACCTGGGCGTGCTGCACCCCGACGGCTATATCGAGGTGAAGGACCGGTCCAAGGACATCATCATTTCGGGCGGCGAGAACATCTCATCCCTGGAGGTTGAAGAAGTCCTGTACAAACACCCCGCCGTGCTGGAAGCCGCGGTCGTGGCACGTCCCGACGACAAATGGGGCGAAAGCCCCTGCGCCTTCGTCACCGTAAAGCCCGGCGCAGAGCGCCCGTCAGAGTCCGATATTATTCAGTGGTGCCGCGAGCGCATTGCGCACTACAAAGTGCCGCGAACCGTCGTTTTCAGCGATTTGCCGAAGACTTCGACCGGAAAGATTCAAAAGACCGTCCTGCGCGACGCGGCCCGCGATCTGGGCACACGTCGGGAGGCCCAGACCGTATGATCACTTTCGAACAGCTTCAGAAAACATACCCCGCCCGCGGCACCGGCGCACCGGTGCAGGCGCTGGCCGACATCAACCTGACCGTCGAACGCGGCGAGATTTTCGGCATCATCGGCCGATCCGGCGCCGGCAAATCCACGCTGCTGCGCACGGTGAACCTGCTGGAAAAGCCGACCTCCGGCCGCGTGCTGGTGGACGGGGTGGACGTCACCTCCCTGTCCGCGCGCGAGCTGCGCAAGGCGCGGCATTCCATCGGCATGATCTTCCAGCACTTCAACCTGCTGTCCTCGCGCACGGTGTTCGACAACGTGGCCCTGCCGCTGGAACTGGCCGGCACGCCGAAGGCGCAGATCCGGGAAGCGGTGGAGCCCCTGCTGGACCTCGTCGGCCTGCGGGACAAGCGCGACCGCTACCCGGCGGAACTGTCGGGCGGGCAGAAGCAGCGCGTCGGCATCGCCCGCGCGCTGGCCAGCAAGCCGAAAGTGCTGCTGTCGGACGAGGCGACCTCCGCGCTCGATCCGGAGACGACGACCCAGATCCTGCATCTGCTGGCCGACATCAACAAGCGGCTGGGCCTGACCATCGTGCTGATCACGCACGAGATCGCCGTCATCAAGGAGATCTGCCACAAGGTGGCGGTGATGGAGAACGGCCGGATCATCGAGCAGGGTCCGGTCTTCGACGTCTTCGCCCACCCGAAGCACGAGACCACCCACACCTTCGTCGACCCGGTCATCAACCGCGGCATCCCCGACGCGCTGCGCGAGCGGCTGTCGGCGACGGAGGTTCCGGGGTCCAACATCGTCCTGCGCATCACCTTCACGGGCGAGCGCGCGACCTCCCCCGTCATCAGCGCGATCAGCCGCAAGCTGAACCTGGACCTGAACATCTGGCACGGCCAGATCGACGAGATCCAGGGCGCGCCCTTCGGCACGCTGGTGGTGGAGGCCATCGGCAACCCGCAATCCATCGAGGCGGCGATCAGCCTCCTGAAAGTCAACAAGCTCGGCGTTGAGGTGCTTGGTTATGCTGTCCCCGGAAATCTACGCGCTGCTGTTTAAGGCGCTGCTCGACACGCTGCAGATGGTGGCGGTGTCGGGCCTCCTGGGCACGGCTCTCGGCCTGCCCATCGGCGTCCTGCTGGCCGTCACCGGCCGGGGCGAACTGCTGCAGAGCCTGACGTTCAACCGCGTCGTCGGCGCCATCGTGAACATGACGCGCTCCACCCCCTTCATCATCCTGGTGGTGGCGATCATCCCCTTCACGCGTCTGGTCGCCGGCACGTCCATCGGCACCACCGCGGCCATCGTGCCGCTGACGGTCGCAGCCGTGCCCTTCATCGCCCGCATCGTCGAAGGTGCGGTGCGCGAGGTGGACCGCGGCCTGATCGAGGCGGCGCAGGCCATGGGCGCCACGCCCTTCCAGATCATCGTGAAGGTCCTGCTGCCGGAAGCCATGCCGGCGATCACGCTGGGCCTGACGCTGTCGGTGGTCAGCCTGATCGGCTATTCCGCCATGGTGGGCGCCGTCGGCGGCGGCGGCCTGGGCGACCTGGGCATCCGCTACGGCTACCAGCGCTTCCTGCCGGAGGTAATGCTGGCCGTCGTGGTGGTGCTGATCGTGCTGGTGCAGATCGTTCAATCCACGGGCGACTGGATCGCCCGGCGTGTCAACAAACGCAACCTGAAGTCCTGAGGAGTTGGAGATGTTCCGTTCCCGTGTGCTGGCTACCATTGCCGGCATCGCGACCCTGGCCGCTGCCTTTGGTGCGTCGGCCGAAAGCCTGAAGATCGGCGTCACCGCCGGCCCGCACGGCCAGATCCTGGAGAAGGTGAAGCCGCTGGCCGCCAAGGAAGGCATCGACCTGACCGTCCTGGAATTCTCCGACTACGTCATCCCGAACCAGGCGCTGGCCCAGGGCGACCTGGACGCCAACTCCTTCCAGCACCAGCCCTACCTGGACAACCAGGTGAAGGACCGCGGCTTCGACCTCGTCAGCGTCGCCAAGACGGTCATCTTCCCGATGGGCGTCTATTCCAAGAAGGTGAAGAGCCTGGACGAGCTGCCGGCCGGTGCCAAGGTGGCGGTGCCGAACGACCCGACCAACGGCGGCCGCGCGCTGCTGCTGCTCCAGGCCAAGGGCCTGATCAAGGTGAAGGAGAGCGCGGGGCTGAAGGCCACCCCCATCGACATCTCCGACAACCCCAAGAAGCTCCAGATCGTCGAGCTGGACGCCGCTCAGCTTCCCCGTTCGCTGGACGACGTCACCGTGGCGGTGATCAACACCAACTTCGCCATGGAAGCCGGCCTGGATCCCAACAAGGACGCGATCGCGCGTGAGGCCAGCGAGAGCCCCTACGCCAACATCATCGCCGTCCGGAAGGCCGACAAGGACAAGCCCTGGGTTGCCAAGCTGGTGAAGGTCTACCAGAGCGACGAGGTGAAGCAGTTCATCCTCGACAAGTTCAAGGGCGCTGTCGTCCCCGCCTGGTAAGCCGGTTCGCCCGGCTGTTCGGTCATCGGGTTGCTGCTGATAAGGCCGCAACCCGATTTTTTTACGCTTTCCCTCAGCCCCGGCCCCTTCAGCCCCGGACCGGGCGCAGCACCAGATGCTTGTTGGAGGGAACGGCCGGCGCCGACGGGCGCAGGACGAGGCCCTTCGAGGTCGGCTCGATGTTGGCGTCGGGATAGACGGCCATGACGTCCTTCAGCGCTTCCTTCAGGCGAAAGGCCAGCACGCGGTGCTCGCTGACCGACCCGAAATGCTGCGACAGCGCGTGCCAGGGCACCAGCGTCTGCTTGTCCAGACGGTGCAGGCGATGCACCAGCCACACATAGGCGTCCAGCGCCAGGGCGGAGTTCTTCAGCTTGGCGATGGCGTGCTCGTCCAGCGGGACGGCGTGCTCCATCAGGTGCTCGAAGAAGCTCTGGGTCAGGCGGACGAAGCGCACCCACTCCCCGCCCGTGCGGAACAGGTCGGGCGTGTCCTCCTCGTCGCGCCACAGCTTGATGCCGTCGATCAGGCGCTGGTCGGAGATCTCCGCCGTGGACGGGCCGGTGGTGGTGCGCAGCGTGAACTCGCTACGGGCGATTCGCAGCACCTGCTCGCGCACCGGCTTGTAGTTGCCGCGCTCCCCGCCCGTGGGGGCGAGGCCAAGGCGGCGCAGCCACGCGCTCATGCTCGGCCCCAGGTCGACGTGCGCGCTGCGGGTCTTCCGCGCTTCGGTCTGGAGGTAGATCATGATCAGGCGCGCCTTGGCGCCGTAGGGAACGCCCACGTCCAGCACCGTGCCGTCACGCAGCGGCAGAATGCCGGGACGGACGACGAGCTGGTACTTGCCGTTGTTGCGGACCCAGGGGGCGGTCTCGTCCTTCGGCTTGCGGTGCGGCAGCGACGCCTGGCAGAAGCCGGCGTGCAGGTAGCCGATCGCGTCCATCTCGTTGGACAGCGCCTCGTGAGCCATGATCACACGGCGGCGCTCCTTGGGGTCTTCGGTGCGGGCCAAAACCGCCTCGAATCCTTCCAAGGTCAGCTGCTCGTGGATTTTCGCCATGGACACCCTCCGGCCTTCTTTCTGTCACGTTCCCGTTGCTCCAGAGAACACAAAATGTGGTGGCTTGTGAAGCCCGACCATCCCACGAATCGCTGAAGTTGCAACGGAACGTGCAGATTCCGATTCAACTTCAGCGACCCGCCCCAGACCGGCGGGATACGCCCCGCTCCAGGCCCAC
>Ga0065721_10006861_pt1 | contig 23173 bp, 23 predicted proteins | sample Mesricmetagenome_FD_59108 | JGI IMG/M metagenome (GOLD analysis project Ga0065721, IMG submission 59108) | Mesophilic microbial community from rice straw/compost enrichment Sample: eDNA_1 v2 (version 2) | ecosystem: Engineered > Solid waste > Grass > Composting > Bioreactor | place: USA: Davis...
ACATCGCCATGGCGACGCCGGAGCCGGGCGCATCGAAGACTTCGTGCTCGATCACGGTGCCGTCCTCGCCGACGAACTTGATCGACAGCTTGCCCTTGCCCGGATACTTGAAGTCGGTGGCGCGATACTGGTCGCCGAAGGCGTGACGGCCGACGACGATCGGCTGGGTCCAGCCCGGAACGAGGCGCGGCACGTTCTTGCAGATGATCGGCTCGCGGAAGATGACGCCGCCGAGTATGTTGCGGATCGTGCCGTTCGGCGACTTCCACATCTTCTTCAGCTTGAACTCCTCGACGCGGGCCTCGTCCGGGGTGATCGTCGCGCACTTCACGCCGACACCGTACTGCTTGATGGCGTTGGCGGCGTCGATCGTCACCTGGTCATTGGTGGCGTCGCGATGCTCGATGCCGAGGTCGTAGTACTTCAGGTCGATGTCGAGATAGGGGTGGATCAGCTTTTCCTTGATGAATTGCCAGATGATGCGAGTCATCTCGTCGCCGTCGAGCTCGACGACAGGGTTGGCAACCTTGATCTTGGCCATGAAAAAGCTCCGCAATTCGCGTGTCAGGAAAGAGCGCGGGGAACCCCGGCCCGGCTGTGCCGCCCTATAGCATTCCCCGCGTTCAGCGCAAAGGTTCGATCGGCACTTTCGCGGACCGCGTCCGGACTTGCCCGTGCGGCGCGGCGTCGCGCGCACCGGAGCAGATGGCGAGGGGCGCCGCGGCTTGACTGCGTGTAGATACACGCTATCGTTCCACCATGGACGAGATGATGCGCACCTGCCTGGTGATGAACACGATCATGGCCGGCCGCGCAATGTCGCGCCGCGCCGACCGGTATTTTCAGCCCTATGGCGTCTCGGCTGTGCAGTTCTCCATCCTGATGGTGCTTGTGACGCATGAGGGCGAGCCGGTCAGCCGCATGGCCGAGCGTCTGGCGATGGACCGAACCACGCTGATCCGCAACCTGGAGCACATGGCGAGGAAGGACCTCGTCGCCATCGCGCCATCGAAACGGGGACCGGGACGGAGTTTTGCACCGACCGAGGCGGGGAGAGCGCTTGCGAAAGAACTCGCTGCGCGCTGGCCCGAGGCCCAGGCGCGCATGATCGCCCGTCTGCCGGACGGAGATCACGAACGGTATCTGGCCGCCCTGAAGGCGCTCGCCGGCTAGGCGGGGCGGCAGCACATCCGGCTTTCCGCGCAAACTGTGTAACTACACCCTCACTCGCCTTTGGCGCACACGGAGACCACCATGACCGAAGACCCGATCGTCGTTACCGGAACCGGCATTGTCAGCCCGCTCGGCGTCGGCATTTCCACCAACTGGGCGCGGCTTCTGGCCGGCGCGAGCGGCATCGGCGTCAACGACCGTTTCGACGTCACAGGCTTCGACTGCACCATCGCCGGACTCGTGCCGCCGAAGGAGCGGGATGCCGCCGGCTTCGATCCGTCCGACACGATCGACCGCAAGGACATCAAGAAGATGGACCGGTTCATCCAGTACGGGATTGCCGCCTCCGAGGAGGCTCTGACGCAGGCGGGCTGGCGCCCGCAGGATGCGGCGAGCCGCGCGCGCACGGCGACGATCGTCGCCTCCGGGGTCGGGGGCTCGCCGCTGATGGCCGAAACCGTCGACATCATCCGCGAGAGGGGACCGAAACGGCTCTCGCCCTTTACCGTGCCCGCCTTCCTCGCCAATCTCGCCGCCGGCTGGATCTCGATCCGCAACGGCTTCACCGGACCGACCGGCTGCCCGGTTACTGCCTGCGCGGCCTCGGCACAGGCGATCGGCGACGGCATGCGGCTGATCGCGACCGGAGAGGCCGACGTCGTCGTCTGCGGCGGGGCGGAAGGGTCGGTCGACCCGATCTCGATCGGAGGGTTCGCCGCGGCGCGGGCGCTCTGCACCAGCTACAACGACCGGCCGCATGAGGCCTCGCGACCCTTCGACGCCGATCGCGCCGGCTTCGTGCTCGCCGAGGGCGCGGCCATCGTCGTCATCGAGCGGCTCAGCCATGCCCTCGCTCGGGGTGCGACGCCGCTTGCCCGTGTTTCCGGCTACGGCACCTCGTCGGACGCCTATCACCTGACCGCCGGACACCCCGCGGGGCTTGGCGCGCAGGCCGCCATGCGCGGCGCGCTGAGGATGGCGGGTCTCTCGCCCGACGAGATCGACTACGTCAACGCGCACGCGACCTCGACCGGTGTCGGCGACGCGGCGGAGCTTGCTGCGATCTCGGCCGTATTCGGCGCTCGTGGCGAGGACCTGTCGGTGTCGTCGACCAAGTCGGCGACGGGGCATCTTCTCGGCGCCGCCGGCGCGATCGAGGCGATCTTCTCGCTTCTGGCTTTGCGCGACCAGGTGGCGCCGGCGACGCTCAATCTCGCGCGTCCGGATCCGGCGGCGGCCGGCTTCGATATGGTGCCTAAGACCCCGCGCCGGCGGAAAGTCCGCCACGTCCTGTCGAATGCCTTCGGCTTTGGCGGCGTCAATGCGTCGCTGGTCTTCAGCCCGGTCTGAGCGATGAAGGTGATGGCGGGGAGGGGCGGGCTCGGCTAGTGTCCGGCGTCTTCTGAAATCCCTGGTGCCGCATGCCCGTTCCCGCCTCGACCTATCTCCTCCTCGCCGCGGCGATCGTCGCCGAGGTCATCGCCACCACCGCGCTGTCGCGAACGGCCGGTTTCACGCGGCTCTTTCCGAGCCTGCTGACGATCCTGTTCTACGCAATCGCCTTCTGGCTCCTGTCGATCACGCTGAAGACGATGAATACCGGCGTCGTCTATGCGATCTGGTCGGGCGCGGGCGTTGTGCTGATCGCGCTCGTCGCCTGGCTCGTCTACGGCCAGAAACTCGATCTGCCGGCCGTCATCGGCCTGTCGCTGATCGTCGCCGGCGTCGTCATCGTCAATTTCTTCTCGAAATCGGTCGGCCACTGAGGCGCGCGAGTCTTGATCGCCGCGCAGCCCGCCTGTAGGGCTCGACGGAAACCGCACCCACGTCACGGATGAACCCCATGCGCCTCGGGAGCGCGTCCTAGGATGGCAGGCACAGACCGGCACCGCGAGCTCCTCGCCGAAGGCCCGGCGATCATCCTCGTCGAACCGCAGCTCGGCGAGAATGTCGGCATGGTGGCGCGCGCCATGGCGAATTTCGGCCTCGTCGACCTGCGCCTCGTCAATCCGCGCGAGGGCTGGCCGAACGAGAAGGCGGTGAGCGCCGCATCCAAGGCCGACCATGTGATCGCCGCCACCCGCGTCTTCGGCACGCTCGAGGAGGCGATGGCCGACCTCGCCTTCGCCTATGCGACGACCGCGCGGCAGCGCGACGACCACAAGCCGGTCAGGGGACCGGTCGAGGCCGGTCAGGAACTGCGCCGCCGCCATCGCGCCGGCCAGCGCACCGGCATCCTCTTCGGGCGCGAGCGCATCGGCCTCAGGAACGAGGAAATCACCCGCGTCGACGAGATCGTCACCTTTCCGGTCAACCCCGCCTATGCCTCGCTCAACATTGCCCAGGCGGTGCTGCTCATGTCCTACGAGTGGATGAAGAGCGGCCTCGACGCACCGGACGAGACCCCGTTTTCCGGCCCGGGCTTCGATCCGGCGCCGAAAGCGGCGCTCGTCTCCTTCCTCGACAGCCTTGAGGCGGCGCTCGACCAGCGCGGCTATTTCCGCTCCGAGACGAAGCGGCAGAAGGCGACGGCGAACCTGCGTGAGGTCTTCACCCGGCCGGGCTTCTCGGCAAGCGAGCTCGACGTCTTGCGCGGGATCGTCGCCTCGCTCGACGCGTTCTACCGCGCCGACGGGCGGATGCGCGATCCGGGAAAGCCGGCGGCGCGCGAGGCCGACGGCGAAAAGTGAGGCGTGCCGCGCGTCGTTAGCGCGGCCTTAATCCGCCACGATCATATCCTAGGGACCGTCGCCACGCCCGGCGGTGCGGCGTTTGAAGGCAGTCCGTCCACCCCTCCGGAGAGGCTCCATGTCCGACCGTCCCGTTCTCGTCTTCGACAGCGGCATAGGCGGACTGACGGTGCTGCGCGAGGCGCGGGTGCTGATGCCCGGCCGCCGCTTCGTCTATGTCGCCGACGACGCAGCCTTTCCCTACGGGCCATGGGAGGAGAGGGCCTTGCGCGACCACATCGTCGGCCTGTTCGGCCGGCTGATCGCCGAGCACCGTCCGGTCGTCGCCATCATCGCCTGCAACACGGCCTCGACCATCGTCATCAACGACCTGCGCCGAGCCTATCCCGACACGCCCTTCGTCGGCACCGTGCCTGCGATCAAGCCCGCAGCTGAGCGCACCCGCTCCGGTCTCGTCTCGGTGCTGGCCACGCCCGGCACCGTGAAGCGGCAATATACGCGCGACCTCATCCGCGATTATGCGAGCCGTGTCCACGTCCGCCTCGTGGGTTCGGAAAATCTGGCGGAGCTTGCCGAGACCTACATGCGACGCGGCTTCGTCGATGAAGCGGCGGTGGCGCGCGAGATCGCGCCCTGCTTCGTCGACCAGGAGGGAAAGCGCACCGACATCGTCGTGCTTGCCTGCACGCACTATCCCTTCCTCGTCAACCGCATGAGGAAGACCGCTCCCTGGCCGGTCGACTGGATCGATCCGGCCGAGGCGATCGCCCGCCGCGCGCTGACGCTGCTCGAGACGCTGAACGAGGAAGACGCGCCGAGCACCGGGCCGGATCTCGCGGTCTTCACCTCCGGCGCGCCAGATTTCGCCCAAGTCCGGCTGATGCGCGGCTTCGGACTGACCAGCCTGCAGACGGCGCCCTGACATCCAGCCGCAGCGAGCGCGAAAACGCTTTACCCTGCCCGTGCGGCTTGGCACCTTGGCGGGAACCAGGACTTGAGGCCCGGAGGGATCCATGGCGGCAGCGGCGCCGTTCGACATCGAATGCGATTATCTCGTCGTCGGCGCGGGCACGGCCGGCTGCGCGCTCGCCAACCGGCTGAGCGAGGATCCGAACACCCGCGTGATCCTTCTCGAGGCAGGCGGCCGCGACAATTATCACTGGATCCACATCCCGATCGGGTATCTTTACTGCATCGGCAATCCGCGCACCGACTGGGGATTTCGCACCGTCGCCGAGCCGGGGCTGAACGGCCGCTCGCTCGGCTATCCGCGCGGGCGCGTGCTCGGCGGCTGCTCCTCGATCAACGGCATGCTCTACCTGCGCGGCCAAGCGGCCGACTATGACGGCTGGCGGCAAATGGGCAATGCGGGCTGGGGCTGGGACGACGTGCTCCCCTTCTTCAAGAAATCGGAGGACTATTTTGCCGGCCCCGACGAGATGCACGGCGCGGGCGGCGAGTGGCGGGTGGAGAACCAGCGGCTCAGGTGGGACATACTCGATGCCTTCAAGGCGGCCTGCGTCTCGGCGGGCATTCCCGAGACCGACGACTTCAACCGCGGCGACAATTTCGGCGTCTCCTATTTCAAGGTGAACCAGAAGGCCGGGCTCCGATGGAACACGGCGAAGGCCTTCCTGCGGCCGGCGAGGAACCGCGCCAACCTGACGGTGATGACGCAGGCGCAGGTGGCGCGCCTCGTTCTCGACGGCCGGCGGGCCACCGGCGTCGAACTCCTGCGCGACCACGGCCCGCGGCGGATCCGGGCGCGGTGCGAGGTGATCCTCTCGGCCGGATCGATCGGCACGCCGCAGCTCCTCCAGCTCTCCGGCATCGGCCCGGGCGCGCTGCTTGCGAGCCACGGCATCGACGTCGTCCTCGACCGGCCCGCCGTCGGCGCCAACCTGCAGGACCACCTGCAGCTCAGATGTGCCTACCGGATCGAGGGCGCGAAGACGCTCAACACCATCGCCGCAACCCTGTTCGGCCGCGGCATGATCGGCCTCGAATATGCGGTGAGGCGCACCGGGCCCCTGTCGATGGCGCCGAGCCAGCTCGGCGTCTTCGCACGTTCGGACGACCGGGTCGCGACGCCCGACCTCGAATTCCACGTCCAGCCGCTGTCGCTCGACGCCTTTGGCCAGCCGCTCCATCCCTTCCCGGCGATCACGGCGAGCGTCTGCAACCTGCGGCCGGAAAGCCGCGGCACCGTAACGATCGCCGATGCGGATCCGCGCACGCATCCGCGGATTGCGCCGAACTATCTTTCCGCCGAGGCCGACCGGATCGTGGCCGCGAAGTCGATCAGGCTCGCCCGCCGTATCGTCGCCGAGCCGCCGTTGGCGCGTTACCGCCCGGTGGAGATCAAGCCCGGTCCCGACTATCAGAGCGACGAGGAGCTTGCGCGCGCAGCCGGCGACATCGGCACGACGATCTTCCATCCGGTCGGTACGGCGCGGATGGGGCCGGATTCCGAAGCCGTGGTCGATCCGCAGCTGAAGGTCCGCGGCATCGAGGGCTTGCGCGTCGCCGATGCCTCGATCATGCCGACCATCACTTCAGGCAACACAAATTCCCCGACCCTGATGATTGCCGAGAAGGCTGCGGCGATGATCCGCGCCGGGTGAAGTCGTGGATTCCCGCCGGTCGGGGGAGGGGCGGTCGACACGGCGTGAGGCGATCAGTGCCTTGATCTCGCGGAATGGGGTTCCATATCCTCGAAGCGGCCGACCCGCATCCATTCCGACAACCTCTCTGGACCCTTCATGACGCCTCTTTCGATCCTCGAACTCGTCCGCGTGACCGAGGAGACCGACGCCCGCGGCGCGCTCCTGAATGCCCGCGACCTCGCCGCCCATGCCGAGAGACTCGGCTACAACCGTATCTGGGTGGCCGAGCACCACAACATGGCCGGCATCGCCAGCGCCGCGACCTCGATCGTCATCGCCCATATCGCCGCGGGCACGAAGACGATCCGTGTCGGTGCCGGCGGCATCATGCTGCCCAACCATTCGCCCTACGTCATCGCCGAGCAGTTCGGCACGCTGGAGCGGCTGTTTCCCGGCCGCATTGATCTCGGCCTCGGCCGCGCGCCGGGAACCGACCAGATCGCGGTGCGCGCCATGCGCCGCTCGCCCGGCGCGGCGGAAGAATTTCCGCAGGACGTGCTCGAGCTCCAGGCCTTTCTCGGACCGGTGCGGGAAGGCCAGACAATCGAGGCCGTGCCCGCCGCCGGCACCGAGGTGCCGCTCTGGATTCTCGGCTCCTCGACCTTCGGGGCGATGCTCGCCGCGGAACTCGGCCTGCCGTACGCCTTCGCCTCGCATTTCGCGCCGGATCTCCTGATCCCGGCCTTGAAGATCTACCGCGAGCGCTTCAAGCCGTCCGAGCAGCTCGACCGGCCCCATGCGATGGTGGGCGTCAACGTCATCGCCGCCGAGACCGACGCCGAGGCGCGCCGGCTCGCCACGACGCAGCAGATGTCCTTCACCAACATGTTCCGCGGCACGCGGGGACTGAGCCGCCCGCCGATCGANGACATNGAGACCTATTGGCTNCCGCANGAGAAGGAGCAGGCAATGCGCATGCTCCGNCGCTCCGTCTACGGCGCGCCGGACACGGTGCGGGCCTGGCTCGACGATCTCGTCGCGGAAACCGGGGCAGATGAACTGATCCTCGTCAGCGACGTCTACGATCACACGAAGCGCCTGCGCTCGATCGAGCTGATCGCCGAGGCGTGGGGATTGGAGGCGCGGGCATCGTGACTGCGGTTCCCGGCCTGAGGGTGCGGCCGACCACGCCCGCCGACGCGGCTGAGCTCTGCGATCTGATCAATGTGATCATCCGCGTTGGTGGCACGACGGCGATCGAGGAGGAACTGGACGAGGCGACGTTCCGTCACTGGTTCGTCGACGGCGACCATGTGATCGTGAGTTTCGTGGCGGAAGGCGAGGGCAGGCTCCTCGGCTTCCAGTCGCTGTCGCGCTATGGCGACCTGCCGGAGGGCTGGGGCGACATCGGCACATTCGTGCGTCAGCCCGGCGGCCGCGGCGTCGGCACGGCGCTGTTTTCCGTGACACGGGATGCCGCGAAGGCCGCCGGGCTCGTCACCCTCAACGCCACGATCCGCGCCGACAATGTCGGCGGTCTCGCTTTCTATGCGCGTTGCGGCTTTCGCGACTATCGCATCGATCCCGGCGTACCGCTCAAGGACGGAACGCCGGTCGATCGCATCCGCAAGGTCTATCGCCTCACACCTTCCGCGGTTGACAAGGCCGCGTCGCTCGCCTAAACACCGCGCCAGCACGGGAGGCGTTCGTTTCCCGTGTTTTTTACGTGTCCCGTGGACGGTCTTCGCAAAGCGTGCGTGAACCGTCCTGTCAGGTCCCTCGCAGAGGGCCAGAGGAGGGCGCGTTTCCCTTCATCCGGTTTGGCAACGAACCGGTGCAACCTTTTGAGAGGAAATGCGATGAGCAAGCGCGAATCGGCCAAGCACAAAATCGACCGCCGTATGGGCGAAAACATCTGGGGCCGTCCGAAGTCCCCGGTCAACCGCCGCGAGTACGGCCCGGGCCAGCACGGCCAGCGCCGCAAGGGCAAGCTTTCGGACTTCGGCGTGCAGCTGCGCGCCAAGCAGAAGCTCAAGGGCTATTACGGCGACATCTCGGAAAAGCAGTTCCACAAGACTTACGAAGAAGCCAACCGGATGAAGGGCGACACGCCCGAGAACCTGATCGGCCTTCTCGAATCCCGCCTCGACGCGATCGTCTACCGCGCCAAGTTCGTGCCGACGGTCTTCGCCGCGCGCCAGTTCGTCAACCACGGCCACGTCAAGGTCAACGGCCGCCGCGTCAACATCGGTTCCTACCGCTGCAAGCCGGGCGACGTGATCGAGGTCCGCGAAAAGTCGAAGCAGCTCAACATCGTGCTCGAATCCGTCTCGCTCGCCGAGCGTGACGTGCCGGACTACATCGAGGTCGACCACTCGAAGATGACCGCCACCTATGCCCGCGTGCCGGGCCTGGCCGACGTGCCGTATCCGGTGGTGATGGAACCGAACCTGGTCGTCGAATTCTACTCGCGCTGATTTCTTCCGCGCAAAACGCTTGACAAAGCCGCCTTTCGGGGCGGCTTTTTCTTTCTCTGAAGTGACATCGGCCTGCCGGACCGTAGTTCGGCGCCGATCCTAGCCTCATCGCAGAAGTTGCATATTTCCCTCGATTGGTTATCCTTCCGTGCGGGGGTGAGGATGACGGACGACGTTGAAAGGTCGGCACGGAGGGGGTCGTTCGCGGCGGTTTGGCGAAGTATCCTCGATTTCGTCGGTACGCCTTCGCGTATTCTTATGCTCGGACTTACGTGCCTTCTCACCTATAGCCTCTTGGATGCGGGCGTACAGCAGTATCCCGATCCCGAGGCTTCTTGGGCAGCGCGAGTGCTTGCGAATGCGGGCCACTTCGCTCTTCTTGTCGTGAAGGACTTCGGAATCGCTCTTATTGTCGTTTTCGGCATTGCGCTGTTGGTGGAGGGACCTTCGCGCGACCGTCTGGAAGAATACAATCGCCAGATCACCAACAACGCGCTGTCGTCCTTCTTGCGCACTGGCCTGCCGCCGGAATTTTTCGACTATTTACGCACGCTCGCTAAGGACGCTGTCTTTGTGCGAGAACAGCTGGAGATTACTATCAGGCTGTTCCACGTCGTTGGCCGGCCGGACCTGGTGATCGTCGAGCAGGAAAATTTCTATCTGCTCGTGAACAATTCCTCGAACTCGGAGGATTATCTGGTTTCGGTCTATGTCGAGAAGCCGATCGTTGCAGGCTTCGATGAGTATCCGTCCTGCCGGCTGTTCGCCATCGACGGCAACGACCTAACGGCGGACGAGAAGAGGGAGGCAAACGAGGGGTGGCCGGATACCGACCTGCTCCGCACATACCGTCATCGCATCAACATGCCGAAAAACTCCAGCCGCCGCGTCAAGACCATCTGCCGAACAGTTAAGCATGCCCGCGACCACTATGTCTGGTCATCGATCCATCCGGCGATGGGTCTAACGGTGATCGTCGAAGCGCCGGAGGATATGAAAACATTCATTAGTATTTTGCATCCACAATGCCTCACGGAGATCACAAGCGGGATCGGCGGGTCGATCGCACAGAAGGTAACGCGGCCCGTCATGCCGGGAACGGCCGCCGAAATTGTTTGGAATCCGGTCTAAACTGCCCTATATCTGAACACACACCGCGCCTATCTGAACAAACAGCGCGCCTGCGGATCGCGACACGAGAATATGGAGACGGACATGAGGACGCTTCAAGTCAATCGCACAGTTCCTGGGGGCGGTGGCGGATGTCCCATTAGATAAAGCCGCTTTTGAGCGTATTGCTATAAGGCCGCCTTTCGGGGCGGCTTTTTCGTCTTCGCNGACGGGTGGACGGGCGATGGCTGACATTCAGGCGCTGATNGACAGGATTGCCGAGGAGGCCGGTGCCGCCACCGAGCGTGGGGCGGTTGCGACCTACATCCCCGAGCTCGCCCACGTCGATCCGATCCGCTTCGGCATCGCCGTCGTCACCGTGGACGGAGAGGCCTTCGTTGCCGGCGACGCCGACATGGCCTTCTCGATCCAGAGCGTGTCGAAGGTCTTCACGCTGACGCTCGCCCTCGGCAAGTACGGCAACGCGATCTGGAGCCGGGTCGGTCGCGAGCCATCCGGCAGCGCCTTCAATTCCATCGTCCAGCTCGAATACGAGAAGGGGCGGCCGCGCAATCCCTTCATCAATGCCGGGGCGATCGCTATTGCCGACGCCATTCTCGCCGGCCACGCTCCGCGCGAGGCGATTGGCGAAATCGTCCGTTTCGTGCGCCATCTCGCCGACGACGACACGATCGCGATCGACGAAAAGGTGGCGCGCTCCGAACTCGCCACCGGCGACCGCAACGCCTCGCTCGCCCATTTCATGAAATCCTTCGGCCGGCTGGAAAACCCGGTCGACCACGTTCTCGGCGTCTATTTCCACCATTGCGCGCTCGCCATGTCGTGCCGGCAGCTCGCGACGGCGGGGCTGTTCCTCGCCGCGGGCGGCATCAATCCGGCGACCGGGGGCCGGGTGGTCTCGGCCGAGCGGGCCCGGCGCATCAACGCGCTGATGCTGACCTGCGGCCACTATGACGGGTCGGGCGAGTTTGCCTTCCGCGTCGGCCTGCCAGGCAAGAGCGGCGTCGGCGGCGGCATCCTGGCGATCGCGCCGGGCAAGGCCTCGATCTCGGTCTGGTCGCCCGGCCTCGACCCGGCGGGCAACTCGCTCCTCGGGGCGGAAGCGCTGGAGAAGCTTGCGCGCGCCACCGGCTGGTCGGTCTTCGGTGCCTGAGCCCGGACAGGTTTCATCCGCGCCCGCGATGATCTAATGAGGGGCGCCGCGGCGAGCGGCAGAACAGGGTCGAGCAGCATGGATCATCACGCCTCATCGCACATGGAACCGGAAAGCACGCGGAGCGAGCCCGGTCTCGACGAGAGTTTCGGCGAGGGCGGCCCGTCGCTCTTCGCTGCCGCCCCGTCCTCGGTCTCGTTCAACAAGTTGAGGAAGCGACTCGTCAGGAATGTGCGCCAGGCGGTGGAGGATTTCTCCATGCTCGCGCCGACGGGGCTTCATGAGGGACGGCCGCGGCGCTGGCTGGTGGCACTGTCGGGCGGCAAGGATTCCTATGGTCTCCTCGCCATCCTGCTCGACCTGAAATGGCGCGGACTCCTGCCGGTGGAGCTCATCGCCTGCAATCTCGACCAGGGCCAGCCGAATTTTCCGAAGCACGTCCTGCCGGAATTCCTCTCCGCGCACGGCATTCCCCACCGGATCGAGACCCAGGACACCTATTCGATCGTTACCGAGAAGATCCCGTCGAGCCAGACCTATTGCTCGCTCTGCTCCCGCCTCCGGCGCGGCCATCTCTACCGGGTGGCGCGCGAGGAGGGCTGCGAGGCGCTCGTCCTCGGCCATCACCGCGAGGACATTCTCGAGACCTTCTTCCTCAACCTGTTCCACGGCGGGCGGCTCGCCGCCATGCCGCCGAAACTGATGAACGACGAGGGCGATGTGATGGTGCTGCGCCCGCTTGCCTATTGCGCCGAGGAGGATCTGGCCCGCTTTGCCGAGGCGCTCGCCTTCCCGATCATCCCCTGCGACCTCTGCGGCTCGCAGGACGGGCTGCAGCGCAACGCGATGAAGGCGATGATCGCCGACATCGAGCGGCGTATGCCCGGCCGCAAAGACACGATGATCCGCGCGCTCGCGCATGTGCGCCCGTCGCATCTCCTCGACCGCAGGCTGTTCGATTTTGCCGCACTTGCCGCGGGACAGGCAGACTAAAGGCCCTTCGCCCAGCCCACGATGCGGGCGGCGACCAGGTCCGTCGTCTCCGGCGAGAGAGCGTCGCCGGCGATGACGTGGTTCTCGCGGTCGCCCGACTTATCGATCTCAAGCACCTCTTTCGGTCCGCCCCATCGGTTCACGACGCCCCGGGTGAGGTCCTGGTTCACCACCCGGTCGGCGGGCGAATAGATGAACAGGGCAGGGATGGCGATGCGGCTGACGTCGACGCGGTCGGCCAAGCGCAGGAGCCCGCCAAGGGCGACGAGCGCCTGCGCCGGATAGTCCGTCGTCCAGTGCGCGGCGTGAGCGGGGCTGCGCGGCTCGAAGCCGCGGCGCTCGCCGACGACGAGACGGATGAGACTGCTCGCCCACGGCCCCTTCAGGAGCGAGCCGCCAGCGGCCTGTACGCCGTAATTCGGGGAGATCATGGAGATGCCGGCGACGTCACGGGCGATTTCAGGCTCGCTCATCCCCCAGGTGGCGAGCGTTGCGCCGGTCGAGGTGGCGATGACGATGACGCGGTCGCCGAGCCGCCGGCCCATGGCGACGGCTTCCGCAAGGTCGTTCGCCCAGGCCTTGACGGAGCCGGCGAGCATGGCGTCGCCGTTGCGGCCATGGCCGGTCAGTCGGGTGAAGAACAGGTTGGCGCCGAGTTCGCGAGCGACCCTGTCCGGTACCGGGCGGATCTCGGCCGGACCGGCGGAGAAGCCGTGGACATAGACGATGGCGAGCGGCGTGCGGGCGCGGGAGGCGGGGTAGGCCCACACGATCTGCTTACGGTCATGGGGACGCAGATCGGGAACCTTTTCCTCGCTCTCCTCGAGCCAGCGATCGAGATCCTCGGGCAGGCGGGCAGCGTCGAACTCGATCGTGGTGTCAACCGGCGGGCGCGGCCCGAGCGCGTAGGCCAGTCCGAGGGCGAGGACGATCAGAACGAGCGCGTAGAGCAGCTTCTTTCCCCCCGGCCTTTTCGCCGCCATTCCTTCCTCCCCCCCGATCCTTCCGAAACGACGGCGAGATTAGAGACGGGGCAGGCTTTGGGCAATCGCTCCGGCGATGAACCGTGTCAGGCGCGGGCGGCCGTGGCGAAGCGCTTGTAGAAGGATTCGACCTTGGCGCGGGTGTTGGAGCAGAGGTAGAGCTCGACGCCGACATGAGGCGGGCGCACCCAGCGCACCGAGCCGTCAAGCATGCCCATCTCGTCGGTCGTCACCGTGACCATATGGCCGGCGCGGGCACCGATGTCGTCGCGCAGATAAAGGCATATGCCTTCTTCGGTCAGGTTGAGGACCGAGGCGCGCGTTACGCGGCCCTCGCAGGCGACGCTTGCGGACATGCGTGTTCGCCTGCGCTCGATGGCACGGCGAGACTGGCCCATGACGGTTCCCTCCCGTAGCTTCCCTTCATGCGAAGCCTGCCACCGAGGCGTAAGCAAAGCGTTACGGGAGACGGCGGCCGCACGAGCGCGGCCGCCGGGATGGTAATCAGAGCGTTATGCGATAGCTNGCAAAGCCGTTCTGGCCTTCGCCNGCNGCCTCTATCNTGACGCCCTTGACGTCGGCCATGAACTCCNTGGCCTTCGGGCCTGTCTCGAACAGGACGGAGGCGCCCTCGATCGGCTTGAACGACCAGTTGGCGTCCGCCGACGGGTTGATCGTGCCCTGCTCNACGATATAGCGGACGATNACGTCGCGGTTGGTGTCCGGCGCCTCGAAGATGATCTTCGACGCGTCGATCTCCGGGAAGTTGCCGCCGCCGCCGGCGCGGTAGTTGTTCGTCGCNACGACGAATTTCTGCGCCGGATCGATCGGCTTGCCCTCGAANGCGAGGTCGACGATGCGGCTCGCGTCGGGGTTCACGACGTTGCCCTTCGCGTCGTACTTGGCCGGCTGCGACAGGTCGATCAGATAGGTCACGCCGTCAATCACGTCGTAATTGTAGGACGGGAAATCCGGGTTGATGAGCGGCTGGTCGGCCTTGCCCGGCTCCACCTGGTTGAAGATGCCGGCCGACATTTCCAGCCATTCCTTGACCTGCGCGCCGGTGATTTCCACCGCGCGAACGGTGTTNGGATAGAGGTAGAGGTCGGCNACGTTCTTGATGGCGATGTCGCCCGCCGGTACGTCGGTATAATAGTCGGCNCCGCCGCGACCGCCGGCCTTGAAGGGAGCTGCCGCGGAGAGGACCGGANGATCCCGCCACTGCGTCTCCTTGAGCATATCCTTGNTATACCAGGTCTGCGCCTGGGAGACGATCTGTACCGACGGGTCGTCGGCCACGAGCGCGAAGTAGGAGTAGAGCGGCGCGGAGGTCTTGCCGACGGCGCGGCGCACATAGGCGAGCGTCGCCTCGTGGTCATCCTTGAGCGCGGCGTCGACCTCGGGCTTGGAGGGCACGGTCGGCTTGGTGACGGTGACTTCCTTGCCGTCCTTCATCTCCTTGACGCGCTCGGAGATCGGCCGCGCCTCGGAGGTGGAGGCGACGATCTTCCAGGTGTTGCCGTCGCGCTCGAGCAGGAGGTCGATCAGGCCCATATGCGAACCCCAGAAGCCGGCCATCACGGCGGGCTTGCCTTGGAGCGTGCCCTTGGCGGTGTCGACGCCGGCGAGGTCGGCGAAATCCTTCGGCCCGGGGAAGACGAGGTGCTGGTGGCCGGTGAAGACCGCGTCGATGCCCTCGACGCCGGCGAGAAAGAAGGAGGCATTCTCCATCATCTCGCCCTGCTTGATGTCGATGCCGGAATGCGAGAGGGCGATGACGATGTCGGCGCCTTCCTCCTTCATCTGCGGCACCCAGGCCTTCGCCGTTTCGACGATGTCGCGGGTCGTGACGTTGCCGGTGAGGTTCTTTGAATCCCAGATCATGATCTGCGGCGGCACGAAGCCGATGATGCCGATCCGGATCGGATGCTCGGCCCCGGCGCCGTCCTTCAGCGTCTTGTCGAGGATGACGTAGGGCTTGAGGTAGAGCTTGTCGTCNCGCGGANTGGCGGCGAGTTCGGTGCCGTTGACGAGGTTGGCGCAGACGAACGGGAAATTCGCCCCTGCGAGCACCTTGTCCATGAAGGAAAGGCCATAGTTGAANTCGTGGTTGCCGAGCGTCGAGCANTCGTAACCCAGGAGGTTCATGCCCTTGATGACGGGATGGACGTCACCTTCCTTCATGCCTTTCTCGTAGGCGATGTAGTCGCCCATCGGATTGCCCTGCAGGAAGTCGCCGTTGTCGATGAGCATCGCGTTGCCGGCTTCGGCGCGCACGGCGTCGATCAGCGACGCGGTGCGGGTGAGCCCCATCGTGTCGTTGGGCTTGTCGGCGTAATAGTCATAGGGCAGCACGTTCACATGGATGTCGGTCGTCTCCATGATGCGGAGGTGCGCCTGATTGGCCTGCGCGCGCGTGGCGAAGGGGTGCATGACGATCAGCGCGCCGGTGGCGGCGACCCCGGACAGGAAGGCGCGCCGCGACACTGCGAGCGGCGTTCGGCTGAATGGAACCACCGACAGGCTTGCCGGCGCACTTGAATGACGGTCGGGCATCGCTACACTCCTCTTCCTGTCTGCGCGTCCGGCGGGCCGGCGCTGCCATTGTTCTTCCGGAAGCCCCCTAGCGGTTGACTGTGAAGCAGGGATGACGCGCTTGTAAAGCGGCAATTTGCCGGGATGATTCGCCCGCTGTGGCGGGAACGGGGAGACGACATGGCTGGACTGATCGATCGGCTGAAGGGCCTGTTCTCGGGCGGGAACGCGCCGGGACAATCCGCGCCCGCCGAGCCGGTCGCCTACAAGGAGTTCCTGATCTACGTCGAGCCCATTGCCGAGGGAGGGCAATGGCGCCTTGCCGGCCGCATCGTTCACGGCGAGGGCGAGGCACAGAAGGCGCACAGCTTCATCCGAGCCGACATCTTCACCAACCGCGAGGACGTCGACGCCGCCACCATTCGCAAGGCGCAGCGGCTGATCGACGAGCAGGGCCTGCGATTGTTCCAGGCCTGAGAACGGGGCCGCCCGCGGCGGTCGAGAGTCCCCTGGACGGGGAGGGCGCTCTGCAATTGTTGAGAGAGGCGCCTGTGCGGCGGGAGCAGCGTCAGTCCAGGCCGACGCTCGGACGGTCGATGACCTCGCGAAGCGCGAAGCTCGAATTGATCTTGACCACGTGCGGCAGCGCCGACAGCCAGTCGCGGTGGATGCGCTCGTAATCCTCGAGGTCCCGCGCGGCGACGCGCAGGACGTAATCGTATTCACCGCTCATCAGGTAGCAGACGAGCACGTTCGGACAGCGTCGGACGGCCGCCTCGAATTCGGCGAGCGTCTTGGCGAACTGGCCTGACAGCGAAATGTGGACGATGGCGATCATACGGTAGTCGAGCGCCTTGTGGGAGACGCGGGCGTGATAGCCGGTGATGACGCCGGATTTCTCGAGGATGTCGAGCCGGCGCGAGGAAGCCGATTGCGAGAGGCCGATCCTCTCGGCAAGCGCTGCGTTGGAGATACGGCCCTCACGCTGAAGTATCTGCAACATGGAAATATCCGTTGCATCGAGTTCGAACATTCGAAGAAATCCCAAATTCGGTGGCAATTTTCGACGAATTATTCGAGTTTCGCGCAACTGGCAATCCCACTTCGCAAGGACATTTCCGGTTGTCCGTGGTGGAATCGCGCGCATGTGAAACGCCGCCGGCGTGAGACCGGGGGCTTTGCCGGGAGGAAGTGAATGCGCGTCGGATGCCCCAAGGAAATCAAGAACCACGAATACCGGGTCGGCCTCACGCCGGGCGCGGTGCGCGAGTATGTGGCACACGGCCATGACGTGATCGTCGAGACCGGCGCGGGCGCCGGCATCGGCGCCGACGACCAGGCGTACCAGGCGGCCGGCGCGTCGATCGTCGGCTCGGCCAGGGAAGTGTTCGAGCGTTCCGACATGATCGTCAAGGTCAAGGAGCCGCAGCCCTCCGAATGGGCGCAGCTGCGCGACGGCCAGCTTCTCTACACTTATCTCCACCTCGCGCCCGATCCCGAACAGACAAAGGGCCTGATCGCTTCAGGCGCAACCGCCGTCGCCTACGAGACCGTGACGGACGACCGTGGCGGCCTGCCGCTGCTCGCGCCGATGTCGGAAGTCGCCGGCCGCCTCGCCATCCAGGCCGGCGCAACCGCGCTGCAGAAGGCCAATGGCGGCCGCGGCATCCTGCTAGGCGGCGTACCGGGTGTGCTTCCCGCCAAGGTCACCGTGATCGGCGGCGGCGTGGTCGGCCTCAACGCCGCCAAGATGGCGATCGGCCTCGGCGCCGACGTCACCATCCTCGACCGCTCGATCCCGCGCTTGCGCCAGCTCGACGACATCTTCAACGGCCGGGTCCACACCCGCTATTCGACCATCGAGGCGCTGGAAGAGGAAGTCTTCTCGGCCGATGTCGTCGTCGGCGCCGTGCTGATCCCGGGCGCCGCCGCGCCGAAGCTCGTCACCCGCGAGATGCTGTCGGGCATGAAGAAGGGTTCCGTCATCGTCGATGTCGCCATCGACCAGGGCGGCTGCTTCGAAACGAGCCACGCCACCACCCATGCCGAGCCGACCTACGAGGTCGACGGCGTCATCCACTATTGCGTCGCCAACATGCCGGGCGCCGTGCCGATCACCTCGGCGCATGCGCTCAACAACGCGACGCTGCAGTACGGCCTGATGCTCGCCGACAAGGGCCTGAAGGCGATCACCGAGGACCGTCACCTGCGCAACGGCCTCAACGTCCACAAGGGCAAGATCACCAACCGTGCCGTCGCCGAGGCGCTCGGCTACGAAATGGCCGATCCGGAGCTCGTCCTCAAGGTTGCCTGAGCGGGGTTCGCTCAACCCCGGAGCGGCTGCGCCAGAAGGTCGCCGCTAAGCTTCTGGGGATGCGCGAGAACGATGCTGGCTTCCTGTCGTCCAACCGGATAGGTTGTGCCTGTCATCGCCCGAAGGCCGGTCGCGACGACCCGCCGGACGGCCTCGGAAAACTCGGGTGTTCCGTCAAGGACACAACCTCCCCCGAGTTGGGCCCGCCGCCAACGACGCCGGCGGGCCCACCCCTTTTTGAGGGTTGGGATCTCAGCCGATACGTCAAGNGAAGCAGCAACGNTCAGCTTCCCGCTAGGGAGCCTTCACCGTGGCGATGAGTTCGGCATCGGTCAGCGGGCGGACGATCGCCTCGCTCTGGCTCACCGGCGAAAAGCCCATCTTCTGGTAGAGCGGCAGCGCGCTCGGATGGTCGAGCGTGTTGGTCGATACCGTCAGGCGCGCGATCGGCGCCGCGAAGGCGGCGAGCATGGCCTGGCCGAGCATCCAGCGCCCGAGGCCCCGACCGCGCGCCTGCGACATCAGGCCGAAATAGACGAGGTTCGTCGTCGAGTCGTTCGTGCGTGAGAGCTCGAACATGCCGGCCGGCGCGCCGTCGATCGAGAGAACGCGGATGTCGGTGCGCGGATCGTGGACGATCGCCGACAGCTCGGCGTCGTCCATCCTCAAACGGTGGACCCAGTGCCATTCGCGGCCAATCCGCCAGTAGAGATAGCGGTAGAAATGCAGCGGGATCTTCGGCACGCGCAGGAGCGAGGCCTGGATGTTGACGGGCAGGGCGGCGACCTGGCGCGGCGGCCGCGTGGTCTCGAGATAGGTGACGATGCACTTCAGCGAGCCGCCCGCCGGCCTGCGCACCACGTCAGGCGTCTCCGGCGACGACAGGCGTATCGTCGAGGCCGCCCCATTCCGACCAGGAGCCGTCATAGAGCTTGTGGTCACCGTGGCCGAGCGAGGACAGAGCGAGCGTGATGACGGCGGCGGTGACGCCGGAGCCGCAGCTTGTGACGACCGGGCGCTCCAGATCGATGCCGGCCGCTTCAAAAACGCCGCGCAAGCTGCTCAGGGATTTGAGTTTTCCGTTCTCGGAGAGACTCAGGACCGGAACATTGCGGGCGCCGGGCATGTGGCCCGAGCGGAGACCCGCGCGCGGCTCGGGATCGGAACCGGTGAAGCGGCCGGGGCTGCGCGCGTCGGCGATCTGGCGTGCGCCGGTGGCGACGATCTCGCGCATCGCGTCGAGGCTCGCCACTGCGTCGGCGTTGAAGCTCGCGCGGAACGTCTTCGGTTCCGGCAGCGAGACAGGGCCGCTCTCGACCGCGCGGCCCGACGTCCCCCAGCTGTCGAAGCCGCCGTCGAGCACGTAGACGTTCTTCGCGCCGTAGATGCGGAACATCCACCAGACGCGCGGCGCCGTCATCATGCCCGGTCCGTCATAGACGACGATCGTGTCGGTCTCGGAAATGCCGAGCCTGCCGGCGGCGGCGGCGAACAGGCCGGGCGATGGCAGGGTGTGGGGCAGCGGCGATTCCGGGTCGACGATCGCGTCCTGGTCGAAGAAGACGGCGCCGGGGATGCGCGCGGCCTTGTATTCGGCGCGAGGGTCGCGGTTGTGCAGGGGCAGGTACCACGAGGCGTCGACCACCTTGAGATCGGGGGTCTGGCCGAGCCGCTCTTCCAGCCAGTCGAAGGATACGACGAAGGGGCTTGTGTCTTCCTGGGTCATGATCGTGCGTCCGGAAAAGCGTGGGTCATGGGGGCGTCAATCCGGCGAGGGGCCGAAACGGATGCGGAAGCGCCGGTTCTCGCGGCCCTTCTTCTCGATCTTGGCGATGTGGATGTCGCCAACCTCGGCGGTCTCCGACACATGCGTGCCACCGCAGGGCTGGCTGTCGACGGAGGAATCCTTGCCGATGCAGACGAGGCGCATGCGGCCGAGGCCGCGCGGCGGGCGCACGTTCTTCGACTTGACGATGTCCGGGTTGGCCTCGAACTCCTCTTCGGAGATCCAGCGTGTGAAGACCGGATGATTGGCGGTGACGAGTTCCATCAGGCGCGCCGTCACCTCGGCGCGTTCGATCGTCTCGGTCATGTCGAAATCGACGCGGCTCTCCTCCTCGCCGACCGAGGCGCCGGTGATCTTGTAGGGGCAGACGACCGAAAGGAGGTGGCAGGCCGTGTGCATGCGCATCAGCCGGTAGCGGCGGTCCCAGTCGATGTGCAGGACGAGCGTTTCGCCGACCGTGGGCACGGGCGCGCCGGGTGCAGGCATATGCACGATTTCGAGTTTGGAGGCGCCGGTGATCGTCTGCTCGATCGGAATGCGGGTGCCGTCCGCGCGCTCGAGGAAGCCGGTGTCGCCCGGCTGGCCGCCGGAGGTGGCATAGAAGCAGGTCCTGTCGAGCAGAATGCCGCCGTCCTCGCGAATGCCGGTAACGACGGCTTCCGACGTCGAAAGATAGGAATCTTCGAGGAACAGGGCTTCCATGCTTGTGGCTCGCGATATTTCAACCTAGGATTTAGATCGCGCCCTCTGGACGCGATCACATGCGGGGGACGCCAGATATATGAACAAACCCGTTCTTTTGTCACTGGTTTTGTGTGCCGGCTGCGCGACGGCGGAGGACGTGGCGAACGTCTACCAGCGACAGCGACCGCCGACCGCGGAGGAGCGGGCGAGGGTGCTCGCCGACATCCGCGTGGTGCTGTTCGATCCCTATTCGGTGCGCGATGCGGCGATCTCGAACATGCTCTTCCCGAAGGAGGTGATGGCGGCGAGCCCCAACGCGAAGGCGATCTGCCTGCGCCTCAACGCGCGGAACCGCTTCGGCGCCTATGTCGGGCTCGAGCACCAGATGCTCAAATATTCCGCCGCCGGTGCACTTCTTGCCATCGACGATACCGAGATCGCCAAGGCGCAGTGCGCCGACACGCGGCTCGGCTATTCGCCGTTCACCGAACTCGAAAACCTGTGAGCCGGCGGCGCTGGCCTGTCCGTCAGGCGACGTCCTCGAACGGGATCGACAATTCGGTTTTCGCCGTCAGCCAGCGCGGCACCGGAAGGCCCTTCGAGGTGAGGAAATCCGGGTTGAAGAGCTTCGACTGATAGCGGTTGCCGTAGTCGCAGAGAACGGTCACGATGGTGTGGCCGGGGCCGAGGTCGCGGGCCATCCGGATCGCGCCTGCGACGTTAATGCCCGACGAGCCGCCGAGGCAGAGGCCTTCGTTCTCGAGCAGATCGAAAACGAGCGGAATCGCCTCCGAATCCGGGATCTGGTAGGCGTGGTCCGGCTTGAAGCCCTCGAGATTGGCGGTGATGCGGCCTTGGCCGATCCCCTCGGTGATCGAGGAGCCGGAGGCGGCGAGCGTGCCGGTCGTGTAGAAGGAATAGAGCGCCGCGCCTTCCGGATCGGCTAGTCCGATCTTGATGTTCGGATCGAAGCCGCGCAGGCCCTCGGCGACGCCGGCGAGCGTGCCGCCCGAGCCGACGGCGCAGATAAAGCCGTCGATCTTGCCGCCGGTTTCGCGCCAGATTTCCGGCGCGGTGGTCTTCACGTGCGCGTTCTTGTTGGCGACGTTGTCGAACTGGTTCGCCCAGATCGCGCCCTTCGGATCGGCGGCGGCGATCTCCTGCGCCAGACGGCCGGAGAGGCGGACGTAGTTGTTCGGGTTCTTGTAGGGAACGGCGGGAACCTCGACCAGCTCGGCGCCGAGAAGCCGCAGCGCGTCCTTCTTCTCCTGGCTCTGGGTCTCGGGAATGACGATGACGGTGCGGTAGCCGAGGGCGCGCGCGACCATGGCGAGCCCGATGCCGGTATTGCCGGCCGTGCCCTCGACGATGGTTCCGCCCGGCCGCAATTCGCCGCGCGCCTCGGCGTCGCGGATGATCTCGAGCGCGGCGCGATCCTTCACCGACTGGCCGGGATTGAGGAATTCGGCCTTGCCGAGAATGGTGCAGCCGGTGGCCTCCGATGGACCATTCAGGCGGATGAGCGGCGTGTTACCGATGGCGTCGAGGACGGAAGTGAGCATGGGAATCGGGGTTCCTGTTTTCCAGGTCAGGTAGGTTTTCCATTTTGGGCGTCAATGGGGTGCGTGGGCAAGCAATTCATTTCAACACACCGTGGGATCGGGGGAAAAAATCGCTCGCGAAGACGGGTCGGTGGTGGCATGATCGTGCCGCGCACTTTGACGACCGGCCGGGTCCCGGCCGGTCGCCTTGCCCGACGCGGCCGGACCGGGCATCGGATTGATAGCGGCCCATAAATTCGGAACAGGAACGGTGCGGGAGCGCGAATGGCGCTCCCGCACCGGCCGAATGGGGTTATTCATGTCGCTCTACAGGGCGCGGCCCGGAGACGGGACCGCCTGGATCACAGGGGCGAGCAGCGGCATTGGCCGCGCGCTTGCGCTCGAACTCGCCGCTTCCGGCTATACCGTCATCGCGACTGCCCGCGACGCGGCCCGGCTCGCTGCCGTCGCCGAAGAGGCGAAAGGCCTTGCCGGCAGGATCGTGCCGATGCCGGGGGATGTCACCGATGCCGGGGCGATGGCGAAGGTTGTCGATGCGGCGGTTGCCGAGTTCGGAGCGATCTCGCTCGCCGTCCTCAATGCCGGCATCTACACCCGCGCCCGCGGCGACGGGTTGGTCGTCTCGCGCTTCGAGAAGACCTTCGCGGTCAACCTGATGGGCGTGGTCAACTGCCTCGTGCCCGTCGTCGAGGTAATGAAGGCGTCCCGGCGCGGCCAGGTGGCGCTGATGTCGTCGGTCGCGGGCTTCGGCGGCATTCCGACGAGCGCGGCCTACGGCGCCTCCAAGGCGGCGCTGATCAACATGGCCGAGAGCCTGAAGTTCGACCTCGACAAGCTCGACATCCGTATCCAGGTCATCAATCCGGGCTTCGTCGAGACACCCGCTACCGAGATAAACAGCGCGGCCATGCCGGCGCTGATGGACGCCGGGGAAGCGGCGGCGCGGATCGCGCGCGGCCTTCGCCGCGGCGGCTTCCAGATCGCCTTTCCGCGCCGGCTGGTCTGGCCCGCCAAGCTTGTTGGCCTCTTGCCCTACAGCCTCTATTTCCCGCTTCTCGCCGCCGTGACCGGCTGGCGGCGGCGGCC
>Ga0065721_10050113_pt1 | contig 23146 bp, 24 predicted proteins | sample Mesricmetagenome_FD_59108 | JGI IMG/M metagenome (GOLD analysis project Ga0065721, IMG submission 59108) | Mesophilic microbial community from rice straw/compost enrichment Sample: eDNA_1 v2 (version 2) | ecosystem: Engineered > Solid waste > Grass > Composting > Bioreactor | place: USA: Davis...
GTTAAGGTTGACAATCTTTGCTTTCTTTGCTGTCTCTATCAATGCCTTCGTCACTTTGCCATCTATCGCAATAGGCTGAGAAGGAGCAGGTTCTACTGCCTTGAGTGCAATAAGCTGCTGAAAGTAGGTGACATCACCCAAGAGTTCGACATCATACTTACCAGTCTCGGTAGCGTCGTATAATCCCAGTTTCTTCAGTGCTTGCTGCATGCTTCGAATGTCCGCAGAACTAACCTCGCTGTTGTACTTATCGACGAGCAGCTCTTGCTCATGCTGCCAGGACTTCATCGGCCAGTTGATCTTATTCTAATCCGGCACATGCGCTGGACATCAAGTGTTGCACCATTGTACAGAGGCATTTTACCTTGCGCGAAGAAATACTCCGCTTTCGATTTGTCCCCCTCATCAATAGCCGACCACACTTGATCTCTCGCCTTAATGACTTTCAGATTCTGAACGTCAATATTAAACCTCGGGATGATATGCTCGCCTAAAGATTCGTTCGTTAGACTATCAATCGTCTTATAGAAATTGGTCAATTTGTCCGACTGTTGTTTCGTTGCTTCCGTCAAATTGTTCATTACCTGTGGAGACTCTGCTGCAATCTTCCAGCTCCACAATCTGGCTTTGATTGTTCTTGCACTGTAGCCGCGACAAGTAGCATTACAAAAAACAGGTCAATCATGGTGGTGTCTGACCATAATTGACCTATTCATTGTGTCGGTATTTCGTTTTTTAGGTTTAAATTTAAAGGACTGGAGTACCTACAAGGATCTGACGAATTTTTATACTGACCCCTCAATATACAATTTCAATACTTGGTACGCGCATCGTGAGTGCATACCGATCTTTCGCCCTTTTCAACTGACACTGGGTAGCCCCCATTGAATTCATTTTAGCAAATCATCAGTCACCACAACTAATCTCGATCTATTTCTCTAGGATCTTTATAGCACCAATCATTCGTGTGCGGCATGTTCGTAATATTATCCAATTCTTCTAGAGTATAAAACCATTCTTCCTCAACCCATATTTTTGCTGTTGGATAGATCTTAAGAATTGCATGGGAAAGTCGTAATAATAGATCTTCATTATCATCAAAATCGTCAGATACTACTGCTTTAAAATATTCATGTTTAGTATCATCCCAATTAAAACTAACTAATTGATATTCATACGGTTCATCATATACGCTAAAACAAAGAGTTCTTGAATAATTCTCGCTAAATGGCAAGTCACTTATATATACACGAGTGTATTTTAGTGTCCCTTCACTATCGTACGTTTCTTCATCACAATCAAAGAAAAGATTCTCCTCTATACATATCTTATTAAGATCCCGCAACAAATCATTTGCTGGAGCACTTTCTCCACGTTTAAATAATAAAAAAGATGACATCCCCATTACTCCAATACTCCTCCTAACTCTTCGAGCGAATTTACAACTTTTACACCCTTACTATTAAGTTCTTGAATCATTTTAACTGTTTGAGGATTTGAGGTATCAATAATCTCATCAATATATAGTACAATCTCTCTACCCTCATAATTAAAGAATTGAGATTTGATCCATTTTAACAGCAGACATTGACTTCTTAACCTCAATAATTTGATTGTGTGTCAAGACATCAATATCTCCTGCTGGTTTACCAGTAGAAATAATATCTAGTTTTAAGCCGAACCCTGTTACTTCCACCTTTTGCTGAACATAATTTCCAACTTTGCCCTCAATGGCTTTACCAACATTGCTACTATTCATTGCACCTTCAATTGCATTTGGAATATTCTTAGGGTTTTGTTCAACCCACTTTATTTTACTACCATACGGATTTTCAAATTCAACTTCTACGCCTTTGTTCGTTTTCGTTATAACTGGATCATTGAATTTACCCATCCCCTAAGTTGTAAAGCTAATCTATTGAAAAGTAACGGTGGTTGCTAGACAGACATGGCTCCGAATGAGGAAGTCACGCTGCTCCTGATACGTTCGGGTCGTGTCGCCATCTGCCTGAATCCACGCTAGCAATTGCTCGGCTTTTCGAGTGGAGCAGGCGTTATTGCTGGTCAGCCGCAGAAAATGATCCAGCGTTTCTACGGTTTCTCCTTCTAGTAAATAAGGTGACGGGTACTTGTGCCAAAATGCAAGCGCACATTTGCCGTCCAGCTCACTAAAGAACTTCTTATAGCTCGGATAGTGGTAGCTGAGCTGTATATGCAATTGGTTTTTAAGCGAGGTCAATGCCTTAATCAAGCCATTCCTCCTCGTTACCAGTTGACCAATCGTCCAGTACACGTCCTGTGGGTTTGCGTCGGGTAATATGTCCAGCTTGTTTAGCAGGATTTTCGCTACACATTCTGCATCCCAGCTATCGCTTTTTTGCACAATGGGGTTGCTCTTGCGCTCCGCATACGAAAGGGCAGAGTTGACCTCCTTAACCATTTGTTTCTGCTCCAGCAAGTACACAGCCAGCGCACGACCATAGCCGCCTACGTCTTCTAATCCATAGATCGGCGTAACGCCTCGTTTCTTGAACTGTTTCACAAATGCAATCAGTTCAGGGAATGCCGATGGCTTGTTCTCAAACGTAACCTCGCCCAACTTTCATGCCAGCAATTGACCACAACTGCCGTATGGGTCTTCTTGTGCAGGTCAATACCTACGTAAATATGCTTCGCTTTGTAGTGCATGTCATCCTTCCTTTTACCCAGCAAGTCCGATGCGTATTGAATCCATGTCGGCAACCTCAGTTCAAGCGTTAGCTGCTTATGCAGCCCGCAACGGGACGCTAGCCAATCCATGCTTTCCTTCTGCATCGTCTGATGGATATATATCAAATTCCCTGCTTTTTTTAAGTGCTGCGGCAAAAAAGTTTCAAGTTTTTCATGCTGTCCATTCTGCCGCTTGTTATTGTTGCGCAGTATACGATATTTTCCAAAATCTGCACAACCCTTATTTTTGTTGTCGTGTTCCGCCGGGGAGCTATCGTATACTGTGTTTGTTACTGCCATTTGTAACGGTCGCTCCCCAACTTGTGGTTTCTGCTGCCCAAGCAATCCCCCACATAGTTCTTTTAATAGCGGCTTCCACGCTTCCCTTGCTAACTCGTTGAAATCTATCTGATACGAGGGAGCAAGGGTTTCTTTTACCTTCTTTCTTATATATGGAGTTACTTCCTCTATGTCTGCCCCGTCTCTTAACCTTCGCGCTTGTTCCGCTCGCTTCTTCGGAAGGCTATCCCAATCTGTAACAACTGCTGCAAAGTAGTGTTTGTTCTGTTCTGGTGGATGTTGCAGCAATTCTGCTAATGGTATCCTACATTCTGGCTTATCTACTATTTCAATTCGCGTCTGCTCATAGTCAATTACAACGTTCTGATTCTCTAGCAACTCCAAGCCCTTATTGTAATTCCGACAGTAGCCGTTCGTTTTACGTTGGTGCTTCTCCCCATAGTAACGTGTCCCCTTGTAAAGTTTCATCTTTCGCCGTCCGTCAGGAATAACCACCACATCGTTCATAGGAGCTTGAACATCATATGCTACGTCACAATTCACATAGTAAATGCCGCTGGCGGCGCGGCGCAATTTATCCAATATTTCCTTGAATTGAAAGTAATATTTCGGTCTCGTCTCTAGCCGCAACGTGTATGATATGCCTTACGGCTCACTCCCGTTTCTATAAAACATATGCAAATAAGCACCATCTGCCTTCTTCAAATGCAATTGATACCCGTACCCCTGATAATTAAATTTCTGCTTGAACAATTCACCGCTTTTAACAGCCTTGCTCACTAAAGCATAGTAAACACTTCGTGGCACATCCGTATATTCCACTACAAATTTGTCGATAGATACCTTGACTTTCATTGCTTGCTGCCCTCCCACTCTTGTACGCTTTTTATGACTTGTGATTGTATTTTTTAAGACTTAATCGACTAATTAAGTAATTATCGGACTCGCCTGTTTTCAGGTCTCTAAACGCAAAAAAACACTTGTCGCCCGTAACAGGCAAAACAAGTGTTCAAAGAGTTGAAGGATGATCGTTTAGAAGTTGATAAGTGTTTGGTCAAGTTTGATAACCAACACCAGCGGTTGAAACCTGATGGTATAGCTCCTGCTCTTCCTCCGTTAGCGTATCTAGCCAGATCGTTTCGTACAGTCCGTGCTTCAAGGCGTTTTTGTTGCCCTTGAGCTTTGCCGGGTCTTTCGGTCCGGTTGATTTCCCTCCGTGCAATCGGCAGCGACCATTCGCTAATGCCTTCCTCTTGCAAGGTTCACCGCTCCTTGTCTTTGCTCCGCATGGATGTTTTTCCATTCTTTTCACCCCTAACCTCATTTCATGGGGTTCGTTTCCCTGACCGGGGGAGGGCATCTTGCCTCCAAGCTGTTGATCTATCTGTTTCAATACATGTTCACTATTCTTGTTCATCTTCTTCAAGGAACGATTCCTTTAATGCTTTCCTTCTACTCTCTTCCCTTTGTTTCTTATGCAACTGAAATGCCTCAAGCTGTTCTGTTTGAGCGATGAACGTAAAGCAATCAAAGTACATACGTGTTAGTTCTACTTTCGTTTTGATCTTGTGGTGTAGCAGTTCCCATAAGAATTTTTCATGTTTTGTCATTGTCTATTTCCTCCTGTGACTTTCGTATTTGGTTGCTCTCGTGGTTTCGTTCCTGCTGCGGTAAAATGTCCTTGGTTATATGTTTGAATGGGTGCAGCGTCTAAAAGCGCCTAGCTGCATATGTTATTCTTTTGATTGCTGTGCCTTGCGTTCCCAGTATCTGCGCTCATACTCTCTTTGCTTCTCTTTGTTTTCTGGCTTTTGCCGCCATTTCCGTCTGTACTCTCTTTCGTACTGACGGCGTGCTTCTAATGCTTTAGGGCTTAGTTGTTTCATCTGCTCAACCCTCCACCACATCATCGTCAACGATTTCAATATAATTGCCGCTGTTGGTATTCCCATCGCTTAACACAAATGCGCCATCTTCCATAATCAGTTCCACTCTTTTACTTGTACCCTTGTACTGGTTTATCAGGGCATTTGCAGTTCGTTCCCACTTTTTTGGTAGCTTCTTATTCAACACTGTTCCCCTCCAATTCCGCCAGTTTCGCCATTTGATTAGCTAGAGAATGTTCGGTATCCTGTAATTTTTCTTCTGCCCGTCGTATCATCGCCGCCGCTTCTTCCTTGACTTCTTCAAGCTCTTTTTGTTGACGGGCTAACACGCTTTCTCTTTCAATGTAGTTGCTTCCCGTCGTAAATCTTCCAAGCTGCGAATAGCTTCCAGCCTTGGGTATCCGTCTTTTTGGTCAGCCAACTGGTCAAAGTATTCAGCTTGTTCAAGTAGCTTATTTACTTGTGTTGCTACTCGTGGGGCGGTACTACCAGAGCGTCATAGTTCATCAGCCTGCTCTCTTAATTGCCGAGCCTTGTGGCAATAGTTTCTTACCTCCTCAATTATCGCCTCATACTGTGCTTCCGCCTGTACAATTAAACCTGCCTTTTTCTCTATTTCCTGTACATGTTTTGCCATTTTCCTTTTCCTCCTTTGATTTTGGACATGCAAAAAAGGCTCATTCCTCCTTAATCAGTCAAGTTGGAATAAGCCTTTGAAAGTTAGTCTAAGCGTGTTTTTCAAGTTTTTTAGTGTTTGATTTATTGGTTCTATTGTACGATCCTGCTGTTAATGATGTAAACCCTGTATTGTTTTTCCCGCACACAAATCAAATTCTTAACGCCCCTCAAAATTATAACCGCCTTTTCTTGGAAGCTCGTCTTCAAAGTCACATGAGGCTATCGCTTTGAATCCAGAGTCCCATAGCTCTGTCAGCAGTTTTGAAATCTCCCCAATATAAACCTTTTCTTTGACATCTTCCATTGGTTCTATATCGAGATAGTATTTGTAGTATAAAAATTCATCACTTCCTTGATTTCTTTTCTCTTCAGAAAAATCTCCGTTGTTGAAAATATATATTTCAGCTTGTTCCGTTACAATGGTCGAACCTGTAACCGACCCCTCAACAATCTTTGAAACCGTCTCTACAACTGATGTTTTCTCTTTATCGGTATCCAAAAATATCTTTGTAAACAAATCATATTGAGCTTCCACTAAAAGCACCTCGCATTATTTAATCGGGGTAAACGGAGGATTGTCAAACGGTCCACCTATTTTAATTATAGAAATGTCCACATCCATGCCTAGCTCCTGTTGCAGTTGCTCCCTAAACTTACTCAGTTTAGCTTCACCAGACTGAATTTTCCCCGTTTCAATAGCATGTAACATTGTTTTTTCTTTAGCTGAACCTGGGTTCGGAGGTTTGACTTTACTAAATGAATCCTTTCTTAGCTCGTCAAATTTCTCTGGTGAAACACGTATCGCAAAATCAATATCTGAGGTAGGCTTGGCTGTTCCTTTTGCTCTACTACCTTGAACAACGATATCGTCACTCAAGTGTCCAACTTTTTCCCGAATCATTGCTGAAACCTTTTCAAATTGTTCTTTAGTTAGCCCTTGTGGTATTTTAAGAGCTTGTGGCGTCCCCTTACCAAACTTCCGCTCCAGAGAAACCTGTATCTTCTCCGCCGTCTCTTTCGTAACTTTTGTAATCCATTCTAAGCCTTCGCCTACGGCCTTTGAGCCCGTTGCCAATTTGAACACGGAACCGGCTGCAGCACTTAGCTTAGATGTCAGCTGTGCTGCTTTGGCACTTGCCCCAATGCCAATAACGACCGAAACGGCTTCTAGTGCTATAGCCACATTTCGCCCAAATTCTTGAGCCTCGGCATAGCTAGCAGTTCCCGAGAACACTTTATTATAATTAGCTGCAATCTCTTTGAACGGTGTATAAAATTGTGCTCTCGCACTTTCTGAGAACGTATCCTTGATATCATCCCATGTAATCTGACCGGTTGCAATGGCTTTGCCGATCGAGAACATGGCCGGTATGGTCTGGGTATAGAATTTAGGCGAAGCGACATTGATGCTCGCAATGAAATTAAGTGTATCGGCGCCATCTTTCATCAATTGACTGACGACGCCATCCGCAACACCTACTGCGGTGAATGCGGATTTAAAACCCCAGGATGCGGTCTTGTCCTCGCTCTTGGCCCATTCTACTTTCCTTCCCATGTCAACGTCCGAATTGGCTACATGTAACCATCGGTCATTAATTGCACCATCTACCTGCAAACCATTCAAGGCGCCGAATGCATTATACCAACTATTGTTCAGAACAATGTTCTGATACATCCCGTACCCCGTCAGGAAGTCCCTATTATAGGAACCCGTAACCTCTCCTGTGTAGAAGCCTAGCTTCTTCATGTTTTTTTGCATGGTGGTAATGTCTGCTTTAGAGGTTACACTGTTCAGATGACTGATTGTATCTCGGAACATCTTATCGATCCGAACTTGTCCCCAATCCGTATTGACGAAATTCGGCTCGAGTACATCTATATCAAGGGTAGCGCCTTGATCCAACAACCCTAAAGCCCGATCATATAATGACGAGGCTCTGTCTGCATCTGCTTCATATACGGCAGTACGGAGCTGCTAGCGCAGATTCAGGACCTGCTGATTAGCCGTGTCCATGCTGAATGCAGGAAGCGTGAATCTATCCCCGCCTTTACGTTCGTTAAGCTTGGAGTAGAGGGCGGAGATTTTTGCTGTTTGTGTATTTACTGATGCTTCAAGCTGCGCGGCAGGCTGTGACCCGCTCGCCTTCATATCCCATAATGATTTCTTCTGACCATATAAGGTCTCCATCGTACGATCAAGCACGCTTAAGTCGGACGCTGTCAGCACATAGCTTCCCATCCCGGCTTTCTTCGCCTTCTCAATGTCCCGATCCAACTGACCGTATTCGGTTTTGAGAATGCTTTCCGCAGCACTGCTGCCCCGATAGACTTTGTCATTAACAACTAACCGGATCCGGTCAGCATTGATCTCATCCAGCTTCGTGTCGAAGCCCGATGACAACGTTGAATACTTCTTCATATCCGCGCTATTCAACGTTGCTGATGCCGACTGCATTAGGTTCGTATTCATCGAACTAGCGCCGCGCCAATAATCCGCCTTAGCCTTCAGGTTAATCTCGTTCCACTTGTCCAGATTAACGATTTTGTCCGCGCTGCCGTTGGCGCCAAGCACGTTCTTCGCTATAACTTTGTACTTCTCCAAATTCTTATCCGGCGCTTCCAGCCGCCCCATGCGTTCCCATTCGCGGCGCTTCAATTCATACAGGAAGTTGTCCGCTTGCGCCTGCGTAACGTTACTATTGCGCCGTATATTCAGCGTTGCGCCCTTGTCCTTCAGCTCCTGCAAGTAGTTAAGCGCGTTGATCGCGTTATCGTATTTGCCTGTCTTTAAATAGTCGTTAAGCTGGTTGCGAGCCGTATAAAAATTGGTATTCAGCGTATCGACGGCCGTCGTGCCGAGTACACCCGCAACGCCTTCCGCCTTCTTCTGTATGCTTGTATAGATAGCTTGCTGCTGCGAAGCAAGAGCGGCATAATCATTAGGATCTGCGGCATCCGCCGTCGTCTTTGCCAAATCCAAGTACTTCCAATACAAATCTTTAGCAGCCTTGATCTCGCTGTTCACCGTGTTCAGATAAGAGTTCTTATAATCGACCTTCAAGCCGACCGCATCTAGTTGTTTATATAGCTGGTTACGTGCGGCTTCTTCCTGCGCCTTATTGCTCGGCTGAGCTGCAGTGGATTTGGATACCTCATTCCAGTAGCGAACATCGGCCGCCTGGATCTGCTGCACGAGCTGCCCGAGCTTGCTTGAATCGATATCCGCCAAAACGCCTTGGAAGCTAGATTGGCTGGACAACGCTTTCGCGGCCTTCAAAGCATCTGCAGCCTGCGAAGTGCTTCTCTTCAACGTAAGGCTTGCCCATTTGACGACGCCATCAATAATGCTGTTGTTCACGGCATCCATCTTATAAGAGCTGCCGCTCAATGAAGCGCCATTCTTCACTGCACTCTGCATGCCAGATAATGCTTTATTCATTGCTGAAGCATCCATCGCGATTCTGGCTTCATAATAAGCCTTTTTATTGGCAATGAATAAGGCATTCTGCTGCTCTAGCAATACCATCGCATCCGTATGATCGTTGACATAAGGCTTCGCTCGCAATGCCTCTGCTGCCTTGTTCGCAGCGTTCATGGCATTGGTATCCATATTGGCGTAAGCCTGCCACCAGGCCTTCTTCGATTCCAACAATTTGCTCTCGTTATCCAGCTTCGCTGCTAGTTTTTTGCCGTAATCTTCGTCCAATTTCTTGGCGTCCTTGGTCTCCAAAGCCCCCTTCGCTCGGAGGGCTGCCCCTTCTTTGCTGTACTTATCCATCAACGCTTGATTATCCGTCAAGCGCGCTTCCCACCATTTCCTCTTGGTATCGAGAAGCTGTTGATCGAGCTTGGCCTGTTCAGCGGCTGAGAGCTTCGCACCATTAGCTGTTCCCGCTGTTTCGGTCTTCGCAGGAGCCGTACTGCCTTTTTGCATGTTATCCCATTTCGCTTGATTCTCTTGATCCAGCTTCTTAGCCGCTTCCGTCTCTTGCGCGCCCTGGCTTCTTAATGTCGCGCCCCGCTTCGCTGCCTCGTCCATCTTGGCCTGATCGTTGGCGAAACGAGCGTCCCACCAATCCTGCTTCGCCTTCTCAAGAGCGCTGTTCAGCAGCTCCTGCTTTAAGACGTTACCAGCTACTGCTCCTGCAAGAGTAGTAGATGGGCTGATGTACGTGCCGCCCAAACCGCCTCCTGTCAGTACTGTTTGCTGACCCTGCGCATTATAAACGGTCGACGTCGATGGGGCAGAGGTCGGCTGATTCACTTTCATTTGGTTCAGCGCAGCCTTGGCTTGCTCCAATGTCTGATCTGCTGAGATTGTTCCGCCTGCTAGACGCGCTTGTTCTGCTTTATCCTGTGCCGCTTTCATTGCATCCCGATTGCCGGATGCGGCTGCCGCCGCATATTCTTCCTTGGCCTTAACAATGGCCTGGTTCGCGTTATACACCGTCTGGCTAACAGTCGTAGACGAAGACGAAGTCGTTGAAGCTGCTGTATTTTGCCTCGTTGATGTAGAGCTCGATGTTGTACTTGATGTTGTACTGGGCTTTGTCGCATTCGTAGAGGTCGTAGACGTGGATGATGTGCTTGGTTTCGATGCAGTTGAAGAGGTCGCAGGTGCGGGCGAAGCCGTTGGTGTTGACGTTGATGTAGTCGAAGATGATGCAGGCGCTGAGAATAACGGTTTCGATAGCACCATCCCGCTCTTCAATGCATTCGCAAAGTTAGCGAAGTAATTCGTCAAATTGTAATTTCCATCCTATATTTATGTATTTTTATAATATAATTACAATATAAGGATATTTCACTTTTCGTCCACTAAAAATTTCATAAAGATACATAATGCATCAACGATGGCATCTATCAAAAATACAAAAAAACCGCACAAGCATACGCTCATGCGGTTCTCATCCTATAAATTAAAAATCCAGAATTGCCCCGCCTCCTGGCGGAACACCGACTCCTTCGCCGTCACGCGGCCATCGTTCTGCTTGCCCTCATCGATTAGGCCGTCATGACCTCTGCGGAAGTAAGACTGGTTGTCAGGGTTCGGATCCAGCACATCAACCCAGCCGCCAGTCGGCCGATTGATGAAGTCATGCAGCACGATATAATGCCCGCCTTGTGTAAAATGTCCCGGCCTCATCGACGCGATAACCATTCGGCCCGGTTCACTCAACGCTTGCTTCACATCGTCCCAGTCCGCCGTCTGCTCGCAGCGCAGCCCATAACGGGCAGCAATGCTGCCGTAGTATCCCCATTCCGTTCCATCATCGTAGCTTCGGAAGCCATAATCAAGGCTGTACTTCGCCGTCTCCGGCGGAAGCACGACCGTCCCCTTCAGATTCGTAATGACCATCGCCATGCAGGTAGGTCCACATCCAGAAGAGCCGATGCTCTGTTTCTGATCGTTATGATTGGAATACATAATGCTCTTCCACTTCGGATCTTCCTGACTGTAATAGACCAGCTGCTTAGCAGGAATCGTCTCATTGCCGGGCTTCTTGCCATTGGCGTTCAACACGTCTGGGCTGAAGAGCACCTTCCATGACTGCGGTCCGATTTTGCCAGCGGTCCCCCCGGCATTGCCGAGCTTATTCATCGTCTTGAACGCATTGACGGCGAACAGCGTATTCGGCCCGAACTTGCCGTCAGGCGCGAGCGGCTGGTTCGTCGAACCTCTGTAGCCCAGCTCATTAAGCCTTTCCTGCAGCAGCTTGACCGCCGGTTTGCTGACAGCCGGCTCAAGCGCAAGCACCTCATTCGGAATCGGCGGAATAGAAGCATCCGGCACGAAGCACTCCTCCTTGCTTTACTAAATCTTCCATGATGGTTCTACTTGTTTTGCGCGGCAATTGCAGCCTCGGCAATCGCCTCCGGAGATTGCTTGAACGTCAGCAGCTTCTTGTCCTTGAGCAATTGCACGAACGTAAGCGGCGACAGACCATTGATCAGCTCGGGCTTGAACACAAGCGGGCCGCCGCTGCTGAGCAGATATGCAGAGGATGTGCCCGATGCGATCGCGTTAATGATCGACGAAGGAATCGAATAGCTCGACAGCGGCCGATTGACGTTGCGGACGAACGCTTCCGGCTGTTCGACCTCCATCTTCGACCATAAATACAAGCCCAGAACGCGGATATCGATGCGCGTCTGGTCAAGCACGTTGTCGCTGAACACCCAGTTGGTGGGGTCGACCATCGCCTTCGCCGTATACAGCGGACGGGTCACAAGCTCCGTCGCGATCGCGTTGCCGAACGAGCTGGCGATTTCGGATGCGGTCTGTATGCCTTCCGCGATGCCGGCAACAGTAGAGTCGATCCACTCGGCAAGCTTCTTGCCGCCGGCCTCGCCTCCGCACATGGCAGCACAGCCTGCGATGATCGCCAGCTCGATGGCCAGCGTCACCTTGCGCGCGATCTGCTCGGCCGCCCCGATGGTCGCCATCGTCGCTCCCTTGGCGATCATAAATTCGACCAGCTGGGTTTGCAGCCTTTTGCCGATAGCCGTCTTGATGACCGGAAGATGAGCGATCTTGCCTTCCACGGCGAACACGAGCACGGTCTTGATCAAATTGATCGGACTGTACGCTTTGAACATCATCTGATACGCTTGGAACTTTTTCTCCGCCTCTTCTTGTGTATGGGCAGCCCTGTATTCCTCCCACACAACCTTCAGAATCGTCCCGACCAACCGCTTCCAGACCGGCGTCGGAATGCCGAGGTAGCAGAGAATGAGGCAGACGAGCACGTTCGGGTCATCAACGTTGACGCCATTCATGCCATCGTCATCGGCGTCCCGCTGCACCATCGGACCGACAACCGTCGAAGGCGCCGACTGCCGCTGTACGGCCTGTTCGCCGCCATACCCCTGCTGCACGACATGCGTCAGCTCATGTGCGATCAGCCGCTTGCCTTCGGTCGATTCGGGCGCATACTGGCCCGGCGCGAAGGCGATGTCGCCGCCGACCGTGAATGCCCGCGCGCCAATCGACTGCGCCAGCCCGCCGGCGCGGCCGTCCGTATGCAGCCGCACGCTGCCGAAATCTTGGCCGAACCGCGGCTCGAAATAGCTGCGCAGCGATTCCGGCATCGGCGTCCCGCCGCCGCGAATCGATCGGATGCCCGCCTCCGTCTCAGGACTCATGTTAACCGGCGCTGCCGCGCCCGGAGCCGATCGCATGACTCTTCCTTCTTCTTCCGCTTCGCATTCGGCGCACTTGCGCTGTACCGATGCAGCGGGCATTCGCAGCACTCGATCCGCGACGTTGTCCGCTTCCCGCTCATACGCATCGCCCGGCCGGCCCATGCGAAGCTTCATCTGCACCAGCTGCGCGACCGCCTGGTTGCCTAACGCCCGCTGCAGCGCAACGAGCGCCGGCCCTCGATTCGCCGCTTGCTGCCTTCCACCGCGCGGAGCATACGATTCTCGCGATCCCCCCGCGGCCGCCCTCGCCGATTCCCTATAGGTTCTCATGAACGGCTCACGCCCTTCTATCCATTAATCAACCACCTGATGAATGGTGCTGCTGCCGGGGTCGCCGCGTTTCCATGCGACATAGCGTTTGACCTTGCCGCGCGTCAGAAATGACTTCGCCCAGCCAAGCACGGCGAATCGGCCGTTCACGTCGTCCGGCGTGCCGCTCTCAATGTCCTTCTCGCCACGGTTAAAGTTATACCGGTCAATCTCGTGAATCGTGATCGTCATCTCGAATTGATCGCCGGATACTCTGACGTAAGCGCTGCCCCAGATGATATGCCGGCCAATCGTTTTCTGCCAATTCTCAGTTGCTCCGCTGCCGACCCCGACGCTGTCGCCTGTCATCTCGAACTCCCCTGCGCCTGTCGCAGCCGAGATCGTCTCCGCATCGCGCTGTGCTGTCCTGATCTCTTTATCGACCGCATCCCGGACGACGCTGTCCTCCGAATACGCCTTCTCATAATCGATGGGAAGATCGGCGCCGGTTCCATCGCGATAATGCTGGTACGCCTCCGTTGCATCTTCCAGCTTGCGCAGCCCCAGATCGGTGAACGCGTCCGCCCCGGTGCGCATCGCCCCCCACTTTACCCACGAGAGGCGATCGAGCGCCGTCGGCTTCTCCTTCGGATCATGGACGAAATCCTCGTCGAATGAAAGAGCCGGCTCCTTCGCTTCGCCAAGCCTGTAGCGAACGCCGCGCGCAGCCGCTTTGGCGCCAACGACCGCCTGTAGCTGCAGGAATGCATCAGCGATTCCTGCTGCCGCGACCGGCGGCTTTCCTCCCTTGCCCGGCTTCGACGCTGCTGCTGTCGACGACGCCTTCGGCGCCGCCCATCCTGCGTATATACTTCCTGCTGCCGGACTCGCCATGGCAGTCTAGCGCTCCATCGAATTCGGATTGATGTAGTAGGAGCCATCTTCTTTCATAATAATGCGCTTCTCGTCCTCCAACTCTCTCAGCACTTCGCCGACCCAGTTATAATCCTCTCCGAATACGCTCGCCAGCGATAAAAGGTACTGACCCGGCGAAACGATAAGACGCGCGATAATGAGCTCTTTGAACCAAGCGAAACCGGGATCGGCTTTCTGCTCGCCGTAGTCTTTGTTAATTGGCGCCGCCCACCAGCGGATTCGCCAATTGATAGGTAACGCATTTTTCTCTCTACGGTCCTTCAATAGAATGGAGAAGCCAGAGCCATATGGTTTGTAAATAGCCGCCACCTCTGGCGCATCCGTCATACCAAGCGCGAATTGCCCGGCTACGCCGACCGATGTAATATCTCCTTCGACAATATCGACGCCGAAGCTGATCATCGGATTGATACCCACATCCGTGATCCAATGCGAGTTCCGCTTCTCTCCGCCTCTAACATCAGCGAATAGAATCGTCCCCGTCACCACTTCGCTTCCGGACATCGAGCTGCTCGGAATCAACACGTCCGTCTGGTCACCCTCACGAAGGACCTTAATGCCTTCCCCAATAAATCGAAGCTTATTCGCATTGGCGTAGTCGGTCCCGTTGTACACTTGGACGCCGCGTGTGTCGGTGACCGTAATTTGCGCCTTGCCGTCGACCGTCTTCACGACGACGCCATTGCCGCTGAACGCAAGCTCCTTCACGCCGCCTGGCGCGGCAACGCCGCCGCCCGAGCTGATCGCCACCTTCTGCGGCTCCGCCAGTACGCCCGGCAGACCCGTCACATCGATCGGGTCATCGCCCTCAATGCCATGTCGCGCCGCATGCGGCGCAGTCTGAATGTCGACCTGTACGTGATCGTCCATATACGGACTCTTCTGCACGGTCACGCCTGGACCGCTGAAGCTGAATCGTCTCGCTTGTACGTACTCGTCGCCTTGGGTATACACAACGACCCACTGCGGATCGGCCAGCAGCCCCTGCAGGTCCGTCACGTTCAACGGATCGTGCCCGCTAGCCGTATGCGACAGCGAATGGGGAAGCAGCTTGCTGCCGGTCGGCTCTTCCTCGCGCAGCAGACGCTGCAGCAGCGGGTTGTTGTACACATATCGCCGGACGCTGCTGATTACTGACGTAATCTCGTCGTTCGCATCAACCGTGACGGCCGCAAGCGGCACACCGCTCCCGCTGTTCACCCAGGTCGAATCAGTCGTCTCGGCAAAATATTCCTGCACCCGCTCATTCAGCGCACCGTATGCGCCGAATACGATCGCGCTTACCGGCGTCTCCACTTGCTGGTGGGAACCGCCGTCCAGCACGCCCAGCGTGCCCGATATCCCGGTTCCCGCCCCCTCCGTCCCGTCGGCCGACGCCTTAACGTAATATTTCCGTTCACGAACCGTCCCCTTGGGCGCGCCGCCAAGCACGAGCGACATCAGCTCCGACTGCAGCAGCAGCAGATGCTCGCCCAGATGCTCGGTGACGACGAACTCGACGTAGTCATCGCCCATGTTCTGCAGCGCCGTTGCTCGGATCGTTACCTCGAACGCGTCGCCAGAGCTTATCCAGCGCGGAACGATCCGTTCCACGCGTACTTTACCTTCCTCATACAGGACCGTCGTCTCGTAGAGCACCTTCGGCAGCACAGGCTCCGGCTCGGGCGCCTCCGTCGTCCAGGACAGACGCAATCCTTCCTGTACCCGATTCGCCTCGCAGCCTCCGTCGCAGGAGGTAGCGCCGCCGAGCGCCGGCACCGTCTCGATCGTCCGCTCGTCATAATGAAGCATCAGATAAAGCGTCTTCGCGCCGCCGCCCTCGGGATAACCATCCATCTCGCGAATGTCGGTCCGCAGCTGCTCCTTCGCCGCCACGATCTCCTGCCCGTCGCCGTCAATCGCAACGCCGGGGGCAACCGAGATGCCGCGCAAGCCGCTTCGCTCCGCCTGCAGGCCGCAGACGATGCCGGTGCCGTGCAGCAGACGATTGAGCATATGCCGCTTCTCGTTGAAGTAAGACTGCTCCGTCTCAAAATCGCGAACCGTCAGCAGCTTCCCATAGAAATAATGATTCCGTTCATATACTTGAAGGCCGTTCTCCGGCATTGGTTTCAACCTCCTATATTTGTCTAGGGATGTCATGCTCAAGTCATGATGATCTGCGTGCTGCCGACGCGTCCTCGTTCGGACGTGGCTGGAATCGCCCACCAGCGGACTCTATAGTTCACCCGTGGAAGCGTTGTTCCCGTTCGACGATCGCGCAGCGTAATGACCAAATATCCTTCCGAAGGATAATAATTGTAATTGATTGCAGGTACGCTCGTGCCGTAGCTATCACCGTAATACATGTGGAGCGTGCCGTTGTCATCCTGCAGCCCGATCGTAAAGCACAGTTCCTTGGTATTCGTATAGAGATAAATTTTATCGGATACAAAATGCCCTCCAGCCGGTACATTATCGAACGCTGCATAGCCCGAGATGCATTGATACGAGTTGCCTACGAAAAAGGAGGCGTGCCCGTTCTCTTGGTGCATGCTGACCTCTTGGCCGTTAAGGCTGAAGCTGTCGACCGTCATCCAATCATCGCCGTAATTGATCCGCATCTTCTGCGGCTCTGCCAGCACGCCCTGCAGGTTTGCGACGTTGATCGGATCCGAGCCGCCCGCTTGATGGTTGCGCGCGTGCGGCCCGCCATTGCCTCCCGGAATGCTGACGTAAGCGACCCCGCCATCCTCGCTCACCGTCACGCCGTCGCCGACAAAATGGATGCTGCGTGTTTCCGTATCCTCCACGTGCTGTCCGCCTTGCGCGACGCCGATCTTCTGCCGATCGGCAAGCACGCCACGCAATCCTGTCACATCCAGCTGGTCGATGCCGCCGGCTTCATGGGAGCCGCCGTGCTTCGGCAGCGGCTCGCTGCCAGTCCCCTCCAGAAGACGGGCGATCAACTGGTGGCTGTATATATAAGGACGATGGCGGTCATCGACCGCGGAGATAAAGCCTTGATTGTTCAGCGTCACCGAAGCGATCAAGATGCCTTCCGCTCCTGAGCATCCGCCCTCCTGCCCGATTTGTTCTTCGAAATAAGCCTCAACTAACCGTTCCGTCAGCGACTGCTCGTCAAGAATCGTGACGATGCTCTCAGGCGTCGCTTTGTTATCCTTGAAGCTGTTCATTTGATAAGCGATATTGCCGCCGAACCGCCCGATCTCGGCTCCCGCTTCCGACCGGACCGTATAGCGCCGCTCGATTGAAGAACCCGCATCAATGCCCGCGAACACGAACGTCAGCGAATCGCTCTGCAGCCGGATAAGGCCGGACGACAGCGTCTCGTTCAGCTCGATATCGAACGCATCGTTCGGCGAAAGCGGCACCAGCGCCGTCAGCCGAATGACGGCCTCGAACGTGTCAGCAGCCCGAGTCCAACGGGGCAGCACCCGCTCGATCCGAACCTTGTCGTTCGCGTAGATGACCGTCGCCTTGTGCGTAATTGCGGACCAGCCGTCCGCGAAAGCCGACGGCGCTGCCGCCCAGGACAGACGGAACGTCTCAAGCAGCCGGTTGTTCTCGCAGCCGCCCGCCGAAGCGGCGGAGGTGTCCGTCTGGACAGGCTGTCTCGCGCATTCATCATAATGAAGCATTAGGTACAGCGTTTTCTGCGCTTGACTATCCACCGGATAGCCGGGAATTTCACGGATATCCGATTGGACCGATTCACGGGCGACCACGATCTCCTGGCCGCAGCCATCGAGCGCCGCGCCCGGACGAATGCGTATGCCGCGGTTCTCTGCGCTTGCAAGCGGCTCGACATGCAGCCCGCACACGACGCCCGCTCCGTAGAGCAGCCGGTTCAGCAGATGCCTTTTCTCATTAAAATACGTTTGCTCAGTCTGGAAATCCCGGACCGTCATTAACTTGCCATTGTAATAGCGGTTGCGCTCGAATGAGCGCAGCGATAGGTCGGCCACGCGCGAGCCCTCCTTCATATAAGTACCGTATCGAGACCAACGCTTGATTTGCCTTGGACGAATCCGGATTTTCCATCATCCGTCAGCAGCGTATCCTGGCCGATGACTGCTCCGCCTGTTTCTTCCATCGCAGACGACGGCCGGCTCAAGTACGTATTCACGCCCAGATACGTATGTCGGTCCAAATAAATCCATGGCTGCAGCGGCACGAGTGATGCGGCCGTATGCGCCGGCTTGTCGTCTTCGATCAAGCGGCGAACGGTCCGACGTTCACTCTCTTCGCTGGCCTGCCCCGTCTTCAGGAGAACGGTGAATCGGTAAGGGTCCTCGCCGAACAAGCGGACGAACGTCTCACGCACCTCGGACGACGCCGCGCAGCGAAGCTGGAACGTCTCGACGATGAACGGCCGCTCGCCGGTATACAGCTCGATGATTCGAAGCAGCCCTTCCCGCGTCCCGCGAATCCGGTACAGCGCCGGAATTTCGCCAAGCAGCCGCCGCAGCTTCTCCTCCGGCCAGTTCTCGTCATACGCGACATGCAGCCACCCCGCAAGCCAGCGAAGATATTCGCCGGATACGGCATCGGCATCGAACCATCTTGCGATTCTGTCGATCGTCCGCTCGGACGCGGAGAAGAACGTTTCGAACAGGGATAGGTAGCGTTCCAGAAAATCGCGGCCGTTCTGATCTTCGCTATAGACGGCAGGCAAATAGCGAAGGTACGACTGCCGCGGACACCATGCGGTCACGCTGCGCAGTTCGGGCGAACGTTCTCCCGACGCGATGAACCGTATGCGAAGCCAGATGTAACGCCCGCCGCTGCCGCTGAGCAGCATATCACGCGGATTCAGCCGCGCTTCCGACCACTCGAGTGCATTGAGCGCGATGGCTTTGACCGACGGATCGACCGAGGAGTCGGTCAGATACGCATCCAGATCGCGGACGGCGCCCTGCAGCTCCAACCGCTTATGCTCGCCGTACAGCCATGAGACCTCGAGCTGAGCATTGTCCGGCACGGTCGCGTCCAGTACGAGCTTATGCCAGCGCATCGCCGCTTCGGTGCTGTCCAGCGCAGCCGAGAAGTAATAGCCTTCGATCAGCTGCCCAGACCCGCCGCCCGCCAGTACGCTTCGTCGCTGCAGCGGAACGATAGTCGATCGATCCCTATTCCAAGCGTACAGATCACCGTTTTCGGCGATGTATAACTTGTGCGCCGGTCCTCGATATCCCAGAAGTGGTCCGAGCGGTTCTCCCAGTGTCCCGAATCGATGGATATACCGGTCCTCCTCGGCCCCATCGGACAGCGGCCTGCTTTCGCCAACGTAAACAACCCCGTCCGCATCCGCTGCCATGCCGGCCGGCGCCGCGAGCGGAATGCCGAACCTCCCCTCTTCAGCTCCGTCTCGGAATCGATGCACGCGCCGATACAGACTGTCCAGCACATAGACATCGCCTGCCGCCGATACGGCGATCGCGGACGGCTGCGCATCGTTAAGCTCTTCTCGGCCGAAGACGCGGACGGCATGGCCCGCAGCGTCCAGTTGAAGTACGCGGCGCTGAAGACGGTCCAGCACGTATAAGCTGCCTTCCCGCCAATCGACCGCCATTGCCCCCGCCCGCCAATCGAGCGGTCCGTTCGAAGCTTCGCCGCTTGCCTGCGGCCAAGGCCGGCCAGTACGGTCGCCCGAAGCGTTGGCTGTCCATACCAATTGGCCGGTCAGCTCCGAGATGGCGCCGAGCCGTCGTTCGCCCGTGCCGGCCGCAAGATAGAGCATGCCGTCACGATACGCGAGCCGCGTCGCCCCCTGCAGGCCGGACACTTCGAAGTCCAGCATGTCGAACCAGCGGCCGGCGGAGACATCGTACAGATCAATCCGCTGGCCACCTTCACGGAGCAGATAGAGCGTAGGGCCAAGCCCTACCGCGAAGTCGATCGGCTCCTCGCCAGGCGGCAGCTCGATCGACGCATAGACCGAATGGGCAGCATACACCGGCTTCTCGCTTAATGCCAGACCGCCTTCCGGCAATTCGCGAAGACCTGCCATCAAACCCCGCCGCCACATGTCCGGCCGATTCAATACAATATAACGTTCGTCTTCCCGATTATCTGACGCTGTCATAGTAGCCTCCTTGCCCCGCGCAGCCCGTTTCTCCGCTCACCGCCGTCACTTGATGCCGGTCGGAGTAGACGAGGCCGAACGGCGAGATGGCGAGGCTGCCGTCCTCCGCCATCGAGAATGATCCCTCCGAGGCCAGCAGCCGCACGTTCGCTACAGCATCCACGCCGGCTACCCCCTCGAGCACTTCATAGATTTCCGATACGTATACCGTCCGTCCGAATGGCCAGCCCCGTCCTTCAGGCCCGCCGGCCAGCGGGTGCAGAAACTGATTCAATGCTTCGGCCGCCTTAGCCTCCGTCGTATCCGTCCCATAGCCCTGGCGGACGCTCACTTCTGCCTCGACCGCTATCTTCACGTAATTCGGCGGCAGAACCCGCAGCTCCGTGCCAAGCAGCCGATGGCGATCAAGATGGCGGCATACCGTGCGCAGGAAGCCCTCGCTGGGCCGCGGATTCGGATATTCGCTCAACGGCACAATCACGACGGTTACGCGCCCCTCAGCGACCCTGCCGTCTTCACCCTGCAGCGGTACTGCCTTCGCCCTCGCGACTCGAAGCCCCGGCGTCGATAGTGCGAGCGTCTCGTAATCCTCGGACGTGACGGCCCGCTGGACGGCAGACAGCTCACTGCGCGCGCGGCTCTTGGCAGCCGACAGTGTCTCGGCTGCAGCCCCGCCGATAGCGGGCTTGCGATTCACGACGGTCACCCCCGCCAGCTCGCTTGAAGGCTGGACAAATCCGCTAATGCTGCCTGCCGGAACGTTGCCGCGGTCGCCTTCGGTCACCGCGTAAGCGCGAAGCACAATATTCTCTTCCTTGCCGATCGGCACCTCCGGAAGCCTGCCGGTGATGCCGTCGCCGAACGTGATGATGCCTGTATCCGCATCGAATGTGTAATGGCGGTCTTCTCGCCCGGAACCATCAAGCGAATCGACACGCGTCCAGCGTACCGGCTGAGCATCGCCGCCTTCGGGCGGCGTCTCGATGATGTCCAGCTCCAAGCTGTCCGGCAATGCCGTGAAGCGGTCCAGCCGGAACGTCTGCCAAGGAAGCCCGCTGCCGCGTCCGAGCGTCTCGGACAACGTATCCAGCTGCACGGCGCCGACCGTGTGAAGCATGATTGCATCCACGCGAGGCGGCATCTCGTAGCCCGGAACCGTCACGACCGCGCGAAGCCAGTAGCAGGCTAACTCGCTGATACCCGGCAGCGTCCGGCGGGACAAGCTCGTTGGTGCCTTGAATCGCAGCGCGCCGCTGCGGCTCAACATCGCCGTCTCGTCCTGAATCAGCGGGAGCACCATCCAGCCATCCTCTTCGTCGCTGCTCCAATATTCCCAAGACACCGTCGCTGAAGGGACAAAGTCCGCTAAATCTTGGCCGGATAGTATCGCGGCATGCGCACCTTCACCATCTGCCAACTGAAATGTCAGCGAGATCTCGACCCCAGCGGGCAGCGGCGCATCGAAGCCGATATACAGCCGGCTGCCCAGCTCTGCGTTCGACCCGAACGCCGCATAGTACAGCCCTCCCCTACGATTGGCGTCCGTGTGGTCGATAACGCCTCCGGCATGCGCGCTGACGATCCGTGCAAGCTCGGCCGGCACAACCGTCAGGTCGCGCTCGGTCTCGAAGACAAGATCCTCGGCGGCAAGCTTCGTGCCCTTCGGCACGATGACGGGCGAAGCCGCTCCCAGCGGCAGCCCGAACGTCACTTCCGTCCGTGCAGGACTCGCGTCATGCGGGCGGACGCCAAGCAGCTTCAAATAGTTGCGTTCGCTGTCTGGACGGATTTGGTCCATATAAAATTGCTGCATCTCGGTCAGCCAGGCAAACAAATCGAGCATCGTCATCCCGGGATCGTGCAGATTATGGTCGGTCCACTGCGGCGCGAGCCGCGGTATCGTCTTGACCGCTTCGTCCGCCAGCTGCGCAAACGTCTTGTCATCCAGATTCGGTATCGGTAACACGGACATGACTCCTTACATCAGGATCTTTGAGCGGAGCTCAAAGTCACTCCGCTTTCTCAAAGTCACTCTGCAGCTACATCAGGATCTTTGAGTGTGACATCAGGATCTTTGAACGGAGTTCAAAGTCACTCTGCTTTCTCAAAGTCAGCTGCTGCGACTGGTCGGCGGCTTAATCGCAATGGACGGTTCGCCTGCGCACACGAGCGCCTGCGGGAGCGCCCTGACGTCCGCCAGCTTCTCCGGCGATATATCAAGCGTTCGCCCGCTCCCCTCATCCCGCAGCGTCATGCTCAGCTTCTCGACATGGTCGGCATGCGGAAGCCGTTCGAGCAGCGCATAGAAGTCGGACAGCGCCGGCAGCGTGCCGAACGGCCATCCGCGGCCGTCGTCCCCGCCGGTCAGCGGATGCAGGTACGCCTTGATTCGGCGTGTCGCTTCCCGCTCGAGCAGCGGCACGGTCGCGAAATCGTCGGCGACGATCAATGCCGTAACGGTCACTTCAATATAAGCCGGCCCCGTCACCCGCACCCTGCCCGGCGCTGCTGCGACATTACTCGCACGCGCTCGCAAATAATCGAGCACCTGGCCCCGCAGCCCGATCGACGGGCGCGGCCGTTCATCCCCACTCTGCGGTACGATGACGACGCTGATCCAGCCTGATTCGGCCTGACCTCTATCATTAACGCCTGGCAAACATTTGACCTTGGCAAGCCCTTGCGCGGCCTCGGCGGCAAGCTCTTCGTAATCCTTCGCCGTGACGGCGCGCCCGCGATGGCGTACGCGCTCGGGTCCCCTCTCGACGACTCGCTCGATCGGTTCCGTATCGAAGCCGCCTTCCGCGGGTTCGGGATTGCCGACCCGGTCGACATACGCGATTGAGGTGCGCAGCATCGACAGCTCGCCACGCGCGACATTCCCCCGGCTGCCGCCGCCCGCCTGATAGCTGCACCGGATGTTGTCGGTGCCGACGGGCGGAATTCGGCCATGAATGCCGTCGCCGAACGTAATGGCGCCTGTTGTCGGATCCAGCTCGTAGTGGCGGTCGTCGGGCGAAGAAGCGGACAAGTCGTCCGTGCGCGACCAGCGGACCCAGAACGCCGCCGTCTCTCCGTCATCGCCGAGCGTCTC
>Ga0065721_10050114_pt1 | contig 23132 bp, 18 predicted proteins | sample Mesricmetagenome_FD_59108 | JGI IMG/M metagenome (GOLD analysis project Ga0065721, IMG submission 59108) | Mesophilic microbial community from rice straw/compost enrichment Sample: eDNA_1 v2 (version 2) | ecosystem: Engineered > Solid waste > Grass > Composting > Bioreactor | place: USA: Davis...
GCAACGCCGCCGTCGCGACCCGCGGCAGGACGAGGACGCGCACGGGGGCCTCGCGCCCCCGCACCGCCAGTTCCCGCACCTCCCCGGCGTCCGGTGCCGCGCCGGCCCGCTGCACCACCCCGTCGGACACGACCAGCTCCGCGTCCAGCTCCTTGGCGAGGCCTTCCAGGCGGCTTGCCACATTGACCACGTCGCCCACGGCGGTCAGCGCCGTCGCCGCGCCGTATCCCATCTCGCCGACGATGGCGACGCCCGCGTGCAGCCCCATGGCGAGATGCAGGGACTGGCCCATCTCCCACCGCAGCGTGCGGTTCATCAGGCCAACCCCCTCCGCGATGGCCGCGGCGGCGTCGAGCGCTTGCCGGCAGGCATCATCCGGTTCGGAATCGATGCCGAACAGCGCCATCACCCCGTCGCCGATGAACTTGTCGACCCGTCCGCCCGTCCGTTCGACGGCGTGGCCGACCATGGCGAAATACTGGTTCAGCAGATAGACCACGTCGAACGGCAGTTTCCGTTCCGACAGGGTGGTGAAGCCGCGCAGGTCGCAGAACAGCACGGCGACGAAACGCTCCTCGCCGGTCCAGCGATGCCCCTCCGGCTGCGGGGCCAGAGCGGCGGTGCGCAGCAGCGGGATCACCGTCAAATCCGCCGTGGGGCGCAGCTGGCAGGCCAGCCGCACGCCGGGGGGCGCCCCGACCCGCTCCAGCGTGGCGCTCTCGTCCGGCGACGGCGACGGCTGGTTCGCCAGCCCGGCCATCACGCGCACCCGGCAGGTGGAGCAGCGCCCCCGCCCGCCGCAGATGGACAGGTGGGGGATGTTCGCCAGCCGGCTGGCCTCCAGCACGCTGAACCCGCGCGGAATGGCGACGATCTGGTGGTCCGGGTAGGTGATGCGCACCAGCGTACTGCGCTGCCGCAGCGCCCGCAGCCCCCGCAGGGCGAAGACCGCGCCGACCGCGCCGCCGAAGGTCCAGAAGGCGCCCTCCCGCAGCCATTCCAGGATCGGCGGTGGAGGCTCGGTGACGGCGCTGCCCTGGAGCGTGACGAGTTCGGCGACCTCCTTGCCGGCCTGCGCGAAACCGACCAAGGCCAGGACCGGGACCATCAGCGCGGCGGCGAACAGGAACGGTGCCGCCCTGGGGAACCAGTCGCGGGGACGCAGCCAGAAGTAAAGGCCGATGCAGCCATGGGTCCACACGACCAGCAGGGCCAGGATCTGGCGCAGACCGTTGGACGGCACGTCCACCCACAGCAGCTGGACGATGACGTCGTAGCGGTCCTCAAACCCGCTCAGCGCCGACCGGACACGCGTCCCCATCACATGGGTGATCAGCAGCAAAGGGATCGAAAGCCCGAGCGCCAGCTGAAGGAACTCCCCCAGAGGCATGCGCAGCGTCCGCCGCCGGTAGAGCGCCGTCAGCGCCAGCCCGACATGGACCAGCACCGCCCCGTACAGCAGCACCGTGACCGGCGGGCTGCGCCAGAACGCCGTGAACCATTCCCGCACCATCGCCATGGCATGCAGCGAGACGATGCCCAGCGCGTGGTTCAGCAGGTGCGTGGTGACGAAGGCGAACATCACCAGCCCAGCCGCCAGCCGCACATCGCGCAGCGAGACCGGAGCCGACGGTCCCCGGCCTTCCGATGCGCGTTCCGGTGGGCGATCCGCGTTGACGGTCATGGTGCGTGCGTTTCCCGATGATGCGGCCCGATGATGCGGTAGGGTCCTGGCCTGAACATGGCACCGGATGACGGCAGCCACCACCGTAGCGGCGAGCATGAGATGCCACCGTGAGCGGTGCGGAACCTTAAGTGGTTGAAATCGGTTGAACAGCTGTCCGAAACGTTTGTCGAGGACGGCCGTTGTCATGAGCCGATTGCATCCCGATGGCTTAGCGCCAAAAACCATCGACCGATTCCGCCCTGCCGGGGAGGGTCGCGCGCCGGCCAACGCCGACCCGTCGGCGAAGCGCCGCGAAATCACCATGTTCCTGCTGCTGGCGGTGGTGATCTGGCCGATCCTGTCCATCGCCATCGTCGGCGGGTACGGCTTCCTCGTCTGGATGTCGCAGTTGATCCTCGGTCCGCCGGGCCCGCCGCAGGTTTGACCGGACCGGCGGTGCCCCATGGCGGACGACACGGTCGATTTACGGCGGCGGGGATTCCTGCGCGGACGGACGCGCCCGGCACCGGCGGCGCTTCGCCCGCCCTGGTCCCGGCCCGACGCTTTCACCACACTCTGCACCCGCTGCGGCGCCTGCGCGCGAGCCTGCCCGGCCGGCATCCTGCGCGCCGGTGACGGCGGCTTTCCCGAAACAGACTTCAGCCGGGGCGAGTGCACCTTCTGCGCCGCCTGTGCCGACGCCTGCCCGGAGCCGGTCTTCGACCGCACCGCCGACCTTCCCTGGACGCTCGCCGCCGCCATCGGCCCGCCCTGCCTCGCCGCGAAGGGCATCACGTGCCGAAGCTGCCAGGACACCTGCCCGGAATCGGCCATTCGCTTCACCCCGGCGCTGGGCGGCGTCGCGCACGCCGCCGTGGACACTGTGGCCTGCACCGGCTGCGGCGCCTGCGTATCCGCCTGCCCGGTCAACGCCATCACCATGCAGCCGCAGCCGGAGAACGCCCATGCCGCTTGAATCCATAAGCACAGCGCCTGTTCCGGCCGGCGACGAATGGCACGTCGCCTCCATCCTCGTGCACCTCCGGCCGGAGCGGCAGGACGCCGTGCACGCGGCGGTGACCGCCATGCAGGGCGTCGAGGTCCACGCGGAGGAGCGGGGCAAAATGGTGGTGACGGTCGAAGGCCCGCAGGAGGGCTGGATCGCCGACCGCATGACCGCGATCCACCTGCTCGACGGCGTGCTGTCGGCCGTCATGGTCTTCCACCACGTCGAACCGGCGGAGGCCAGCGCGCCGCAAGACATCTGAAAAAAAACATCTGAACGTCCAAGAAGAAGGGGGGGACGGAACCCATGTTGGATCGGCGGGATTTCATCAGGGCGCAGGCGGTCGCGGCCGCCGCGGCGGCGGGCGGCATGAGCCTTCCGGCCATGGCGCAGACCTCCATGATCGCGGGGGAGGACGCGCAGCTGAAGTGGTCCAAGGCGCCCTGCCGCTTCTGCGGCACGGGCTGCGGCGTCATGGTCGCCACCAAGGACAACCGCGTCGTCGCCACCCACGGCGACATGCAGGCGGAGGTCAACCGCGGCCTGAACTGCGTGAAGGGCTACTTCCTGTCCAAGATCATGTACGGGCAGGACCGCCTGACCCAGCCGCTGCTGCGCATGCGCGACGGCAAGTATCACAAGGACGGGGAGTTCCGCCCGGTCACCTGGGACGAGGCCTTCGACGAGATGGCCCGCCAGTGGAAACGCGCGCTGAAGGAAAAGGGGCCGGACGCCGTGGGCATGTTCGGCTCCGGCCAATGGACGATCTGGGAGGGCTACGCCGCGTCCAAGCTGATGCGCGCCGGCTTCCGCACCAACAACCTGGACCCGAACGCCCGCCACTGCATGGCCTCGGCCGCCGTCGCCTTCATCCGCACCTTCGGCATGGACGAGCCGATGGGCTGCTACGATGACTTCGAGCACGCGGACGCCTTCGTGCTCTGGGGCTCCAACATGGCGGAAATGCACCCGATCCTGTGGACCCGCATCACCGACCGCCGGCTGGCCCACAAGCACGTCAAGGTCGCGGTGCTGTCCACCTTCGAACACCGCAGTTTCGAGCTGGCCGACATCCCCATGATCTTCGAGCCGGGAACCGACCTCGCCATCCTGAACTTCATCGCGAACCACATCATCCAGACCGGCCGGGTGAACAAGGAGTTCGTGGAGAAGCACTGCAACTTCCGCCTGGGGCAGAAGGACATCGGCTACGGACTGCGGCCCGAGAACGTGCTGGAGGTGCGCGCCGCCAACGCCAAGGACCCGACCGATTCCAAGCCCATGAGCTTCGACGAGTTCGCGAAATTCGTCAGCGACTACACGGTGGAGAAGGCCGCGGAACTGAGCAAGGTGCCGAAGGAACGGCTGCTGGCTCTGGCGGAGCTGTACGCCGATCCGAAGACCAAGGTCATGTCGCTCTGGACCATGGGCTTCAACCAGCATGTGCGCGGCGTGTGGGTCAACCACATGGTCTACAACATCCACCTGCTGACCGGCAAAATCTCGGAGCCGGGGAACAGCCCCTTCTCCCTGACCGGACAGCCGTCCGCCTGCGGCACGGCGCGCGAGGTCGGCACCTTCGCCCACCGGCTGCCCGCCGACATGCAGGTGACCAACCCCGTCCACCGCGCGCACACGGAAGAGGTCTGGAAGATCCCGAAGGGCCTGCTGCCCGGCAAGATCGGCTATCACGCCGTGCTGATGGACCGGATGCTGAAGGACGGGAAGCTCAACGCCTTCTGGATCATGGTCAACAACAACCTCCAGGCGGCGCCGAACACCAACAACGAGACCTATCCCGGCTACCGCAACCCGGACAACTTCATCGTCGTGTCCGACGCCTATCCCACGGTGACCGCGTCCGCCGCCGACCTGATCCTGCCTGCGGCCATGTGGGTGGAAAAGGAAGGCGCCTACGGCAACGCGGAGCGGCGCACCCATTTCTGGCACCAGCTCGTCACCGCACCGGGGGAGGCCCGGTCGGACCTGTGGCAGATCATGGAATTCTCCAAGCGCTTCACCACGGACGAGGTGTGGCCGGCCGACGTGCTGAACGCCAATCCGCAATATGTCGGCAAGACGCTGTTCGATGTGCTGTTCCGCAACGGCACCGTGGACCGCTTCCCCCTGTCGGAGATCGACCCGGAATACGAGAACCGGGAATCCAAGGCCTTCGGCTTCTACGTGCAGAAGGGCCTGTTCGAGGAATACGCCAGCTTCGGCCGTGGCCACGGCCACGATCTGGCGCCTTTCGACACCTACCATCAGGTGCGCGGCCTGCGCTGGCCGGTGGTCGAGGGCAAGGAAACCCGCTGGCGCTACCGCGAGGGGCTGGACCCCTTCGTCAAGGAAGGCGAGGGGGTGAAATTCTACGGCAACCCCGACGGCAAGGCGAACGTCTTCGCCTTCCCCTACGAGCCCCCGGCGGAATCCCCGGACAAGGATTTCGACCTGTGGCTGGTGACGGGGCGCGTGCTGGAACACTGGCACTCCGGCTCCATGACCATGCGCGTGCCGGAACTGTACCGGGCCATGCCGATGGCGCTGGTCTACATGCACCCCGACGACGCCCAGGCGCGCGGCCTGCGCCGCGGGTCGGAGGTCACGGTGATGTCGCGGCGCGGCGAGATGCGCACGCGGGTCGAGACGCGCGGCCGCAACCGGCCGCCGCGCGGCGTGGTCTTCGTGCCCTGGTTCGATTCCGCCCGGCTGATCAACAAATGCACGCTGGACGCCACCGACCCGATCAGCAAGCAGACCGACTTCAAGAAATGCGCCGTCAAAGTGGTCGCGGTGTAGGGGAGAACCGGACATGCGTCGCCATCACCTCGTGGCCGTTGTCGCGGCCCTTCCCTGCCTTGTGCCCGCCCTGCTGTCGGCCCAGAACACCGCCCAGACCACTGGGCCGGCCCGGCTCGACTCGCCCTTCCGGCCGCCGGTGAACTTCACCGACAACAACGCGGCCCCGCCGATTCCGGCCGACGTTACCGACGACCGCCGCGTCGCCCGCAACTACCCGGAACAGCCGCCGGTCATCCCGCACAACATCCGCGATTACCAGATCGGGCTGAACAACAACCAGTGCCTGACCTGCCACAGCCGGCAGTACACGGGCGCCTCGCAGGCGCCGATGATCAGCATCACCCATTACGTGGACCGCGAGGGGCAGACGCTGGGGGCCGTCAGCCCGCGCCGCTATTTCTGCCTGGAATGCCACGTCCCGCAGACCCAGGTGCAGCCGGTCGTGCCCAACACCTTCAAGGACGTGGACAGCATGATCAGCCGCCCGTCCGACGGGGGTGACCGGCGATGAGATGGACCCTGCCCGACTTCCTGCTGCGGCCCTGGCGCACCATCGCGGGGCCGAGCCGGTACCTGAGCCTGGGCTTCCTGACGCTGGGCGGTTTCGCCGCGGGCGTCATGTTCTGGGGCGGCTTCAACACGGCGCTGGAGATCACCAACACCGAGAAGTTCTGCACCAGCTGCCACGAGATGCGCGACAACGTCTATGAGGAGCTGAAGACCACCATCCACTTCACCAACCGCTCCGGCGTGCGGGCCACCTGCCCGGACTGCCACGTCCCGCACAACTGGACGGACAAGATCGCCCGCAAGATGCAGGCGTCCAAGGAGGTCTGGGGCAAGATCTTCGGCACCATCGACACGCGCGACAAGTTCGTGGAGAAGCGGCGCGAACTGGCGGAGCATGAATGGGCGCGGCTGAAGGCCAACAACTCGCTGGAATGCCGCAACTGCCACTCCGCGGAATCCATGGACATCACGAAGCAGGGGGCGCGCGCGTCGCGGATTCACCAGCAGTATCTGTTCACCGGCCAACGCACCTGCATCGACTGCCACAAGGGCATCGCCCACCGCCTGCCGGACATGAACGGCGTCCCGCCGGGCTGGAGCGAAGCGTCCAACGACACGAACGAACCCATCACCCGCTGGCTGGCCGAGGCGCCAACAGGGCCGAACCCGCACGCGGCGCGGTGATGGGCCGTCAAATCAACTGGTCCTGCACCGCCTTCGCCGCATTGGCGAGGGCGGGCAGGAAGCGGTCCCGCATCTCCTCGGGGGTGGCGCGCTCGATGCGGCTGCCGATGTTCAGCGCGGCGACGACGCTGCCGTCGTGGCGGCGGATCGGCACCGCGATGGAGCGGAAGCCCATCTCCGCCTCCTGATCGACCAGGGAAAATCCCTGCTCCCGCACCTGGAGGATGGCGGCGCGCAGCGCCTCCGGTTCCGTGATGGTGGACGGCGTGACCGGCCGCAGTTCCACCTCCGCCAGGAAATCCGACAGCGCGCCGTCCTTCAGATTGGCGAGCAGGACGCGGCCCAGCGCCGTGCAGTAGGCGGGAAGCCGGAATCCGATGCTGGGCGCCACCGACAGTGACCGCGGCGGCGAGGCGTGGGCGACCATCACCGTGTCCCGCCCGTCCAACACGGCGGCGGAGCAGGCCTCGTCCAACGTCCGGCACATCTCATCGCAAACGGGCTGGAGCACGGTGCCGACCTGGCTCGACCCCAGATAGGCCGCGGCCAGCCGCAGGATGCGCGGGGTCAGGCGGTAGAGCTTCCCGTTGGTCTCGACATAGCCGAGGCAGGTCAGCGTGTAGAGCGTCCGGCGCACGGTCGCCCGCGGCAGGTCGATGGCGCGCGCCACGTCGGCCATGGTCATCTGGCGGTGCTCCGCATCGAACACCGTCATCACCGACAGGCCGCGCGCCAGGGCTTCCAGAAAGTCCTTGCTCTGGTCGCTGTCGCGGCGGGCGGCGGCGTCGGTCTCTCGCAGGCGGGCCATCGGGGCGGAATCCATGAGGTGCGGGAAAGGCGCTGCAAGCTTTACAGCGCCCGGTTCAAGGCGGACAAGCCCCCAGGCGTCACGGCGAGGCTTCCGCGGACGCCGCCAGCGCGCCGCGCAAGTCGAAGGCGGTGTCCGCCGCCTGTTCCGGCGTCAGCGCCACGCCCGCCGCCAGCAGCTTGCGCGCCAGCATGTGCTCCGCCGGGCGGTTGACGGAATCGACGCCCACCAGACGGCCCGCGCGGAAATGGAAGACGGAGAACTTGCCCTCCTCCACCGCGCCGCGCACCGCCACGCGGTCGCTGCCCTGGGGCAGCCCGGCCATCTGGAGCTTCACGTCGTACTGATCGGACCAGAACCACGGAACCGCCCCGTTCGCCGCCGGGGACCCGGCCAGCACGGACGCCGCGGCCTTGCCCTGCTCGATGGCGTTCTGCACCGATTCCAGCCGGACTGTCGGCGACGCCACGTGCGGGTGGGGCTGGCGCGCGCAGTCACCGGCCGCGAAGACGCCGGGCGCCGTCGTCCGGGCGCAGCCGTCGACCAGGATCCCATCGTCGCAAGCCAAGCCGAGATCCTGCGCAAGCTCCACGTTCGGCACCACGCCGATGCCCACCACCACCAGATCGGCCGGCTCGCTCGTGCCGTCGGCGCACAGCACCTCCGTCACGCGCCCCTGGACGCTGCGCAACGCCGTCACGCCGCAGCCCAACTTCAGCCGCACGCCGCGCGCTTGGTGCAGGTCTGCGAAGAACTCCGACAGCACCGGCGGCACCGCACGCGCCATCAGGCGGCCGGCGGCCTCCACCACCGTCACGGAACGCTCGGCCGAGACGAGCGCCGACGCGACCTCCAGCCCGATGAAGCCGCCGCCGATCACCACCACGCGTTTGGCCTCCGCGGCCAAGGCGCGCAGTTGGTCGGCGTCGGCCAGCGAGCGCAACGCCACCACGCCGGCCAGATCGCCGCCGGGAACGGGCAGCGGACGCGGGCGGGCGCCGGTCGCCAGGACCAGCTTGTCGAAGCGGACCGAGCGCCCGTCCGACAGTTCCACGGTCCGGCTGTGCGGGTCGATGCGCAGGGCGTGCCGGCCAAGCTCCACGTCGATGGCGGCGTCGCGGTAGAAGGCCTCGCCGCGCAAGGGCAGCATGGCGGGGGTGGTCTTGCCCGTCAGATAGCCCTTGGACAGCGGCGGGCGCTGGTAGGGCAGCACCGGTTCACCGGCGATCAGCCGGATCGGTTCGGAGTAGCCGAACTCGCGCGCCGAGGCGGCCACTTGCAGGCCGGCGTAGGACCCGCCGACCACCACGAGTCCATCGCTCATTCCGCCTGCCTTTCCGGAATATGGACGACCAGCCCGTCAAGCGCCGGCGTCAGGGTGATCTGGCAGGACAGGCGGCTGTTCGGACGACGTTCGGACGCCACGCCGTCGAGCAGCTCGTCCTCCACCGGGTCGGCGGCGGGAAGCCGGTCGAGGAAGGCGTCGTCCACATAGACGTGGCACGTGGCGCAGGAGCAGGAACCGCCGCACTCCGCCATGATGCCCGGCACGTTGTTCAGGATCGCGCCGAGCATGACCGAGGAACCGTCCTCGACAGAGTGGGTCCGCTCGCCGCCGTCGAACAGCTTGTAGGTGACAGTGGGCATCGCTTGGGATCCTCCCGGATGGGGCGCTTGCCGCGCGCTTTCAACTTGAATTCTGAAGGTTCGCTTCGATCGAGTTCGACTAACGAACATATGTGCGATTATAGGCACCTGCCGAGCGCCCGGCAAGATCCCTTTCGACTATTGCGCAAGGATCGGCATCAATCACCGCACTCCAAGTAAGGCTATGTCCGAAACTTGTTCGTTGGCGCAACGCTCTTGCTGCGTTCGGGAGAGCATGCTATTATCGGACATAAGTTCGATAATCGGACAAAACGCGGCGCCGGGAGAACCCGCAAAGCCCAACCTGGACTTTCCAGTTGGGCACGCCGCGCGACAGAACCGGGCCGCAGCCCGGCCGTCGCACCACACACGCCGATCCAGAGACAGAGGGAGAGACGCAGCCATGATGAGCCGCGAGCAGAATGACCGGATCACCCGCGTCGGGCCGAAGACGCCTGCCGGCGCCTTGCTGAGGCAGTACTGGCAGCCCGCCGCCCTGTCGGACGAGTTGGCCGGCCCCCGCCCAATCAAGGCCGTCCGTCTGCTGGGCCAGGATCTCGTGCTGTTCCGTGACGAGGCCGGCCGCCTGGGGCTGGTCGACCGCGACTGTCCGCACCGCGGCGCCGACCTCGCCTTCGGCCGGCTGGAAAACGGCGGCCTGCGCTGCCCCTTCCACGGCTGGCTGTTCGACGTGGAAGGCCGCTGCCTGGAAACCCCGGCGGAGCCGGAAGGCAGCACGCTCTGCCAGCGCATCCGCCAGCGCTCCTACCCCGTCGTGGAGCGCAGCGGGATCGTCTTCGCTTATCTCGGCGACGGCGAGCCGCCGGCTTTCCCGGAGTTTGACTGCTTCGTGGCGCCGGACGCCTACACCTTCGCCTTCAAGGGCCTGTTCGAGTGCAACTGGCTCCAGGCGCTGGAGGTCGGCATCGACCCCGCCCACGCCTCGTTCCTGCACCGCTTCTTCGAGGACGAGGATCCCAACGAAAGCTACGGCAAGCAGTTCCGCGGCGCCTCGGCCGATTCCGAGATGCCGATGACCCGGATCCTGCGCGAATTCCCGCGCCCGCACATCGACGTGCTGCCCACGGACTACGGCCTGCGCCTCATCGCGCTGCGGCGGATCAGCGACGCCAACACGCATGTGCGGGTCACCAATCTGGTCTTCCCGCAGGCCTTCGTGATTCCGATGAGCACGACGATGACCATCACGCAGTGGCACGTCCCGGTGGACGACACGAACTGCTACTGGTACGCCATCTTCACCGCGTTTGATAAGCCGGTGGACAAGGAGCAGATGCGCCAGCAACGCCTGGAGTTGTACGAGCTGCCGGACTACCGGTCGCGCCGCAACCGCTCCAACGACTACCAGTACGACCCGGCCGAACAGGCCGGCGCCACCTACACCGGCATGGGCATGGACATCAACGTCCACGACCAGTGGGCGGTGGAATCGCAGGGTCCGATCCAGGACCGCACGCGGGAGCATCTGGGCCAGACCGACAAGGGCATCTCCGCCTACCGCCGCCTGCTTCTGAAGGCGATCGAGCAGGTGGAAAAGGGCGAGCGGCCGATGATGGCCCCCGACGCGACGCAGGCCGCCGGGCTTGTCGGCCCGGTGACCGTGGACGGCATCGGCCCGACCGAGGGCTGGGACGCCTACTGGCGCGCCGCCGACGAGGCGCGGCGCCGGAACTCGCCCTGGGCGTCGTCCCGCCTGATCGCGGCGGAGTGACCGCGATGGCCGCCCCAACCGACAGCATCGCGGAACGCTCCGGCTACTGGACCGAGGACCGCGCCCGCGCGGCCGACGAGATGGCCCGCCGGATCGAGGCCGACGGGATCGAGACGGTGCGCGTCTCCTTCGCCGACCAGCACGGCATCCTGCGCGGCAAGACGCTGGTCGCGGCGGAGGCGGTGAAGGCGCTGCGCGGCGGCGTCAACATCGCCTCCACCCTGCTGGCCAAGGACACCTCGCACCGCACCGTCTTCCCGGTCTTCACCCGCGGCGGCGGATTCGGCATGCGGGAGATGCAGGGGGCGGCCGACGTGGTCATGCTGCCCGACCCCACCACCTTCCGCGTGCTGCCCTGGTCGCCGAAGACTGGCTGGGTGCTGTCCGACGTGCTGTTCCCCAGCGGCACGCCGATGCCCTTCTCCACCCGCGACGTCTACCGCCGGGTGCTGGGCCAGCTGGCCGACACCGGCTACGACTTCGTCGCCGGGCTGGAGGTGGAGTTCCACCTGTTCAAGCTGGAAGGCGGCCGGCTGGCGCCGGAGGATTCCGGCCAGCCGGGCCGCCCGCCCGACTTTTCCCTGACCACCACCGGCTACCAGTTCCTGACCGAGCTGCGCTATGATCAGTGCGAGCCGATCCTGGACGCCCTTCGCCGCAACGCGGAGGCGCTGGGCCTGCCGGTCCGCTCGGTGGAGGTCGAGATGGGGCCGAGCCAGTTCGAGTTCGTCTTCCAGCCCGCCGCCGGTCTGGCGCCGGCCGACACCATGGTTCTGTTCCGCAGCGCCGCCAAGCAGGTGGCCCAGCGGCACGGCCACCACGTCACCTTCATGTGCCGCCCGCGCATCCCCAACGTGGCCTCCAGCGGCTGGCACCTGCACCAGTCCCTGCGCGACCGCCGCACCGGCGCGAACGCCTTCGCCGGACAGGGCGAGGGCATGCTGTCGCCGCTGGCCCTGAACTACCTCGGCGGGCTGCTGGCGCACGCGGGGGCCTCCGCCGCCTTCGCGGCGCCGACGATCAACGCCTACCGCCGCTACCGCCCCAACTCCCTGGCGCCGGACCGCGCGACCTGGGGGGAGGACAACCGCGGCGTCCTGGTCCGCGCCATCGGCGCCCCCGGCGACCCGGCCACCCGGCTGGAGAACCGGCTGGGCGAGCCGGCGGCGAACCCGTACCTCTACATGGCTTCGCAGGTGCTGGCCGGCATGGACGGCATGGCGCGGCGGCTCGACCCCGGCCCGTCGGCCGACACCCCCTATGAGACGCAGGCGACCATGCTCCCCTCCTCGCTGGGGGAGGCGCTGGAGGCGCTGCGCGGCGACGAGTGCTACCGCGCCGGGTTCGGCGATCCCTTCATCGACTACTACACGCACATCAAGGCCGCCGAGCTGGCCCGCTTCCAGCTTGAGGTCACGGAGTGGGAGCAGCGCGAGTACTTCGAGATTTTCTGAACAGAGATGCGATGCGTTCCGGCTACAACAACGGGAGGTTAGAGGTGACGATCAGGTCCAATCCTTTCATGGCGATGGCCATAGCGGCGGTCACGGTTGCGGCGGCCGGTCCCGCCGCGGCCGATGTGGTCAAGGTCGGCGTCGTCGGTCCCTTCTCCGGCGCCTATTCCCTGTACGGGAAGAGCTTCAAGCAGGGCGTGGAGGCCTATGTCGCGGCCCACGGCAACAGCATCGGCGGCAACACGGTCGAGTTCGTCTTCAAGGACCTCGACGGCCCCAGCCCGGCCAAGGCCAAGGCGCTGGCGCAGGAGCTGATCGTCAAGGACCGCGTCAACTATCTGGCCGGCTTCTACCTGACGCCGAACGCGCTGGCCGTCACGCCGCTGCTGGAAGAGGCCAAGGTGCCGATGGTGGTGTTCAACGCCGCCACCTCCTCCATCACGGAAAAGAGCCAGTACATCGTCCGCACCTCCTTCACCATGTGGCAGAACGCCGTGCCGGCGGCCAAGGTGGCGGAGAAGATGGGCGTGAAGAAGGTCGCCATCGCGGTCAGCGACTACGCGCCGGGCATCGACGCCGAAACCGCCTTCAAGAAGGCGTTCGAGGGCACCGGCGGTTCGGTCGTGGAGGCCGTGCGCATGTCGCTGAACATGACCGACTTCGCGCCGGTGATGCAGCGGCTCGGCAACTCCGGGGCCGAGGCGGTGTTCGCCTTCCTGCCCAGCGGGCCGGCCACCCTCGGCTTCGTCAAGGCCTTCCACCAGCACGGGCTGAAGGACAAGGGCATCAAGCTGCTGTCCACCGGCGACGTGGTGCCGGAACCCGACCTGCCCAGCCTGGGCGACGCGGGCCTCGGCATCCTGTCCACCTACCATTACGCCGTGTCGCACAACTCGCCGGAAAACGCGCGCTTCCTGGCGGAGGTGGAGAAAATCGGCGGATCGCGCGGCGACGTGACGATGGCCACGGTCGGCGCCTATGACGGGACCCACCTGATCTACAAGATGATCGAGGCCGCGGGTGCCGCCCGCGATCCGGACAAGGCCATGGCCGCGGTCAAGGACTACAGTTGGACCAGCCCGCGCGGCCCGGTCCGCATCGACCCGCAGTCGCGCCACATCCGCCAGACCGTCTATCTGCGCGTCGTGGAGGCGCAGAACGGCGGCTTCATCAACAAGGAGATGGAGTCCTTCCCCGACCAGCCGGACTTCGGCTTCGCGCAGGGCAAGTAAGCCGCTCCTTCGCCCCGCCCTGTCCCGTCGGCACCGCCGCCGGGACAGGGCGGGGCTTCCAAAGCCCCCGATCGTTCGAAAGGCTCACGCGATGCCACCGCGCCCGCGGCGGATCGCCATCCTGGAGTGTGGCCTTCCGCCGGCCGCGCTGCGGGGCGGCCATCCCTCCTACCCGCAGATGTTCCGCAACCTCCTGGAGCCTTTCGGCGACGGGTTCGACGCCCGCACCGTCTCCGTCGTGAACGGGGAGACGCCGGGCGACCCGCAGGATGCCGACGCCGTTCTCCTGACCGGATCGCGTTACGGCGTGCATGACGAGCTGCCCTGGCTGGAGCCGGTAAAGAGCTTCATCCGCGCGGCGATGGACGCCGGACGGCCGGTCGTCGGCATCTGCTTCGGCCACCAGATCATGGCGGAAGCCTTGGGCGGCTGGGTGGAGCGGAGCGAGCGCGGCTGGGGCCTCGGTCTGCACGGATACCGCCTCGGCCTTGGCGGCGAGGAGCGCGCCATCCGGATGCCCGCCTTCCACCAGGATCAGGTCGTCGCCCCGCCGCCCGGCGCGACGGTGGTCGCCGCCAGCGACTTCTGCCCCTACGCAGGGTTGCGCTATGGCGGGCTTGGCCTGTCCTTCCAGTTCCACCCGGAATTCAGCGCCGACTATCTGGCCGACCTGATCCGCGACCGTGCGCCCGAGGTGTTGCACGGCGTCGACCTGGACGCGGTGATGGCGACCATCCGCGACGACCGGCGCGATCCGGAGGTCGCCCGCTGGATGCGGAACACACTGGCAGGTTGTGCCGACTGATGCTCTTATGAAGGCGCCGGCCGTCAGCCCGAATGGTCCGGCAAAACTCCAAAGCCGCGAAAATTCAGGGTCATAAGAAAAATCGGGCCATAAGAAAAATCGGGAGGGTTTCTGCAATGATGTCACGGGAGAAGGGTGCCAGGACCGTCCGCGAGGCGGTCGCCGGCCTGACGATCGGCACGCGGATCCGGGGCGGCTTCGGCGCCGTGCTCGTCCTGCTCGTCGCGGTCGGCGGCGGGGCGTGGTACAGCGCCGGCCGGACCGAGGAGGGCATCGGCGCCTTCGTTGATGAGGCGTCCATCGGCCTGCACAGCGCGGCGGCGGACACCGCCCTGCTCGCCGCCCGGCTCGCGGTCGAACGCTTCACCGTCTTCGGCAACGAACAGGACGCACAGGCTTTCCGCGATCATGGGACGGCGGCCGAGCACAGCTTCGCCCAGGCCAAGGAGCACACCAAGGCGGCCGAAGCCAAGGACATCGACGGCATCCTGGCCCTGAGGAAGGACTACGCCACGGGCTTCGCCAACCTCGTCGAGTTGCGGCACCAGCGCGACGTCCTGGACGAGCGGCTGACCACGACGGGCGAGACGCTGCGCGCCCTACTGTCCGAGATGCGGACCGTGGAATCGCAGAACGGCGACCCGCTGACCCTGACCGCGATCACCGATGCCGGTGAACAGTTCCTGCTCGCCCGCCTGGACGCGACCCGCTTCCTGACCCACAAGGACCCGACCATCGCGGAGCGGGTGCGCAAGGCGATGGCCGGCTCGAAGAAGGGCCTGAGCGACCTGGACGGGCTGACCATCGCGCCCGGCCAGGGAGAACGGCTGTCGCGCGCGGTGTCCCTGCTGAACGACGCGACCAAGGGGTTCGAGCAAATCGCCGCCCTGACCGCGGAGATGGAGGATCTGGTCAGCGTCGAGATGGCCGGGATCGGCGACACCATCGCCATCCGGTCTTCGGCCATCCGTGCCGCCGCGGCCGAGCGGCAGGACCGCGTCGCCGAAGAGGCGAAGGAGATCGCCCGCACCACCGCGCAGACCGCCGCCCTGCTGACCGCCGCGGCCCTGCTGCTGGGTCTCGTGCTCAGCTGGCTGATCGCGCGCAGCATCACCCGGCCGGTGATGGCGATGGCCGGCGCGATGCGCCGTCTGGCCGACGGCGACACCGGGGTGACCATCCCGGCCACCGGCCGCCGCGACGAGGTCGGGGCGATGGCCGGCGCGGTCGCCGTCTTCCGCGACAACCTGATCCGCTCCCGCGACCTGGAGCGCGCTGCCAAGGCGATGGAAGAACAGGCGGCGGAGGAACGCCGGGCGTCCATGATGCGCCTTGCCGACGCGTTCGAGCGCAGCGTGCGCGGCATCGTCGACGGTGTCGCGACCTCCGCGGCGCAGATGAAGGACGCGGCCTCCACCCTGTCCACCATGGCCGGCCGCACCGCAGACCAGTCCCGCGTCGTCGCCGCGGCGTCGGAGGAAACGGCGTCCAGCGTCCAGACCGTCGCCTCCGCGACCGAGCAGCTGTCCGCCTCCGTCGGGGAAATCAGCCGGCAGGTCACCACCTCCACCGACATCGTGCAGGAAGCGGGTCAGGAGGCCCAGCGCATGCGCGCCACCATGGACGCCCTGGTCCGCGCCGCACGCGAAATCGACCATGTGGTCGACCTCATCAACAGCATTGCCAGCCAGACGAACCTGCTGGCCCTGAACGCCACCATCGAGGCGGCCCGCGCGGGCGAGGCGGGCAAGGGCTTCGCCGTCGTGGCCGGCGAGGTGAAGACTCTGGCCAGCCAGACGGCGCGGGCGACGGAAGAGATCCAGGCGCGCGTCGGCGATATCCAGGCGGCGACGACCCAGGCGCTGAGCGGGATCGACAGCATCGGCGGCACCATCGACCGGATGAACGAGATCGCCGGGACCATCGCCGCCGCCGTTGAGGAACAAGGCGCCTCCACCCGCCACATCGCCGGCAACCTCCAGCAGGTCACTCACGGCACGTCCGACGTGTCGGTCAACATCGCCGGGGTACGGCAGGCCGCGGCGGAAACCGGCGGGCTGGCCGCCCGCGTCCTCGACGCCTCGCAGGATCTGTCGACCGAAGCCGGCCGCATGCGGACGGAGGTGGACCGCTTCGTCGCCACCATCCGGGCGGCGTGAGGGGCCGCAACGTCAAAAGTGCGTCTCTCACCCGTCATTCCCGCGAAGGCGGGAATCCAGGGCATTTCGGCTACTTAAAAGCGACGTTTCCTGGATCCACGCCTTCGCGGGGATGACGATGAAGCCGCTCACCCCAGCATGTTGCGGATGGTGGCGAGAAGCTGGTCCGGCTTGAACGGCTTGGTCAGGACGCGGCTGCCGGGGTCCAGGGCCTCGGCGGCCAGCGCGCCGCTGTCGGCGTAGCCGGACACCAGAACGACCGGCAGGTTCGGCCGGATCGCGCGGGCCGCCCGCGACAGTTCCAGCCCGTTCATGCCGGGCATGGCGAAATCGGTGATCAGCAGATCGACCACGGTCGGCCGGGTCAGCAGTTCCAGCGCCTCCGCCGTGCCCAGGGCCTCCAGCACGCGCACCCCGGCCTGCTTGAGGAAGGCCGAGGTCGTCTGGCGCACCAGCGCGTCGTCCTCCACCAGCAGCACGCAGGCCGATGACGGCTCCACCGCCGCGGGTGCTGCGGCCGGCGCGTGCCCGCCCTCCCCCTCCGCCTGGGCCGCCCGCGGCAGGTACAGCGTCACCGCGGTGCCCCGCCCCGGCCGGCTGTCCAGCCGGATTCCGCCGCCGGATTGCGCCGCCAGCCCGTGCACCATGCTGAGCCCGAGACCGGTGCCGTGCCCGACCGCCTTCGTCGTGAAGAAGGGCTCGAAGGCACGGGCCGCGACCTCCTCCGGCATGCCGGTTCCGGTGTCGCGCACCGACACGCCGACATAGTCGCCGGGCGGCAGGTCGGCCGGCGGCGGCGGCACGCCGGTGTCGCCGACGCCGCGCGCCGCGCGGTTCCTGGCGACCGTGGCTGTGCTGATGGTCACCGTTCCGCCGTCGGGCATCGCGTCGCGCGCGTTGATGGCAAGGTTCAGCAAGGCCATTTCCAGCTGCGTCGGATCGACCATCGCCGGCCACAGCCCGTCCTGCAGAACCGTCCGCACATAGATGGTGCCGCCCAGCGTGCGCTCCAGCAGGCCGCCCATGCCCTCGACCAGCCCGTTCACGTCCACCGGGCGCGGTTCCAGATGCTGGCGGCGCGAGAAGGCCAGCAGATGCTGGGTCAGGGTGGAGCCCCGCTCGACCGCCTGCTGGGCAAGGCGCACCGGCGCCACCAGCCCGTTCGGCGCCCCCATCTTGCCCGCCTGCTGCTCGATCATGTAGAGGCCGGAGCCAATGGCCTGGAGCAGGTTGTTGAAGTCATGGGCGATCCCGCCGGTGAGCTGCCCCAGCGTCTCCATCTTCTGCATCTGGCTGAGCCGCGCCTCCGCGTCCCGGCGGGCCTCCACCGCCTGCTGCCGCTCCGACAGGGCCTGGGTGATCGCCTCATAGGTGCTGAACTGGCGGGCAAGCGCCCAGATCAGGCAGACCAGCGCCGCCGCGCACACCAGCCCCGTCACGCCGGTGATCCAGGCCTGCCGCCGCCAGTCGTACAAGGCCTGCCCCATGGTCCGCGTGACGTTGACCACCACCGGATAGTCGCGCACCAGCCGGGTGGAGACGATCCGCGCCGCCCCGTCGATGGAATCCTTGATCTCATAGACGCCGGCGTCGGCGCGCGTCAGGATCTCGGTGAAGGACTTGATCGGAATCCGCTCCCCCACCCGGTCCAGCACCGGCCAGCGGGCCAGAAGGATGCCGTCGCGCCGCCACAGGCTGATGGCGGCACCCTCGCCGATGTGCAGGGATTGGTAGAGGCTCTGGAAGTAATCGAGGTTGATCGCCGCCAGCACGAGGCCGACGAAGGTTCCGGACGGGCCGTTGACGCGGCGGGCCAGATAGATCGTCCAATTCCCGTTCCCCCGGTTCTGCACCGGTTCGCTGAGGAACGGCCGGTCGGTGGGGGTGTCCTTCAGGGCCGCGAAGTAATCGCGGTCGGACACGTTGACCGGCGGAATGGGGAAATAGCGCGAAAAGTTGATGAGCCGCCCATCGGCCGCGATCATCGTGATGGCGTCGAGCTGCGGAATGCCCACCGTCCTCGCCCGCAGGTCCTCGTAGGTGTCGTGGCCCGCCTTCAGGCGCTCGAAATCCGCGGAGGTCGCGATCGCTTCGCCGGCCAACTGCTCGACGGTGCTGGACAGGACCAGATCGACGCTCTGGATCGCCCGCGCGGTCGTCTCGGCGAGCAGGAAGTTCAGCGTCGCCAGTTCCTGTTCGGCATCCTGGATTTTACGGTCGCGCAGTTCCGTGATGATCAGGACCGTGCTGCCGGCGATGGCGGCCAGGGCCAGCACGCCGCCGACCAGCAGAAGGCGCAACGGCCGGCTGGAGCGCAGGAGGCGGAGCCAGCGACCGCGTTGCGCCCAGGGTTCCGCCGAAGGGCCGTTCGGAGGGGTCTTGTCCGGTCCGGCGCTCCGCTCTTGCCCGCTCTTCTGCACCGGTCCTGCCTCAGCTGTTGCGACGGCTGCCCGCTATGATGTCAGCTCGTGCTTCACCTTCCGCGTTTGCGTTCCCGATATTGATCCGGCTACGAACGGCAATCAACGATTCGTCCGTTGCACGAACTGCATATGCATCGGCCCCGCCCGTGCCGGCTAGCGTGGGCGGGGCCGATTTCCGGCTCACATCTCGCTGTAGGAGCCGTTGTGCCAGACGTAGAGCGAGTAGGCCGGGTCCAGCACGTCGCCCTTCTTGTCGAAGGACAGGGGCCCAAGCACCGTGTCCACCGGCTGGCCGCTCTTCAGCGCCTTGGCGACGTCGGCCGGCTTCAGGCTCTTGCCGCGTTCGGCACCGGCGGCGATGGCCTGGACCCCGGCCGTGCTGAACAGGGTGAAGCCTTCCGGATCGAAGCCCTGGGCCTTGAACTTGTCCACCGTCGCCTTGGCCGCCGGGCTGTTGCGCGGCTCCTTGGGGAAGCTCATCATCGTGCCTTCGCCCGACGGGCCGGCGATCTTCCAGAAATCGGGGTTGGCCATGCTGTCGCCGGTCATCAGCGTGGCGTTCAGCCCCTGCTCCCGCGACTGGCGGATCAGCAGCCCGGCCTCCGCCAGATAGCCGCCGAGGTAGATCAGGTCCACCCGCTCCTGCTTCAGCTTGGTGACCAGGGCGGTGAAGTCCTTCTCGCCCGCGGTGATCGATTCATAGGTCACCTCCTGAAGGCCGCCGGCGTTCATCGCCTTCTTCACCTCGTCCGCCAGGCCCTTGCCATAGGCGGACTTGTCGTGCAGCACGGCGACCCGCTTGCCCTTCTGGTTCTCCGCCAGCCACTTGCCGACGAATACGCCCTGGGCGTCGTCGCGCCCGTAGGTGCGCATGATGGTGTCCCAGCCCTTCTTCGCGGCCTCGTCCGTGAAGGTGGGGTTGGACGAGGCCGGGCTGATCATGAACACCTCGTTCTCGCCATACACCGCCGCGGCGGGGATGGAGGAGCCGGAGCAGGCATGCCCGACCACGAACTTGATGTCCTTGCTGACCAGCTGGTTGGCAACGGCCACCGCCTGCTTGGGATCGCAGGCGTCGTCGCCGACCTCGATCTTCAGCTTCTTCCCGAGCACCCCGCCCATCGCGTTCACCTCGTCGATGCCCATCTGGACGCCGCGCTTCATCTGCTCCCCGATGATCGCGTTGGGGCCGGTCATAGGGCCGACCACCGCGATCACGATGTCCTCCGCCCGCAGCGGACCGGACACCAGCATCGCGACGACGGCCGCGCCCAACCACGCATTCCGCTTCATGAATTCCTCCCCCGGATCTGTTATGACCATACAGTAGAGCATGGAGCCGCCGGCTCCGCACCGTCAAGCCGGGAGGGCGTTTCGAGGCATGGCAGGCAAGGCTGAATCCGCGGCCGGAACGACCGAACGGCTGAGCCGCGCCGACTGGATCGCCGCCGCGAAGGCGGCTTTGGTCGCCGACGGCGTGGCCGGGGTGAAGGTCGACCGGCTGACGACCCGCGTCGGCGTCACCCGCGGCAGCTTCTACTGGCATTTCAAAAGCCGGGCGGAACTGCTGGATGCGTTGCTGGAGGAATGGCGGCACGCCAACGTGGAGCCTTTCCTGCGCGTTCTTGACGCACCCGCCGAACCGGCGGTGCGGCTGAAGCGCTTCTTCGCCATCTGGCTGAAGGACCGCGCCTTCGACCCGGCGCTCGACTCGGCAATGCGCGACTGGGGCCGCACCTCGAAGAAGGTCGCCCGTCTGGTGCGCGAGGCCGACGCCACCCGCACCGACGTGCTGCGCCGGATCTTCGCCGCCATGGGCTACCCGGAGCCGGAGGCGGAGGTGCGGGCACGCGTCACCTACTATCACCAGATCGGCTACTACGCCCTGGGCATCGTCGAGACCCGGCAGGCCCGCGAAGCGCTGTTCCCGACCTATTTCAAGGTGCTGGCCGGAACGGATGTCCCGGAGGGGTGACCGGCGATGAGGCGAAAAAGGCCCTCTCCCCCCTGGCCTCTCGCGCCCGCTTGCGGGCGCTGCCGGCGACAGGCGGCCTTTGGCCGCCGAGAGCGGGAGAGGGTTGGGGTGAGGGGGCGCCCGTAGGGCGTCAAAGCACTGCAATGAGCGTGCGTTGTCGGCCTTCGGCCGCCCCCTCATCCTAACCTTCTCCCCAGGGGGGAGAAGGGATAGGCCTGCTCACGCCCCCGCCGCCTGGAACCACGCCTCCAGATGCCGCTGCGCGCTGCGGGCGACGTAGAGGTGGAAGGTCGGGGCCTCGTCTCGCTTGACGATCAGCGTGTGCAACTGCGCGAAGGCGGTCAGGGCCGACCGGCCGGCGGGGAAGACGCGCGGATGCAGGTCGAGGCCGCAGCCCTTGGACAGCAGGCGCACGGCGTCCGGCCCTGCAACAGCGTAGCCGACACGCGCGTCGGTGACGTCCACGGCCGTGCCGGACGCACCAACGGCCTCACGCAAGCGGGCGACCAGATCCTCCACACCCTCCGGCCGAGCCACCACCAGCCAGGAGGTAGGCTGCAACCAGTAGATCGCGGGCGGCCCGAGCACAGCGGTGTTGGGCTCCACCGGCGGAGCGGCGCCGAGCACGCCGGCCGCGGCGTCGAGGAAAGCCCGGTCGTCAGGACGGCCGCGTAGCGCGATCAGACCGGCGGGCGGCAGGAAGGTCACGGTCTCAGCCATGCAGGCGGTCCCCGTTCGGGTCGTAGAAGGCGGGCGAGGCCACGGTGGCTTGGACCCGGTCGGTGCCGGACAGGACGGTGACCGTCTCTCCCAGGCGGGAACGGCCGGCGCGCAGCATGGCCAGTGCCACGGGGTGCCCCAGCGCCGGGCTGAGCACGCTGGACGTCACATGGCCGTCGCTGCCTTTAGTCCCCAGAATCTGGCCCCCCACCGGCAGGACGCTGCGCCCGTCGGCGCTGAGCAGGCCGACCAGTTGCAGCCGGTCGGGATCGACCGCCGCCGGGCGGCTGAGGGAACGGCGGCCGGCGAAGTCGCTGGCCTTCTTCGCCACGCCGCGGGCCATGCCGATGTCGTCCGGCAGGGTCGTGCCGTCGGTGTCCACGCCCATGTGGATGAAGCCTTTCTCCAGCCGCAGCACCAGAAGGGCCTCGACGCCCATCGGCACGATGCCGTGGGGCGCCCCCACCTCCAGGATGCGGCGCAGGAAGGCGGCACCGTGGCGAGCAGGAACGGCGATCTCGTAGCTCAGTTCGCCCGTGAAGCTGACGCGCGCCACGCGGGCCGGCAGCCCGGCCACCCTGCCCTCCCGGAAGGCGAGGTGCGGGAAGGCGGCGGGCGACAGGTCGATGTCGGTGCCCAAGTCGCGCAGCACGTCGCGCGCCTTCGGCCCGGCCAGCGTCATCACCGCCCACTGCTCGGTGACCGGCACCACCCACACGTCGAGGTCCAGCCACTCGCACTGGAGCCATTCCTCGAAGATCAGCGGCACGCGCCCGGCGTTGCCGCTGGTCGTGCCGACCAGGAAGCGGTCTTCGGCCAGACGGGCGATCACGCCGTCGTCGACCAGCACGCCATGCTCGCTGACCATCACCGCGTAGCGCGACTTGCCCACGGGGATGGTGGAGATGGTCTGCACATACATGCGGTCCAGGAAGAGGCCGGCGTCGCGCCCGCTCACCTCGATTTTGCCGAGGGGGGAGGCGTCGAAGACGGTGACGCCCTGCCGGGTCGCCATCACCTCCCGCCGGACGGCGTCCTCCAGCCCCTCGCCGTTGCACGGGTAGGCCTCCGGCCGCCACCAGGGGCCGAAGTCGGTGAAGTGGGCGCCCAGTTCCTCGTGCACCGGCTCGGCCGGCAGGCGTTGGCGCGGGCGGTGCAGATCGGCCCGGCTGAGGCCGGCGATGCTGCCGAAGGTGACGGGATCGAAGGGCAGGCGATAGCGCGTGGTGCCGACCTCGGCGGGCTGCCGCCCGGTCTGCGCGCCCATCAGCGCCAGCGCCACGACGTTCGACGTCTTGCCCTGGTCCACCGCCATGCCGAGCGTGGTGTAGCGCTTCAGATGCTCGACGGAGCGGTAGTTCTCGGCCGCCGCCAGCCGGATGTCGGCGGTGGTCACGTCGTTCTGCAAATCCACCCAGGCCTTGCCCGGCCCCGGCACGTGCCACAGCGCCACCGGCCGCGCGAAGGGCACGCCAGCGGCGCGCGGCGCCTCGCCCACGGCCCCGGCCA
>Ga0065721_10050115_pt1 | contig 23128 bp, 21 predicted proteins | sample Mesricmetagenome_FD_59108 | JGI IMG/M metagenome (GOLD analysis project Ga0065721, IMG submission 59108) | Mesophilic microbial community from rice straw/compost enrichment Sample: eDNA_1 v2 (version 2) | ecosystem: Engineered > Solid waste > Grass > Composting > Bioreactor | place: USA: Davis...
GCACGGTCGGTTCGCTGCGGCGGGGCGATTTCATGAGGGCCAATTACGGCCAAGCCGCCATTATCGCGCCGAACGACATCCCGTTTCCTCCGGGCGGCATCATTGCGGAAGGACTTGTCAACGACGATATGCTAGTGGTGGGCGATCTGGATTTGTCGCTGCTGGAAGAAGTGAGAACGAAAGGCTCGGTCATGACCTGGCGCGACCGGAGAACCGATCTGTATACGGATTGGAGTTAAATCGGAGGGCGGTGCAGCGGGATGAAAAAAGAGCTTTATGTACAGATGGAGGGGAAACCGCGCAAGGTAGTTATCCGCCGGTATGGCGAAGACGATTTCCGCGCGCTGGTCGACGTGCAGAAGGCCAGCTTCCCTCCGCCGTTTCCATCCGATTTGTGGTGGAAGGAAGATCAGCTGAGGGAGCATGTGTCCCGATTTCCGGAAGGCGCGTTGTGCGCGGAAGCCGACGGCCAGATCGTCGGGTCCATGACCGGCCTGATCGTCGACATGAACGATTACGCGGAGAAACATCATTGGGAGGACGTGACGGACGGCGGCTACATACGCAACCATAATCCGTCCGGCGACACGCTGTATGTCGTCGATATTTGCGTCGTGCCGGCCTGGCGCAAATCCGGCGTCGGCAAATGGATGATGCAGACGATGTATGAGACGGTCGTACATCTCGGCCTTGCAAGGCTGCTCGGCGGCGGACGGATGCCGGGCTACGGAGCCAGGGCCGGCGAAGCGACGCCAGAGCAGTATGTGGCCAAGGTGCTGAGCGGGGAATGGAACGATCCCGTCATCAGTTTTCTGCTTCGCTGCGGCCGGATGCCGGTCGGCATCGCCGAACATTATTTGGAGGACGAACAGTCGCTGAACTATGCCGTGCTGATGGAATGGCGCAATCCGTTCCGGCAGGACGCTCGTTCGATCTAATTACATATAAAGAGGAGAGAATATCAATGTCCCTAATTTATCATCGCATCACATCGATTGACGATCCGCATTTCAAATCGCTTCACGATCTGCTCGGCACCATATTCCCGCCCGAAGAAGTGCTGGCTTTTGAGCTGTGGAAGGAGCCTCTGCAGGATGAAGGCATTCATGTCTATGCCGCGGTGCACGGCAATGAAGTGGTCGGCGCGACGGAATACCGCTACTATCCGCAAATGCGGGTCGCCATGACGGACTTTACGATTATCGGCAAGCCGTCCATGGGCATCGGACGTTTCCTGATGCGCAACCGTGAGCGCGATTTGCAAAGATTGGCGGAGCAATCCGGAACGGTTCCGCTCGGAATGTTCGCCGAAATTTACGATCCGTACCGGGCAGGCGGCCACGAATTCGGCGGTGTATCGCCGATGAACCCGTACGTCCGCCGCGAGGTGCTGTCGCATATCGGCTACAAGAAGGTGAATATGACGTACGTGCATCCTTCCTGGGATCTTGAAGGGAAGGCCGTATCCGAGCTGGATCTCGGCTTTTTGCCGGCCGACGAGCAAATGGACCGGATCGACGCTTCGCTCGTTGCCGAGTTTCTTGAAACGTATTATTCGGCGCTGCCCGACAAGCCGAAGGAATGGCTCGAGATGATGGAGCGGCTTCGCGGCGAAACTCGCCTCGATCTGCTTCCGCTGTAATCGCTTGACGTCCACGAAGCCGTTTCGCGGATTTGTCATTGGCCCACGCTTTGTAAATGTGTAAGGTTTTTCAAAAAAATCATTGACCGCCGGCTTCAAGGCGGTTTTTTCGTTCAAGGTAAACCGTATCGTTTGGAGTCCAAATTGCGCATTCGCTAAGCCAGGTGAAGAAACAAATTATGCAACCGAACCGTAAGAGAGGGAAACCGATGCCTTTTACGATATTAGTCGTTGAAGATGATGCGGATATTAATCAATTGTTATGCATCTTATTGACCAAGCACGGATATGTGGCAGAGCCGGCTTATTCCGGAAGCGAAGCGAAGCTGCTGTTGTCGATGAGGAAATACGATCTGATCGTACTTGATCTGATGCTGCCGGGGATTTCCGGCGAGGCGCTGATTAACGACATTCGCACCCGGTCCGTCGTTCCGATCATCGTCATATCGGCCAAATCGGACACGCCAGGGAAGGTTGAAGCGCTCAGAAGCGGTGCGGACGATTATATCACCAAACCTTTTGTCAAAGAAGAGGTGCTGGCCCGGATCGACGCATGCTTGAGGCGTTACACAAAATTCAGTTCGACCGAGCAGGCCTCATCGTCGCTCGCTTATCGGGATCTCATTCTGGACTTAACTTCTAGGTCCGCTGTTGCGGGAGGCAAGCCATTAGCGCTGACTTCGAAGGAATTTGAAATATTGGCGATTCTTGTTGGTTCCCCCCGCAGAGTGTTCACTCGGGAGGATCTGTATCAGACCGTGTGGAAGGAAAGCTACGCCATTGAGGATAACACGATTAACGTTCATATCAGCAACCTGCGCAGCAAGCTAGCCAGAAACAATCCGGACGCTCACTACATCGAGACGGTATGGGGAATCGGGTTTAAGATGGTTTGACTTTACGTTTTCTTTAATTCCCTTTACGCTTCGTTAAGGACTTTTGGCGGCCTTTCAGGTAAAGTGGTTGACGAGGTGACTACACGATGCAGGCGAATAAAATATTGATTGCCAATCGATTGTCTAAGAAGTATGGGTCATTTACCGCTTTGTATCCCGCCAGTCTGTCCATCGCCAAGGGTGAAATTGTGGGGCTGGTTGGCAAGAACGGTGCCGGCAAGACTTCCTTGCTGAAATTAATCTCCGGTCAGACTTTGCCCACGGACGGGGAATTGCAGCTGTTCTCCGAGTCGACGCCGGAAGGTCTTACGCAAGCGAGGCGGCGCATGGGGGCGATCGTGGAGAGACCCAGCTTTTACAGCGAGATGACAGCGCGGCAGAATCTGGAGTACTACAGGATTCAGAGAGGAATTCCGGGTAAGGACTCGGTCGATACCGCTCTGCGAGAGGTAGGACTGTTCCATACCGGCCGCAAGAAATTCAAGCATTTCTCGCTTGGGATGAAACAACGGCTGGGCATTGCCCTTGCGCTTATGAACCACCCGGATTTGCTCGTGCTCGATGAACCTATCAACGGCCTTGACCCGATGGGAATAGTGGAGATTAGAGAGCTGTTGTTGAAATTAAACCGCGAGAAGCAAATCACCATGCTGATTTCTTGCCATGTGCTGGCGGAAATGCAAAATCTGGCGACTTCTTATGTCTTCATTGATCGCGGGAAAATCGTCCAAATTATGACGGCGCAGCAGTTGGAGGAGAACTGCAGTCAATTCGTCAGGTTTGTGGTCGATGGGGAAGCCCGAGCCGTTGCCCTCCTTGAGAAGCAATTTCATGGAATTCGATATTGCGTTCAGGCGGACAAATCCATCCATGTCTTTAACCTCTTGGACAAGGTGGACGAAATGAATCAAGTGTTGGTGAGCAATAACGTTCGGCTGTTCTCGGTGGAAGCCAAAGGAATGAACTTGGAGGATTATTTTGTTTCTTTAGTGGGGGGGCCTGCAACAAATGGCTAATTACTTAAAGAGCGAAATCTACCGGCTTGCGCGCAAGAGAGCGCTGTATGCGTTATGGGCGGTTTGCGCCCTAGCACCTGTCCTCATAACAATGTTCATAGCTGCCTATGGTACGGAACGTTATGCCAATACGGAATTCGTGTTTAAGGTGGCCACGAGCAGTTGGAGTTTGATCTTTTTCGTTGTTCCTCTCGTCGTCAGTCTGTTGCTCATGGATGAATTTGCAGATGGAACGTTGAAAAATACGGCAGCATACGGAATATCGCGCAATAAGGTTTTCTATGGAAAGTGGATCCTGGAGCTTGCGGTTCTGGCCGTTGCGTGGGTCGTGACCTATATTTCGCTTATAACGAGCGTGTTTCTGCTTCTGACGAACAATGGAACGTCCCATTTTATGGAATTTAATAGTTCCATCCTGGGCGTGCTGCCGTTGACGCTGGCGGCGTTGGCCGTCTCTCATTGCCTTTGTTTTCTGATCGAAAATTCGTTGACGCATTTGGTCTCATATGCCGTTCTGATCATCGTGCTGCCTGAGCTTTATTATATGTTGGCTAAGGGAATGCCTGCCTTGCAAGAGATTGTGAACCATGTGCCGCTATTTCCTTACGCTGCCGCAAATGATCATGCTTGGACAGAGTCAAACGGTATGCTTCTATGCTGGGCGGTCGGAACGGGGTATATGATAGTTGCTTTTTTGGTCAGTACAAAGCCGGTTATGAGAAAAGAGTTCAAGTAAACCAAACGGAGCGTGACAGAGATGTGGGTTGTCGTATTGTCTGGTGTGGCGATCCTGTTTGTCGCGCTTTATATGCAGCTCCGCAGGTCCATTAGATTGGCTGCTCGTCATATCAAGGAAATTGTCTCCGATCCTGATACGAACAGGCATATCCACTTGCATTCCCCGGACAAACCGTTGGAAGCGCTGCTGATCGAGGTGAACCGAATCTTGTCGGCCAGACAGGCTGACCGAATTGCTCATGAGAGAAGGGAGCAAGAGCTTCGCAGGGAGATATCCAATATGACGCATGATTTGCGTACCCCGCTCACTTCGATACTCGGTTACATCGAACTGCTCAGGGAGGATCATCCTGCGAATGAGGCAGCCCATCCCTATCTGGACGTCATAGAACGCCGCGCCAAGGCTTTGCGGTCGCTGATCAACGGATTGTACGACCTGTCGCGGATTGAGGCGCGTGAATACCCTATTCATTTAAAGCAAGTCGACTTACAAGTATTGCTTAAGCGGGCCATGGCAGATTTTTACCCGGAATTGACGGATGCGGGATTTCAAGTCACCCTTAACCTTGCGGAGGGCGTCTGTCCCGTTATTGCGGATGAAGAAATCGTCACGCGAATTTATATGAACGTACTGCAAAATGCGCTCAAGCATGGTTGCCGTTATTTGTACGTGTTTCAAGGCGAAAAGGATGGCAATATCGTAACTATAATATCCAACAAAACGTCAACGTTTCGGGAAGAAGCTTTGCCGCTATTGTTTGAGCGAAGCTTTACAGCAGACCCGGCACGGACAGGGAGCAATAGCGGATTGGGGCTGGCGGTTGTGAAAGGTCTGATGCAGCAGATGGGCTTCCGAGTGCATGCAGAGTATCAAACTCCCCTGTTTACGATCGTTTTGAATTGGACAAGTATGCAGTCTCAGCAGCATGGAGTTGAAATTCAAAACATTGAACTGGACGAATAGGACGAAACTATGTATAATAAATCCAAGTGGCAAAAGCTACATCCCATTTTCCGAAAGGGGAAATTTTAATGTTTGCAGGTGTTCTTAACTCTTAATTGGATATTTTCAGACCGATTCGGGTCCTGTGCGAAGCATGCGTAGAGTGCTTTGTCATGGAGGCTTAGCTTCGAGGTCTGAATCCTAGAGTTGAGAACATGAGGATTTCCGCCTACATGCATTTATGTTGACGGCCCAATCACCGTGCTCTGGCAGCACGGTTTTTTTATTGCGCATTTCGTGCAATCCGGCATGACCATGCCGATTTGCCGATGCGTCCATGCGAACCGTCCGCTTCGATGACGTCGAAACGGAACTGCGGTTTGGCATGGACCTTTCCCGTTGTCGATCCGAATCGCTTAGCCGATGCGGTCGATGCGGGAAAGGCGGGCCGTCGACGCACCAACAGGGAGGAAACGCACTCGCGTTTCCTCCCTTATTTTTTTAGCCACAAAAGGAGGAAGAAACATGAACGAACAAACGTTGCAACGGCTGGAGTTTGACAAGCTGATCGAAATGACGGCTCAATACGCCGTATCTCCGGCGGGCCGCGCGCTGGCGGCGCAAATGAGGCCCAGCGTCAACGCCAAGCAAGTAAGCGCCTGGTTGACGGAAACGTCGGAAGCGGCCGGACTGCTGGCCGGAGGCGCCAGCATCCCGCTGTCCGCGATGGAAGGGATTGACCCGATCATGGCGCTGCTGGGCAAAGGGAAAATCTACTCGGAGCAAGAGCTGGAACAGCTGGCCGTATGGTTGACATCCATCGCGCAAATGAAAAAGTATATGAGAGCAAAAAGGGAGCTCGCTCCCGTTATTGCCTCCTACGCAGAATCGATGCAGGAATGTCCGGATTTGCGGGAAGAGCTCGCGCGGTGCATCCGTTTCGGCGCGTTAACCGACGAGGCGAGCCCCGATCTGGCGTATATTCGCCGTCACATGGCGGCGGCGGAGGACAAGATCGGCCGCCGCATGGAACACGCGCTCGGCAAATACCGTACGTTCCTGCAGGAAACTGTCATAAGCAAACGGCGAAACCGGTTTGTGCTTGCGGTCAAGCGGGAACATCGCAAGGCGGTGCCGGGCACGGTGCTGGACGAATCGGCGAGCGGCCAAACGCTGTTCGTGGAGCCGGTGGACGTTGCCGATTTGCAGGAAGAGCTTCAGCAATGGAAATTGGCAGAGGAAAGGGAAAGAACGGCCGTATTGGCCCGTTTGTCGCAGCTGGCCGAACGCCGCGAGCCGGAACTGCAAATTAATATGCAGGCTATGGCTTCCTTCGACTTTATTACGGCAAGAGCCAAAGTGTCGCGAAGCTACGAAGGACAGGCGGCCAAGCTGTCCGATCGGGCCGTCATTCGTCTAAAGGGGGCGCGCCATCCGCTGCTCGGAGCGGGCTGCGTACCGTTTGACGCGGAGCTCGGCCTGAACTGGAAGCAGTTAGTCATTACGGGACCGAATACCGGAGGCAAGACGATTACGCTGAAGACGATCGGTCTGCTGGCGTTGATGACGCAGTCCGGACTGCTCATTCCCGCGGATCCGGGCAGCGAGCTGGGCGTCTTTGAGCATGTTGTGGCGGATGTAGGCGACGGGCAAAGTCTGGAGCAGTCGCTCAGCACGTTTTCGTCCCATATATCCGTCTTGAGGGAAATGCTGGCATGCGCCGGCCCCCGTTCGCTGCTGCTGCTCGACGAACTTGCCGCCGGGACCGATCCGTCGGAAGGGATCGCCTTGTCCATCTCGGTGCTGGAAACGCTGCTGGAACGGGGAGCTTTGACGGCGGCGACGACGCATTTTAACGAAATCAAGCAATTCGCTTCCCGCACGCCCGGCTGTCAAAACGGCAAAATGGCGTTTGATCCCGATACGCTGCGGCCGCTATATCGGCTCGAGATCGGGGAAGCGGGAGACAGTCACGCCTTTGCGATCGCCCGCCGCTTCGGCTTGCCGGAATCGGTCTTGCAGCGCGCCGAGGAGCTGCTCCGCCGCAAACACGGCAGCGAAGCTCCCGTCTCCGGCATCGACGCAGACGACAAGGGCGATGACGGGATGCAAGCGGGCTTGACGCCGTCGTCGAAGGGGTCGAAAGGGCCGGACATTCCGGCGAGCCGCACGCCGGAAGGCGATTCCGGTCCCGGTGCCGGGCAGGCGGAAGCGCCGGTGCGGAGGTCTTTTCAAAAAGGGGATTCGGTGTGGATCTACCCGCTCAAGAGGGCCGGCATCGTCTATGTGCCCGAGGACGAACGCGGCAACGTGACCGTACAGGTCAAAGGGGAAAAGCTCGTATTCAACCGGAAGCGGCTGAAGCCGTATATTCCAAGGCATAAGCTGTATCCGGGCGAGGATTACGATCTGGATATCGTGTTCGAGTCGAAGGAGCACCGCAAGCTTCGCCATGCGATGAAGCGCAAGCACGTCGAGGGAGCGCAGATTGTTATGCCGCCCGATCGTCCATCCTAATCCCGGCTTTCGATGATTAGGAGCCGGCCTTCCCGAATGCCGATCGTTCCTTGCGCCTCCTCAAGCACATTGCTGATGCCGAGCGACTGGCCGATTGAGAGCGTCGCATCGTTTAGAGGATAGCGGAAGCCCTGCAGCGTAATGCCTTCGACCGTCGGCGACAGCGGCAGCAAAGAAATATGGGTAAAGCCGCTTCGCTCGATGGTCAGAGTGCCGTCGGTCGCCCGGATCCGGTTGTTGCGGTCTGTTATAGCTGCCGGGACGCCTCGGTCGAGAGCCAGCGCGAGCAGATGCACATTGGCCAAGGAATGGTCGAACCGGCTGCCGAGAGCGCCCAGCATTACAATCTCGGACGGATTCATGTCCAAGGCGTGGCGGAAGGCCAGCTCCGTATCGGTATAATCTTTGTCGACGGCGTCGCAGCCGATAAATCGGACGCTTCGCTCGCGGATGAGCTGCAATTGCGGATCGGAGACGGAATCGAAATCGCCGATCGCCGCGTCAGGAACGAATCCGTGTTCAAGCAAAAAAGCGGCGCCGCTGTCGGCGCCGATCAAGTAATGTCCGGCACGGATCACGTCCAGCGCCCATTCGCCCAGACGGCCGCCGCTGCATATGACAATTCGTTGGTACATGCTCTTGCGTCTTCCTTTCCTTCGGTCGCTGCATGAGGGAGCGGAACTGCAAAATGCGTTTTCCGGCTCCCATCGACAAGTATAGCGCGTTCGGCGACCTCGGACAACGGCCGCTTTCGGCCATCGTTCCGTTGATGAAATCCGAATTTCCGCGGCAAGTTAAAAACTATGCGGAAAAATGTCGTTGCGCCGGCATGGGCTCGCGGATAAAATGAGAAAGGATGCATGGCGTCCGGCAGGGCGTTATTAGGACGGGAAGCGAGGAAAGTCGGCCGTGAACATGGACATATTCAGCGTCTTCAGCTTGATCGGCACCATCGCGTTTGCGGTAAGCGGCGCGGTTGTGGCGATGGAAGAAGAATACGACATTTTGGGCGTTTACGTATTGGGTTTGGTCACCGCATTCGGCGGCGGCGTCGTGCGCAATTTGCTGATCGGCATGCCCGTGACGACGTTGTGGAGTCAAGGATATTTGCTGAAGACGGCGATCATCGCGATGACGATCGCGTTTATGCTTCCCGTCAGATGGATTTTGCGCTGGAGAAGGAGCGAAGCGTTTTTTGACGCGATCGGCTTGTCCGCGTTTGCGATTCAAGGGGCTCTGTATGCGACCGAGATGGGGCATCCGCTGAGCGCCGTTCTTGTGGCCGCGATGCTGACAGGCATTGGAGGCGGCATCATTCGCGATGTGCTGGCGGGACGGAAGCCGCTGGTGCTCAAGGACGAGATTTATGCGGTATGGGCGATGCTGGCCGGTCTTGCCGTCGGCATGGGCTGGTTTCGGACGCCGATGGAGCTGCTGCTGCTGTTCGGGCTGGTCATTTTGTTCCGCATGCTGTCGGTCTACTTCAAGTGGAAGCTGCCGCGGCGTTCGCTGAAAGGGGCGTTTGCCGCTTCGGCCGCCGCAAGTCAAAAGAAGAAACAAAAACTGCTGGGAAAAGAGGAGAATGAACGGTGAAAGCGCGCGTTATGTTTTTGTGTCTCGGCAACATTTGCCGATCGCCGATGGCGGAAGCGGTCATGCGCGATCTGATCGCAAAGGAAGGGTTGGCGGATGAAATCGAAGTCGATTCCGCGGGAACGGGCGACTGGCATATCGGCCGTCCGCCGCACGAAGGGACGCGCCGGCAGCTGGACGCAAACGGGATCTCTTATGATGGAATAAGCGCGCGCCAAATTCGGGCAAGCGATTTGGACCGGTTTACGCATATCGTATGCATGGACACGAATAATTTGCGCGACGCCCGCAAGCTGCTGCAAGCGCACCGGACGAAGGGCGGCGAGTCTTCCGCCGAGCTGTTCGCGTTTATGGAGCTGCTGCCGGACAGAGGAGAGGCCGACGTGCCCGACCCTTATTACAGCGGCAACTTCGAATATGTCTTCGAATTGGTGCAGGATGGCTGCTGCAAGCTGCTCGAACGTATCAAAGCCGGTTCCGTCGAAGGCTGAGCCTTTGCCGGGACCGGCTTTTTTTATTCCTTGTCGATAAAATAGGCGAGCGCCGCCGGAATTTCCTGCTGCCAGAAGCCCCACTGGTGCTTGCCGTCCTTTTCCTCGTAATAGACCGACGCTCCGCGCTGCTCCAGCAGCGAACGGGCGCTGCGGTTGAGCTCGACGAAATTGTATACGCCGCGGTCCGTTTCGTAAGCCGTTTCCTGCAGTCCTACGATCATGTAGATTTCGATGCCTTCCAGATCGCGGTAGGATGCCACAATGTCGCGCGAAGCGCCGTAATAGGCGCCGGACAGAGACAGAACACGGTGAAACAGCTGCGGATAAGCCAGCGCCAGATGGAGGCAAACCGTGCCGCCCAGCGAATCGCCGGCGAGCAGCCGGTGCTCCGGCTCGCGTCTGACCGGATACTTTTCTTCAATATAAGGGAGAAGCTCTTCCGCAAAAAATTTCAGGTAGGCGTCGTGCCGCGAACCGTCGGGAGCGTATTCCTCGGTACGCAGCTTTTTGTCGACGTCGACGCCCACAATAATGAACGGTTCAAGCCCTTCGTCCAGAATGAGCCGGGTGGCGGTCGTCGCCACGCGTCCGAAGTTGAAGAAATCTTCGCCGTCCTGGCAAAAGACGACGGGATAACTGAGCACCTCGTTGTAGCCGGGCGGCAAAAAAATGCGGAGAGGGCGGCTTCCTTCCGGCAAATGCCGGCTCGGCACGGTTTCCCGCAAAATGGTTCGTTTCAAATAACGGTCGTCAGTCATCGGTTGCAGCTCCTTTTGGCAATTGAATGGAATGCCGCCGTTGTGGGCAAACAATAGAAGGTGAAGAAGGATAGGTTGCCTGGCGGCGACTTGTATTATTCTGTTACAGTCGATTTAACACTCTGTAGCATATACAATTTCTTAACAGAATCAACGAAAGAAGCGAAAAAACAACGGTTTTTTTGTTTTTTGCTTTGACCATTTTCGTTAAACAGGTTTATAATAATTCTATAACAGAGGCATTCGATTTTCAAATATTTCGATCGAGGTGAGCGTTCATTATGAGCAAACTGCCGTACGAAGTTTATACGGAACCGGTGACCCCGCTTTCCGTTCTGTCGCTTGACGGGGAAGTCGTCAATCCGGATCTGATGCCGGAGCTTACGGATGAGCAATTGAAAGAAATTATGTACCGCATGGTGTTTACGCGCACATGGGACGAGCGCGCCGTCAATCTCGGCCGTCAGGGCCGTCTCGGCTTTTACGCTCCCGTGTCGGGTCAGGAAGCATCCATGGTCGGCAGCGAATACGCGCTGAACAAGGACGATTTTATTTGCCCGGGCTATCGCGACATGCCGCAGCTCGTCTGGCACGGACTTCCGTTGTACCAGGCGTTTCTATATTCCCGCGGCCATCAGCACGGCGGACAAATTCCGGAAGACGTGCATGTTCTGATGCCGCAAATCATTATCGGCGCTCAAATTTTGCATGCGACCGGCGTAGCCATGGCATTCAAGAAGAAAAACGAGAAGCGCGTCGTCATTACGTATACGGGCGACGGCGGTTCTTCCGAGGGCGATTTCTACGAAGGCTTGAACTTTGCAGGCGTATACAAGCTGCCCGTCATTTATGCGGTCCAAAACAACGGCTACGCTATTACGACGCCGTTCTCCAAGCAAACGGCGGCGTTGTCGATCGCGCATAAAGCGGTTGCGGCCGGCATCCGCGGCGTGCAGGTGGACGGCATGGACGTACTGGCCGTCATCAAGGCGGTTCGCGACGCGGCCGAGCACGGACGCAACGGAGACGGCGCAACGCTGATCGAGCTGCTGACGTACCGCTTCCGCCCGCACTCCATGGCGGACGACGCGACGAAGTACCGCACGAAGGAAGAAGAAGCGGAATGGGCGCTCAAAGACCCGCTGATCCGGTTCGGCAAGTTTTTGGAGAACAAAGGGCTTTGGACGGAAGAAGATACGAACCGCGTGAAAGAAGAAGCGAAAGCCGCCGTTAACGAGCATATCAAAAAAGCCGAGGCGACGGAAAAAATGACGGTGGCGGGATTGATCGACTCGATGTTCGAAACGACGCCGCAGCATCTCGAAGAACAGAAAGCCGATTTTCAATAAGCAGGGAGGAGCAAACGACCATGGCACAAATGAATATGTTGGAAGCAATTCGCGATGCGATGCGAATCGAATTGAAACGTGATCCTAACGTGCTGATCTTCGGCGAAGATGCCGGCAAAGTCGGCGGCGTATTCCGCGTCACGGAAGGACTGCAGGAGGAATTCGGCGAAGAGCGCGTATTCGACACGCCGCTGGCCGAGTCCGCCATTGCGGGTCTTGCGGTCGGCATGGGCATTCAGGGCTTCCGTCCGATCGCCGAAATCCAGTTCGTCGGTTTTATCTTTGAAGCGCTCGACCAAATGTTCGTGCAAGCGGCGCGCATGCGCTACCGTTCCGGCGGACGTTATAACTCGCCGATCGTCTTCCGCACGCCGTTCGGCGGCGGCGTCAAAGCGGCCGAGCTGCATACGGATGCACTCGAAGGATTGGCGGTGCAAACGCCGGGCATGAAAGTCGTCATCCCTTCGAATCCTTACGATGCCAAAGGCCTGATGATTTCCGCCATTCGCGACAATGATCCGGTATTTTTCATGGAGCATCTGAACTTGTACCGCGCATTCCGCGCCGATGTGCCGGAAGGCGAATATACGATTGAAATCGGCAAAGCGAATGTCGTGCGCGAAGGCAGCGACGTCACGATCATTTCGTACGGCATGATGGTGCATACGGCGGTCAAGGCGGCGGAAGAGCTCGAGAAATCCGGCATTAAAGCCGAAGTGATCGACCTTCGCTCGCTTATGCCGCTCGATATCGACACGATCGTCGCTTCCATCCAGAAGACGAACCGTGCGATCGTCGTACAGGAAGCGCAAAAAACGTCCGGCGTGGCGGCGGAAGTGATCGCCCAAATCAACGAAAAAGCGATTCTGCATCTTGAGGCTCCCGTGCTGCGCGTAGCCGGCCCTGACACCGTTTATCCGTTCGCGCAAATCGAGGATCAATGGCTGCCGACACCGGCCCGCATTATCACGGCGGTCAATAACGTACTGAACTTTTAATCTATAGGGTTTGCAGAAGGATAAAGTTAAAGGAGGTTGCCAGCGGTGGCTAAATTCGAATACCGATTCCCCGAACTCGGCGAAGGCCTGCATGAGGGCGAAATCGTCAAAGTGCTCATCCAGCCCGGCCAAACGGTGACGGATGACGACATTATTATGGAAGTGCAAAACGACAAAGCGATCGTCGAAGTGCCTTGCCCGGTCAACGGCAAAGTGCTCGAGGTGCTCGTAAAGGACGGACAAGTGTGCCACGTCGGCGAGCTAGTAGCGGTGATCGAAGCGGAAGGCGACATTCCGGAGAGCGCTCAACCGGCCGCCGAGCCTGCGAAAGCCGAAGCTCCGGCTCCGGCCGCAGAAGCGGCGCCGGCGGCTCCTGCAGCCCCTGCGGCGGCGGAAGCTCCGAAAGCGGCAGGCTCCGCCGTCTTGGCGACGCCTAGCGTTCGCAAATACGCCCGCGAAAAAGGCGTAGACTTGACGCAAGTAGCCGGAACGGGCAAAAACGGCCGCATTACGCGCGAGGACGTCGACGGCTTCGGCGGAGCTCCGGCCGCGCCGGCGGCGCAAGCCGAAGCGGCGGCGCCGGCCCAGGAAACGGCCCAACCGGCGGCGGTTTCCGCAGGCACGGCTTTCCGTCCCGAAGAGCGGGTGCCGTTCAAGGGCATTCGCAAGGCGATCGCAAACGCGATGGTCAAGTCGGTGTACACGGCTCCTCATGTGACGATCATGGACGAGGTGGACGTTACGGAGCTGGTTGCGCTGCGCGCCAAATACAAGCCTTACGCCGAGAAGAAAGGCTCGAAGCTTACGTATTTGCCGTTTATCGTGAAGGCGCTCGTAGCCGCCTGCCGCGAGTTCCCGATCATGAACTCGACGCTCGACGAGCAAAATCAAGAAATTGTGTACCGCAAATATTACAATATCGGCATCGCGACGGATACGGACAACGGCTTGATCGTACCGGTTATCGAAGACGCGGACCGGAAGAGCATCTTTATGATCGCCGATCAGATCCGCGATCTGGCCGCCCGCGGCCGCGACGGCAAGCTGACGCCGCAAGAGCTGAAAGGCAGCACGATTTCCATTTCGAATATCGGTTCCGCCGGCGGCATGTTCTTTACTCCGGTCATTAACTTCCCTGAGGTTGCGATTCTGGGTACGGGCCGCATTTCCGAAAAGCCGGTCGTGCGGAACGGCGAGTTAGTCGCGGCTCCGGTCATGGCCTTGTCGCTCAGCTTCGACCACCGTCTGATCGACGGCGCTACAGCCCAAAACTTTATGAACTTTATTAAACAGCTTCTGGCGCAGCCTGAACTGTTCATCATGGAGGTATAAACGATGGTAGTAGGAGACGCATCCCTCGATATCGATACTCTGGTCATCGGCGCAGGTCCCGGCGGTTACGTAGCCGCCATCCGCGCGGCTCAGCTCGGTCAGAACGTGCTGGTCGTCGACAAGGAAAACGTAGGCGGCGTATGCTTGAACGTCGGCTGCATTCCGTCCAAGGCTCTTATCTCGGCGGCGCATCAATACGAAGCGGTGCAGCACGCTTCCGCCTTCGGCATTGAAGCCGGCGAAGCGAAGGTGAACTTCGGCAAAGTGCAGGAGTTCAAAAACGGCATCGTCAAAAAGCTGACCGGCGGCGTCGCTTCCCTGTTGAAGGCAAACAAGATCCAATATTTCAACGGCGAGGTGATGTTCATCAACGAAAACGAAGCGCGCGTGTTCAACGATCAGGAAGCTCCGCGCTACCGTTTCAAAAACTGCATCATCGCTACGGGCTCCCGTCCGATCGAGCTGAAGGCATTCCCGTTCGGCGGCCGCATCATCAGCTCCACCGGTGCGTTGTCCTTGCCGGAAGTGCCGAAGAGCATGGTCGTCATCGGAGGCGGCTACATCGGCGTAGAGCTCGGCCAAATGTATTCCAAGTTTGGCACGAAGGTGACGATCATCGAAGGCTCCGACTCGATTCTGCCGGGCTTCGACAAGGACGTTTCCGCCGTCGTAGCGAAAAAGCTGAAAGGCTCGAACGCCGATATCATTACCGGCGCGCAAGCGAAGAGCGCCGAGCAAACGGATAACGACGTAACGGTTACGTATACCGTCGGCGACAAGGAAGAAAAAGTGACGGCCGAATATTTGCTCGTGACGGTCGGCCGCCGTCCGAATACGGACGGAGAGCTTGGTCTCGATCTGATCGGCCTGAAGCTGACCGACCGCGGTCTGGTCGAAGTGGACGGACAATGCCGTACGAACATTCCGCACATCTTCGCCATCGGCGATATTGTAGCCGGTCCGGCTTTGGCGCATAAGGCGATGTACGAAGGCAAAGTGGCGGCGGAAGCGATCGCCGGCATGCCGAGCGTGATCGACTACAAATGCGTGCCTGCCGTTTGCTTCTCCGATCCGGAATGCGCCAGCGTCGGCTTGAGCGACAAGGAAGCGAAGGACAAAGGCCATAACGTGAAGGTCGGCAAATTCCCGTTTGCCGTCAACGGCCGCGCTATGTCGCTGAACGCGAACGAAGGCTTCGTCAAAATCGTGGCGGACGCCGACAACGGATTGGTGCTCGGAGCGCAAATCGTCGGTTTGGAAGCATCCAACATGGTCGCCGAGCTTGCGCTTGCGATCGAGATGGGCGCTACGCTCGAAGATATCGCGCTGACGATCCACGCGCATCCAACGCTTGGGGAAATCGTGCTGGATGCCGCGGAAGTGGCGCTCGGCCATCCGATCCACACTTTTGTAAAATAATAATATCGTTCATGGAGAGAGGTCGCCGCAGCTCAAGCAGAGTCTGCGCGGCCTCTTTGCGCATATAATGCCCATAACTACAAGACGAAGCTCCGCCGGAACGGCGGAAACCGCAAAGGAGCGATCTGCCTATGACGGCTGCCGAAAGCAAACGCGCGTCGGAGTCCCGAACGTTAATGACACAGTTGATTTTCCCGCTTGATACGAACCATTACGAGACGATGTTCGGCGGCAAGCTGATGGAATATATGGACAAGACGGCGGCTATTGCAGCTATGCGCCATGCGAGAACCCGCGTCGTTACGGCTTCGACGGACAGCCTCGATTTTTTGGCTCCGATTCGGGTCGGAGAAGTCATCGAGGTGGAAGCGTTCGTATCGTGGACCCGCCGGAGCTCGATGGAAATTTGCGTTACCGTTACGTCGGAAAATTTGTACGCAGGCACCCGGACGGTGACGGTTACGGCCTTCTTTACGTTCGTGGCGCTGGACGATCAAGGCAAGCCGACCCCGGTGCCGGCCGTCATTCCCGAAACGGAGCTGGAACGGAGGCTGTACGACGGCGCTCCGGAGCGGCATCGGCTTCGGCTGCAGCGAAAGGGCGACAGAATGGTCAAGTGATGATATAATAATAGTTATTTTGAAAGCTAGGAGGCGGGTCTTGGCATGAGCAAAAGCGAACAAGCTTATTTGCAATTGTTGAGAGATGTGCTGGAGAGTGGAACAGTCAAGCAAGACCGTACCGGCACCGGGACCTTGTCGCTGTTCGGTTATCAGATGCGGTTTCCGCTGGAGGAAGGGTTTCCGATGCTTACGACGAAGCGCGTTCCTTTCAAGACGATGGCCAGCGAGCTGCTGTGGTTTATAAAAGGAGATACAAACATCCGGTATTTGCTGCAGCGAAACAATAAAATCTGGAATGAGTGGGCGTTCAAGCGCTGGGTGGAGAGCCCGGATTACGACGGTCCGGACATGACGGATTTCGGCTTGCGTTCGCAGCGCGACGAGGCGTTCGCGGAGCAATACCGGGAGCAGATGGAGCGGTTCAAGCGGAAAGTGCTGAACGACGATGCATTCGCCGCCGTCTACGGGGAGCTTGGCGACGTGTACGGGAAGCAATGGCGGGCGTGGAAAACGACACGGGGCGATACGATCGATCAATTAAAGGATGTGATTGACTCGATCAAGCGCAATCCCGATTCCCGCCGGCTGATCGTTTCCGCCTGGAATCCGGAGGACGTGCCTTCGATGGCGCTGCCGCCTTGCCATACGCTGTTCCAGTTTTACGTGGCGGAAGGAAAGCTGAGCTGCCAGCTTTATCAGCGCAGCGGCGATATTTTTCTCGGCATTCCGTTCAACATTGCGAGCTATGCGCTGCTGACTCACCTGATCGCCCACGAATGCGGGCTGGGAGTAGGCGATTTCGTTCATACGATTGGCGACGCTCATATTTATTCGAATCATCTCGACCAAATTCGGGAGCAGCTGACGCGCGAACCGAAACCTTTGCCGCGGCTCAAGCTGAACGCGGACAAAAGGTCGGTTTTCGATTTCGATCTGGAAGACTTGACTCTTGAGCATTACGATCCGCATCCGGCGATCAAAGCGCCGGTCGCCGTATAAGTTAACACTTGTTAAGCGTACCGGGCGCGCTGGTCGAACGGTGCCGATAGGAGGGAACTGCTGACATGTCCGTTACAATGATCGCGGCAATGGACCGAAACCGGACGATCGGGATCGGCAATCGGCTGCCTTGGAGGCTGCCGGCCGAGATGGCGTATTTCGTCGCCCAAACGAAAGGCAAGACCGTGCTGATGGGCAGAAAAACGTACGAATCGTTGAAAAAGCCGTTGTCCGACCGGGTCAATGTCGTGCTGACCCGGCAACCCGGATTAAAGCTTGAAGGCTGCGAAATCGTGCATAACGCCGAGGAGGCGCTGGAGCGTTACGGCAGCGCCGGAGAACTGATGGTTATAGGCGGAGCCGAGGTGTACAAGCTGATGATGCCTTATGCGGACAAGCTGCTGCTTACCGAAGTGGACGTCGAAATTGCGGGCGGCGACGCCTTTTTTCCCGAAATCTCCCCTGAACAGTGGCGTCTTGCGGACAGCGCGTTTCGTCCGAAGGACGAAAAAAATCGTTACGATTTTACGTTCCATACCTATATTCGCGTATAGAACAACTGGATGCGCCCCTCGATATTTAGTCGAATATGCCGGCAATTGTACGAACGATTATGCAGAAAGTGCAAATCAATGTGCGGATAATCCATTACCCATCTCAACAAACGGATGCTAAAATGATATAATGATAGTCGCCTACGTTGAAGTTGGTCTTTCTTGCGCCTTCCTGCGCGACATTTATAAAAATATACAAGCAATCCCGATATAGTGTGATGAAGCATCGTTCGAATAGCTTACGGGAAATAGGGATGGAGGAAATGCGAGCATGTCTACACCAACAGGTTTTATGGAATATCAACGCGAACTGCCGGCAGACCGCGATCCGCTCGAGCGCATCAAGGACTGGAACGAATTTCACAAGCATCTGTCCGAAGAGCAGCTCCGTACGCAAGGCGCTCGCTGCATGGACTGCGGAACGCCTTACTGCCATACGGGCATCGAGCTTGCGGGCTCCGTTTCGGGCTGTCCGGTCAACAACCTGATTCCGGAATGGAACAACCTGATCTATCGCGGCTTGTGGCGCGAGGCGCTGGAACGCCTTCATAAGACAAATAACTTCCCTGAATTTACGGGCCGGGTATGCCCGGCTCCTTGCGAAGGCTCCTGCACCGTCGGCCTGATCGGCGATGCGGTCACGATCAAGACGATCGAGCAGGCTATCATCGACCGCGGCTTCGAAGAAGGCTGGGTTGTGCCTCAGCCGCCGAAGGTGCGGACAGGCAAACGGGTAGCTGTTGTCGGTTCGGGACCGGCAGGCATGGCGGCGGCGGCTCAGCTGAACAAGGCCGGCCATACCGTTACCGTGTACGAGCGCTCCGACCGCGTGGGCGGCTTGCTGACTTACGGCATTCCTACGATGAAGCTCGAAAAGCATGTCGTCCAGCGCCGCGTCGATCTGTTGATCGAAGAAGGCATCGAGTTCGTGACGAACACGGAAATCGGCAAAGACATCCCGGCCAGCGAGCTTGTCGAGAAGTTTGACGCCGTCGTATTGTGCGGCGGAGCGACGCGGGCGCGCGACGTGTCCATGGAAGGCCGCGAGCTGAAGGGCATTCATATGGCGATGGATTATTTGAACGGCACGATCAAAAGTTATTTGGACTCCAATCTGGAGGACGGCAACTATATTTCCGCCAAGGACAAGGACGTCATCGTCATCGGCGGAGGCGACACAGGCTCCGATTGCGTCGCGACCGCGCTGCGCCACGGCTGCAAGTCGGTTACGCAATTCGGTACTGTCGGCAAAGCTCCGCTTCAAAGGGACAATGTGAACAATCCATGGCCGCAGTTCCCTAACGTATATACGCTCGACTATGCGCATGAGGAAGCCAAAGCGCTGTTCGGCGAAGATCCGCGCGCCTTTTCGGTGCTGACAAAAAAATTCGTCGGCGACGAAAACGGCAACTTGAAAGAGCTGCACACGGTGCAAATCGAGCGTATCGTCGATCCGGAAACCGGCCGCAAAGTTTATAACGAAATTCCGGGTACCGAAAAAGTATGGCCGGCCGATCTCGTTCTGATTGCGGTAGGCTTCGAAGGTCCGGAAAAGACATTGATCGAGCAGCTTGGCCTGGAGCAGGACCGCCGCTCCAACGTGAAGGCCGCTTACGGCAAATACACGACCAACGTCGACAAAGTGTTTGCGGCCGGCGATATGCGCCGCGGCCAAAGCCTTGTCGTCTGGGCGATCAACGAAGGACGCGAGGTTGCCCGCGAGGTCGACAAATATTTGATGGGAAGCACGATGCTTCCTTAACAAACGAATCGGTAAAGACCGTGAAATACAAGCAACATGCGTCAAAGCATGACGATAAAGCGCCTTCGGGCGCTTTTGTTGCGCTATCGGCAGCCGTTGCGGCCGACTAGGCAGCTTCGACGCAATTCGATGATGAAAGGACGGAATACGATGATCAAATATGGATCGGACAAGATACAGGAGCTGAAGTTTGCGGCGTTTCATCCCGTCATCGAGAAGCGGGACGAGCAATGGGTCGATATTGTGCTGCGGCCTGAACTGGAGGCCGGTTCGATCGTTCCCGGCGATTTGATCGACTTTACAGTTTACGTCATCTGTACACTGGACGGCACCATTGTCCAGATGATCCCGCAAGACGAGGGCTGCGATTGCGAATACGGCTTTACGGCAGGGGAAAAGGGGCAGATTAGAGCCTATATCGAGCAGCCGGATATCCAGCAACAAATTGCAAGTCTATCGACCAATGGATAGAAAGATGTGGTAAAATCGGTGTGAGATGAGCCGAAGGAGAGATCACTCATGTCCGCCGAACGCGCATACGTATTGTCGCCGGCCGATGTCCGCCGGATTCGGGCTTACGTGCAAACCAAATATACGACGATGCCGTCGGAGCGGCGCGCGGAAATCGTGGCGGACGCCGTCGCCAGAATCGTCGCCAGGCAGCTGCCTGAATTCCCTCCCGAGCTGAAGCGGGAGCTTGCCTCGAAGCTGATTCGGGAAGCCGCCGCGGAGCGGCAGCGGCCGGTTGGCACGGACGATATTTACAGGCTGTGCCTGGAGCTGGACATGAGCGACGACGCGGTGTTTATGCCGCTGCAGGCGTGGATGCGCAGCCATAGGGAAAGGCTGACCGCCTTTCCGTCCGATCAGGCGGAGGTCATTCGGCTGCCGGCGGGTGCGGAGACGACAGCCTTGCCTAACGAGGCGGCGAAGCGATGGACAGGCCAGGTCAACCGGTCGAAGTGGATGGTGTACGGTAGCTTATTTGCTTTGCTGGCGGCGGTCATGCTCGTTTACGGCATGCCGTCCAACCCGCAACAAGCATCGATCCTGTCGCCCGCGGCGGCTTATTTGCAGGTTCCGCCTGTTGCCGTCCGTACAGCCGCCGTTAACGGCTTGCCGTCCGAGCTTCGCTATCATCCGGTCAACCGGGATAAGCTGATCTCCTATTTGAACGGCAAAAATTCCATATTGGCCGACAAGGATTATTTGAACCCCATTATGGATGCCGCTGAGCAATTTGATATCCATCCGCTGCTGCTGTTTGCGATTACGGGCCAGGAGCAGGGCTTCGTTCCTCTGACGCATCGGCAGGCGAACGAGATGGCAAACAACCCGTTTAACGTATTTCACAGCTGGAAGGATTTTAATACGACGATTGCCGAATCGGCGGAAATCGCTTCCCGAACGATCGTCAGATTAAGCAAGGACAAGCCTGCGGATATGGACCCGATTCAATGGATCAACCGGGAATACGCCGAGGACCCGAATTGGCACAAGGGCGTCAGATCCATCTTCAACGCGCTGCTGAACCATACGGAAGCGTCAACCGGACATTGACGGTCTGATCGAAGGAGGGAGCCTGCCATGAAAACATTGGTCATCGCCGAAAAACCGGATATGGGGCGCAACATTGCCGCCGCGATTGAGCCGAAAGCCAAAAACTATCGGACCTATCTGGAAGGGGACACCTATATCGTCACTTGGGCGATCGGGCATCTCGTCGGTCTTGCCGAACCCGACGCCTACGACGACCGTTACAAAAAGTGGAATATCGAACATCTTCCCATCGTGCCGGACCAGTTCAAGCTGGTTGCAAACCCGCGCACCAAAGATCAGCTGAAGGTGATCGGGGAGCTTGCGAAGCGGTGCGGCGACATAGTCAACGGCTGCGACGCCGGGCGGGAGGGGCAATATATTTTTGCCCTTATTCAGCGGTACTTGAAGCTGCGCCATCCCGTCAAGCGGCTGTGGATTTCCGATTTGACGGCGGAAACGATACGGAAGGGATTTGCCGAGCTTCGCGACGGGACGGAATACGATAATTTGACGAAAGCGGCTTCGGCGCGCAGCGAGGCGGACTGGCTGATCGGAATGAACGGTTCGAGAGCGTTTACGACCAAGCATAACGTGCTGCTGTCCGTCGGCCGCGTGCAGACGCCGGTGCTGGCGCTTGTCTACGACCGCCAAATGCAAATCGAAACGTTCAAATCGCATACTTATTACGAGCTTGAGGCGCATTTTGCCCAGCATGAGATGACATACAAAGGGATGTGGCAGGGCGATAAGGAAACGGGACGGGAAACGCTGGAGAGCATCGCACAAAAGGTGAAAGGAAAACCCGCCGTCATCGCCTCCTATGAGGTTAAGGATGCCAAGGAATATCCCGGCAAGCTGTACGATTTGACGCTGCTGCAGCGCGAAGCCAACGGCAAATACGGTTTTTCCGCCAAAAAAACGCTGGATACGGCCCAAGCGTTGTACGAAAAGCATAAGGTCATTACGTATCCCCGCACCAATTCCAATTACGTTACGGAGCAGAACATTCCGGACATGCACAAGGCGCTGTCCGCGCTGCAAGGGACGGAATATGACGCATGGGTGCAAGGAGCGGACCGGCGGTTTGTTCATAAAGGCAACAAATTCGTGTGCAATCCGGCCAAGGTGGAGGATCATCACGCCATTCTTCCGACACCGCGCAAAGCGGCGGGATTGTCTCCGGACGAGAAGAAGCTGTACGATCTGATCGTCCGCCGATTTCTGGCGATCTTTTACCCGCCGGCCGAATACAAATCGCATACGGTGCTAACCGAAACCGAAGGCGAGCTGTTCAAGACGTCGGTGAAGGAGCTGGTCAGCGAAGGCTGGAAGGCGATTTACGCCGACCTTCCCGGAGGCAAGGAGAAGAAAGGCGGGCGCCCAAGCAAGGACGACGACGCGGAGCCGGAGGAGGAAGTGAGCGAGCCGTTTGCCGTCGATCCGGCGAAGGAGGCGTTATGCCGGGATGCGTCCGTTAAGGAGAAGGAGACGAAGCCGCCCAAGCCTTATACGGAAGGCACGCTGCTGAAAGCGATGGAAAGCGCCGGCAAGCAGATTGAGGACGAGGACGTGCGGGACGCGATGAAGGATTCGGGTCTTGGCACGCCGGCCACCCGGGCGGCGACGATCGAGCGGCTGAAGACGGTCGGTTATATTGCCATGAAGGGCAAGCAAATTGTCCTAACGGGCAAAGGAAGAGCGGCGATCCAGTTGATTCGCGACGCCGGCGTCGACCTGCTCACGTCTCCGGAAATGACGGGCATGTGGGAGAAGCGGTTAAACGAAATTGCCCGCGGATCGGCTTCGGACGTTCAGTTTATGGACAATGTCAAAAAATTTGCCAGCATGATCGTGGAGAAGGTCCGCCGTCAGCAGCGGGCGTCGATGGAGCTGTTCCAGGGCGAGGAATCCCCCGGCGAGCGGGGCTCGCGCGGCGGCTCGACCCGTACGCGAAGC
>Ga0065721_10050116_pt1 | contig 23125 bp, 21 predicted proteins | sample Mesricmetagenome_FD_59108 | JGI IMG/M metagenome (GOLD analysis project Ga0065721, IMG submission 59108) | Mesophilic microbial community from rice straw/compost enrichment Sample: eDNA_1 v2 (version 2) | ecosystem: Engineered > Solid waste > Grass > Composting > Bioreactor | place: USA: Davis...
GGCGCATGGGGCGGAGGTCGAGGCGGAGGGTCTGGTCGCCCGCCTCACCTCCAACCTGCGCCCCGACCAGGCGATGATCACGGCGGTGGAGCGGATCAAGGAGCACGGCTTCCCCACCGTGCTCGTCTCCAACTCGCTCGGCTACGAGGCATACGAGGGCTACGGCCTCGAGGAGCTCTTGGACCACCTCGTCGTCTCGGGCCGGGTCGGCGTGCGGAAACCGTCGCGGAAGATCTACGAGCTCGGCGCCGCAGCGGCCGGGGTGCCGCTCGAGGACTGCGTGATGGTCGACGACCTGAGGCAGAACGTCGAGGCCGCCGAGAAGCTCGGCATGCAAGGTGTGCTCCACCGGCGGCCGACCGACTCGCTGCCGCCGCTCGGGGAGATGTTCGACATCGATTTCAAGGACCTTCTGGTCGCCCACGAAGTTTCGGCCCGGATCGAAGAGGGAGGTTCCTCATGAGTGAAAGAACCGTGCTGGTCACCGGGGCCAGCCGCGGGATCGGCCGGGGGATCGCGTTGGCGTTCGCCGGCGAGGGCGACACCGTCGTGCTTTCGGCCCGCACCGCCTCCGGCCTGGAGGAGACCGCCGCCGCGGCGCTCGAGCGGGGCGCCGCCGGGGTCGCCGCCATTTCCGCCGACCTGAGCAACCCGGATGATTGCGACAGGCTGATCGAGCGGGCCACCGAGTCGGTCGGATCCTCGCCACTGATCGTCGTCCACTGCGCCGGGATAACCGAGAACGAGAGGGTGGAGGACATGACCCTCGAGGGCTGGAACCGCGCGTTTCAGGTCAACGTGACCTCGGCGATGCAGATCGCCGGCAAGGCGGTTCCTGCGATGAAGGAGGCGGGCTGGGGCCGATTCATCGCGATCGGTTCGCTCTACTCGCGGATGGGCGTCGCTCACACCGCCGCCTACACGTCCTCGAAGCACGCCCTGCTCGGCCTGATCCGGGTGCTTTCGGCCGAGCTGATCGGAAAGGGCATCACCGCGAACGCGCTGCTGCCCGGTTTCGTCGACACCGAGATGGTGCGTTCCGAGGCGAAGGCCGCCGCCGAGGCCCGCGGCCTGACCGAGGATGAGGTAATCAAGAAGTTCCTGCGGATCCAGCCGCTCGGCCGGATGGTCACCACCGAGGAGGTGGGGGCGCTCGCCGTCTACCTCGCCTCCGACGCCGGGGCGCCGATCACCGGGCAGGGAATCAACATCGACGGAGGAGCGATGCAGCCATGAGCGAGTCGGTGGAACAGAAGGCAGAACCGGAAATCACCGGCCCGCTTGCGGGGGTCCGCGTACTCGACCTGACCCGGCTCCTGCCGGGCGGCTTCGCGACCGCGATGCTCGCCGACCTCGGCGCCGAGGTGATCAAGGTCGAGCAGCCCGGCACCGGCGACTACATGCGCTGGGACGACCCGAAGATCGGCGAGGAATCCGCCCACAACTGGACCAACGACCGGAACAAGAAGTCGATCACCCTGAACCTGAAGGACCCGAAGGCCGTCGAGGCTTTGAAGAAGCTGGCGGAGACCGCCGATGTGGTCTTCGAGGGCTTCAGGCCCGGGGTGGTCGACCGGCTCGGGGTCGGTTACCAGGACATCAAGAAGATCAACCCGAAGATCGTCTACTGCTCGCTGACCGGGTACGGCCAGGACGGGCCGCTGGTCAAGGAACCGGGCCACGACCTGAACTACGCCGCCCGGGCGGGGATCACCTCGATCACCGGGCCGAGGGACGGGGTGCCCGCGCTGATCGGCGTCCAGATCGCCGATCTCGGCGGTGGCGCGCTGATGTCATTGACCGGAATCCTGTCCGCGCTCTACCGCGCCGCCACGACCGGTGAGGGCGATCACGTCGACGTCGCGATGACCGACGGCGCCTTCGCCTGGACCTCGATCTGGATGGGCGACCACTTCGCCACCGGCGAGGTCCCGAAGGCGGGCGAGATGATGCTGAACGGCGCCAGCCCCTGCTATCAGGTGTACGAGTGCTCGGACGGCAAGTACCTGACGGTCGCCGCGGTCGAGGAACAGTTCTTCGCCGTGGTATGCGAGGTCGTGGGCCGGCCCGAGCTGAAGTCCACCCAGTTCGAGACCGACAAGATCGAGCTGTGGCGGGAGATCTTCCGCGAGAAGTCCCGCGACGAGTGGCTCGAGCTCTTCAAGGGCCACGACGCCTGCGTCGGCCCGGTCAACGACTTCGCCGAGGCGGCAGCCGATCCGCAGCTCAACCACCGCGAGATGATCGTCGAGCTGGAACGCCCCGGTTACGGGAAGTTCAAGCAGATCGGCACCCCGATCAAGCTGAAGGAACACCCGGCCCAGGTCCGCACACCTTCACCCGGCCTGGGCGAGCACACGGTCGAGATCCTGACCGAGGCGGGCCTCAGTCGGGACGAGATAGCCGAGCTCACCAGCTAGGCAATCGGCGAAGCGCCTTCTTGACCGAGACTCCGCTGATGCGGGTTCTCAGGCGCTTCGTTCCGGCGTTCTGATCGCATGCCCTTCCGGCTCCCCGGAGCCTCAGGGTGGCGCCTATCGAGAAGGTTACGCTGTTTCGGGAGACCCGGCCGGTGACCTTGCGGAGTTGCCTCGACATCTTCGCCGGAACACCGAAGAGGAGGCGCCGCTCGCCGTTGACACGGATCGTCCGGGTCTTCAGAGTTGCTTTTCTCGTCTTGCCCCGGACCTTGTAGCGGTAAGAAGGCCGGATCACCGCTTCAACGTCGGTTCCGGTGATCAGGCGGATCCGCACTCCAGGCACCTGGCGGTTCACGGCGCGGCGGTTCGGCTTGAAAGTCTTGAACCGGAAATCGAGCTTGATCGCGGGGCAGACTGGTGGTTCGGGCCAGGTGGTGGTTGAGATCGAATCTGGCGCACCGCAGGTCGTGGAGGCCGGATCGTTAGCGAAGTCGCCGGAGTACTCCGCCACCCAGCGGAACTCGCCGACCGCCTGGGTGGTCATGGGCGGAGACTGGAGGACGGCGTCCAGCTGGTCGCCGGCTTCCACCGGCACCGGGTTCGAGGTGAAGTGGGGGGAGCCCGAGCAGTTCGGGTCGTCGGGTCCGTAGGCGCGGAAGGTGATCGTTCCGCCCGGATCGACGCCCCCGGTCAACTCCACCGAAACCGTGACCGGCTTGCCGGCTTCATTCGACGTCGCGCCGGTGGGCTTCAGCGTCGGGCTGGCCTTCGCGATCTCCGAGGTCGAACCGGGAGCACCGCAGACCGACTCGGCCGCCCCGTTGGCCGCGTCACCCGAGTAGCTCGCGACCCAGAGGTACTCGCCGGGGGCCGGAGGGTCCTGGGTCGGTGCGGAGTAGGTCCCGTTCCCCTCGACTGCCGCGTCAGACCAGGAAAACGCCGGATCTTCCGAACAGTCCGGATCGTCGGGGCCATAGGCCTTGAGCTCGATGGTTCCCGTCGGGTCGACTCCGTCCGCCAGCACGGCGTCGGCGGTGAGCTGTGCCGCGCCGAGAACGCCGGATGAGGGGTTGGCCACGGCCAGAATGGGTTCGGCCTTCTCGACCTCGTAGGTGATCTCGGCGGCGCCGGTCTGACCGTTCCCGGACGTCGCCGTCACGGTGTAGGTATGACTGCCGAGCGTTGACGTGTCGAGCTCGCCGGGGGAGGTGTCCCCGTTCGAGTCGAGGCAGGTGTCGATGCCGGGTCCGCCCGACCCGTCCTGACATGTGAACGAAGTCGGAACCGGATCGTCGATCGTGTAGCTGCCTCCGGACGCGGGGGCCGTGATCTCGGCCGTCGGCGGATCCGCGACCAACTCGCGGGTCCAGGTCTCCTCCAATTGCTGGATCCCGTCGTAGCCGCCGAACATGAGCATCCCGCCCGAGTTCGGATCGAAGTTCATGGTTGGTCTGGCCCGCCGGCCGGGGCCATCGGGATCGGTCTCTTCCGTCCAATTCTGGCCGTCCCAGACCCAGGTTTCCCGGAGCAAGTTGTTGCTCGCCCCGGTGCCGACGAACAGAACGACGTTGCCGGTGGTCGGGTCGAAGTCCATTCGCGGAAAGTTCGCCGCCGGCGGTCTGGTCGCGGGGGACGTCGGGGACCAGTTCGAGCCGTCCCAGATCCAGGTGTCGTCCAGGCCGCTTCCACCGAACATGACCATGTTGCCGCTCGACTCGTCGAAGGCCATCGAGGCATTTGCGCGCCCCGGTGGGCTGGTGACGGGCGAGTGCTGGGTCCAGGTGTTTCCGTTCCAGCTCCACGTCTGGTTGAAGTCCACCGTGGAGTCGGTGCCGCCGAACAGCAGAAGTTCGCCCATAGACGGATCGAAGGCGACCGCCGACTGCGTCCGGTTGGAAGGGGCGCTCGGCGGCGTCAGCTGGGTCCAGTTGGTGCCGCTCCAGTTCCAGGTTGCGTTGTCATACATGAGTGCGCTGCCTCTCGCGGGGTCGAATGCGAGGGAAGCGTTCTGTCTGGCCGATGGGCTCGTGGCCGGCGAGGCCTGCGACCAGTCGTCCCCGTCCCAGTTCCAGGTCTGGTTCGAGAAATCGGAACCGTTGTACCCGCCGAAGGTGACCGTCGTTCCTGTCGATTGGTCGAAGGTGGATCCCGCCGCGTTGACCCCGGGCGGGCTGGTCGCGGGGGATTGTTTTATCCAGGCCGAGCGCAGTCCGGACGGAGGACCGTAGGTCCAGGTCTCGCTGAGGTCGAAGTTTCCCGTATCGGCGAACATCACGAGCTCTCCGCGTCCCGCGTCGAAGGCCATCGCCGATCCGTATTTCGCGTTCGGACCGTTCGGCGGGTTGAGCTTCTTCCAGTTCGACCCGTCCCAGGCCCAGCTCTCGTAGACGTTGGGGTTGCCCGACCGGGTGTAGAGCACGACCGCTCCCAGCGTCGGATCGAATGCGGCGGAACCGTAGAAATAGGCGACCGGTGATGTCGCGGGATTGCGCTGGCTCCAGTTCGACCCGTCCCAGACCCAGGTGTCGTTGAGGTATCCGTTCACGCCCGCGCCGCCGAAGAGAACGGTGTTCCCCGTGGAGGGATCGAACGTGAGGGTCGATCCCCACCTCGCAGGCGGACTCGTGGCCGGTGACTCGAGGACCCAGTTGGAGCCGTTCCACGTCCAGGTGTCGCCCTTCGCGTTGCCGTCGAATCCCCCGAACAGGACCATCTCGCCGTTGGCGGCGTCGAAGGCCATCGAGGCCGCGCCCCGGGCGGACGGCTTCGTGGCCGGGTTCATGAGACTCCAGTTGGCGCCGTTCCAGGACCAGGTTTCGTTCGTCACGTCACCCTCATGGCTGGTGGTCCCGCCGAACATGAGGACCGAGCCGTTCTCCTGGTCGAACGCCATGGATGCGAGCGAGCGTCCGCCCGGAACCGTGGCGGGCGACCTCTCCGTCCAGTTAGACCCGTCCCAGGTCCACGTCCCATCGTCGAACTGGTCGCGGATCTGGCCGCCGAACATCACCGTGTTGCCGTTCGCGGGGTCGAAGGCCATAGAGGCAGACGACCGCCCGGGCGGATTGGTAGCCGGGGACTCCTTCCTCCACGTCTCGACCGGCGATGCAGGATTCGACGCCAAGGCCGGACCGGCCAGGCAGAAGAAAGCGACAACCGCGGCCGCAAGGATCCCCATCAGCTTCGAACTGCGTCCCCCTGTCATTGGGGAGACCCTACGTTGCCCGGGACTCCCTGGCAACCGTGCGCGAGAGAACCCGCGGGCGGGGCCTCACGCACAGTTGGAGAATGGGGCTCAGCGGAGTGCCGGGAGGACCTGCTCCGACATCCGCCGGCACCAGCTCTCGGGCGGGCCGGCGATCTGGAGGGTGACCTGGTCGACCCCGGCCTGCTTCATCTTCAGAAGCTCCGCGGTGACCTCTTCGGGCGAGCCGATCGTGGCGATGGTGCGCATCGTCTCCGGGTTGACGAAGTCCTCCAGGTGGTCCGGGACGAAGACGAGGTAGCCCTCGTAGTTGTCGGTGTGGCGGGTCTCGTCGTCGAGGCCGGCGCGATACTCCATGTAGGCGTCGAAGCCGGGGCGGAACGGCTCGGGCACCTCGGAGCTGTGCTCGTGGTTGGCGGTCAGGTACCGGAGGCGGCTGACGACGAGGGGGCCGAGCGCGTCGCGGGCCTCCTGGGTCTCGAGCTCGGCCTCGTCCGCGATCGGGTAGACCGCGAAGACGGTGCCGATCTTGACCTCGGAGGGGTCCCGGTCGACCGTGGCCGCGCCCTCGGCGAGGTTGGCGCGGACCTTAACGATGCCCTCGGCGCCCTCCCAGCGGACGAGCACGCCGTCGGCCTCGGCACCGGAGCGCCTCTGTCCCTTCGGGCCGAAGGCGGAGACCCAGATGTCGACCTCGTTCTCGAGGCTGATCCAGCGGCCGTCGGGGTGGAGGAACCGGATCGGCTTCTCGCGGCCGCCCTCGCGGTAGATCGTCTCCTCGCCCGCGAGCAGCTCGCGAACGTTCCGCACGTGTTCGAACATCATGTCCTGGGTGGCGGGCCTCATCCCGATCGACCAGCGGGCCGAGTTCCCGATCCCGATCCCGAAGAACGTCCGACCCGGTGCGGCCTTGGCGAGGGTCGCCATGCCCTGTGCCGAGTTGAAGGCCGGGCGGGAGAGCGGCTGGGTCACGCCCGGGCCGATCTTGATCGTGCTGGTCGCGTTCGCCGCTTCCAGCATCGCCATGTAGACCTCGCCGAAGACGAGCGGGCTCTCGTACACCCAGAGGTGGGTGAAGCCGCTGTCCTCGAGGAGCTTCGCCTGATCGCCGATCCCGAGGTGGGCGTCGACGTAGACCCCGGCGTCCATCAGTCGCCTTCCGGCCGGACCATGACCTTCAGCGAGACGTCCTTGTCGAGCTGGGTCCTGAACGCCTCGAGCGTGTCCTCGAGCCCGAACCTGTGGCTGATGAAGATGTCCTTGTCGATCGCCCCCTGCTCCATCATGTCGATCACCCGGCCGAACTCGTCCTTGTAGGCGAAGGACCCGTGGATCTCCATCTCCTTCTCGACGAAGCGGTCGGGGCGGAGCGTGACCCGCTCGGGATACATCGCGGCGACCGACATGCGACCACCGTGGCGGACGACCTTCATCGCGTCGCCGAACGCGGCCGCGGCGCCCGAGCACTCGACCGCGATGTCGGCGGCGGCGCCCATGCCGTACCCGCCGGGGCCGGTCACCTTGACCACCCGCTCGACCGTGCTCTCGGCGGCCGGGTCGATCACGGTTTCCGCGCCGAGCTTCAGCGCGGCCTCGCGCCGGAGCCCGGAGAGGTCCACGGCCAGGACCCGCGCCCCGGAGAGCGCGAGCCACCGGACCGCGCCGAGGCCGATCATCCCGAGGCCGAACACGACCGCGACGTCTCCGACCTGGGGCCGGGCGAGGGTCGCGGCGCGGAGCGAGACCGCGAGCGGCTCGACCAGGGCGGCGGTCTCGTCGTCGACGGAGTCGGGGAGGGGGAAGACGGTCATGCCGGGCAGCGCCTTCGGCACGAGCACCTGCTCGGCGAACGCGCCCTGGGTGCCGTACCCGATGTTCAGCTCGGCGCCGGCCCCGCACAGGTGCCAGTCGCCGGCCAGGCAGCGCGGGCAGGAGAGGCACGGGGTGAGGGGACGGACCGTGACGCGCTGGCCCTCGCCGATCCCCTCGACGTTGGAGGGGTCGATCACGGTTCCAGAGAACTCGTGCCCCAGCACCTGGCCGGGCTGGGCGGCGAAGCCCCGCTCGAAGCTGTGGAGGTCGGAGCCGCACACCCCGCATGCCTTGATCCGGACCGTGATCTGTCCGGGGCCGGGCTCGGGCGCGGGCCGGTCGACCATCTCGATCACGTGGGGTTCCCTGTACTCGGCTACTCGCATCTCTACAACCTCGCTCCCAGGCCGCCGTCCACGTGGACGACCGAGCCCGTCATGTATCTGCTGTCGGAAACCCACTCGACGACCTGGGCGATCTCGTCGGCCTCGGCCGGGCGGCGGAGGGGGATGCCCTTGATGATCTTCTGCCGGGCGGTCTCGTCGAGCTCGCCGGTCATCTCGGTCTCGGTGAAGCCGGGCACGACCACGTTCGCGGTGATCCCGTCCCGGGCCAGCTCGATCGCCAGCGACCTGGTGAGGCCCTCGAGGCCGGCCTTGGCCGAGCCGTAGGGCGTGTCGCCGGGGAAGCCCCGGCGCCCGACGACGGCCCCGATGTTGACGATCGCCCCGCCCTCGCCCATGTGGGGCAGGCTCGCCTGGCAGAGCCGGAAGGGCGCGACGAGGCCGGCGTCGATCACCGCTTCGTAGTCGGCGGAGTCGAGCTTCCCGATCCGCGCGCCGATGTGGAGGGCGGCGTTGTTTACGAGCACTTCGATGCCGCCGCCGTCGCCGAAGGCAGAGGCGGCGTCCCGGGCGATCCGGGTCGCGGCGCCTTCGGCGGTGAGGTCGGCCCGCACCGTCGCGGCCTCCGCTCCGCCGTCCCGCAGTTCCTTCGCGAACGCCTCGACGGCCTCCCCGCGGGCGACCAGAACGACTCGGTCCCCCCGGTTCACGGCCCGCCGTGCGATCGCGGCGCCGATGCCCCTCGACGCTCCAGTGATCAGCCAGGTCTTGCTCACGAACCCATGTTCGCGCATCGTTCTCGCTGCTCCGGACCTTTGGCCGAGGCTCGTTGTGCACCTCTCCAGCCCTCTCGCGGGCAGGTCCGCACGGTGAGGGCACGTCGCGCGAGACTCGTGCCAATGACTTCCAGCTCCGACACCACCGTCCGCCCGTTCGACGCCGTCATGTTCGACATGGACGGTACCCTGGTGAACTCCCAGGAGGCGATCCTCGCCTCGTACCACGACGCGACCACCTCGATCCTCGGGGAACCCTTCCCGGTCGAGAAGGAGGACGTCGAGAAGATCATCCAGATGCGCGGCCAGGAGTCGTTCCCGCTGATCGCGGGCGGTGACCACGCCAAGGCAGAGGAGATCCGGAAGGCGTTCGGCGAGGCATACAAGATCCACCAGGAGCGGATCCCGCTCTTCCCCGACGTCGAGGTGATGCTCCGCACCCTGAAGGACGCGGGCATCAAGCTCGGCATCGCGACCTCGAAGGCCCGCGAGCGCCTCGAGGCGGACCTCGAACGGACCGGCATCGCCGAGTACTTCGACCTGACCCTCACCGGCGACGACGTGGCGAACGCGAAGCCCGCCCCGGACCAGATCCTCGCCGGGATCGAGCAGTTCGGGATCGAGCCGGAGCGGATGCTGTTCGTCGGCGACGGCTCGAACGACGTGGTCGCGGGCCGGGATGCCGGGGCGAAGACGGCGGGCGTCGAGTTCGGTTTCCACCCGGAGCTGGTCGCCGCCGAGAACCCGACCTACATGCTCGCCTCCTACATGGAGCTCATCCCGATCGTCTTGCCCGAAGAGGCCTGAGAGGAGAGGCGCCGTGATCCGGACGGAGGTAAGGGACGGCGTCTTCCTCTGGGTCACGATCGACCAGCCGGACGCGCTCAATGCGATGGATCCGGAGTCGATGGCCGCCCTGGCCGATGCCTGGGTGCGGTACCGCGACGACGACGATCTGTTGGTCGCGATCGTGACCGGCTCGGGCGAGAGGGCGTTCACGGTCGGCTCGAACCTGAAGACGTTCATCCCGCGCCTCCAGTCCGGGGAGCTGGATCCCCGGGACAACCAGGAGGCGTACATGAAGGGAAGCCTCGGACCGGTCTTCAAGCCGATACTCGCCGCGGTCAACGGTGATTGCCTGGGCGGCGGCACCGAGCTCCTCACCTGCACCGACATCAGGGTCGCCGTACCGCACGCCCGCTTCGGTCTGCCCGAGGCACGGTGGGCGGTTTTCCCGGGCGGGGGAGGGACGACCAGGTTCGTGCGACAGCTCGGCTACGCCCGCGCGATGGACATCCTCCTCACCGGCCGCATGGTCGACGCGGAGGAGGCGAAGGAGATCGGGCTGATCAACGAGATCGTCGAGCCCAACCGGCTGGAGTCCCGGGCCCAGGAGATCGCGAACGAGATCGCCGGCAACGGCACCCTCGCGGTCCGCAAGATCAAGGAATCGGCTTGGCGCCAAATGGACCTGCCCCTCCAGGAGGCTTACGAGCTGGAGTCCGGGCTCGGCCACGAGGTGTTCCTCGACGATCAGGTGAAGGAGGGAATGGCAGCGTTCGCCGAGCGCCGGGAGCCATCGTTTCGACGGTCCGAATAGATTCGGTCCAATGCGCATCCGTGTCGCCGTCATCCTGGCCTTCGCAATCTCGTTCCTCGGTCTGGCCGCCTCGTCCGCCTCGGCGGCCTGCCCGGTCGGGATGACCTGCAGCACCGTCACCGTGCCCCTCGACTGGAGCGGCAAGAAGCCCGGAACGATCGAGCTTCCGCTCCAGGTGAGCGAGGGGGACGGGCCGGTCCTGCTCAACCTGGCCGGTGGTCCCGGGCAGTCGACGACGCCGTTCACGTCGTACATCCACCATTCGTTCGAGAGCCTGGCCCCGGACTGGCGGGTCGCGGTGATCAACCAGCGCGGCACCGGCGGCAACGCGATCAGGTGCCGCGGGCTCCAGAAGCTTCCCCTGACCGACCTGACGGTGAGGCCCCGGTCCGCGGTCAGGGCCTGCGGCCGGCGGCTCGGCTCCCGGCGCGGCTTCTACTCGACGACCTCCACGGTCCGCGATCTCGAGGCGGTTCGCAAGGCGATCGGGGTCGAGCGGATGGCGATCATGGGCACCTCCTACGGGACCTACGTCGCCACCCGGTACGCGCGCGCCTACCCCAACCGGGTCAGCCGGCTGATCCTCGATTCGGTGGTGCCGCAGGAGGACGTCGATCCGTTCCTCAGGGTCCACATGCGCCGCGCCGGGAAGGTGCTGAGGTGGGTGTGCGGCAAGGGACGGTGCGGATTCAAGTCCGATCCGGCGAGGGATCTCGCCCGGCTGGTCAGGATGCCCGCCCGGGGCGGCAAGGTTCCGGGAACGAACATGAGGGTGAAGGTGAACGGGCCGGCGCTGATCGACTGGATGACGACGGTCTTCAGCTTCGAGCCGAAGCGGATCCCGGCCTTCGGGCGGGCGATCCACAAGGCCTCACGCGGCAACTACGAGAGCCTCTTCAGCATCGCGGGCGTGGCGGAAAAACTGGCGGCTCCGTCCCCGGCGGGCGAGCTTTCGTGGGGCCTCCACGCGGCGACCCTCTGCACCGACGTGGAGTTCCCCTTCTCGATCGGGACGGGCACCCGTGGGTCCAGGGAGCACATAGCGTCTCGCTACCTGTCGGCCGTCCGGGCCCGTTCCTTCTGGCCGTTCAACCGGGCCACCGCGATCGGCAACGGCATCCCGCAGACCTGCTTCGAGTGGCAGAAGACGAAGGTGACCCCGCCACCCAAACCCGGAAAGATCAAGCGGCCGGTACTGATCATCACCGGCCAGTACGACCTCTCGACGCCGGTCGAGTACGCCAGGCGAGAGCTGCGCCGGGCCCCGAAGGGCCGTCTCGTCGTCGTGCCCAAGCTGGGCCACGGGATCGCCTTCTCGGCCGAGTGTTCCCTGCTCGCCATGGCGGAGTTCCTGGCCGGGAAGCTGAAGGGCGACCCGTGCGCCGGCGAGGCGCGGGCTCAGTCGAGTGCGATGTCGTGGACGATGCCGGCCGCGGCGCGGTGGCCCTCGGCGATCGCGGCGGCGACTGACGGCGCTCCCTGAGTCGCGACGTCGCCGGCGGCGGAAAGCCCGGGAACGCTCGTCTTCTGGAGGAAGTCGACCTCGAGCGGGTCGACGATGAAGGCGTTCGGGTTCTTCACCACCTTCGCGCCGAGCTGATGGGCCAGGTCCGAGCGGTGGCGCATCGTTATCGGCACCATCACCGAGTCGAACTCGACCTCCTCGCCGTCCGCGAAGCCGACCGCCGCGAGCGACCCGTTCTCGATCACCAACTCCCTCACCTCGGTGGTGATCACCGGGATCCCCGCGGCGTCGAGGGCGGAGAGCTGCTCCTCTTCCAGTTCGCTGCCATGGGTCAGCACGGTCACCCGATCGCTCCAGAGCTGGATCAGCCGCGCCCGCATCGCGTCGGGCGTGTTGCCGACGATCACGCCGATCCGACCGTCGCGGGCCTCCCATCCGTGGCAGAACGGGCAGTGAAAAGCGTCGCGGCCGAAGAGCTCGGCGGCGCCCGGGAGGTCCGGGAACTCATAGTGCATGCCCGTGGCGAGGATGACCCGATCGGCGCGCACGAGTTCGCCGTCGCCGGTCGTCAGCGCGAATCCGCCGCCTTCCCTGGTTGCCTCCGTGACCGTGCCGGCGACACGTTCGACCGTCGAGTACCCGTCGACCTGGGCGCCGGCTTTCTCATAGAACTCCGCGGGCGGGGTTCCGTCGTTGCCGAGCAGCCCGCCGACGCCCTCGTCGGGCAGGTTGCTCTGCTCGCCCGCGTCCACGACGAGGGTCCTCCGGCGGGCGCGTCCCAGCACCAGGGCGGCGCTCAGTCCGGCGGCCCCGCCTCCTACGACTATGCATTCGAAGTCTCTGTCCATGGTTCGAGGTTGGCAGGTAGCCATTCACCTGTCAAACTAACTTGCTGATATGGCAACAAGCGAGAACTTCGACGCGACCGTCCGCAGTCGGCTCCGGGAGATCCGGCTCGACAAGGGCCTCACCCTGGAGGAGCTGTCGGCGAGGGCGAGCATCGACAAGTCCACCCTGAGCCGGCTGGAGTCCGGAAAGCGGCGGCTCGCCCTGGACCACCTGCCCTCGCTCGCCGACGCCCTGGGAGTGCGGGTCGACGACTTGCTGCCCCGTCGCCAGGTCAAGGACCCTCGGATCAAGTCGACCCCCCGCAAGTTCGACGGCCTGACCGTGTGGCCCCTATCCGGCCAGGCGTCGGCCAACGGGCTGGAGGCGATGAAGATGAAGATCCACGCCTCCCGCGACACGCCTCCGGACCCGCTACCGGTCCACGAGGGGCACCACTGGATCTACGTCCTGAACGGGACGATGCGACTGGCCCTAGGCGACGAGGACTTCGAGGTCGGGCCGGGCGAGGCGGTCGAGTTCTCGACCTGGACCCCGCACTGGTTCGGGACGGCCGGGGGCACCGTGGAAGTGCTCGCCATCCTCGGCCGAGAGGGCGAGCGAATCCACCTCCACGAAACCTGACAAGGCTGCCGGCGCGGGGTCAGCCCCGGGCGAACTCGGTGATCAGCTCGACGGTCTTTTCGGGCACGTCGAGCATCGGGCAGTGGCCGACGCCGTCGAGGATCACCCAGTCCGCGTCCGGAAGTCCCTCGCGGTAGCGGGCGGCGGCCCCGGGCCAGGCGAGGATCTTGTCTTCGGTGCCCCACACGAACCGGGTCGGGCAGTCGATCGCGTCGAGGTCGAACCCCCACTCGGCGGTGCGCCCCATCTGCGCGAGGGCGATCGCCTCCGTGCAGCCCGCCGCAGCGAGCACGATCTTCCTCGCCAGCTCCGCGGAGACCACCTCCGGGCGCTCGGTCAGGAACTGGACGACGACGGCCCGCCCCTCCGGCGTGGCGACCACGTCGTCCACGTTCTCTGCGGCCGCGACGACCATCGGCTGCATCTGCTGGAAGAAGTCCATGGTTTCCGCCAGTTTCGAGTCTCCTTCGGCCCAGCCCCCGGCGGGCGCGAGCGCGTTCACGGTCCTGGCGCGGCCGTTCGCGGCGAGCCTGAGCGCCGCGTAGCCGCCGAGCGAGTTTCCGACGATGTGGGCGGTCTGAATCCCGGCCTCGTCGAGCAGCCTCTCGACGCCCTCGAGCATCAGCTCCACGGTCGGCTCAGCGTCGATCTCCGGTCCTCCGGCGTGCATCGGCAGGGTCGGGGCGAACACCTCGAACCGCTCCTCGAGCGGAGCGATGATCGGCTCCCAGATCTCCCAGGTGGCCGTGAAACCGTGGATAAGGACGAGGGGCTCACCGCTGCCACCGCGATGAAAGGGAGTGAAGTCGCTCATGTCGGGCAGTCTCCCGGATCGTAGGATCGGCGTGTGGCGACCACCATCGCGATCGTCTCCGACACCCACATGCCGAAGGGCCGGCGCGAGTTGCCGGAGGAGTGCGTCCGTCTCTGCCTGGACGCGGACCTGATCATCCACGGCGGCGACTTCATGAAGCCTTCGATCCTCGAGCTGTTCCGGAGCTTCGGTCCACCGGTCACCGCGGTCCAGGGGAACGTCGACTCGAAGGAGTTGCGTAGCTGGCTGCCGGAAACGGCGACCCTCGAAGTCGAGGGGGTGAGGATCGGCCTGATCCACGACTCAGGACCCAAGAACGGGAGGCTCGCCCGGATGCGGAAGCTCTTCCCAGACCACGACGCGGTCGTCTTCGGCCACTCGCACCTCCCGCTCCACGAGGAAGAGGACGGTTTTCAGATCTTCAACCCGGGCAGCCCGACCGAGCGCCGCCGCTCGCCTTTCAAATCGATGGGCGTCGCGCGGGTCGATGACTCGCGGGTGAGTTTCGAACTGATCGATCTTGGGACCTAGAAGGACCATGGAGGCTGCAAGATCCAAGGACGGAACGGAGATCGTCTACGAGCGGACCGGGTCCGGCCCGACCGTGGTGCTGGTATCTGGTGCCCTGATGGGCAGATCCGACATGCGCCCGCTCGCCGTGGCGCTCTCGTCGGAGCTGACGGTGGTCGTCTATGACCGCCGCTCGCGGGGGGACTCGACCGACGCCGAGAGCGCGTTTCCCGATTCGGCCGAGCGCGAGATCGAGGATCTGCGCGCCCTGGTTACCGCGATCGGTGAGTCGTTTTACCTATACGGACACTCCTCCGGGGCCGCCCTCGCGCTGCGTGCCTCGGCGAGGCTACGGCCGAAGAGACTCGTGCTCCACGAGGCTCCGTTCCACCCGGACTCCCAGCCGCCGGACGAAGGAATCGGGGGCTTCAGCGAGGGGCTCGAGGAACTGTTCGAGCGGGGTGACCACGAGGGCATGGTCGAGCACTTCCTGAAGTCGGGCGGGGTCACCGACGAGCAGATCGTCGAGATGAAGAAGGGCGAGGACTGGGACGGCTGGGTCGCGAACGGACGCGCCCTCGCCTACGACTCGGCCGCGATGGGAGACCGTTCGGGCGGCCGCATCCCGACCGAGGTCCTCTCGGAGATCGCCTGCCCGACCCTGACTCTGGCCGGCAGCGAGACCTACGACGGCCTGATCGACGTTTCGCGAACCCTCGCCGAAAAGATGATCGACGCCCGGTTCGTCCTGGTCGGGGGTGCCAACCACGAGTCCGGACCGGACCTGATCGCCCGGCCCGTCAGGGACTTCCTCCGCAGCTAGTTGGGTGCCAGCGCGCGGATGGTGCGCTCGTAGGTCTCGCCGTCGCCCGGGTCGACGATCGGGACGAGCAGGGGAGTGACGCCATCCGCATTCATCCGCGCCATCTTCTCCCGGCACTCCTCTTCGGTCCCGATCAGGGCCATGTCATCGGCGAACTCGTCCGGGAGCGCGTCGGCCATCTCCTGGAGCGAGTCGCGGGCGAGGACGTGGTCGACGACGTCGCCGAAGCCGAGCTCGCTGAGCGAGTTCTCGTAGACGGGCACCCGCATGTAGGAGGCGGTCTCGCGGCGGAAGCGGCGGATCTGGGCGTCGAGGTCGGTCCCTACCGCGGTCCTGATCGGCAGCACCAGTTCGTGATCCGGCTTGCCCACCGGCCGCTCGCGCTCGGCGAACCCGGCGAGGGTCGAGCGCGGGGCGAAGTTGAGGATCAACCCGTCGGCGTGCTCGCGGGTGAACTGCCGCATCTTCGGGCCGAGCGCCCCGATCACCCGACGGGGCGGGGTGGAGGTGGGCTTCTCCAACCGGAACCCCTTAGAGGAGAGCACCGGGCCCTCATAGTCGGTCGGCTCCCCGGTCATCGCCTGATCGACGATCGCAAATAGGTCCCGAACGGTAGGCAACGCCTTCGGCAAATCCTGCCCATGCCAACCCTCAATGATCGGCTCGGTCGAAAGCCCATATCCGACAATCGCCCGATCCCCGGCCATGGAGCCAAGGGTCGAGTAACCCATCGCATGAAGAGCCGGAGTCCTCGTCGTGAAAGGAACGATCGCGGTCCCAATCGTGATCCGCTCGGTCACCGCCGCAATCGAACACGCCCCGGCGATCGCGTCATAGCTCGCCAGCTCGCTAACCCAAACGGAGTCGTACCCCAACTCCTCGGCCAACCTCCCAAGCCGAAGCGCATCCGCCCCGTCGAACCCACGGAGCGGAAGGCAGATCCCGGCCATTGATTAGGCAGTGATGTCGACGACGATTCGGCTTCCGCCCGTGTCGCCCGTGTGGACCCGGTCCAGGCCTTGTCGGACTTCGGCCAAGGGGATTACGTCTCCGACCACCTTGGGTAGGACCAGTTCGCCCGAGGCGAGGAGTTCGATGCTTCGGCGGACGTCCGAGGGTTCGTGGCCGTAGGAGCCGACCAGCTCTCGCTCTCGGAGGACGAAGGTCATGATCCGGCCGGCGTTGGCCGGTTCGAATCCGACCCCCGTGATCACGGCTCGGCCACCGTCGTCGAGGGAACGGACCGCCTTCTCGACAGTTTCGGCTCGGCCGACGAACTCCAGGGCCACGTCCACGCCGCCCGACTCGGTGATCTTCGCGAAACCTTCCTCGGGCTCGTATGCCTCGTCGGCACCGGTCTGGAGGGCCCAGTCGCGGGCCTCCTCGCGCGGGTCGACCGCGATCACCTTCTCGGCGCCCAGGGCCTTGGCGATGCCGACGGCGCTGAGGCCCAGGCCTCCGGTCCCCCACACCGCCACGCGCTTGCCCGGGCCGACCTGGCCCTGGGTCGCGACGCTGTGGTGGGAGGTGGCGACGGAATCGGTGGCCACGGCGGCGAGGGTGTCGCTGAGGGAATCCGGGACCGGGACGACGTTGCGGGCCGGCACGGTCGTGAAGTCGGCCCAGCAGCCCTCCGCGTCGGCGCCGATGCAGAGGCGCTGCTTGCAGAGGCGGGTCTTGCCCGCTCTGCAGCGGTCGCACTCCATGCAGGTGATCAGGGGCAGGATCGCCACCCGGTCACCGACCGAGACCCCGGTCACGCCCTCGCCCAGGCCCGCGACCCTGCCGTAGGGCTCGTGGCCGAGGACGATCGGGGCGTAGGAGGTCTTCGAGGACTTGTCGATCACGAAGTGGACGTCGGATCCGCAGATGCCCACCTTCTCCAGGGCGACCAGGACCTCGCCCGGCTTGGGCTCCGGCTCGGGCCAGTCGTTCCGGACGGTCAGCTCGCCCGACTCGTCGAGAACCGCGGCGCGCATCAGACGTCCTTCCAGGTGTAGAAGGCGGCGGGATTGTCGACGACCATCTTGCGGGTGGCGCTCTCCGGCACGCCGACCTGGTGGAGCCAGGGGATGAACCGCCAGAGGATGTAGCTGTAGCCGGGACCTCCGCCGTAGGCGGTCATGTAGCTGCGCCGGGCGATGTCCCCCGAGAGCATGATCTGGTCCTCGTGCCCCTCCTCGACGAGGCGCCGGATGAACTCGATCCGCTGCGCCTCCGGCTGGTAGTGCTCCTTCGAGATGCAGTCGAAGCCGAGCCGGTAGCCGGCCCTCGCGACGGCCAGATGGTCGTCCCAGTCGAGCCGACGATCGAGGTGGCCGATCATGGTGTGTTCCGGATCGGCACCGGCCTCGTCGAAGATCCTCACCTGCTCGAGCGGAATCGTGCCCGCCGAAGTATGGGTCTGGATCGGGGCGCCGGTTCGCTTCTGGGCTTCGACGCCGGCCCGGATCATCTTGTCCTCCTCCGGCAGCACCTTGTCCTTGGTGGTGCCGAGCTTGATGACTCCGGCCCGGACCCCATGGGAGTCCGGGATGGATTCGGTCAAGTCCGTGAGCATCTCGTCCAGCAGCGACTCGGGGGAGCGGCCTTCGATGTCCTCGATGCCGCGCCAGTAGCCCTCCATGATGTGGCCGGTCGAACAGATGATGTTCACCCCGGTGTCGCGCTGGAGGCCTGCCAGCTTGTCGGCCTGGCGGCCGTACTCGGTCGTCGTGCAGTCGACCACCGCTTGGCCGCCCGCATACTTGAAGATCTCGAGTTCCTCGGCCGACTTGGCCATGTCCTCGAGGATCAGGTCGTCGCCGCCCATCTTTTCCAGCAGGTGCTTACCGGGCATGGTGGCGAGGTGTTCGTGGCAGTACGTGACCCCGAGCTGATCGGGTTCTATCTCGCCGCCTACGGTGTGGACCTTGCCCATCAGGCCGAACCCTCCTGCTCGCGGGTCCGGCCGAGGGTGAGGAGGAAGTCCTCGTGCGCCTCGAACCAGACCGTGTGGTAGCTGTCGACCGAGGGGGAGACCATGAAACGGGGGTCCTCCGGGACCCTGTCGAGCGCCTCGGTGAGTCGGTCACCGTAGCGGCCGAAGCGGGGAGCGACCTCGCCCGCCTCGTCCAGCGCCGCGACCGCGTCCTCGTGGATCTCGTGGATCTCCTCGACCAGGTCGAAGCGGCCCGCGTCATCGGTGACCGACTGCCAGCGGGAGGCGATCTCCTTGACCATGGCGTTCAGGGCGAGGAAGTCCTCGTAGGCCTTGGCGAGGTCCTCCTTGCCGGACTCGTCGATGCCCTCGGCGAGGAGCTCCTCGTGCCGGGCGCGACCGGTTGGGCTGAGCATCCAACCCGGCCGGCGGCCGCCGGTCCGCTCCACCACCAGCTCCTCACCGGCGAACTCGTTCAGGAGCTGGGCGGCGCGGTCGCCGTCGGTGCCGATCGAGGCGGCCACCTCGTCGACGCTGGCACGTCCCTTGATCTTCAGGACATGGAGGGCGGTCAGGGTCAGGTCGGTATCGGTCATCGTCATGTCATGCCTCCACCGGCGCGGCCTCGGGCGCGCCGGACTTGATTTCGCTCCAGGGCTTCTCCCCAGCGGCCCTTCTGATTTCCTCGATGTCGGCCCGGACCAGACCCGAGCCCTTGCCCTCGAGCAGGCGCGACTTCTCCTGCGTGTAGCGGTACAGCTCCTGGACGTCCTCGTCCTGGTGGTGCCACTTGACGTGCTGCTCGTCGTAGTGGCGCCACGGGGCCTCCAACAGCGGCGAGTGGAACTCGCGCGCGGCCCGGTTCATCTCGTCCTCGGTGAGCTTGCCGCGGGCGAACGTGTACTTGGTCGACTTCGCCGGCAGCCGGGACTCGCCCTTCGAGTCGGCCAGGCCGTTCGGGTTGACCCGCAGCGGGAAGTCCTGGTCGATCAGGACGTGGGCCGGGATCAGGTTCGCGTTGCGGCCGGGGGCGGGGAGGTCGCCCTCGCCGCTCCGACGCCACACGCCGTACGAGACGGGATGCAGGTAGTAGTCGTTCTGGGCGGCCAGCATGCCGTCCATCGCGGCGAAGTGGCTGACGTACTCGTCCAGCGAGTACTCCTCGTTGTGGATTTCCCAGAACCGGGCGGTGCGCTCGTCGATGTACTCCCACTCCGACTGCTTGTAGGTGCCGGCCATGTGGGCGATGTCGGCCGCGGCCTGGAAGTACACGTAGATGCCGGCCTCGATCATCTGGTCCATCGTCATCTCGGAGAAACGGCGGTACAGCTTCTTCGTCGCTTCCTTCATCTGATCGGTCAGCTCGTTGAGCGTGTCCGTCAGGTCCTGGCGCGAGTCCATGCCGACCGGGATGTAGCGGTCGGTCAGGAAGTCCGAGGTATACAGGCCGACCCCGGTGATTCGGCCCTGGTAGTCCTCCGGCGTGGTGTAAGGGGTGCCCCAGTCGGTGATCTCGATCGAGACGTCATCGGTCATCAGGACCAGGGTGAGGTTGTTGTGGGTCACCTCGTCCGCGACCCCGTCCAGCCACGAGTAGTCGCACTCCGCGAGGTTCATGAAGTCGCGGGTGTGCATCAGGCGGCGGCCGCCCAGGTTGTACGGGCCCGAGGACTGCAGGCCGACGCGGCTCTCGCAGTTGACCAGGAAGCTGTACTGCGTCCCGATCGCGACGAACTTCGCGGCCGCGTCCCGCAGGGCGGTGTCGGCCTCGAAGGCGTCGGCCTCGAAGACCTGGAGCACGCGCTCGTCATGCTCCTGCGCGATATCCCAGGAGTCCAGGGTCCAGTGGTGGGCGGCGTTGCGGTGGTAGGCGGCGGTGAAGCGGCGGTGCCAGTCGACGACGGTCCAGAGGTCCTCGAGGTTGTCCTCGGGACGGAGCAGGCCGGCCTTGATCAGGTTGGTGCGGCCGTTCAGGTAGAAGTTGATCGTGCCCCAGGAGGTGAGCTTGCTGAGGTTCGTGGTCGCGTTCCGGGCCCGGTGCCCCATCTCCTCCGGCGACATGACCTCGCTCGCCTTCCGGATCTGGTCCGGGAACCTGAAGTAGGCGTCGTAGAAGCACAGCTGCAGGTACGGCATGATCGGAAACAGCTTCGATTCCTGGGCGGTACGGGTCAGGCAGTTGTGGATCAGGACGTCATCGGTCCGCTGGAGGTAGGTGTTGAGCTCGAGCAGCTGCTGCTCGTCGATCTTCCAGTCGCTCATCGAATCAGCCCTCCGCGAGGATCTGGGCCCGCTCGTTGAGGTCCTCTCCGAAGTAGGCCTCGACGTTCTGCGCTTCCGTTGAGTACTTCACGGTGACCTTCTCGCCGTTCTCCAGCATGCGGCCGAGACGGACGTTCATGAGCGTCGGGACGCCGAACTCGCGGGCGATGATCGCCAGGTGCGAGCGGACGGTGCCGGCCAGGCAGATGACGGCCTCGAAGTCGGGGAGGATCGGCGCGGTCATGGTTCCACCGGCGTCGTCGATCACGCCGATGACTCCCTCCGGGACGCCCTCGGTGATCAGCCTGTCGACCTCGGAGACCTCGCGTACGATCATGATCTCGCCGGTCACGTCCTCGGCCTGGAAGGCGTTGTCGCCGTCACCGATCACACCCTCCGGGAAGTCCTCGGGGGAGAGGATCGTCGCTTCCTCGGAGCGTGAGACGTACATGTCGGGATGCTCGATCACCGCGATCTCGCATCCGGCGTAGAAGGGTCGGCCTTCCTCTTCCTTGAAGCGCTTGAAGATGTCCTTGGCGAGCTCGTCGCCGTCGGCGTGGCTGAAGAGGTCCTCCCAGCGGTCGGACACGACGTCGGACCAAGTGGCGTCGCCGAGCTTCTCGGCGTTCTCCTGGACGCGGTCGAAGACCTCTTCACGGGTCATGCGGGCGAGCGCGGTCCCCTCGGGAAGGGTCCACTTGGGGTTGGCTGTGGGGTGCTTCACGTGGTGCTCTCCTCTCATCTCCAGCGAACCTGCGAAAGGGGGATGGGTGCAGGGCGCTGAGACCAGAGTGTCAGCTTCGACAAAAACGGCCACGAAGAAACTGTTCCCCGTTGGCGGTTCTTACAACCCGGGGAAGGCGGCGGTGCCGCCGCGAAATCAGGCCGCGGCGGCGCGGTGCTGCTCGGCCGCCCAGGGGCGGATGTCGCGCTTGAGGAGCTTGCCCGACGGGTTGCGGGGGAGGGGCTCCGTGCGGACGTAGATCGCGCGGGGGCACTTGAAGGTGGCGAGGTGCTCTCGGCAGAGCGAATCGATCTCCTCCGCGTCGACCGCGTCGACGTCCTCGGCGACGATCACCGCGACCGCGGTCTCGCCCCACTTCTCGTCCTCGACGCCGACCACGGCCACCTCGCGGACCGACCCGACCCGGTGGATCACGTCCTCGATCTCCTTCGGGTAGATGTTCAGGCCACCCGAGATGATCATGTCCTTCTTGCGGCCCGTGACGGTCAGGTAGCCGTCCTCGTCGATCATGCCGAGGTCACCGGTGTGAAGCCAGCCGTCGCGGAGGGTCTCCTCGGTCGCGTCGGGACGGTTCAGGTACTCCGTCATCGTCGCGGGAGATCGGATGATGATCTCGCCCTCGCCCTGGTCGACGATGTCGCCGTCCATGGTGCGGATCGCGAGCGTCGTGATGGTGAGGGGCCGGCCGGCCTTGCCGACATGTGTGATGCCCTCCTCGGGCCGCAGCATCGTCGCCATGGTCGGGAACTCGGAAAGCCCGTAGCCCTGGAGGATGCCGCAGTTCGGCAGCTCCTCCTGGAGGGTCTGGATGGTCGCCTTCGGCACCGGCTCGGACCCGGTCACGATCCAGTGGACCTTCGAGGCGCGCATCTGGTCGAGCAGCTCCGGCGAGATCGAGAGCTGCTTCAGGAGAGTCGGCACGAGGAAGGTGTGGGTGACGTCCTCCTCGAGCGCGGTCGCGACGATGTTCTCGATGCCCGTCTCCCCGGTCGGCATCAGGACCGAGCGGCCCCCGACCATGATCAGGGCGAGCACGACGTCGTGGAAGCCGGCCGCCCACGAGAGCGACGGCACGCAGAGGTACACGTCCTCGTTGGTCAGGTTGAAGTCACCGATCTGTGTGAACGAATTCCACAGCACGCCGTTGTGGGTGTGGACCGCGGCCTTGGGCAGGCCCGTGGTGCCGGACGTGTAGTAGTGGATGAAGGTGTCGGTCGGGAGCGGTAGGCGCTCGGGCATGGCCGGTTCGAGCCCGGCCGTGAGCTCCTCGAGGGCGACGGCGTCGCAACCCTCGGGAACCGTGACCTCGCCGACCGTGACGACCTTCTCCGGCGGCTCGTCCAGCTCCGAGAGGGCGCGCTCGGCCGCCCGGTCGGCGACCAGCAGGGAGACGTCGCTGTCGTCGACTACGTGCCGGACCTCGGGGCCGCGCAGCAGCACGTTGACGGGCACGCAGATCGCGCCGAGCGCGGCCAGGGCGAAGAAGACCTCGGGCCACTCGTGCCGGTTGCTCATCAGGACGGCGACCCGGGTGCCGTGGCCGACCCCCTGCGAGGCGAGGGCCGAGGCCGTGATTAGGCTGCGGTCATGGAGCTCGCGGTACGTCCGTCCCTCGCCCTTGTAGACGAGTGCGACACGGTCGCGTTCGGGCGAATGGATTCGCCGGGTTAGGAGATCGAAGACGTTGTAGTTGAGGTCCATGTGGAAATCATGGACCGCGCCCGGCGAAGCGGCCGGGCGCGGCGCTTCGCGCTTTGTCTAAGCCTCCAGCGCGACCGGTTCCTCCGCGTCCTCGGAGACCTCCGCTTCGCTCGGCATCCGGCCCTGTAGACGAAGCACCAGCAGGGCCATCTGACCGGCCAGCTGGTCGTCCGAGTTCGAGGCGAGGTCGAGGCCGGTGATCTCCTCGATCCGGCCGAGCCGGTAACGGATCGTGTTCTCGTGTACGTCGAGGCTCCC
>Ga0065721_10050117_pt1 | contig 23118 bp, 18 predicted proteins | sample Mesricmetagenome_FD_59108 | JGI IMG/M metagenome (GOLD analysis project Ga0065721, IMG submission 59108) | Mesophilic microbial community from rice straw/compost enrichment Sample: eDNA_1 v2 (version 2) | ecosystem: Engineered > Solid waste > Grass > Composting > Bioreactor | place: USA: Davis...
GGGGCAAGCTAATCTCGCCGGGGTTGATCGATATGCACGTTCACTTGCGCGAACCGGGCTTCGAATATAAGGAGACGATCGCCAGCGGGACGGAGTCGGCGGCGAAGGGCGGCTTCACGGTCATCGCGCCGATGCCGAACACGCGGCCGGTCATGGACACGCCGGAGACGATCTCGCTCGTGCTTGACAAGGCGAAGACGGAAGGCGTCGTGCGCGTGCTGCCATACGCCGCGATCACGAAGAACGAGCTGGGCCGCGAGTTGACGGACTTTCCGGCGCTGAAGGAAGCCGGAGCGATCGGCTTTACGGACGACGGCGTCGGCGTGCAGAACGCGCAGATGATGAAGAACGCGATGGCGCTCGCCAAATCGCTCGACATGCCGATTATCGCCCACTGCGAGGACGACTCGCTGGTAGAGGGCGCTGCGGTCACAGACGGGGAGTTCGCTCGCAAGCACGGGCTCAAGGGCATTCCGAACGAGTCGGAAGCGATTCATGTCGGCCGGGACATTCTGCTGTCCGAGGCGACGGGCGTGCACTACCACGTCTGCCACGTCAGCACGGAACAGTCGGTTCGTTTGATCCGGCTCGGCAAGTCGGTCGGCGTGAACGTCACCGCGGAAGTGTGTCCGCACCATCTGCTGCTGTCGGACGAAGATATTCCGGACAGCATGGACGCGAACTGGAAAATGAATCCGCCGCTCAGAACGCCACGCGACGTCGAGGCGTGCATTCAGGCGCTGGAGGACGGGACGATCGACATTATCGTGACCGACCACGCTCCACACAGCGAGGAAGAGAAGGCGCGGGGCATGGAACGGGCTCCGTTCGGCATCGTCGGATTCGAGACGGCGTTCCCGCTGCTGTACACGAAATTCGTCCGCACCGGGCGGTGGAGTCTCGACTTCCTGCTGCGCAGGATGACGAGCGATCCGGCGAAGGTGTTCCGCCTGCCTTACGGCACGATGGATGCCGGGGCGCCCGCGGATCTGATCTTGATCGATCTGGAGAACGAGCGGGAAGTCGATCCCGCGAACTTCCTGACGAAAGGCCGCAATACCCCGTTTACGGGTTGGAAACTATACGGCTGGCCGACGATGACGATGGTCGGCGGCAAAGTGGTCTGGACCGAAGAGAACGGCATTAACCGCTAAGGAGTGATTGGAATGCAAGCTAGATTGTTGTTGGAAGACGGTACGCTGTTTACGGGACAGAGCTTCGGAGCCGAAGCGGGATCCGTCGGCGAAGTGGTGTTTAATACGGGGATTACGGGCTATCAGGAAGTGCTGTCCGACCCTTCTTACTGCGGACAAATCGTAACGATGACTTACCCGCTCATCGGCAACTACGGCATTAACCGCGACGATTTCGAAAGCATCCGCCCCTACGTTCACGGCTTCGTCGTTCGTCGCCATGAGGACGTGCCGAGCAACTGGAGGGCGCAATATACGGTTGACCAACTGCTCAAGGAGTACGGCATTCCGGGCATCAGCGACATCGACACCCGCATGCTGACGAGAATCCTTCGCGTGCACGGCACGATGAAGGGTATCATTACGACGGGCAACGAGCGCGTCGAAGAGCTGATGGAGCGCTTGGGCGCTACGCCTCTGATGCGCGATCAAGTCGCCCGCACGTCGACCAAGAACGTGTTCTCCAGCCCGGGCGAGAAAGAGCGCATCGTGCTGATCGACTACGGCGCGAAGAGCGGCATTCTGCGCGATCTGACGAAGCGCGGCTGCGACGTCATCGTCGTGCCTCAGGACACGACTGCGGACGAGATTCGCCGCCTTCACCCCGACGGCATTCAGCTGTCCAACGGCCCTGGGGATCCGAAGGACGTGCCTCATGCGGTCGAGACGATTCGTCAGCTTCTCGGCGAATACCCGATTTTCGGCATCTGCCTCGGACACCAGCTGTTCGCGCTCGCTTGCGGAGCGGATACGGGCAAGCTGAAGTTCGGTCACCGCGGCGGCAACCATCCGGTCAAGGAGCTCGAATCCGGCCGCTGCTTCATCACTTCCCAGAACCATGGCTATACGGTCGTCGAAGAATCGATCGCCGGCACCGAACTGGAAGTGACGCACATCAACAACAATGACAAAACGATCGAAGGCTTGAAGCATAAACGTTACCCTGCCTTTACGGTTCAATACCATCCGGAAGCGGCTCCGGGGCCTTACGACAACAGCTACTTGTTCGACCGTTTCCTGCAAATGATTCGCGACAACAAGCAAGCCAACCCGGAACGCCCGCGCCAAGCGCAACTGTCGGAGACGCTGAGAGGAGAACTGCTGTATGCCCAAAAATAATGACCTCAAAAAAATTCTCGTAATCGGCTCCGGCCCAATCGTCATCGGACAAGCAGCGGAATTCGACTACGCCGGCACGCAGGCGTGTCAAGCGCTGAAAGAAGAAGGCATCGAAGTCGTTCTGATCAACAGCAACCCGGCGACGATCATGACCGATACGAACATCGCCGACAAAGTTTATATCGAACCGATCAACCTGGAGTTCGTCTCGCAAATTATCCGCCAGGAGCGTCCGGACGGCTTGCTGCCGACGCTCGGCGGACAGACCGGCCTCAATATGGCGGTCGAACTGGCTCGCGCCGGCGTGCTGCAGCAGGAGAATGTCAAACTGCTCGGCACGCAGCTTGACGCGATCGAGCGCGCCGAAGACCGCGACCTGTTCCGCGAGCTGATGCGCGAGCTGGAGCAGCCGGTTCCGGAAAGCTCGATCGTCACGACGGTCGAGGACGCGGTGGAATTCGCGAACGGCCTCGGCTACCCGGTTATCGTGCGTCCGGCTTACACGCTCGGCGGCACGGGCGGCGGGATCGCGCCTAACGAAGAAGAGCTGCGCGAGATCGTAGCCAACGGCATTCGCTACAGCCCGATCAGCCAGTGCTTGATCGAGAAATCGATCGCCGGCATGAAGGAAGTCGAGTACGAAGTTATGCGCGACGCCAACGACAACTGTATCGTCGTCTGCAACATGGAAAACTTCGACCCTGTCGGCGTTCATACCGGAGACAGCATCGTTGTCGCGCCGAGCCAGACGCTGTCCGACCGCGAATACCAAATGCTTCGCTCGGCGTCGCTCAAAATCATTCGCGCGCTGAACATCGAAGGCGGCTGTAACGTACAGTTCGCGCTCGATCCGCAAAGCTACCAATACTACGTCATTGAGGTTAACCCTCGCGTCAGCCGTTCCTCGGCGCTCGCGTCCAAAGCGACCGGTTACCCGATCGCGAAGATGGCGGCCAAGATCGCTATCGGCTACACGCTCGACGAGATCGTCAACCCGGTTACGGGCCAGACGTACGCTTGCTTCGAGCCGACTCTGGACTACATCGTATCGAAAATTCCGCGCTGGCCGTTCGATAAGTTTACTTCCGCGAACCGCAAGCTGGGCACGCAGATGAAGGCGACCGGTGAGGTTATGGCGATCGGCCGCACGTTCGAGGAATCGATTCATAAAGCGGTACGCTCGCTCGAGATCGGCGTGCACCGCATCTACTTGAAGGGCGCCAACGAGCTGTCCGACGAAGTGTTGACGAACCGGCTGATCAAAGCGGACGACGAGCGGCTGTTCCTCGTCGCGGAAGCGTTCCGCCGCGGTTGGGCGCTGCAGCACATTCAGGATCTGTCGAACATCGATTGGTGGTTCCTCGACAAAATCGAGCGGATCGTCCAACTCGAAGACGAGATCCGCAGAGCGCCTGCGCTTACGCCGGAGCTGCTGTACAAGGCGAAGAGGAACGGCTTGACCGACCGCGCGATCGCGGAGCTGAGAAGCGAAGGGCATCCGTCCGGCGCTTACACGAAAGAAGCGGACGTCCGCACTTACCGTCTTGAGCAAGGCCTTGCGCCGGTATACAAGATGGTCGACACGTGCGCCGCGGAGTTCGAAGCGACGACGCCGTATTACTACTCGACCTACGAGACGGAGAACGAAGTTCTTCCGAGTGACAAAGAAAAGATCATCGTGCTCGGCTCCGGTCCGATCCGGATCGGGCAAGGCATCGAGTTCGACTATTCGACCGTGCACGCCGTATGGGCGATCCGCGACGCGGGTTACGAAGCGGTCATCATCAATAACAACCCGGAGACAGTATCCACCGACTTCAGCACGTCGGACCGCCTCTACTTCGAGCCGCTCTTCTTCGAAGACGTCATGAACGTCATCGAACAGGAGAAGCCGGTCGGCGTCATCGTGCAATTCGGCGGACAGACGGCGATCAACCTGGCTGCGCCGCTGGCCAAAGCCGGCGTCCGCATTCTCGGCACATCGCTGGACAGCATCGACGAAGCGGAAGACCGCAAGCGGTTCGAGGCGCTGCTGAGCAGACTGAACGTACCGCAGCCGAAAGGCAAGACGGTCACTTCCGTGGAAGAAGCGGTAGGAGCCGCGCAAGAGCTCGGTTATCCTGTGCTTGTGCGCCCGTCTTATGTTCTCGGCGGCCGCGCGATGGAAATCGTGTACTCCGACGATGAACTGCTATCCTATATGGAAGTCGCGGTGAAAATCAATCCGGAGCATCCGGTTCTGATCGACCGTTACATGCTGGGCAAAGAAATCGAGATCGACGCGATCTGCGACGGCGAGACGGTGCTCATCCCGGGCATCATGGAGCATGTCGAGCGCGCGGGCGTTCACTCCGGCGACTCCATCGCGGTCTATCCGCCGCAGTCGCTGTCCGAAGATATTAAGCAGCAAGCGATAGACATCACGATCAAGATCGCCAAGGAATTGAAGACGGTCGGTCTCGTCAACATCCAGTTCGTCGTCTGGCAGGACAAAGTGTACGTCATCGAGGTTAACCCTCGTTCGTCCCGTACTGTGCCGTTCCTGAGCAAAGTGACGAAAATCCCGATGGCCAACCTGGCCACGCAGGCGATTCTCGGCAAAAAGCTCACCGAGCTCGGTTACCAGGAAGGACTGTGGCCGGAAGACGAGTTCGTATCGGTCAAAGTACCGGTATTCAGCTTCGCCAAGCTGCGCCGCGTCGACCCGACGCTGACGCCTGAGATGAAGTCGACCGGCGAAGTCATGGGCCGCGATCGCTTCTATGCGAAAGCGTTGTTCAAAGGCCTGGTCGGATCGGGCATGAAAATTCCGAACTCCGGCGCGATTATCGCGACGGTCGCCGACAAGGATAAAGAAGAAGCGATCCAGATTTTGAAAGGCTTCTACAACCTTGGCTACAAGCTGCTGGCCACGGGAGGAACTGCCGACGCTTTGGAAGCCGCGGGACTGAAAGTCCGCCGCGTCAACAAGCTGTCCGACGGATCGCCGAACATTCTGGATCTGATCCGCACGGGCGAAGCGCAATTCGTCGTCAACACGCTGACGAAGGGCAAGACGCCTGAGCGCGACGGCTTCCGCATCCGCCGCGAGGCGGTCGAGAACGGCGTCGTCTGCTTGACATCGCTGGACACGGTCCGTGCGCTGCTGAACATGCTGCAGGCGCTCCGCTTCTCCAGCGAGCCGATGCCGGCGTTCCAAGCTTAATACGAGCAAGCCGCCCGGTCCCCGAGCCTTAAGGGGATCGGGCTTCTATATGAATATTTCAATCAGAGGGAGGAATAACAGTGACATTGCTATCCCGCAATGAGGCGGCAGGCAAAATCATGGTCGCGCTCGACAAGCCCGACGCGAAAGCCGCCGTGGAGCTGGCCGATCAACTGCAAGGCTCCGGCTGTTGGATGAAGGTGGGCATGGAGCTGTTCTACGCGGCAGGACCGGAGATCGTTCGGGAACTGAAGAGCAGAGGCTTCCGCATCTTCCTCGATCTGAAAATGCACGACATCCCGAACACTGTTCGCGGTGGAGCGAGAAGCATCGCCAGACTTGGCGTGGACTTGTTTAACGTCCATGGAGCCGGAGGGCTGGCGATGATGAGCGCCGCTGCCGAAGGCGTGCGGGATGCGTTGGAGGCGGGCGACGCCGAGCGCGCTCCGCTCGTCATCGCGGTTACGCAGCTCACGAGCACGAGCCAGCGCGTGTTAAACGACGAGATCGGCATTCCCGGCGGGCTGGAGGACGCCGTCGTCCATTATGCCAAGCTGGCGCAAGCAGCAGGCCTGCAGGGCGTCGTCGCCTCCCCGTTGGAAGTTCGAGCGATCAAGCAAGCTTGCGGAGACGGCTTTATTACCGTGACTCCGGGAGTTCGTCCGCGCGGAGCGGATGCAGGAGACCAATCGCGCATTACGACGCCTCGCGACGCGGTGGCAGGCGGCACCGATTATCTCGTCATCGGACGGCCGATTACGGCCGCCGTCTCGCCCTCTGAAGCGCTGGACAACATTTTGAAGGAGATGACCGAATCATGAGCCAATATTCCGTAGAGCAGCTGCCGGCCGTTATCGCGGGCAATCTGCTGGACATCGGGGCGGTCGCCCTGCGTCCGAACGATCCGTTCACTTGGACTTCCGGGATCATATCCCCGATCTATTGCGACAATCGGCTCACGATGAGCTATCCGGACATCCGCGACGCGATCGCCGAAGGCTTCGCGACGCTCATTCGCACGCATTACCCGGACACCGAAGTGATCGCCGGCACGGCGACCGCGGGCATTCCGCATGCCGCGTGGGTCGCGCAGAAGCTGAACCTTCCGATGGCCTACATTCGCGACAAGGCGAAGGGCCACGGCAAGCAAAATCAGATCGAAGGCTTGATCAAAGACGGACAGAAGGTCGTCGTCATCGAGGACTTGATCTCCACCGGCGGCAGCTCGCTTAAAGCGGCGCTGGCCGTCATGGAAGCAGGCGGAGACGTGCAGGGAGTGCTGGCGATTTTCACTTACCAGTTCGCACTGGCCGAGCAAGCTTTCAGCGAAGAAGGCGTCGAGCTGAAGACGCTGTCGAACTATTCGGCGCTCGTCGACGAAGCGCTTAGACGCGGCACGATTAGCGAATCCGACGTCAGCCTGCTGAAATCTTGGCGCGAAAACCCCCAAGCGTTCGGCAAATAAGCGATATAACGATCGGCGACTGGCGGCTCTCCCATGGGAGGGTCGCCTTTTTGTCGATTACTCGGTCTCGAGACCGAGGTCAAAAGCGTGCCCGGGACCGTCGAACGGCTCCTTCTCTTCGGTTACAATGGGATTATCTTAAGAGGTTTGGCAAAAAAAGGAGAGTGCAATTGTGGCCATTCTGGAAGTGAAGGGCTTGCGCAAAGCTTTCGGATCCGTGCAAGCCGTAGAGGAAATCAGCTTCTCCGTCGAGAACGGGGAAGTGTTCACGATCATCGGTCCGAACGGAGCAGGCAAGACGACGACTCTGGAGATGATCGAAGGCATGCAGGCGCCCGACAGAGGAACGATCTCGATCAGCGGGATGACGTGGGATAAGGATGCCGACCGCATCAAAACGATCATCGGCGTTCAACCGCAATCGAGCGCCCTGTTCGATCTGCTCACCGTGGAAGAAAACCTGGACCTGTTCGGCTCGTTCTATCCGCACTCGAAGCAGTCGTCCGAGGTGCTGGAGATGATCAATCTGACCGATCACCGTCGCAAAAACGTCAAGTCGCTCTCCGGCGGACAGCGTCAGCGTCTGGCGATCGGACTGGCGATGATCAGCGATCCGCAAATCATTTTCCTCGACGAACCGACGACCGGTCTGGACCCGCAGGCCCGCCGCAACATATGGGACATCGTTCTGAAGCTGAAGGAACTGGGCAAGACGACGATTTTGACGACCCACTACATGGAAGAAGCGGAGAAGCTGAGCGACCGCGTCTGCATCGTTGATCAAGGCAGAGTCGTCACCCTCGACACGCCCGCCAATCTGATCGACAGTCTGACCAAGGAACGGGAAGTCAGACTGTACTTCCAAGACGGAGAATCGGCCGCTGCCGAGACGGAACAAGTCGCCAAGGGCGATTCGACGGTCGTTCGCACGGAGCTGGACGGCTCTTCGCTGAAGCTTTGGTCGGTGAGGCCGGAGGAAACGCTGTACGGAGTGTTCGGTTTCACGAAGGAAAAAGGGTATCGGGTCGAGCAAGTCTCCATTCGCGAGATGAGCCTCGAGGACGTATTCATCGCCTTTACGGGCAAAGAGTGGAGGGACTAAGGTGAGCAACGGCAAACAGCTCGGCAAATTGTTCGGAGCGCAGCTTAAAATGATGTTTCGGGAAAAGCAGGTCTGGTTTTGGAATCTCTTCTTCCCGATTATTTTGATGGTCATTTTTATGGTGATTTTCGGCGGGGGCGGCGGCAGCGACTTCAAAGCGAAAATCGCAGTCGTGAAGCCGAGCGCAACCGAAGCATCGGATATGCTGGAGGGTTACTTGCGCCAGGTGCCGGTTCTCGAATGGAAGTCGGAGCAGCCGATCACGGCGGAAGAAGCGGACGAATGGGTTAAGGACAAAGATGTCGACGCCGTCATCGTTTTGCCTGGAGAGAACGAGACTACGCTCGGAATCATCGTTAACAAGGAGAATGAGAGAAGCGCGACGACTCAAGCCATCGCGGGCATTCTGGACAAGTTCGTGCAGCAGACGAACTACCAAGTGGCCGGCGTAACGCCGACATTCTCGGTAGAAACGACCGCCGTATCGAGCGGCAGCGAGGATCTGAGCTACGTCGACTTCCTGCTGACGGGGATGATCGCGCTTGCGGTGGCGCAGGGCGGACTGTTCGGCATGGTGGATATGGTAGAAATGAGAAGGAAAGGCTTGCTGAAAAGGCTGAGACTCACTCCGGTGAAAATGGGGCTGTTCGGAGTGGGCGGCATGATGGTGCGTTTCATACTGGGCATCGTGCAGATCGTCATTCTGTCCCTGATCGGCGTATTCGGGTTCGGGGCCAAGCTCCACTTGGACTTCCCGACGCTTATCGTAGGCTTCCTCGTCGGAGCTCTTGCCTTTAACGCGCTCGGTTATCTGTTCTCTTCCTTCAGCAAATCGATCGAAGCTTACATGGGGATGGCCAACATCGCCAGCTTCCTGATGATGTTCCTGAGCGGTATTTTCTTCCCGACGAGCGGCTTCCCGGAATGGCTCGTTCCCGTATCGCAGGTGCTTCCGCTGACTTACTTCGTCAACGGCATTCGCGACGGCATGGTGTACGGCAGCGGCATCGCTTCCGCCGACTTCTGGGCAGGCATCGGCATTCTCGGCGCATGGGGCATCGTCGCCTTCGCCCTCGGCGTACTGATCTACCGCAAAACCAAAATAGAGGTTCGCTAGTCTTACAGGCATTCACCAAGGCTTGCGGGACCCGATCGCCGGCGCATCTTAAGCGCTTCTCGATCTGGTCCTTGCAGGCCTTTCTTCTTATTTTGTCCCCATTTCCCACCTATGGCCATTATCCCCATGTCTCAGGCTCTCGCCCACGTTGCAGGTAGCTCGGCGCTCCTATGGCTATTATCCCCATGTCTCAGGACTCTCGCCCGCGTTGCAGGTAGCTCAGCGTTCTTATGGCCATTATCCCCATGTCTCAGAACTCGTTTTTTTGTTGATGAATATCTGACTTTCTGGCTAGCGTAGCTATGGGAAATGTCTCCGAGATTCAAAGATCGTTTTATTTTTTTGTTTATGCTACCTTCTGAAGAAAATGGAAATCAGCCTTGAGCAGAAACGCCTATGGAATTGGAAAGAGAAACATGGAGTTGCGGATAGCGACTACTTCGGACGATACCATTTCTGAGTGAATGGGATAATGGGTATAAGGTACAGAAAGAAGGAAGTTCTCTGCCGGACTGTTCTGAGCGAGCGGGATAATGGGCAGAAGACACAGAGGAAGGAAGTCATTTACCTCCTGTTTCTGAGTGAAAGGGATAGTGGTCGTAAGCGTCAAAATAGAGAGAGGTTGTCGGACCGGTTATTCTGAGTGAACGGGATAATGGCCATAGGTACGAAAAAAGGAGGTCTGCCGACCGGAGAGGGAAAATACCGTTCGGCTGCGGCAGACCTTGCGTGCTATTCAAGTGATGGCAGACCCTATGGCGTCGGACCTAAGCGCCGGTCCGTTAAGTGGCGGAAGAGATAGACCGTATGGGGCAGACCGTAAAGCGTCAGACCCAATTCGAGGCAGCGTGCTACTGCAGACGTTTGAGCCACTGGCTGATTTCGTCGTTGGGCAGATCGTTAGCGGATGGGATCGGAATCGATTCGTCGGATAGCTTATACTTCAGCTTTAAGGCGATGATTCGACGCAAGCTTTCATTGAGGCGCGATTCAGGAATTTCTCCGGATTTGGCCGCGGCAAGCAGCTTGTCGTATACTTTTCGGGCCGTGTCGTAGCCGTGGGCGACGAGGATGAGATCGCTGCCGGCCAGAAACGACTGGAGCGAGGCGTCCTCGATGCCGTAGTTGCGGGCGATGGCGCCCATTGTCATGTCGTCCGTAATGACGACGCCGTCGTAGCCGAGCCGGTCGCGCAGCAGGTCGGTGATGACGGTTTTGGACAGCGACGACGGAGAGTCGGGATCGATCGAAGGGAATAGGATATGCGCGATCATCACCGCGTCTGCCCCCTCCTTGATGGCCGCTTGGAACGGAATCCACTCAAGCTTTTCCAGGTCCGCGGTCGTTTTGTGTACGGAAGGAAGCTCCAGGTGAGAGTCGACGGACGTATCCCCATGGCCGGGAAAATGCTTGACGACGGCAACCGTTCCGCCTTGCTGAAGCCCTTGCATGACGGCGACGCCCATGCTGGCGACGAGATCGGCGTCGCTGCCGAACGCCCGACTGCCGATGACCGGGTTGGCGGGGTTGCTGTTCACGTCGAGAACGGGTGCAAAGTTCATGTTGAAGCCCATTAATCGCAGTTCGTCGGACAGCAAGGCGCCCATCTCCTGAGCCAATTCAGGCTTTCCGGTGCGTCCGACTTTGACCGCGTCCGGCATAGCCGTGAAATCTTTGGGCAGCCGGCTGACTTTCCCGCCTTCCTGATCGACGCTCATGAAGAGGGGGAGCGGATTGCCCCCGTTCGCCTGCTTAAGAGCGTTGACGAGCTGGACCGAGCCGCTCAAGTCGGAGAAGTTGTCCTTGTACCAAATCAAGCCTCCGACGTGCTGCTCATCAATGAGCTTCTTCATCTTCTCATCGATCTTCGTTCCATCGATGCCGGCAACGATCACCTGGCCGATTTTCTCCTCTAATGTCATGTGTTCCAACAACAGTTCGACCGGATTTTCTTCCGCCGGCGGCGTTGTTTCCGGGGATGCGCTGCCGGAAGGCGACGACGCTGCAGGCGGTTGCTGTTCCGTCGGAGCAGAGGGAGCAGGGGAAGCGTCAGGATTGCCCGAGCCGCGCGAACATCCGACGACCAGAATCGCAAGCAGACAACAAATTCCCAGCAACACTCCGCGGTTGGAGATGGCGATTTTCATCGATACGAATCCTCCTTAACAAAAGACTCCCGGGGTTCCTGAACAAGGAAGCCGGGAGTTCTGCTATTTTTACACTTCGAACGAGCTTTTCAAAGACACGATGCGGTTAAAGACGGGCTTATCCGGGGCGGAATCCTTAGGGTCTACGTTAAAGTACCCGTGACGGAAAAATTGGAATTTGTCCCCTCCGGAAGCTTCCTTCATATCCGGCTCCACGAAGCCCTTCAGCACTTGAAGGGAGTTCGGATTCAGATGGTCGAGGAACGATTGCCCCTCTTCCTCGGACTCGTCGGAGATGAGCGGCTCGTACAGACGGAACTCGGCAGGCACCGCATGCGAAGCGTCCACCCAATGGAGCGTTCCTTTTACTTTGCGTCCGGTAAAGCCGGAGCCGCTCTTCGTCTCGGGATCATACGTGCAGCGAAGCTCGACGACGTTGCCTTCCGAATCATGGATGACTTCCTCGCATTTGATGAAATACGCGTGCTTGAGGCGTACTTCGTTGCCCGGGAACAGCCGGAAATATTTCGGAGGCGGGTTATCCATGTAATCGTCCCGTTCAATGTAGATCTCTCTGGAGAACGGAATTTTGCGGTGACCCATCTCCGGGTTCTCGGGATTATTCTCGGCGTCCAGCCATTCCGTCTCGCCTTCGGGATAGTTCGTGATGACGACTTTCAGCGGGGCCAGAACGGCCATCGTCCGCAGCGCTTTGAGCTTCAAATCCTCACGGATAAAATGCTCCAGCATCCGCTCGTCCACGACGCCGTAGCTCTTCGCGACGCCGATCTCGCGGCAGAAAGCGCGGATCGCTTCCGGCGTATAGCCTTTGCGGCGCAAGCCGGAAATCGTCGGCATGCGGGGATCGTCCCAGCCGTCCACTTTTTTCTCGTCGACGAGGAGCTTGAGCTTTCTTTTGCTCATGACGGTATTGGTGATGTTCAGACGAGCGAATTCGTATTGGTGCGGTACCCAAGGCATTTCGCATTCGCGGACGACCCAATCGTAGAACGGGCGCTGATCCTCGAACTCCAGCGTGCAGATCGAGTGCGTCACGCCTTCGATGGCGTCTTCAAGCGGGTGAGCGAAAGCATACATCGGATAGATGCACCAAGCGTCGCCGGTATTGTGATGATGAGCATGCACGACCCGGTACAGCACGGGATCGCGCAGGTTGACGTTCGGGGAAGCCATGTCGATCTTGGCGCGCAGCACCTTTTCCCCGTCGGCGAACTCGCCTTCCTTCATGCGGCGGAACAAGTCGAGGTTCTCCTCGACAGAGCGGTTCCGATAAGGGCTCTCGGTTCCGGGAGAAGTGAGCGTTCCGCGAGCTTCGCGGATTTGATCCGCGGACTGGTCGTCGACGTAGGCCAAGCCTTTGCGGATAAGGAGAGCGGCGCGCTCGTACATTTCTCCGAAATAGTCCGACGCGAAGAACAACCCGTCCCACTTGAAGCCGAGCCACTCGACATCCTTTTTGATCGACTCTACGTATTCCACGTCTTCCTTGACGGGATTCGTGTCGTCGAACCGCAGATTCGTTCTTCCTTTGAACTCGTCGGCGAGCTCGAAGTTCAGGCAGATCGATTTGGCGTGACCGATGTGCAAATAACCGTTCGGCTCGGGAGGGAACCGGGTGACGATCTCTTTCACTTTTCCCGAAGCGATATCTTCGGATACGATGTTCCGAATAAAGTTCGATGACGACGTCTTAGTTTCCAAGGTGACCAACCTTCCTCGCAATAAATCGTTATATCCTCTAATAATACACAAAAAGGCGGCTTCTTATAAAGGGCTAAGCGAAAAAACGGAAAAATGTCGGGTCTCGTCGATTGGGCGGACGCACGATCGGGTATATTTCTCCTAAAAAAATGATAAAGATTTAATTTTTTCAGTAACTTTTCAGATAGACGCCTCGTTATAATCATTGAAGAGATTGGCAAGGGAGGAAGATGAATGCTGTCATGGCTAAGTCGGGGGTCCACGGCTGAGAAGTCAGGCGAACAGAGAGAAGATTTGACGAAACCGTCCGAGAAGGCGCAGGCCAAGGATACGGAGGCTGCAGCTGAAGCGTCCAAAAGTGAACGCCTGGTCGCGAACGAACCGATCTTGTCCGTGCGCAACGTGGAACGATCCTTCGACGTCGGAAGCCAGAAAATCAAGGTGCTCAAAGGAATCAATCTCAATCTCTATCCGTCCCAGCTCGTTATGTTGAGAGGTCGCTCGGGCTCGGGTAAGACGACGCTGATGAATCTGATGGGCGGACTGGACACGCCGACGAAGGGAGAAATATTTTTCAAGGACCGTCCGTTCCACAAGTGGGATGACGACAAGCGCACCGTCGTGCGCCGCAAGGATATCGGCTTTATTTTCCAGGCGTTCGCCTTGATGCCCTTATTGTCCGCTTACGAGAACGTCGAATTGTCTCTTCGCATGGCGAACACCCCGCGCTCGGAATGGAAGGAGAGAATTATAGCCTGTCTGGATCTGGTCGGCCTCACCAAGAGAATGCATCACCGTCCGTTCGAGCTTTCCGGGGGAGAACAACAGCGGGTGGCCATCGCCAAGGCGATCGCCCACAAGCCGAGCCTCATTCTGGCGGACGAACCGACGGCGGAGCTGGACAGCCAGATGACCGCGCAAATTATGCAGGTGTTCAAAGAAGTCGTCGCAGCCGAGAACATCTCGCTCTGCATGACGACGCACGATCCTACGATTATGGAGGTAGCAGACCATGTCTATGAAATGGTGGACGGCGTATTCGTCGCCAATTGACCGTCAGGCGCACGGACGCCGCAGCCGCAAGAGGGCCGGAGTGATCGTCGCGCTGGCATTGTCTTTGGCGCTCTCGGGGTGCAGCTTGCTGCCCGACGAACCGGAGGAGGAAGATCTGTCCGCGATCCAACTTCCGAAAATTTCCGAAAAACCGCAGTACGACGTAGTAACGAAAACGCTGGAAACGAAAGTGTCGGGTTCCGGCAAAATACTGTCCTCCCAGGAGAAGCAGGTCTATTTTACGTTGGACGGAAAACGTCTTAAGAAGCTTTACATAGAATCCGGCCGCAGCGTCAAAGAAGGAGAGACGCTGGCCGAGCTGGACGTCGACGAATTAAAGAAGAGCCTTCGCTCGCAGGAGCTTTCCTTCAAGCAGCGCGAGCTTGAGATGAAGGAAACGCTGCGCAAGAAAGACGAGATGGACCCGATCGAATTCGAGATGAAATCCCTGCAATTCGAGGAAGCGCGTCAGCAACTCGCCGATATGCGCGAGGATATCGGTAAAGCGGTATTGACCTCTCCATTCTCCGGAACGGTCGTATCGGTGCCGGTGCAAGAAGGCGACATGGTCAAAGCGTACGACACGGTCGCCGTAATCGCCAATCCGAGCAGTCTCGTCGTCGCCGCGGAGCTGTCCAAGGACGATCTGGAGAAGGTTGCCGTCGGCATGGAAGTGCGGGTCGACATTAACAACGTCGGACAGCTTCCGGGCAAGATCAAGCAGATGCCGATTCCTTCGACGGACAATCAGAACGGCGGCAACAACGGCGGCAAAACGGACAGCATCAACAAATATTTGCTGGTCGACGTCGGTAAGCTGCCTGAGGAGGTCACTCGCGGAACTCCGCTGTCCATCTCCGTCATTATCAACCGCAAGGAGAACGCGGTTGTCATTCCTCTGGCTGCCCTGCGGACGATCGGAGCGCGTTCTTACGTTCAAGTGGCGGAAGCGGACGGAAGCAAGCGCGAGGTCGACGTGGAAGTCGGACAACAAACTTCGACCGACGCGGAAATCTTGAACGGCTTGACACCGGGACAGAAAGTCGTAGGTCGGTAATCGATGAACGCGCTGATTCGGTTTCTCTTCCGCAAAATGTGGAACACGCGCTGGATGACGCTCAGCACGCTTGCCGGATTGTTCGTCGCGGTCGCTTTCACGACGAGTATTCCGATGTACGCGGACGGCGCGCTCAAGCGGGTCGTCTCGCAATCTCTGCAGGACAACAGCGAAGGGTTGCCCGCGGGTTCGATGTTGATTCGTTACCAGTCGACGGACGGCAAGACGGATTTGGAAAGCTTCCGTAACGTCGATCAGTATATTCGCGAGGACGTCAGGTCCGACATCGGTTTTCCGGTGGAGGTCTCCCAGCGGAGCTTGACGATTCGCAGCTCGGAAGTGTCTCCCGAAGATCCGACGAAGGTGGATGCGAGCCGTACGAGGAAGCTGACGATCGCTTCCCTGGAAGGATTAAAGGAACAAGTCGAGATGGCAGGAGGCAAGTGGTTCGCGGACAGTTCCGATGCGGACGGCACGATCCAGGCCGTTATGATGGAGGAAGCGCTGTTCCGCAACGACCTGCACGTAGGCGACGTCCTGCTGTACTCGGCTGCTGGGGAGACGCTGCGAGTTCAGATCGTCGGAGCGTTCAAACCTGTCGACGACACGAGCTCTTATTGGTATCAAGGTTTGGAAGGACTCATGAATTATTTGTACGTGGCAGATCCGGTCTTTCTTGACGATCTATCGGCCAAACGAGGCATTCCGATTCAGATCGCAAGCTGGTATTCCGCATTCGATCTGAGAGAGATTCAAACGAGCCAGCTCTCTCCGCTGTCGAGCAAGCTGAACCGCATCGACATCGAAGTGTATAAGAAGCTGAAGGACACGCGCCTGGAACTCAGTTTCGCCGAGATGCTGAGCGATTTTCGCCGGGACAGCATTCAACTGCAAACGATGCTCTTCACCCTCGCAGCTCCGATGATCGCCATGGTGTTCTACTTCATTACGATGAACACGCAGCAGGCGCTTGAGAAGCAGCGCTCCGACATCGCGGTACTGCGAAGCCGGGGGGCGAGCACGAGACAGATCTTTATGCTGTTCCTTCTGGAAGGGACCCTGCTAGGCATCGTTGCGCTGGTAATAGGTCCGTTATTTGGCTGGTTCATGGCCAAGAGCATCGGATCGGCCAGCGGGTTTCTGCATTTCGTAGACCGCAAGGCGATCCCGGTCGGATTCTCGATCGACGGCGTGCTGGCCGGCGTTGCGGCCGTCATTGTGGCGATCGCGGCGACCGTCATTCCGGCTCTCGTCTTCACGAGGACGTCCATCGTCGATTACAAGAGGCAGATGGCGAGGGGAGACAGCAAGCCGTTCTGGCAGAAATGGTTTATCGACGTGCTGCTGCTCGGCGTTGCCGGTTACGGCTGGTATTTGTTCAACGAGCGGCAGATGGTTACTTTCAAGACGGGAATGACGACGGACCAGCTCAACGTGCAGCCGTTTCTGTTCTTCGTTCCGGCGCTCAGCATTTTTGCCGCGGGACTTGTGTTTCTCAGGCTGTTCCCGCTCCTGCTCAAGCTGTTTAATCTGATGTGGAAAAAGATTTTGCCGGTGTCGTTTTATTTGACGCTTACGCAGTTGTCGCGGTCGTCCAAATCGTATTATCCGCTCATGATTTTGCTCATCTTGACGCTGGGCCTTGGGGTGTACAATTCCTCCGCAGCGCGGACGATCGGGCTGAACTCGGAAGAGAGGATCATGTACAAATACGGAACGGACGTCGTCGTCCAGACCGTATGGGAAGGCACGCCGGAATTCAAGCCTCCGACTCAGCAAGGCGGCGGCAACGGCGGAGGCGGTGGCGGAGGTCAGGGAGATCGCCCTGCGCCGACGAAGTTTAACTACAATGAGCCTCCGTTCGAGATTTTCCGCACGCTGCCGGGCGTCGAGCACGCGGCGCGCGTGCTGCAGACGAAGAGCAGCTTGACGATCTCCGGCAAGACGGCGGGGCAAGCGACCATCATGGGCATCGACAACGTCGATTTCGCCCGCGTCGGATGGCTTCGCAAAGACATGTACCAGATCAATCCGTACAAATATCTCGAATGGATGGGGCAAGTGCCGGAGGGAGCTTTCATCTCCTCCAACGTAGCCAAGAAGTTCGACTTGAAGCGGGGAGATACGGTCCAGACGGTCATTCAGGAGCAGACGATCGAGTTTATCATTTTGGATGTTTTGCCTTACTGGCCTAGCTTGTACCCGGACCAAACGCCGTTCCTGATCGCGAATCTGGGCTATATCTACGATCAAGCGCCGCTGATTCCTTATGACGTGTGGCTCAAGATGGATCCGGACGCTAAAGTGCAGGAGATTATCCCGGTGCTTCAGGAGAAAGGCGTCGAGCTGGCGGCGATCAACAGCATGAGATCCGAATTGACGACACAGAGCAAGCACCCGGCCAGGGGAGGCGTATTCGGAATTCTCAGCCTGGGCTTCCTGGTGACGATTATCGTTTCGTTGTCAGGCTACATTCTGTTCTGGTTCTTTAACTTGTCGCGTAGGGTCGTGCAGATCGGTATTTTGCGCGCCATGGGGCTTTCTCGTAAGCAACTGACGGGCATGCTGCTGCTCGAGCAAATCTTTACCGCCGGCTTGTCGATCGGTCTCGGCATAGGCATCGGTAAGCTTGCGAGCTTGCTGTTCCTGCCTTTCCTGCAGACGACGGACAATTCGACGAATCAGGTTCCTCCGTTCCGCGTCATTTTCGAAGCGACCGACACGAACAGGCTGTATATCGTTGTCGGCGTCATGATGACGATCGGCGTGGCGCTTCTCATCACGCACATTAGACGCTTGAAGGTTCATCAGGCCGTCAAGCTGGGAGAGGAGCGGTAAGCAAGCATGATTACATGCGAAGGTCTCGTGAAAATTTACAAGGCCGACGATCTGGAGGTCGTCGCCCTTCAAGGCTTGAACTTATCCGTCAAAGCCGGAGAAATGATGGCGATTATCGGGAACAGCGGAAGCGGGAAGTCGACCTTGCTGAACATTCTCGGCGGGCTCGACCGCCCTTCCGCCGGCCAGGTGCAAGTAGGGCCGTGGAATCTGCTGAAGGTCAACGACGACGATCTCGTGAAGTACAAGCGAGATACGGTCGGCTTTATCTGGCAGAACAACGCCCGCAACCTGCTGCCGTTCCTGAGCGCTCTTGAGAACGTAGAGATGCCGATGATGTTTTCCGGCAAGCTGGACCGGGCTTATGCCAAGCAACTGCTCGAATGGGTCGGCTTGAAGGATCGCATGCATAACAAGCTGCAGCAGCTGTCCGGGGGCGAGCAGCAGCGGGTGGCGATCGCCATCTCGCTGGCGAACCGTCCGCAGCTGCTGCTGGCCGACGAACCGACGGGTTCGGTAGATTCGCGAACGTCCGATATTATCATGGATATTTTCCGCAAGTTTAATCGGGAGCTTGGCTTGACGATCGTAATCGTTACTCACGATTTGTCGCTAGCAAGCAAAGTGGACCGGGTCGTGGCGATCCGCGACGGGCTGACGAGCACCGAGTTTATCAAGAGGAACCCCAACCTGGATCATTCCTTGCCGCTCTCGGGCGGGCGGACGCCGGAAGAAGCGCACGAAGCTTTCGTCGTTGTCGACCGGGTTGGCCGCTTGCAAATTCCGAAAGAATACTTGTCCGCTCTTGCGATCGGCGACAAAGCAACGATGGAGTTCGACGGAGACAAGATTGTCATTACAAAACCCAAATCCTTGGAGGAGGACGAAACAGCATGAACAAACAAGCAGGAAAAACCCGAAAATGGGTGCTCACCGGAATGAGCCTATCTTTACTAGTCCCGATGCTCGCGGCGTGTAATTCGGGGGACAGCGCGAACGATCCGGATAATCGCCGTACGCTGCGCATCGGCACGATGTACGGCAGCAAATCCGATGAGAGCTGGTTCCGCCAGCAATTCACGGACATGTTCGAGTTCACTCATTCGAACATCGACATCGAGGTCGTGCCCGCGATCGATTATTCGGAAATGCAGTTCGAGGACTACTCGAAGCAACAGGAACCGGTCGACCAAATGGCGAAGCTCAAGGAAATCATGACCGGAAGCAACCCGGTAGACGTCATGATCATCAATGACATGAGCATGCTCGGGCAGCTCGTGAACGACAATCTTCTGAAGCAGCTCGACCCGATGATCAACGAAGACAAAATCGACGTCAGCGAGTTCGTGCCGACGGTCATCGACGGGATCAAGGAGCAGGGAGACGGCTTCCTGTACGCACTCTCGCCGACGTTCCAATCATCCGCTCTCTACTATAATAAGAAGCTGTTTACGAAGCAGGGAGTCGAGTTCCCTCAAGACGGCATGAGCTGGGACGACGTATTCAACCTGGCGAAAAGGATGAAGTCGGGAAGCGGCAAGGACGCTATTTTCGGATTCACCTTTAATCAGTGGGGGGCAGGAGATAACTTCTGGGATTTCCAATCGTTCGCTGCGCCTCTTCAGCTCAGGATGTTCGACGAGAAGGGCGAGACGATGACGGTCAACACTCCGCAATGGCAAAACCTCTGGGAGACAATAGCCCAGATGAAGAAAGACCGCGTAACGCCAAGCCAGGAGGATATGAACTACGAGCAGCCTCAGGGAGAGAATTACCGCTATAATCCGTTCCAAGGCCAATTGTTCCTCAACGGTAAAGTGGCCATGACGATCGGGGACTACGGTATGATCAACCAGATCCAGCAAATGAATGACAACAGCGATAAGCTGAAGATGGAGAAGCTGGAGTGGGACGTCGTCACGGTGCCGTACCATATCGGCAAGGAAGGGTTCGGAGGCAATATCTATTTGAACCAACTGGCCGGTATTAACGCCAACGCGAGAAATACCGACGACGCTTGGGAATTCGTCAAGTTCATGAACGGCAAAGAGTGGGCGAAGCTGAAGTCCCGCAGCACTTACGAGCTGTCCGCGCGCAAAGAATTCGTCAAAGTGCGCGACGGCATGAGCTACAACATCGATGCGTTCACGAAGATGAAGCCGGCTCCGCTGCAAGGCTCTTCGATCAAGGAACAGGAGTTGTACCGCGAAAAGCCGAATCTGAACTTGATCAACGAGATGGGCTCGATGCTCTTCTCGCAAGTGATGCAGGGAAGCAAGTCCGCCAAGGACGCGCTGGCGTTGTGGCAGGAGAAGGGGAACGATCTGCTTCAGAAGATCAAGACGAACCCGAAAGGCAACATCGAAAATCCGTTTGATGGAATCAATACGGACAACGGCGGTGGCGGTGGAGTTATTCCTCTCGATAAGAGAGCGATTATGGAAGCGGCCGGCGAAGCGGTCATTATCGATTAAACGAGGAAGTTCTCAGGCGCCCCATTCATATGGATGGGGCGTTTGCTTTAAATTTCCCGGGAGACGGATTCAAATCCGCCAAAGCCGAGCATGCTAGGAGCATCCACATCTCTACAAAAGCGGGGGAAGACGCATGAAATGGGTATACTGGTCGAGATTGTACGACAGCAAATTTCAAGCGGGATGTCTCGTTCAGCGCATGGAGCACGACAGCTGGGTATTCGGCCTTGAGGCGCCGCAGGAGATCGAAGTATTCCGTTCGAAAAAAGGCAAATACGGCGTTCGGTACATGCCCTGAGCGGCTTGTACGGGCGGTTGAGCTGCTGCATATTGGCAAAGGGACGGTTTTTGTGCTAAGCTGGTGTCCGGGAAGGATCGGACGAAGGAGGAAGCAGCGATGCGAAGAATGCCGTTATCCGCGGAAACAGCCGTTAAATTGGCCGAATACATGAAGGTGCCGTTGGAGCATTTGATGCACATGCCTCAGCATATTTTGCTGCAGAAGCTGGGGGAGATGGCGAAGGCGCAAACGGGCGAGGACAAGCAGCATCTGGAAACGGAAGAAAAGAAAAGTGAATAAAAGTGTTGACTGTGGGCTATTTTCTATAGTATATTATTACTTGTCGCCAATAAATTCTATAATGCTTTAACGACGCGGGGTGGAGCAGCCCGGTAGCTCGTCGGGCTCATAACCCGAAGGCCGCAGGTTCAAATCCTGCCCCCGCAACCAACACCTTTCTCTGGACCTTTACGGGGGCCTTTAGCTCAGTTGGTTAGAGCGGTCGGCTCATAACCGATTGGTCGGGGGTTCGAGTCCCTCAAGGCCCACCACGGAGTTCGTGGGGCAGCGCTCGTTGACCGATCGTTCTCGGTTGCCAGAGACTCGCATGCCGGGATGGCGGAATTGGCAGACGCACAGGACTTAAAATCCTGCGGTAGGTGACTACCGTACCGGTTCGACCCCGGTTCTCGGCACCATACATTGAAGATCGAATCCCTTGGTAGGTAAGGGATTTTTTTATTTTTAAATTACTTTTTCAAACCGACAGATCGTGAAGACCGAGCGTCGTTTTCCTGTTGGGGACGGGTAGGGGACGAGACTTGGAATACAAGGAACTTGGTAGTGGAAGCCACCGGCCTCATCAAGTCGAGTTAAAATGTGAAAGCGCCTGAAAATAAAACAAAAATCAAAAGTACAAGTGCGACAATTCCACCGACTCTGCTCATAATCAGGTAAGCCTCGCTTGGCTCGGACTCGCCCTTCACCATCCAACCATATCGGAGATACCACCCGAAGGTGGGATAGACGATGTTCAATATCGCCAGTATGATGAAAAGAATAATGAAGACGGCCATATTCATCAGCTCCTTAATATGTAATACGCTGGTGAGATCGTTGATGTTTCGAAGAGAGAGCGATTATTGGCTTAGCGGAATTGACAGACGCACAGGACTTAAAATCCTTCGATAGGTGGCTACTGTTCAGAAGGTGAGATGTAGAAATAAACATTCTTGTCCGAAAAAAAGGAAATCTAGACGTAGGGAGAGGGATTACGATTTGCAATGGCTAAAGACTATAACGGACAGCGATTTTGTGGGCGGTGAACCTGAATTCATGGAAGTTGTGTCTCGGTACGCTTCGAGAGGCGTTCTGATCAACGATGAGCTGAAGGTCGCGATGATGGAGATGTCGGGCGCAAGTCTTTACAAGCTGCCTGGAGGCGGCGTAGAGGAGGGCGAAGAAAGGGCAGCGGCGTTCTTGCGCGAGATTAAGGAAGAAACGGGTTATGATGCTGTTATCATTGAAGCGATTGGATATATCGACGAGCACAAAAATAGAAATCAGTTCATGCAGCGTTCTTATTGTTATATGGCCAAAGCGACAAAGCAACCGGGAAACACTGCTTTGACCGAAGAGGAAACTCAGTTGGGTATGCGAGTGAAGTGGATGAGTCTCGAAGAGGCCGTCGCTCAACTTCGTAATTTGATCGATCGTTGTGAAGATTACTCTACAAGCTTTATGCTTCTTCGGGACCTTACGATTCTAGAGCACGCTTCACGGCTGCTGGATAATGGCACGGTACATAACGTGGCAGAGGAGTACATCTGGGCGATTTTCGTGGCAGATCAGGCGGGCGTGTTCCCGAACTTCTATCCGATAGGACTCTACACTTGCCGTGACAGAGCCGTAGCAGAGCTGGGAGCATTGCCGCGAGATATGAATTATCAATTGCTAAAGCTGCCTGTCAATCGAATGTTTCCCTATTATCATAAAAAGAGCGGAAAGTTGGTTGGAATGGACGGAGTGGATCATGAGCATTTTCATTTCAGAGACGATACGCAGGAGGGCTAGTCATGAACATTCGAAAAGCCACTGAGGGAGACATTGATGCACTCATTCTCATGCGCTGGGAGTTCACGTTGGAGCACCAGCCGGGAGTGAGCGATGATTTCGAGTTCTTTGCCACGGAATGCCGAGCTTTTCTGGAACGGGTATACGCTATGCAACGATCCTATGGAACTGTACTTATAATGTAATCATGTCCTATCGGTTCATAGGCTAGGAACGCAAAAGACCGCCGGCAAGCCGACGGCCTTACTCTCCTCTCAGTTACCCCGGAAACGG
>Ga0065721_10005177_pt1 | contig 23112 bp, 28 predicted proteins | sample Mesricmetagenome_FD_59108 | JGI IMG/M metagenome (GOLD analysis project Ga0065721, IMG submission 59108) | Mesophilic microbial community from rice straw/compost enrichment Sample: eDNA_1 v2 (version 2) | ecosystem: Engineered > Solid waste > Grass > Composting > Bioreactor | place: USA: Davis...
CGAGCGCCGCGCAGCGTGTTCCAGTAGTCGTAGAGCGTCTTGGTGCTCGCTTTTTGCATTGTTCTTGTCCGCCAGAATCGTGCGAGCCATCTCGAATTGGATGCCCCCGCCACAACGCCCCAAGAGTGGCAAAACCGCTCGCCGAAATCGCCTTTAAACAATGGTTAAGGTTAACGTGGGTGGCGTGATGTGGAAAACGTGTCCCGAAACCGGCCAGGCCGGCCCGGACGGAGAAGCCGCATGAGTGAACAATCTGGGGACGGCGAGGGTGAGGCGCAACCGGCGCACGAGCCGGCGATCCTCATTCCGCGTGGCGCGCTGGGGTTGATGGGGGTGCTGGTCGGCGTCTTCCTCGTCGAGACGCTGCTTCTTAACCAAGACTGGCAGCTCTGGCTTCTCAATCTCTTCGCCTTCATGCCGCTGCGGATTCTCGCGGCCACCGAGGATCTGGCGCTTGCATGGCCGCTGCTGTGGACCCCGTTCACCCATGCGCTGCTGCATGCGGGCTGGGAGCATTTGCTGGTCAACATCGCCTGGCTCGCTATCTTCGCGACGCCGGTGACGCGGCGCTACGGCACCGGACCGATGCTGATCCTCTTCTTTGCCAGCGCAGCCGCCGGGGCGGCGGGTTTCGCGGCAACGAACTTCATGACCGTGACCTACCTCATCGGCGCTTCGGGCGGCGTTGCGGGGCTCACGGGCGCGGCGATGCGGTTCATCTTCCAACCGATCATCGTCGGGCAGGATCCGCAGACGGGGGAGCGGGTCATCCTCGGGCGGCGGCTCGCCTCTCTGGGCGAAATGATGCGCAACCCGCGTTCCCGGGTCTTCACGATCTTCTGGCTGCTGCTCAATGCGGCCGTTCCCTTCCTCCCGCTGCTGACGGGCGGGGAAGGCATGCAGATCGCCTGGCAGGCGCATCTGGGCGGCTTCATCGCGGGCCTGCTGCTGGTCCCCCTATTCGAGCGCAGGCCTGCCGGTACCGGTCAGTAGAGGCCGGGAATCCACTTGGCACGCACGCTGTAGGTGTACTCGGCGTAGCCGGGCAGCTCCCGCTGCAGCGTGCGGTCCTCCATTTCCGTGCGCACGATCAGGAAGATGGTGGTCACGAGCGCAGGAACCTGCGCCAGAAGCGAGCCGAGGGCGAAGGCCCAGCCGAAGGCCATGAGGCTCGCGCCCACATATCCAGGGTGGCGGACGAAGGCGTAGGGGCCAGTCTCGACCACCTGGTGGTTGCGGTCGGTCTGGATGCGCACGCTCGGCTCGAAGTGGCGGTTGACCGCCTGCGCCCAGGTGATGATCCAGAAGCCGCCGATAAAGAACGCATAGCCCAGGACGATGAGATTGAAGGGCAGGGTGCTCCACCCGAAACGGGCATTGTCGATGGCGGCGACCGGCAGGATCGAGACGAGGCCGATGAGGGTTAATGGCATGAGCACATAGTCCCACGCCTTGGTATTGGCCCCGATCCCCTGACGAACGGTGATGATCTCGGGGTTGACACGCTGTATCCAGGCAAGAGCCAGCCACATCTGCCCGACCAGCGCGGCAAGGAACGCCCAGCCGAGGCCCCAGCCCCAGGTGCCCGCCGGCCAGAAGAGCAGGATGGCGATGATGACGACGGTCGCGCCCAGCGAGACGGCGGTGCGACTCGCCGGAACGTCCGGATTGCTGGGGGACACGCTCACGACACCCTCCCAACTCGCATGCGGGGCCAGTATACGCGCCGGTGCGCGAAAAGTCTTGGCGAACGAACGCTACGCGCCACGACGGATAGGCCCACAAGCCGCCGAATTTATGGATGCGGGCGGCTAAATCCGCGGAGGATTTCCGGCGTGGGAGGCGGCGCCGGCCACCAGCGGGAGCCAGTGCTCCCGGCGGACGGTCCAGACCTCGACCATCGGCTCTATACCGTTGGGAGCCTCGTCCAGTGTGCCGAGGAATACCTCCACGCCGCCCTCATAGAGATAGAACAGGCGCGAGCCGCAGTTCGGGCAGAATTGCCGGCGCTCGTAGGTGCGCAGCTCGCCGGTCATGCGGAACTGGTCGGAATGCCAGTTCGCCGATGCCGAGAAGGCGGACCCTGTGAGCTTGCGGCAGATCGTGCAGTGGCAGAGCCCGGACTGGTGGGGTTCTCCGCGAACCTCATACCTGACGGCTCCGCACAGACATCCGCCCGTTCGGATGATTTCGTCCGTCATGGACAACCCTCCCGCTAGATCAGCTGGAAACCACCGCCAGCTTTCCACCTTGACCAGGCCTCGACGCTCCTGCGGTGATTGCGGACCATGTCGGGCAGACCGAGCGGGTCGCACCAGCGGTATTCCGACGCTTCCCCGTCAACCGGGTGCGGCGTGCCTGAGAAATCGCGGGTGGTGAACATCAGCGAGAAATTGCGGCACACATCCCCGTTCGGAAAGGTGGTCGTCTCCCACTGCGGGTCGCTGGCGAAGCCGAATGGCTCTACGTTCCTCACGATAAGGCCGGATTCCTCCCTGACTTCACGAACGATGGTCCCGGCCGCATCCTCGTCCGGCTCGCAGGCGCCGCCGGGCAGGGCCCACAGATCGAAGTCGGGGCGGTGATCGAGCAGGATCAAGCCCGCCTCGTTTTCGATAACGATGCGTGTTCCGGCCACGATAAGCAGGCGGCTGCCGACGACGCTACGCAGCTGCCCGAGATAGCTTTCCGAGAAATCGCTCATCGGCACCTCGGAATGGTTGCCGCAACGCCTGCCTTCGGGCGCACATGACCGCAATGGCACGGCACCCGGTCAATCACCGTCAACCTCCGTAGACGGCTTTGGGGTCGAAGAGGCGCGGCTCGCCAGTGTCGGCGAGAGACGCCTTGCCGTCACGGACCTCGACGCGGCGGTAGAAGCATGACTTGCGGCCGGTGTGGCAGGCGGCGCCGCGCCCGGTCTGCTCGACGACCATCACCAGGGCATCCTGGTCGCAATCGGTGCGCACCTCGATGACGTTCTGCAGTTCGCCCGAAGTCTCGCCCTTCTTCCATATCTTGGCGCGCGAACGCGACCAGTAGTGCGCGATGCCGGTCTGGAGGGTCAGCGACAGCGCCTCTGCATTCATGTGTGCGAGCATCAGCACGGCATTGCTGCCGGCCTCGACGGTGACGACCGTGACGAGGCCATTGGCGTCGAAGGCGGGCGCAAAGGCAGCGCCTTCTTCGAGCTCTTCGTGGGAGAGCGGCTTGGGATCGGCGAAGGTGAATGTCATGGTGCGGGTTTTATCCCGCGCCATGACGGTTTGCCAGCGTCAGTTCGGAACGCCTACCCAGATCTCCATGGTCCCATAGCCGGTCTTGGGATTGAAGTCGGGGCCGTAGTATTCGAGGAAGCTGTAGTTCTCGCCGGTCTCGAACTCCATCCTGGGCTGCCAGTCGCCGTAGATGGCCGCGCATGTGGCGCTGATGGTGCTGACATGACCCTTGTGGGTGAACCTGGTCCAAGTGCGCGCCGGGATCGCGACGCTCGCGAACTCCGGCGGCAGGTCCGCGTCCGGGCGCACTTCGACGCCCGCGAGGTAATCGTAGCCCTGAATATCGTCCGAGAACGCGCCGACGACGCCGTACGTCGCGCCACCGACCATGCCGTCGATGTTGCCGATATAGGGGGCAAGCTTCTGCCACTGGTCGGGAATGCCGGCGGCGCCGGCCATGCCGTATCGTTCGCTGAGCCCGGCAATGCGCAGGGCGCCGTGGCGCTCGATGCGCGGGGGATCGAGGGTGACTTTGGTTGCTGCTTCCATTCGGATTGCCTCCACGAGGTCGAGGTTTTCGATCGAGCGCCGCCGCCGGACCTCTTCGGGTGTCAGTCCGAAGAGGTCGCGGAAGGCGCGGGTGAATGCCTCGTGCGAGTTGTAGCCGGCCTCGAGCGCAACCGAGAGGATGTCGGGGGCGCCGTCGGCCAAGGCGCGGGCGGCCTCCGTCAGCCTGCGGCCGCGCAGGTAGCCGGAAACCGTGTAGCCGGTCGCCATGGGGAACATCCGCGACAGGTAGAAGCGCGACAGGCCCGTGGCCGCGGCCAGGTCCTCAAGGCAAAGGTCCTCGCGGAAGCGGCTTTCGATGTACCACAGGGTCCTGACGATCGCGGACATGGCATCACTCGCGTTGAGACCCCAAGCTTATCGCATGGCGGCGGACGCGAGGTTTGATCGCGGTTGCGGTTGCGAGAGCCTCATGCGTTCTCGAACGCCGGCTCTAGGTTTGCCCTCGCAACGTTTTTCGCGAAAAGCCGGTATTCACCTTTCCGCACGTTGCCCCTAGCGCTTGCCCACCATCGAAAAGAAGCGGTCCTGCTCCTCGCGATCCTCGGCGAAGACGCCGGTGAAGCGGTGGGTGATGGTGGCGACGCCATGGGCACGCACGCCGCGCATGGTCATGCACATGTGCTCGGCCTCCAGCATCACGGCGGCGCCGCGGGGCCCGAGGTGCTCGTTGATGGCGTCGAGGATCTGCGCGGTCAGGTTCTCCTGCGTCTGCAGGCGGCGCGCGAAGACGTCGACGAGGCGGGCGAGCTTGGAGAGCCCGACGACGCCGTCATGGGGCAGGTAGGCGATATGCGCCTTGCCGACGAACGGCACCATGTGGTGCTCGCAGTGCGAGTGGAAGGGGATGTCGCGCACGAGGACGATGTCGTCATAGCCGCCCACTTCCTTGAAGGTGCGCTCGAGGACTTCCCTGGGGTCCTGCTCGTAGCCCGAAAAGAGCTCGCGGTAGGCCTTGGCGACGCGCATGGGCGTGTCGCGCAGCCCCTCGCGCTCCGGATCGTCGCCGGCCCAGGCGATGAGCGTGCGGACGGCTTCCTCCACTTCCTTGAGCGAAGGACGCGGAGCGGGCGCATGATCGAGGGCGATCACCTCGTGCGGCTTGACGCGGGCATCCATGGGGAATTCGGGCTCCTTGTTGCCGGGGCCGGCCGGTAATGGTGCCCCTACGCAAACGGATCGTGCCGGCTAGAGGCCTGACACTGCGCTTGCCAGCACTTATATAGGCTAAGGCACCCGCGTCTCAAGAAACAGATTTGTGCCGACTGATGGAACTCAGCGATCTCTATTCCGAAAAAATCCTCGATATCGCAGCGAACGCCCCCAAGGCGCCGCGGCTTGCCGAGCCGGACGCGACCGCGCGCAAGGTCAGCCGCGTCTGCGGGTCGATCATCGAGGTCGATATCGTCGTGCGGGATGGCGTGATCACCGAATACGGCCACGATATCTCCGCCTGCGCGCTGGGGCAGACCTCGGCGGCGATCGTCGCGCGCCAGATCGTCGGGACGACGCCGGGTGAGTTCCAGGCGCTGCGCGCGGTGATGCACGCGATGCTCAAGCAGAACGGCGCGCCGCCGACCGGCAAGTGGGCGGACCTCAAATATCTCGAACCCGTGCGGGATTACCCGCCGCGCCATACCTCGACGCTCCTCGTCTTCGACGCGGTGGCGGCGGCGCTGGAAAAAATCGAATCGCGGGAATCGGTTGCGGCGGCGAGCTGATGCAACGCTTCACGCCCTTGTTCTGGCGGATCGTCGATTTTCCGTTCAAGGTCGCCGCGGTCTTCCTCATCACGCTCTACCGCTACACGCTCTCGGCCTTCACCGGGCGCACCTGCCGGCACCTGCCGACCTGCTCGGAATATACGCGCGACGCCATCTGGCGCTTCGGCTTCTGGCCGGGCGGGTGGATGGGGCTTGCGCGGTTCACCCGCTGCCGGCCCGGCGGGACGCACGGATACGATCCCGTGCCCGAGGCTCTGCCCACCGGCGCGCATTGGTATGCGCCATGGCGTTATGGGCGGTGGAAATAAAACCGAAATCGGGCTAGACAACCCCGCTCGCGGCGATGGTCGCCGCGTAAACCCTCATTTCTGGAGAAGGAAAATGATTACGGTACGATTCCCCGATGGCGCCACACGCGAATACGCGCTGGGCACCACCGGCACTACCGTGGTCGAGTCCATCTCCAAGTCGCTGGCCAAGGCGACGGTCGCCATGCGCGTCGACGGGGTGCTCTCGGACCTTTCCGACGAGGTGCCGGACGGGGCAACGCTCGAATTCGTCAAGCGCGACGATCCGGCGGCTCTCGAACTCATCCGGCACGATGCCGCACACGTGCTCGCCGAGGCGGTGCAGGAGCTCTGGCCCGGCACGCAGGTGACCATCGGTCCGGTGATCGAGAACGGGTTCTACTACGACTTCTACCGGGAGCAGCCGTTCTCGGAGGAGGACCTGCGCCTGATCGAGAGGAAGATGGCCGAGATCGTCGACCGGGGCGCCGCCTTCACCAAGGAAACCTGGACCCGCGACCAGGCCAAGGCCTTCTTCGAGACCAAGGGCGAGGCGTTCAAGGTCGAGCTCGTCGATGCGATTCCCGAGGACCAGTCGATCAAGATCTACCGGCAGGGCCAGTGGCTCGACCTCTGCCGCGGGCCGCACATGCGCTCCGTCAAGGACGTCGGNCAGGCCTTCAAGCTGACCAAGGTCGCCGGCGCCTATTGGCGCGGGGACAGCANCAANCCGGTCTTGAGCCGCATCTACGGCACNGCCTTTGCGAGCAAGGANGAGCTCGACGCCTATCTCCACATGATGGAGGAGGCCGAAAAGCGCGACCACCGCAAGCTCGGGCGGGAGATGGACCTCTTCCACCTGCAGGAGGAAGCGCAGGGCAGCGTCTTCTGGCACCCGAAGGGCTACATGATCTGGCGCCAGCTCGAGGCTTATATCCGCCGGCGGCTGGATGTGGACGGCTATGTGGAGGTCAAGACCCCGCAACTCCTCGCCTCCAAGTTCTGGGAGATGTCGGGCCACTGGAGCAAGTTCCGCGAGAACATGTTCGTCGTGCCCGACGAGATTCCCTCGACCGAGGAAGGCGAGCCGATCCTCACCGGCGAAGGCGACCTCATGGCCCTCAAGCCCATGAACTGTCCCGCGCATGTGCAGATCTTCAAGCAGGGCATCAAGAGCTATCGCGATCTGCCGATCCGCATGGCGGAATTCGGCTGCTGCCACCGCAACGAGGCGCACGGGGCGCTGCACGGGCTGATGCGCGTGCGGCAGATGACGCAGGACGACGCGCACATCTTTGCCCGCGAGGACCAGATCAAGGACGAGACGGCGCGGTTCCTGCGTCTCTTCTCGACGGTCTACGGGGACATGGGCCTCGGCAACATCCGCTACAAGCTCGCGACCCGACCAGACGTGCGCGCCGGCGACGACGCGACCTGGGACCGGGCTGAGGCGGCTTTGGCCGAGGCGCTGACCTCGTCGGGCATCGAATTCGAGTATGCGCCGGGCGAGGGTGCGTTCTACGGACCCAAGCTCGAGTTCCACCTGACCGACGCCATCGGGCGCACCTGGCAGTGCGGCACCTACCAGCTCGACTACGTGATGCCGGAACGGCTCGACGCCTCCTACGTCGCCGAGGACGGATCCCGGCAGCGTCCGGTGATGCTGCACCGGGCGGTGTTCGGCTCGTTCGAGCGCTTCATCGGCATCCTGATCGAGAACTATGCCGGCAAGCTGCCGCTCTGGCTCGCGCCGGTGCAGGTGGTGGTCGCGACCATCGTCTCGGATGCGGACGGGTATGCGCAAAAGCTCGTCGACCAGCTCCGGGCAGCGGGCATCCGGGCCGAGCTCGACACCCGCAACGAGAAGATCAACTACAAGGTGCGTGAGCATTCGGTCGGCAAGGTGCCGTTGATGTTTGTCGTCGGCAAGCGCGAGGCCGAGGAGGGCACCGTCTCGGTGCGCCGGCTCGGCAGCGAGGGCCAGAGCGTGCAGCCGTTCATGGACGCCATGGTGGCGCTGATGGCGGAAGCCGCGGCGCCGGACCTCAAGGCAAAGGCCGCCGAGGCCGCCTGACCGCAAGACAGGGACCGCCCCTCGCGAGGGGCGGTTTTCCCCATGCCGATTTCCCCGCAGACAGAGCATGTGATCCGGCCGGCGCGAGCCGAGGAGCGGCCTGCGCTCATCGAGCTGCAGCGGCGCGCTTCGCTGATGCACGCGGCCTATCGTGAGGCGATCGTCGCCCATCCCGAGGCAGTCGACCTGCCTGCGGCGCAGATTGCCGACCGCTCGGTGCTGGTCGCCGAGGCGGACGGGCGCGTGGCCGGCTTCATCGTCGTGCTGCCGAGCGGCGCCGAAGCCGAAATCGACGGGCTGTTCGTCGAGCCGGAGCTCTGGCGCCGTGGCATCGGGCGCACGCTGATGGCAGCCGGCGAGGAGGCGGCGCGCCGGCTGGGAATCACCCGCCTCTGCGTCATCGCCGCGCCGGAGGCCGAGGCCTTCTATGCCGCCTGCGGCTTCGTCACCACCGGGCCGGAGCGTACGCCCTTCGGTCCTGCCATCCGCATGCGAAAGAACCTCCCATGACCCGCCCGTCCAACCGTGAGCTCAAGGTCCTGACCCATCTGGGCGAAGAGAATGCGCTCGGGCCCGACGACTTCAAGGACGTCGGCGAGAAGGTGTTCGCCCGCATGCTGGAGAAGGGCTGGATCGTGCGGGCCGAAGGCGCCGAGGGGCGCTATCGTGCGACGATCAAAGGGTTGACCGTCCACGAGGGCGAAATCATCTTCAAGGGGCGCTGGAAGCGCTGACCGGACCGGTCGGTCCATTCGAAAAAGGACCACCCCCATGGCCGACCCCATCGCGATCACCCGAACCATTGCCATCGATCCGTCGGAGATCGAGGAGAGCTTCATCCGCGCCTCGGGGCCCGGTGGGCAGAACGTCAACAAGGTATCGAGCGCCGTGCAGTTGCGGTTCGACCTTTCCAGTTCGCCATCGCTGCCGGAGCCGGTCAAGCGCCGGGTGGCGGCGCTGGCGGGCAGCCGGCTGACCAAGGAGGGCGTGATCGTCCTTACCTCCAACAGCTACCGCACCCAGCAGCAGAATCGCGACGCGGCCGTGGCGCGGCTGGTGGCGTTGCTGCGCGAAGGCGCGGTGGTGCCCAAGCGCCGCATCGCCACCCAGCCGACCGCGGCCTCAAGGGAGAGGCGCCTGGCGGCAAAGGTGCGGCGCAGCGCGGTCAAGCAGATGCGGCAGGGGCCGGCGGGCGAGGAGTAGTCACTGCGCTGGCGGCACGTCCAACGGGACATTGGCCGTGCAGGCGAGGACGACGCCGTTCACCGCTTCCGTCTGCTCGGGCGTGGGGCTAGGGGTCTGCACCGCTTCCCAAAGACCTCTCGTTTCGACCTCGTCGAGCGCGCAGGCGCAGTATGCGGTGCAGTAGGCCTCGCTCGCGCCGGTGTCCATGCAGCCGATCTGGCAGGTGCGGTTGAAGGAGTTGACGGCGGAAGCGCCGGCCAGAACCGTGCTGGAGGCGGGGTAGAGCACCGCCAGCAGCAATGGCTGGTGGACGAGGTAGATGACGAGGCTCCAGCGGCCGGCCTTCACCAGCAGTTGGGAGAAGCGGCCTTGCGCCTGCCAATGCCCGATCCGCCCCGCCCAGCCGCTGGCGAGCACCAGGCGCGCAATGCCGATGCCGGCGAGGGTGAGGCCGAACCAGGGAAAGATCGGCACCAGGTCGTTGGTCGGCGGCGGCACCGGCCAGAAGCCGATCCACGACCAGATGCGTTCGCTGAACACCGGCGCCGTGTAGACGATCGGTGCGCCGACGAAGAGCACCGCCAGCCCGAAGACGAGCCAGAGCGGCGCTCCGAGGAACGCCAGGCCCATGACGCTGAAGAGCGTGATGGCGTGCAGCACGCCGAAATAGACGAAGGTTTCGGGGAACGCGATCAGCGTTCCTGCGGTGACTAGGAGGGCCGCGCCGCCGATGATGGCGAGGCGCCGCCAGAAGGCGCGCCAGCGGATGCCCTTGCCGTGCGCCAGCGCGAGGCCGACGCCGACGAGGAAGACGAAGCTGCCGAGGAGCGTTCGCGCGAAGGCGACCCAGACCGGCTGGGTGCTGACGTCCACCGGGATCAGCCAGAGGTAACTGAGGTCCCAGAAGAAGTGGTAGACGACCACTCCGATGATGGCGGCGCCGCGGACGGCGTCCACCAGGGCAAAACGGGGGCGGGCGGCGCCGCTTGCGTCGGATGCGCTCGCGGCGCCGGCCAGCGTCATTGCGAAACGGCGTCGATCTTGACTTTGCTCAGGAGCGTCGTCGGGTCGTTCTGGGCGGCCATCAGCTCGAAGAGCGAGAGGCCCGCCTGATCGAGCGCGGTAGCCGTCAGCGACAGCGAGGTGCCGCCGCGCACGAACTCGGCGATGGCCGAGCCGACGCTCGAGGCCTGCTCGTCGCCGCCGAGGAGGCTCATCACCATGCCTTCGGCGACGCCCGCCATCATCGGGCGCATGCTGGCCGCGTCCATGCCCTGCTCGGCGCCGGCAAGGCCGAGCAGGATATCGGTCAACCCGGCGTCGGTGATGTCGAGGCGAACGTCCTTGAGGGTGACGCCAAGGCCGGCCATGGAGGCGGCGGTGGTGTCGGCGGAGAAGAGCTCGGCCACCGCATTGCCGACGGTGCCGGCGAGCTTGATGGTGGCGAGGTTCGCTCCCTCGAACGTCACGTCGTTGACGGCGATGGTCTCGCTCGCCTCGTCCCAGGCCAGGGACAGGTTGAAGCCGAGGTCGAGCCGGTCAACGCCCGCGTCGATGAGTTGCTGGAGCTGCGGATCGCCGCTGTCGGCGGGCAGGTCGACGATGATGTTGCTGGCCGAGCTGTCGATCGTTGCGGGAATGCCGTTGACGTAGTTGGCGAGCGAGACGTCGAAGGCGCCGACCGAGGCGGTGATGCGCTGGCCGGGATTCTCCGGATCGGGGATGTCGAAATCGATGCCCGAGAGCGAGAAGCCCTCGAAGGCGGGGATGAGGCTGCGGGCGTTGGCCTCGAACCAGCTTTCATCGACGTTCTCGGGAACGCTGCGCAGGAGCTCGACCTGCTCAGAGAAGTCGAAGCTCTTCAACACCATCTCGCCGATGCTGAAGGTACCGGCCTCGGCGCCTTCCATGGTGACGGAGATGTCGGACACCGAGATCTGCGGGTAGGTGCCGGGCGAGAACCCGTCAATGTTCATCTGGCCGACGGAGAAGCTCAAGGGCTCGCCTTCCTCGGTCGCGCCCTCGCAGCTCATGCCCTCGAACGTCACCGGGGTCGATTCGAACGCGGTGATCATGTCGGCGTACATGACGAGGAAACGCGAGATGAGCTGGGGCGGGGGCTCGTCGCCGGCCGCTTCCATCTCGCCGGCGAGCGCCATCAGGTCGGTGATCGGCGTCTCGAGCGGGCGGGCGCGGAATTCCTCGGCGGAAGCCCCGCCGATATCGCAGCTCATGCCGTCGCCCTCCATCGTGCCGCCCTCGAAGGAGAGATTGCGGTAGAGGGTCTTGAAGCCGGTGTCGGCGCCCGACGGAACGAGGCCGTAGAAGGCGAGGATCGCTCCGATGTCGAAATCGGCGGCGCTCATGGCGCCGAACTGCATGGTGAATTCCTCGGCGCCTGTCGAGCTGATGCCGCCGATGGTGGCGTTCGCGGCGATGCCGCCGGAAACGCCGGAGAGTTCGACGTCGCTATAGACGAAGTCCATAGAGGCTTCCGGGCTGTCCGGCACGGTCACGGAGACCAGGATTTGCGGGATGACGATGCGGTCGGCATCGAGGATCGCGAGCCCCTCGGCGTGGCCGGCGACGTTGCCGTTGGTGAGGATGTCGCGGATCGCGTCGGCGTCGAGGGTCGAGCCCTCGGCGGTGATCTCGGGAATCTCGACCGTGACCTCGGGCGGTGCCGACGGAGCGACCGTCTCGGAGGCGGGCGGGGCAGGGCTCTTGACCTTCTCCTGCGCGGCGGCCGGCGCAACGGCCAGCAGGAGCGCACAGGCAAGCGCCGGCAGGCGGCGCGTACGGAATTCAAAGGTCATCTGGTCATCTCCTCTGGCACGATTGCCGGGCAATGTGTGTCATAGCTCTGCCGGCTGCAATAGGGCCGGCCGCTTCCGCCTTTCTCTCGCCTACCCAGGTGACAGAAGGGCGACAGCGCCGACGGGTCCTCAATATACCGCCGTCAGGACCTCGACTTCCTGGGGCGAACCGGCGCGCACCTCGAAATCGCGGTTGAAGACGGACTGGGCCTGCTTGGCGATGACCTGGTAGTCGCCGGCGGCGAGCACGGTCGAGGGGAAGGCGCCGAGGTCGGTGAAAAGGGTCGTGCCGTCCGGCGACTGCACGGTCCATTCGACGTCCGCGATCGCTTCGCCGCCGGGCTCGGAGACGAGCTTGAAGGAGACCTGGCTCGCCTGGTGGTAGAGGGTGGCGTCGGTCAGCTGGCCGGGCTCGACGCGCAGGTCCGCGCGCACCACGGCGTTGATGCGCCCGAAATGCGAGACGACGTGGTAGGTGCCCGCATTGAGGGTGACGATGTCGTTGGGGCTGACACCCTCGGCGACGAGGGTGCGGTCGGAATCCGAGCTACCGGCGGTGAAGAGATCGAACCGCAGGAGATCGGCGGGGATGGCGATGTCGCCGGTCACCGCCGCGTTGAGGCGCAGCGCGCCGGCCTCGATGGCGATCGACTTGGTGTTGGCGCCGGGAACGACCGTCATCGTGTCGCTGGTCTGTGCCCGGCCATAGGCGACATGGACGACGTATTCGCCGGGCGGAAGGGTGATGTTGGCGGTCGCCTCGTCGGATTTGGCGACCATCTCGAGCTCGCCCTGCTCGTCGGGGGTGGTGTCGAACACCCGCCAGGTAAGGCCCTCGGAGACCTGCGCGCCGCCGGTCGAGATGGTGGCGGTGAGGGTCACCGGCTGCGGCGCGTTGGTGAGGGCGCTGATGGCTTCCGTTGCGGTCGCGGCGGGCGAAGGCAGGGGGGCAGACGTCGGGGCCGGAGCATCGCGGTCGGGGCGAGGCCGCGGCAGGGGCGGCATTTCGGTGGCGTCCTGCGCCAGTACGGGGGCGGGCGATTCGATCCCCGCCAGCAGCGCGCCGGCGACGAGGGCGACCATCAAGAACCCGAGACGCATGAACACTCCGCTACAATGCTGCCCGGCGAATTTGCCGCGCCCGTGCACGGCTTAGGCCGGGAATTGGGAAAACCTGTGTCACAGACGCCGCCGGATTGGAACAGGGCGGCGCGGGAGCCCCATGAAAAACTTGCACGGCCATATGGGCTCGCCGGCGCAAACGTCGTATCCAGCAAAAGCTGAATGCGAGGAACATGTTTATGCCCGAGAATGCCGCCCTCAAGTCCTACCTCAAGACCCGCCGTTCGGTCGGACAGGCCTTCCTCACCGCGCCGGGGCCTGACGCCGGCCAGCTCGAGGAGATGCTGACCATCGCGACGCGCGTGCCCGACCACGGCAAGCTCGCGCCCTGGCGGCTGGTGCTGTTCGAGGGGGAGGCACGCGAGCGGGCGGGCGAGCGGCTGGCAGAGATCGTCAAGCGGCGCGAGCCGGCAGCCCAGGCAGCGCGGCTCGAGGTCGAGCGCAAGCAGTTCCTGCCGGCGCCGCTGGTCGTCGGCGTGATCTCGACGGCGAGCGAGCACCCGAAAATCCCGCAGTTCGAGCAGCTCATCTCGGCGGGGAACGTTGCGTTCAACCTGGTGCACGCGGCCTATGCGCTGGGTTTTGCCGCCTCGTGGGTGACGCGCTGGTTCGCCTATGACGAGGAAGCGGCGGCGATGCTGGGGGCGAGGCCGGGCGAGCGATTCGTCGGGTTCGTGCATATCGGCACGCCGACGGCGACGATCGAGGACCGGCCGCGGCCGGCGCTCGCCGATATCGTGACGCGCTGGAACGGTTAACGTCACGTTAACTGTCCGTGGCGTTTGGTTAACCCAGTGTGAATCATTGGGGCTTCCTGCTCGATGGGCGTCCAGCCGATAGCCGTGCCGCCGCAACTCGCCCGCGTCCTCGACGCGGCCGGCTCGCGCAGCGGCGTCGATTTCGGTTACCTCCTGCAGACCGCCATGCGCGAAAGCAGCCTTAACCCGCAGGCCAGGGCGCAGACCTCGAGCGCGGTCGGGCTCTTCCAGTTCCTCGAAAGCACCTGGCTGCAGGTGGTCAAGGAAGAGGGGCCGCGCCTCGGCTACCAGCGCTACGCGGATGCCATCTCGGTCGACCGGGAGGGCAATTATTTCATCGCCGATCCGCAGGTGCGCGCGCAGGTTCTGAAGCTGCGCGAGGATCCGCAGATGGCCGCGGACATGGCGGCCGCCTTCACCCGCTCCAACGGCGAATACCTGCGCAACCGGTTCGGGCGGATGCCGAGCGCGGGCGAGCTCTATATCGCGCATTTCCTGGGGGCGGCGGGAGCGGAGCGGATGTTCACCGCCGGGCTGCAGAACCCGGATCAGATCGCTGCCGACCTCTTTCCCAAGCAGGCGGCGGCGAACCCGACGATCTTCTATGCCAATGGCCAGCCGCGCACGATCCGCCAGCTCTACCAGGCGCTGGTCGCCAAGCACGAGGGCGTGACGCCGAACCCGGCGTTCGCCGCCCAGCAGATGGCGAGCGAGCCGAAAGCGGCGCGCGTGGAGCCCGAGGTCATCCCCTCGCGCTTCTCGCCGGCCGACATGTCGTTCACCGGGCTCTTCCGCACCGAGCCGGAGGCGGCGGCAACGAAACTGCCTGAGCTCGCCCCGCCCGGAGAGACCGCGGCGGATGTGCTCTTCACCACGCTCTTTGCGCGCTAGCGATCCGGGGTTCCGAGTCGCAACCGCCGCTCAATTTCCCCGAAAACGCTCGTTAGCTGCAAAGTGCGAGATCGTTTTAAGGCGCCATTAAAAGAGGCTGATCCAAATGGGGGACGCGGCAGGATGCCGCCAGAGAGGTGCGATATGGCCACCACCCGATCCGAGAATCGGACCGCGACCCGGAGCCTGCCGAAAGGCTGGACGATCATTGGCCTTGCCGGGCTGTCATGGGCGGGACTGATCGTCATCGCCCAAGGTGCCTCGGCACTCTTCCAGTACATTTCCGCTTCTCTTTGATCGACCGCCATCGCCGCCGCGATGCGATCGATGACTTTCGCCGTGAATACTTGCCTCGCCTCGGGGATTCCTGCGCGATCGGGAATCCCCTTTCTTTTGTCCCGTCGTTATGGTGAACCGTTCCTTAACGGCTTGCGGCTAGCTTCGCCGCAAAGGGGCCGGAGCGCACGATGATCGGTTACGACGAGTTCATTTCCCTCTCCCAATCTCCCGACAGCGGGGAGAGAGGAATGGCGGCGCATCTGGCCGCGCTCGCGTATCTGCGCCACGACGGGCCGGCCGACGAACACGCCGCGCTCTATGCGGCTCTGTTCGGGTTCCTGGAAGACCGCTCGGTCAAGGTGCGCGCCTCCATGGCCTATGGGTTGCTGCACGCGCGCGAGGCGCCGCGCCCGATCATGCTGGCGCTGCTCCACGACAGCGCGGTGATCGCGCGTGCGGTGCTGCAGTATTCGCCGGTGCTGGTCGATGCCGACATCCTGCCGCTGGTGGCGAGGGTGGACGAGGCGATGCTGCTCTGCGCCGCGCAGCGCGCGCAGGTGAGCGCGCGTGTCGCCGAGGCGCTGGTGGGGCGACGGGTACGGTCCGTCACCCTCAAGCTGCTGCGGCGGGGCGACGTCGCCTTCGGCCCGCAGACGCTGCGGCGGCTGGCGAGCGAGGAGGGGGAGGACGCCGAACTGCGCGGCGCGCTGCTGCAGCGCGCGGACCTGCCGGCCGATGCCCGGTTGCTGCTGGTGAACTCGGCCGTCACGGCACTGCGCGGAGCGCGTGTCGTTGCCGGCGCCATAGCCCCCGAGCGGCTGGAGCGGCTGCTGCGCGACGCCTGCGACACCGCGCTCACGGGCATCGGCGAGCGGGAAGCGGCGGACGGGGGGAGCGCTTACGCGGCGGGTTTGGTGGCGGGTGACGCCGTCAATACCCGCGTGCTGCTCCATGCCATGGTCAACGGCCACGTGCTCTTCTTTGCCGCCTGCTGCGCCACGCTCGCCGAGATGCCGGGCCACAAGGTGCTGACCATTCTCGAGGGCGGCAGCCGGGCGGCGCTCAACGCGCTCTTTGCCCGTTGCGGCCTTGCCGAGGGCGTGCGGAACCTGCTTGCCCGGCTCATCGGCCATGCCCGCTCGGTGGACCTTGCCGACGACATCGCCGCACGCCACTACGTGGTGACGGCGCTGACCGAGGAACTGATCGGCGAGCACGAGGGCGACATCCCGGACGATCTCGCCGAAGCGTTCGCGTATCTCAGCGAACAGAACGTGCTCCTCGCCCGCCGGGCTGCGCGGGGGGTGATGTCGGCGTTCGCGGGCGAAGCGCCCGAAGACCTCCGGATCGACGTCGAGGAGCGTCTGGCGCTGCCGGCGGCGTAGACCCTTCCTGCCGCGGGCATGGCTGTTGGCCACCTCGAAGGTCACAACGCAGCATGCCCGCTCCTGGCGTCGAGCCCGGGCAGACTGGGCTTACCCGCCCGATGCCTCGAGATAGGAAAGGCACATCGTCACCAGCTGGTCGCATATGGCGGCCTGCTCGGATGCGGGCAGGTTGCGTTCAAAGACGTTTCGTACCGTGCCGAAGATCACCGACAGGAGCGTGATGTTGACCAGGTTGATGTCGGTATAATCCGCGTTCGGGGCGCTTCGGAGCATGGCTATGGTTGCCGCGTCCATGCGCCTGGCGAATGCATCGATCAGGGCCTGATTGTCGAGCTCGACGGCGGAAGTGTAGAGCGCACGCGTCACCTCGCTTCGCTCGGTCTTTGCCTGCCAATAGGCGGTCACGAGCGCTTCCACCATTGCTTTCGTCGAAGCGCCATGATGCGCAAGGCAAGCCGCTTCCACACGCTCGGCCACCAGGTCGAGATAACGCTCGTTGAGCGCATAGAGCAGCGCCTGCTTGTGGGGGAAATACTGGTACATGGTGCCCACCGATACTCCCGCGCGCTCGGCGACGCGCGTGGTGGTCAGCCGATGGATACCCTCCCGCAGCAAAACCTGAATGGTCGCTTCGAATATCGCCTCCACCGTCGCCATGGAGCGCGCCTGGCTCGGCTTTTTGCGGGCGTTGAGGTGCCGGGGCGGTGTTGCGTCCATATACGAATCCCGGAGTTGAACGATCCTTCATATATTTACCGCAGCCGTTTGGCCAATCTGAAGGACGTTGAATGACTGACGCGAAGAAGATCGCACTCGTGACGGGCGCCAACAAAGGCATAGGGCTCGAGATCGCCCGGCAACTGGCGGAGGCCGGAGTTACGGTGATGCTGGGCGCCCGCAACCTGCGGCGCGGCCAGGATGCCGCCGATCATCTGGCGGAAGCCGGGCTGGCCGTGGAAGCGATCGAGATCGACCTCAATGACGACGCGACCATCGCTTCGGCGGCCGAAAAGATCGCTGCCGGGTATGGCCGGCTCGATATCCTCGTAAACAATGCCGGCATCGTCGATGCCGAAGACGGCCCGCCTTCCGTTGCAACGAGGGCCGCGGTCCGCAGGCTCATGGAGACCAATTTCCTCGGCACCTTGGCCGTCACGCAGGCCATGCTGCCCTTGCTGCGCCAGTCCCAGGCCGGCCGCATCGTCAACGTGTCGACGACGCTGGGTTCGCTGACCATCAATGGCGACGCGACCTCGCCCTATTACGAGGCCCGACTGATCGGGTACAACTCGTCCAAGGCGGCGCTCAACATGCTGACGGTGCAGCTGGCCGCAGAACTGAGGGACACGCCCATCGTCGTCAACGCGGTGGCGCCCGGCTACGTCAAGACAGACCTGACGGACGGGAACGGCTTTATGACGCCCGCCGAGGGCGCGCGGCTTCCGGTCGAGTACGCCTTGCTCGGCGCCGACGCCGTGTCAGGCCGGTTCGTCGAGCCGCATGGCAGCGTGCCCTGGTAGGCCCGCCGTCGAATGCAGGCAGGCGCGGCGCCTTTGCCTGCCCAGTCCCTTGCGCCGTCAGATGAGTCAGTACCTGAACTGCTCGATCAGCACGCGCTCCTCAAGGCTGGTGCCGGGATCGAAGAGCAGGGTGACGCCCGATCCGCGGTCCTCGCGCACGTGCACTTCCGTGACGTTCTGGAACTCGACGTTGTCGGCGACGGCGCTGACGGGACGCTTTTCGGCCTCGCGGGTGCGGAAGGTGACGACGGCGCGGTTGTTGAGGATCGCGCCGCGCCAGCGGCGCGGCCGGAAGGGCGAGATGGGGGTCAGCGCCAGGAGCGGAGAGCCGATGGGCAGGATCGGTCCGTGGGCGGAAAGGTTGTAGGCCGTCGAGCCCGCGGGGGTCGAAAGCAGCACGCCGTCGCAGATCAGCTCGTCGAGCCGCGTCTCGCCGTCGACGAGGATCTGGATCTTGGCGGCCTGATAGGTGGAGCGGAAGAGCGACACCTCATTGAGGGCCAGCGCCTTCTGACTGTGGCCGGAGGCGTCGATCACCTCCATGGCGAGCGGATAGATCTGGTTGGGCTGGGCGGCCGCGAGGCGCTCGGGCAGGTCGGTGCGGGCGAAGTTGTTCATCAGGAACCCGACCGATCCGAAGTTCATGCCATAGACCGGCAGGTTGCGGTGCATGACCTTGTGCAGCGTCTGCAGCATGAGGCCGTCTCCCCCGAGGGCGACGATCACCTCGGCTCCGTCGAGCCCGGCTTCGCCATAGGCGGAGCGCAGGTCCGCCAGGGCCGCCTCGGCCTCCGGCGTGCCGCTGGCGACAAAACTGATCTTGCGGGGGGCGGTGCTCAACAGGTCCACTCCTCGTTGGGCCAGGCGGTCGTCTCGGGCGGCATCGGCATAGGCGCTTAGCATGCCCGGACGCCGCCCGCCAGTGACGGCCCCGCCAGGGCCAATCGGCGGCATTCGATGCAAGTTTGAAGCTTTGTTGCCTCGAATTGCACGGCCGGCGGAAGGGCTGGCGATACGGTCGGCGGTTAACCAGCGATTCAGCGTGGGCGGGAATTCGCGCAAGTTGCGTCAAATTTTATCGATCTTTCGCAGAAGATCGCAATGGCTCGCGCGCATCGTTCGGCCCATCCAATCAGCAGGGATGGGTGCAAAATGAACAGGATGTTCGCAGCAGCTTTCACGGGCCTGGCGCTTTCGCTCGCAACGGTCGCGGCCGGCCCGGCCTTCGCCTACGCCCCGGACCACGGCGGGGTTTCGCTCAACGGCGCGCGTATTGACGTCGCGATCGTCACGCCGCTGCCGATGCGCTACTTCTGCGCGCAGAACCCGGCCGAATGCAGGGGCGGCGGGCCGAGCCGCGTGACGATGTCGCCCGACCTCGCCACCGCGCTCAACCAGGTCAACCGCCAGGTCAATCGCGCGATCCGCCCCAAGCGCGACGTGGTCGAGACCTGGTCGCTCAACCCCAGCCGCGGCGACTGCAACGACTATGTGATGAGCAAGCGCAGCGCGCTGATGAGGATGGGCGTGCCGGCCGCGGCGCTGCGCATCGCCATCACCAGGACGCGGTCGGGCGAGCCGCATGCGGTGCTGATCGTGCGCACGAGCGAGGGCGACTTCGTGCTCGACAACCTGACCAACACGGTCAAGACGGTCAGCGCCTCGGGTTATTCCATCCGCGCGATGTCGTCCTCCAATCCGCTGCGCTGGACGGCGGCGGGCTGAACCCCGATATTGTCTTCGATAGCCGGCGCGGTCTCCGAAAGGGGCCGCGCTTTGCGCTTTGTGGGGGTTTTTTGCCGGGGCAAGGGGGGCGAATTGTTCCGCCGCTGCCGTTCTGCGCCGCCGAAACCATGCTGGTAAATAAAACCTCAACGTGTTCTTGACGTTTGCAACAGTTGCCGGCTAGTTATAGTTGCGGTGCAAACAACGGGGTGCGTGAGATGCGCAAGCTTCTCTCTATGGCGGTGACGGTCGCCGGTCTTTCGCTTGGCGTGATGGCCAACGCGGTCGCCGCGCCGGTGCAGGGTTTCGGTGCCGAGCGCGATGCTCTCTACCAGGAGCTCTATAATGCGGTGATTTCCGCCTGTTCGGGACCGGCGGCGTCGTCGAACGGCTGCCGGCTGGCGATCACTGCCTACAGCGATCAGCTGATCGCCGACGGCGTGCCGCTGGAAGTGGCGACGGCCTCGTTCGCCGCGCTGCGCAGCGAGGTGGCGGCGCTCAATGGCGGCAATGTCGCGCTCATGGCGCAGATCGAGGGCGTCTTCGAGGAGCTGCTGCCGGAAGTGGGCTCGATCGGCCCGGACGTCAGCCCCGCCTAAGCCTTGCGGAACGAGCCTGGCAACTGACCGCCGGCGGCTGCATCAAGCGCAGCGCCGGCGTGTCTGCTTGGTTGCTTTCTCGGGATCACGAGCCGGTTTTGCAAGCATCCGCCGCGCCGCGCCGGCCCGGGTTCAGCGTGCGCTGACGTCGGTATTCCAGCCGGCCCACGAGCGCATTCTGCTCCACGCGGGGCAGGCATGCATGCAGCGCAAGCGCGGCGGTATCGGCAGGCATGGCGTTCCTGCAAACGTGGTTCCGGGAAATGAACGTGCGTGGCGCCCGCGGACGGCAGCATGATTTCGTGGGCACGAATAGTTCAAATTAACCGTCCGATAACGAAGTTCCGAAAGTCGTTGGCGGCCCGATAAACTCTGATAAAGTTGCTGCCACAGGTTAAACGCTCATTAATAAAGTCTCCACTGGTGCATGGGTGAGTGCATGAGCAGTTTCAGCGGGCCGGGCGAAGCCGGACTCCTCCAGCCTGAGCTGGAATTGAGTCCCGTCCCGGCCACACCGGTTGCCCGGCCTTCGGCTGGACCCGGCGACAGGATGCGGTTTCGCGAGCATCGCGACGCGAGCGGCATCCCGCTTTTCCTGATGAATGGGCAGCCGACGCCGGCGCTTCCCTCGCGGGACCGCAACCGACAGCTCGTCCTCAAGCGCGCGTTCGACATCATCACCGCCTTGGCGGCCCTCCTGGCACTGGCGCCGTTCTTCGTTCTCATCGCCGTTGCCATCAAGGGCACGAGCCGTGGACCGGTGTTCTTCCGGCAGGCTCGGGAAGGACTGAACGGCGCGCCGTTCCAAGTGTTCAAGTTCCGCTCCATGCGCGTCGAGGACTGCGACGTTTCGGGCGTGAACCAGACGGTGAAGGGCGATCCGCGCGTCACGGCAATCGGCCGGTTTCTGCGCCGCACTAGCATCGACGAACTGCCGCAGCTCATCAACGTGCTCCTCGGCGACATGTCCATCGTCGGGCCGCGCCCGCACGTTGCGGGCATGAGGGCGGGCGGCATGCTCTATGGCGAGCTAGTTCCCTATTATGCGATGCGGCTCGACATGCTGCCCGGCATCACCGGGTGGGCCCAGGCCAACGGCCTGCGGGGCACGACGCAGGATGCCGAACTCGCCCGGGCGCGCGTCGACCACGACATCGCCTATATCCAGAATTTCTCGCTGGCGCTGGATCTGCGCATCGTCTGGATGACGTTCTGGCGCGAGTTCATCAGCGGCACCGGGGACTAGAGTCTCCCATCGGGAGCGGTGCGGGAGATAAGGGGCAGCGTGCAACGGTCTCAAGGCGGTGCCTGTTTTTGCGGGCTCGTGCCGTGGTGCTTTGCACGCCGCCGCCACGCTTGTCGTCCCGGATTCCGCCGCCTCGGGCAAAACTCTTGCTCTTGTCGTATATCGAAGGAACCGTTGCTCGCTCACGAGCGATGCGCGGAAAGCCCTTGCTCGCCAAGCCCTTGAGCCCACAGGCGCACACCTCTATTTCACTAGGGTCCGCATTCGATCCATGGAAGGCGCCAACGCCGGGCTCGACCTGCCGGGCGTATCGGCGCCATCTTGTGCCTTTAAGGCAAGGAAGATCGGCGCCAGCATTCCATGTCGGCCATGCCGACATTCGACGGAGTTCGCCCCTGATGGGTCAAGTCACCACGCAGCCCCAGCTCAGCCATCTGCGGTCGCTGGAATCGGAGAGTATCGAGATCCTGCGCGAGGTGGCGGCGAGTTTCGACCGCCCGGTGATGATGTATTCCATCGGCAAGGATTCGAGCGTTCTGCTGCACCTGGCGCGCAAGGCCTTCTACCCGTCGAAGATTCCGTTCCCTCTGCTTCATATCGACACCACGTGGAAGTTCCGCGAGATGATCGCCTTCCGCGACCGGATGGCGGAGGAGTATGGGTTCGACCTCATCACCCACACCAACCCGGATGGGCTGCGCGACAACATCAACCCGTTCGACCACGGCTCGTCGCGCTATACCGACATCATGAAGACGGCGGCGCTGCGCCAGGCGTTGACCGCCGGCAAGTACGATGCCGCCATCGGCGGGGCGCGGCGCGACGAGGAGAAGAGCCGCGCCAAGGAGCGCATCTTCTCGCACCGCAACACCAGCCACGCCTGGGACCCGAAGAACCAGCGGCCCGAACTCTGGCGGCTGTTCAACACGCGGCTCAATCCGGGCGAGAGCATGCGGGTGTTCCCGATCTCCAACTGGACCGAGCTCGACATCTGGACCTACATCTACGCCGAGGACATCCCGATCGTGCCGCTCTATTTCGCGCGGCCGCGCCCGGTGGTGAACCGGCAGGGTACGCTCATCATGGTCGATGACGACCGGTTGCCGCTGGCCAAGGGCGAGACGCCGCGCGAGGAGATGGTGCGGTTCCGCACGCTCGGCTGCTATCCCTTGACGGGCGCCATCCGCTCGGACGCGGCGACGCTCGCCGAGATCATCATGGAAATGCAGGCGAGCCGCACCTCCGAGCGGCAGGGGCGGCTGATCGACAGCGACCAGGCCGGCTCCATGGAAAAGAAGAAGCAGGAAGGGTATTTCTGATGCTGCGGGCCACCACTCCGGCGACCGAGGCAAGCGCCGACACGGATATCGCGCGCTGGCTCGAGCAGCAGACGGGCAAGTCGCTGCTGCGGTTCCTGACCTGCGGGAGCGTCGACGACGGCAAGTCGACGCTGATCGGACGGTTGCTCTATGACAGCCAGTTGATCCTCGACGACCAGCTCGCCTCGCTCAGGAACGAAAGCCGCAATCGGCATGTGGGCGAGGAGGGGATCGATTTCTCGCTGCTGGTCGACGGGCTGACCGCCGAGCGCGAGCAGGGGATCACCATCGACGTCGCCTACCGGTTCTTCTCGACCGACAAGCGCAAGTTCATCGTCGCCGATACGCCCGGACACGAGCAGTATACCCGCAACATGGCGACAGGCGCCTCCAA
>Ga0065721_10005176_pt1 | contig 23106 bp, 15 predicted proteins | sample Mesricmetagenome_FD_59108 | JGI IMG/M metagenome (GOLD analysis project Ga0065721, IMG submission 59108) | Mesophilic microbial community from rice straw/compost enrichment Sample: eDNA_1 v2 (version 2) | ecosystem: Engineered > Solid waste > Grass > Composting > Bioreactor | place: USA: Davis...
CGAACGACGGGCTCGGACCCGACGAGCAGCGCGTCATGGCGGCGCTCTTCTCGGTGACCCCGCTCGCGATGCCGGGGCTGCGGCTCATGTTCCCCGTCGCGGGCGTCATGCCCACGCCCGAGCCCGACCCGAACCACCACGAGGTGCGGTGGCTCACGAAGGGCGACACCGTGCTCGGACGCCAGGTCGTCGCCCTCACGAAGGCGGTCGAGCGCGAGGTCGAGGCCGGGGGCCTGCGCCGCAAGCCAGGATGGGGCCCCATGCTCATCGTCGTCGGCGCGATGGTGCTCGCCGGCATCCTGCTCATCGTGCAGTCGATCCTCGGCGGCGAGGACGAGCGCACCATCATCGTCGCCGTCGTCGGGCTCAACCTCGTGCCGTGGATCGCGATCTTCGCCGCGGGCCTCCTCACCCGCCGCCGGCCGCTCACCGCGAAGGGCGCCGAGCTGCGCGAGCACCTCGACGGGCTGCGCGAGTTCATCCGCGTCGCCGAGGCCGACCGGCTGCGGATGCTGCAGAGCGTCAGCGGGGCGGAGCGCGTCTCGACGACCGACGGCGCCGCGATCGTGAAGATCTACGAGCGACTCCTGCCCTACGCCGTCATCTTCGGACTCGAGAAGGAGTGGGCGCGCGAGCTCGGCAAGTACTACGACGAGAATCCGCCCGACTGGTACTCCGGGTCGGGCACGTTCGCGATCGCGACGTTCGCGTCGGGCATCTCGTCGCTCTCGTCGAACGTCACGACGTCGTACGCGTCGTCGTCGGGCTCGTCGTCCTCCGGGGGCGGCGGCGGGGGCGGCTCGTCAGGCGGCGGCGGGGGCGGAGGCGGGGGCGGCGGCGTCTAGTCCCGCTCGACGGACAGCCCGGCGCGCAGCTCCGCGAACACGGCGGCCGCGTCGGGATGCCGTGCGAGCGCCGCGGACTGCCCCGCCCACAGCGACAGCAGGTCGCCGCGGTCGAGCTTGGCGGCCGCCGCGCGGAACCGCCCGATGAGCCAGTTCTGCGCGGGGAACGGCGCGATCGCCCCGGCCTCCTCGATCCGACGTATCGCCCGGTTCGGGATGCCGCGGGCAAGCCGACCGCTCATCGCGCGGGTGAGCACGGTGCCGTCGTCGGTCGCGTCGGCGATCGCGGCGCGGTGCGACGGCGGCGCCGCCGACTCGCGCGTCGCGAGGAACGCCGTGCCGACCTGCACGCCCTGGGCGCCGAGGGCGAACGCGGCGGCGACCCCGCGCCGGTCGGCGATCCCGCCCGCCGCGATCACGGGGATGCCGACCGCGTCGACGACCTGCGGCACGAGCGCGAAGGCGCCGACGAGCGACTCCTCGGCGGGGCGGAGGAACGCGACACGGTGCCCGCCCGCCTCCGCGCCGCTCGCGACCACGGCATCCACCCCGCCGGCCTCGAGCGCGACGGCTTCGGCGACCGTCGTGGCGGCGCCGACGACGACGATGCCGCGCGCGTGGGCGGCGTCGACGACGTCGCGCGGCGGCACCCCGAACACGACGCTCAGCACCGCGGGGCGCGCGTCGAGCACGGCGTCGACCTGCTCCGCGAAGGGCGGCAGGAACGCCGCGGGCGGGTCGGGGAGCTCGACGCCGAGCTCAGCGAAGAGCGGCGCCGCGGCCGCTCGGACGGCGGTCAGGTCGACCTCGTCGGGCGTCACCTCGTCGCCCGTCGGCACCCAGAGGTTGAGGGCGAACGGGCGGTCGGTCGCGGCGCGCAGCTCGGCGGCGGTCGCGGCGATGCGTTCCGCGTCGTAGCCGTAGAGGCCGTACGACCCGAGCCCGCCCGCGTCGCTCACGGCCGCCGCGAGGGCGACCGACGAGACCCCGCCGAACGGGCCGAGCACGATCGGATGCTCGATGCCGAGGAGCCGCGTGAGCGCGTTCATGCGCTCAGCCTTCCAGACGCGCCCCGAGTTCGAGCCACTGCTCCTCGAGCGCCGCGGCCTCGGCCTCGAGCTCCGCGATCGCGGTCTGCCGCGCGCCGAGGGCGACGTAATCGCTCGGGTCGACGGCATCCAGTTCGACCTTCGCCGCGGCGATCGCGTCGTTCGTCTTCTCGAGCTTGCGCTCCGTCGCGGCGAGCTCCTTCTCGACCCCGCGTCGCTCCGCCCCCGAGAGCCCCGCGGCCGGCTCGCGACGTGCCGGACCTCCGGCAGCTCGCGCGCCGGAAGCGCCGGATGTCGGCACGTCGCGAGCCGACCGGGAGGCGGCGGCCCGCAGCTCGAGGTACTGGTCGACGCCGCCGGGGAGGTGCCGGAACCGCCCGTCGAGCACGGCGTACTGCTGGTCGGTCACGCGCTCGAGCAGGTAGCGGTCGTGCGACACGACGAGGAGCGTGCCGGGCCAGGTGTCGAGGAGGTCCTCCATCGCCGCGAGCATGTCGGTGTCGAGGTCGTTGGTGGGCTCGTCGAGGATGAGTACGTTGGGCTCGTCGAGCAGGATGAGCAGCAGCTGCAGCCGCCGCTTCTGGCCCCCCGAGAGATCCTTGACGGGCGTGCTGAGCTGGGCGTTCGTGAAGCCGAGCCGCTCGAGCAGCTGCCCCGGCGTGAGTTCGACGCCACCGGACACGTACGACGCCTTCTGCCGCGCGACGACGGCGCTCACCCGGTCGTCCATCACGTCGTCGAGCCCCACGAGTCGCTGGTCGAGCACCGCGATCTTCACGGTCTTGCCGGTCTTCACGCGTCCCGACGTCGGCGTCACGGTGCCCGCGACGAGACCGAGCAGCGTCGACTTGCCGGCGCCGTTGACGCCGACGACGCCCGTGCGCTCACCCGGGGCGATGCGCCACGTGACGTCCGTCAGGATGTCGCGGTCGCCATACGTCACGCTCACGCCCTCGAGGTCGACGACGTCCTTGCCGAGGCGCGTCGTCGCGAGCTGCGACAGGGCGACCTTGTCGCGCACGGGCGGCACGTTCTCGATGAGCTGGTTGGCCGCCTCGATGCGGAACTTCGGCTTGCTCGTGCGCGCGGGCGCCCCGCGGCGCAGCCAGGCGAGCTCCTTGCGCATGAGGTTCTGCCGCTTCGCCTCCGACGCCGCCGCCATCCGGTCGCGCTCGACGCGCTGCAGCACGTAGGCCGCGTAGCCGCCCTCGAACGGTTCGAGGATGCGGTCGTGCACCTCCCACGTCGTCGTGCACACCTCGTCGAGGAACCAGCGGTCGTGCGTGACGACGACGAGCCCGCCCCGGTTCGCCGGCCAGCGGGTCTTCAGGTGCCCGGCGAGCCACGCGACGCCTTCGACGTCGAGGTGGTTGGTGGGCTCGTCGAGGAACATCACGTCCCAGTCGTGCGTGAGGAGGGCCGCGAGCGCGACGCGGCGCTGCTGCCCGCCGGAGAGGTCGCCGATGCGTCCCTCCCACGGCACGTCGCCGAGGAGCCCGGCGATGACATCCCGGATGCGTGCCTCGCCCGCCCACTCGTGCTCCGCGCGCCCGTCGACCACGGCATCCGCGACCGTGAGGTCGGGGTCGAGCGTGTCGGACTGGTCGAGCATCCCGAGGGTCACGCCGCCCCGCCGCGTCACCTGCCCGGCGTCGGGCTGCAGACGCCCCGCGAGGATCTTGAGGAGCGTCGACTTGCCGTCGCCGTTGCGGCCGACGATGCCGATCCGGTCGCCCTCGTCGATGCCGACGGTGACGGCGTCGAAGACGGTGCGCGTCGGGAACTCGAGCCCGACGCCCTCCGCGCCGAGCAAGTGGACCATGCATCGAGCGTAACCTTGCGCGCGTGACCGCTCTGTTCGACGACATCCCCGTCGAGATCGTCGAGCTGCTCGCCTCGCCCGTGCACCGCTACGAGGGGCGCCCCGCCGACGGGCCGCGCACGGGAGGCGTCGACGAACTGCGGTCGTCGATCGAGCTCCGCGCCGGACTCGGCATCGTCGGCGACCGGTACTTCAACCAGCGCGCCCACCGGGCCTCCTCGGTGTCGATCCAGTCGGTCGAAGCGCTCGAGGCGGTCGCGGAGCAGCTCGGGGTTCCCGTACCGGGGCTCCGGCAGACGCGGCGCAACATCCTGCTGCGCGGCGTCGATGTCGACGCGCTCGCGCGCACGGAGTTCAGCCTCGACTCCGGGCACGGCGAGATCCGGTTCGCCGACGCCCGCCCCGCGAACCCCTGCGCGTGGATGAACGCGGCGATCGGCGACGGCGCCCACCGGGCGCTCCGCGGGCACGGCGGCCTGCGCACCGGTCCGATCGACGACGGCGTGCTGCGCCTCGGGCCGGCGACGCTCCGCATCCTCGGCTGACGACGCGACCGGGCTCAGTCGGGCAGGATGCGCGCCCCGTGCACGGGACCCGTCGCCCGCACGACGGTGAACTGCGCCGCCGAGAGTGCGACCTGCAGTTCGAGGGCGGTGTCGACGTCGCTCGTCAGGAACGCGACCGTCGGCCCCGATCCCGACACGATGCCCGCGAGGGCGCCGTTGCGCTCCCCCGTCTCGAGCACCTTCGCGAGCGACGGCTCGAGCAGCAGGGCCGGCGCCTGCAGGTCGTTGCGCATCGCCTCGGCGAGCATCTTCGCGTCTCCCGCCCGCAGCGCCTGGAGCACGTCGGCCCCGACGCTCGGAGCCGAGTTGACGGGGCCGAGCGTGTCGGCATGCCGGATGCGGTGCTCGTCGAGCGCACGGTAGACGGCGGGCGTCGAGAGCCCGAAGTCGGCGAGCGCGAGCACCCAGTGGAACGTGCCCTGCGCGAGCGCGGGCGAGAGTTCGTCGCCGCGGCCCGTGCCGATCGCGGTGCCGCCCGTGAACGCGAACGGCACGTCGGCGCCGAGGCTGCGGGCGAGCTCGAGCATCTCGTCGCGCGGGAGCTCGGTGCCCCACAGCGCGTCGCAGGCGAGGAGCGTCGCCGCCGCATCCGCCGAGCCGCCGCCCATGCCGCCCGTGACGGGCACGTGCTTCTCGATCTCGATGCGCACGCCACCCGAGTAGCCGGTGCGTTCGGCGAGCAGCTTCGCCGCCTTGATCGCGATGTTGCTCTCGTCGAGGGGCACGCGGCTCAGCTCGACGCTGCCGGTGACGCCGACCGTGAACGACGACGCCTCGGTGACCCGCACGTCCTCGTAGAGCGACACCGCCTGGTAGGCGATCGCGACGTCGTGGTAGCCGTCGTCCTGCAGCGCGCCGACCTCGAGGTAGACGTTGATCTTGCCGGGAGCCCGCACGTGCACCGCTCGCGCGCCACCCCGGGAGATCATGCCTCCNCCCTAGCTACGGGTCAGCCGCCCGCCGACCGGAAGGCGGTCGGCGGGCGAGGCGGCGCGGAGGGGCGCGCCGCCTCGCCCGTTCAGACCGCGCGCCGGCGGGGTCGCGACCCGAGCGCGAGCGCGAGACCGCCGACCCCGATCGCCGCGAGCGCGGAGAGCAGCGGCACCTGCAACTCGGTTCCCGTGTTCGCGAGCGCCGGCGGCACCTCGACGAGCACGATCGCGGTCGCCGGGAGCGTCGAGAGCTGTCCGCCCGGACCGGTGGCCGACGCGGTCGCGACGTTGCGCACCTCCTCGGCCACGATGTCGCTCTCGTCGACCGTGTACGGGTCCGACTCGACGACGACGCGCTCACCCGGGGCGAGCGACGCCACGGGGCCCGGCAGCAGGTCCTGGATCATCGTGTCCGCGACCTGGATGTCGGTCACCGTGCGGTTGCCCGTGTTGGTGATCGTGAAGCGGTAGACGATCTGCTCGCCGACATCCGCCCGGCCGTTGCCGTTCGTGTCGGTGAGCACCGCCTCCTTCACGAGTGTCACGTGCGCCTCGTCGGGCGCGAGCGGGACGGAGGCGACGTCGTCGGGCGACGTGATCGCCGTCGGCGGGGTGCCCGGAACGAAGCCGGTCGCCCGCGCGCGGTTGACGAGCTCCTGGGCGACGATGTCGGCCTCCGTCACCGTGTAGACCGCCTGCCGCACGACGCTGCCACCGGCCGGGATCGTGCCGACCGCGATCGTCGTGCCGAGGAAGTCGTCCTCGATCTCGATGTCGACGAGCTCGGTGTTGCCCGTGTTGCGCACCTCGAAGGTGAACGTCACGGTCTCGCCGACGTCGGCCATGCCGTTGCCGTTCGCGTCGTCGAACGCCGCCGTCTTGCCGAGCTCGAGCGCGGGGCTCGCGTACGGCACCGCCGCGGCGGCGACCGAGGACGCGACCGGGATGCCGCCCGGGGCCTCGGCGAGGGCGCGCGCGGTGTTCACGATCGAGCCGCCCGGCGTCGTCACGTCGGCGGGCAGCACCACGTAGTCGGCCGTGAAGGTGCGCGTCCCCCCCGGCGCGAGCGGACCCGAGTCGGGCGAGGTCGCCCCCGTCACCATCGGGTCGTCGATCGCGACCTGGTCGAGCGTCACGGTGCCCGTGTTGGTCACGACGAAGGTGTAGGTGAGGGTCTCGGTCGGGTCGGCGACGCCGTTGCCGTTGACCGGCCCGGAGATGACGACCGACTTCACGAGCGTGAGCGCCGGTCGCGCGGGCGGTGTCGGCACGGTCACCTCCGCCGGGTCGCTCGGCACGGGGCCGCCGGGGCCCGTTCCGCTCGCCGTCGCAGAGTTGAGCACCTCGCCGGCGTCGATGTCGGCCTGCACGACCTCGTAGAGGTCGGCGACGACGGTGCGGGACTCCCCGGGCGCGAGGTCGAACGGCGCCGGGAGACCCGTGACCCGCGGGTCGGTGATCGTGATGCCGGTGATCGTCACGTTGCCCGCGTTGCGCACCTCGAAGGTGTACTCGATGTGCTCGCCGAGGTCGGCGACGGTGTTGCCGTCGTCGTCGGCGATGCGCGCCGACTTCGAGATGAGCAGCGTCACGTCGATCGCCGCGGTGCCGATCGTCCAGGTGTCGTCCGCCGAGTCGACGGTCGGGCCGCCGGGCACGGTACCGCGCGCGAACGCGGTGTTGACGACCGAGCCGGCCAGGATGTCGGCCTCCGTCACGACGTAGGTCGCGCTGAAGGTCAGCGAGGAGCCCGGTTCGAGCGTCGCCGTCGTCGGCGAGATGTCGCTCACGAAGTCGTCGACCACGGTGACGCCGGTGAGGCGCGTGTTGCCCGTGTTGGTCACGAGGAACGAGTACGTGATGACCTCGCCCAGGCCGGCCAAGCCGTCGCCGTCGGAGTCGGCGAGCTCGCCCTCCTTGTCGAAGTCGAGCCCGGGCGCAACCGCCTCGGTCGTCGTCGTGCTCGGAGGCGTCGTGATCGGCGTGCCGTCCGGCGGCGTGCCCGTCGCGGTCGCGCTGTTGTCGATCGAGCCGGCCGCGACATCCGCCGCCGTCACCGCGTAGACGACGCTCACGGTGCGCTCCTGGCCGGGGGCGAGGTCGCCGACCGCCGGCACGGTGAACATCGCGTCGGTCACCGTGATGCCGGTGATCGTCACGTTGCCGGTGTTCCGCACGAGGAACGAATAGGTGATCTCCTCGTTCTCGTCGGCCACGCCGTTGCCGTTCTCGTCGTCGAGCGCCGCCGACTTGAGCACCGTCAGCGCCGGGTCGGCCGGAGGTACGTCGACCGTGACCGAGTCCGTCGAGGTGAGGTCGGGTCCGCCGAGCGGGTCGGTCGCGGTCGCCGTCGCCGTGTTGACGATCTCGCCCCGGTCGACGTCGTCCTGGTCGACGACGTGGCTCGCCGTGAAGACGCCCTGCTCGCCCGGTCGCAGCGCGGCGTATCCGCCGACCGGCGTCACCGCGCCGGCGGCGAACATCGCGTCGGAGAGCACGATGTCCTCGACCGTGAGGTTGCCGGTGTTGGTCACGACGAAGCGGTAGTCGATCGTCTCGCCGACGTCGGCGAAGCCGTTGCGGTTGGCGTCGTCGAGCGTCGCCTGCTTGTCGAGCGTGATCGCGGGCGCGGGCGTGGCGAGCGGCACCGTCACGGTCGACGGGTTCGACGGCAGCTCGGTGCCGGAGATCGGGGTCCCGTACGCCGTCGCGGTGTTGACGACGTCGGGGCCGGTGAAGTCGCCCGCCGCGACGACGAGCGGCGCGGAGGTGAAGACGAGCTGCTCCCCCGGCGCGAGCGTCGTGGTGCCCGGCCCGGTGATCGCGACCGAGCGCGCGTCGAGGAACGCGTCCTCGATCCGCACGCCCTCGACGACGACATTGCCGACGTTGGTGACGATGAAGGTGTAGCGGATCTCCTCGCCCTCCTCCAGCACCCCGTCGGAGTCGGTGTCGGTCCACTCGGCCGACTTCACGAGTGTGATGCCGGTGCGCACCGTCTCGGTCGTGGTCGTCGTCGGCGGCGTCGTGATCGGCGGGCCGCTCGGCGGGGTGCCGGTCGCGGTCGCGGAGTTCACGACCCGCCCGGCGCCGAGGTCGGCGGCCTGCACCTGATAGCCGCCGACGAAGTCGTGCGAGTCGCCCGGCGCGAGCGTCACCGCGTCGACGAGCGCCGGAAGCAGGGCGTCGGTGACGGTCACGCCGTCGAGCGTGACGTTGCCCGTGTTGGTGACGCGGATCGTGTAGGTGATGATCTCGGCCTCGTCGGCGACCCCGTTGGCGTTGGAGTCGGCGAGGCTCGCCGTCTTGACCGCCACGAGGCCCGGGCTCGCCGGGATCGCGATCGACGCGGAGTCGGTCGCCGAGAGGGCGCCGCCCGCCGTCGAGCCGTTCGCCGTCGCGGTGTTGTCGATCGAGCCGTCGTCGACATCCGCCTGCGTCACCGGGCGCGGCGCCGACGTGAACGTCGCCGAGCCGCCGACCGGGATGTCCGCGCTCGCGGGCGTGATGCCCGTCACGAGCGGGTCGGTGATCGTGACGCCCGTGATCGGCAGGTCGCCCGTGTTGGTGACGACGAAGTCGTAGCCGACGTTCTCGCCGACCTCCGCGACGCCGTCGCCGTCGTCGTCGAGGGTCGCGGTCTTCACGAGCGTCATCGACGGCACGAGCACCTGGAACGCGACGGTGCTCGTGTTGTTCGAGGCGACCGGGTCGTTCTCGTTGGCGAGCACGCTCGCGGTGTTCGTGATCGAGCCGCGCGCGGCGTTCGTCGCGACGGTGACCGGGATCGTGAACGTCGCGGTCGAATTCACCGTCAGTCGGCCGCCGCTGCAGGTGACGACCTGCCCCGCCCGGGAGCAGCCCGTCGGGAGGGTGCCGATGGTGAGCGTCGAGGGGATCGTGTCGCTCACCGTGTAGCCCGACGAGACGCCGGGCCCGAGGTTGCGCACCGTGAGCGTGTACCCGAGCGAGCCGCCGCGCAGCGCGGTGGTCGCCGAGACGGTCTTCGTGATCGCGAGGTCGGTGGGGTCGCCGAGGGAGGCCGCGGCGTCGTTGGACGACGAGGCGGGGCCCGCGATGATCGACACGACGCTGAACGTCGGCGGGTTGTCGCCGGGGTTGGTGACCCGGAGCTGCACGATCCCGCCCTCGTTCTTCGAGAAGCCGAGGTTGCCGTTGCCGTAGGTGAACGCACCGCCCGCGGCGCCGTGGCCGTTGAGGGCGGGGATCGTCCAGGCGACGACGTTGCCGTTCTCGGGGTTGAGCCGCGCGATGCGACCGTTCGCCCCGAGCGACCAGAAGTAGCCGTTGAGCCACGTGATGTCGAGCCCGAGATCTGCCGTCGCCCCGGTGAGGGCGCGCGACGACGTGGTGCCGGCGGCGTTGGCGACGCTCGTCCAGTAGAGCGTCGTGCCGTTGACGTAGTAGAAGCGGTCGGCGACGCCGCCGAACGCGCCGACGACGGATCCCGCCGCGGCGTCCTTGATGTTCGTGATGCCGCCGGCGGGCCCGATGCGCACGATCTTCGGCGACGCGCCGCCCCCGGTCGAAGCGCGCACGGCGTAGAGGAAGCCGTCGGCCTCGTTGAAGCCGAGGGCGTTGTAGGTCGGCGTCGGAGCGGCCGAGCCCACGTTGCTGAAGGAGATCGCCCCCGCGCTCTGCTGCCCGCTCATGAGCTGCGTCGGGTTGCCCTGGGCGAGGTAGACGATCGACTCGTTCGTCGGGAACGCCGCGAACGCCGGCGTGGCGGCGACGAGCGACAGTGACGAGCCGACGAGGAGAGCGGCGGAGGCGGCCGCGACGAACCGGCGGACCCCCCACGGACGACGGGCGGCGTGCCGAGAGCGCGCGCGACCACGGATGGAACGGACCACGGTGTTACCCCCAAGTGTTGCGACGCACCGCGAGACGGGACCCCCCGGTCCTGGCTGCTCGCGGCCTGATTCCCAGCGCCACGCCACACCCTAGCGGAGTGTGAGCGTTTCTCGCCTCAGGGGGTACGACTCAGGGGTACGCGTCAGCGGTCCGCGGCGCGGGCGATCGCGAGGAAGTCGCGCACGGTGAGCTGCTCGCCGCGCAGCGTCGGGTCGACTCCCGCGGCCTGCATCCGGGCGGATGCCGCCGCCGACCCGCCGAGCAGGTCGGCGAGCGCCTGGCGCAGCATCTTGCGGCGCTGCCCGAACGCGGCGTCGACGAGCGCGAACGTGCGCTCCCGCTCGTCCGCCGTGCCCGGCGCCTCCTCGGCCTCGAACGCGACGAGGATCGAGTCGACGTTCGGCACGGGCCAGAACACCTGGCGACTGATCGTGCCGGCGAGCGACCAGCGCCCGTACCAGGCGGCCTTCGCGCTCGGCGAGCCGTAGACGCGCGACCCGGGCGGCGCGGCGAGCCGCTGCCCGACCTCCGCCTGCACCATCACGAGCACGGTCTCGAGCGACGGCACCGTCTCGAGCAGGTGCAGCAGCACGGGCACCGACACGTTGTAGGGCAGGTTCGCGACGAGCCGGCGCGGCGACCCCGGGATGCCGACCCGCAGCGCGTCGCCCTCGACGACCGTGAGCGGGGCGCCCGGTTGGAGCGCCTCCACGGTCGACGGCAGCAGCTCCGCGAGGCGGGGGTCGATCTCGACCGCCGTGACGCGCGCGCCCGCCTCGAGCAGCCCGAGGGTGAGCGACCCGAGACCCGGGCCCACCTCGAGCACCTCGTCACCGGCGTCCACCCGTGCGGTGCGGACGATCTTGCGGACCGTGTTGGCATCCACGACGAAGTTCTGGCCGAGCTTCTTCGTCGGGGTGAGGTCGAGGGTCGCGGCGAGATCGCGGATCTCCGCCGGCCCGAGGAGGCTCAGGGCAACTCCAGCGGGGAGGTCGCGGTCACCGGTTCGTCGTCCCAGCGGCCGTAGACGAGCTCGGTGTTCGACGAGATCTGCGCCGCGAGCATCGACGCGTCGGTTCCGAGGTGGTCGGCCATGAACCGCAGCGTGTGCGGGATGAGGTACGACGAGTTCGGCCGCCCGCGCCACGGGACCGGGGTGAGGTAGGGCGCGTCGGTCTCGAGCAGGATCTGGGAGCGCGGGATGACCTCGAGCGCCTCGCGCAGCTCCCCCGCGTTCTTGAACGTGACGGTGCCGGCGAAGGAGAGGAACCATCCGCGGGAGGCGACCTCGCGCGCGAAGTCGGCGTTGCCGGAGAAGCAGTGGAAGACGGTCTTCTCGGGCGCTCCGACGCGGTCGAGCGTGCGCACCACCTCGCGGTGCGCGTCGCGGTCGTGAATCTGCAGGGCGAGCCCGTGCTCCTTCGCGATCGCGATGTGCGCCTCGAACGCCGCGACCTGCACGTCGCGGCCCTCCTCGCCCGTGCGGGAGAAGTCGAGGCCTGTCTCGCCGATCGCGCGCACCCGCGGCCGGGCCGCGAGCTCCGCGATGCCCGCGAGGTGCTCCTCGAGCAGCCCGCGCTCGGCGAGCTCCGGCACCTCGTTGGGATGCAGCGCGACGGCGGCGAGCACGCGCGGCTCGTGCGTCGCGACCTCGGCGCTCCAGCGCGACGTCTCGAGGTCGGTGCCGACCTGCACGACACCGCGCACGCCGACGCTCGACGCGCGGTCGAGCTGCTCGCGGTAGTCGAGCGAGCTCACGCCGTCCTCGATCTCGAGGTGGGTGTGGTTGTCGTAGACCGGCACGACGAGCGGCACCGGCGGCGGCGGGTACTCGACGGGCTTGTCGTCGGGGCCCCGCTCGCGCGCGCGCAGGAACGGCTCGGTCACGACGCGGGCGCCGCCTGCTCGTCGGCCGCGAGCTCGATGCGCGGGAAGAGCGGCTCGAGCGCCGACACCGTGCCGCCGACCGGGCGGTCCCAGGCGCGGTTCACGCGCTGGTCGGCGAGGTCGCCGGACTCTCCGAGCGCGGCCCACAGCTTCGCGGTCGCCTTCGGCATGACGGGCGAGTACAGCACTGCGAGGGTGCCGACGCCGTGGTGCAGCGTCGCGAGCACCTGGTCGAGACGCTCCGCCTGCGCGGGGTCCTTCGCGAGCACCCACGGCGCCTGGTCGGTCACGTAGCCGTTGAGCGCGTCGACGAGCTTCGCGACCTCGGCGAGAGCGTCGTGGATGGCGAGCTTGCCGATCGCGGCGTCGGCGGCATCCGTGACGGCCCGCTCGAGCTCGACGATCTCGGCATCCCGCTCGGCCGTCGGCACGACGCCGCCGCGGTACTTCTCGATCATCGCGACGACGCGGCTGCCGAGGTTGCCGAACCCGTTCGCGAGCTCGGCGGTGTAGCGCGCCGACAGGTCCTCCCACGAGAACGACCCGTCCTGCCCGAACGTGATCGCCGAGAGGAAGTAATAGCGGAACGCGTCGGATCCGAAGACGTCGGTGATCTGCGCGGGCGCGATGCCGGTGAGCTTCGACTTCGACATCTTCTCGCCGCCGACGAGCAGCCAGCCGTGGCCGAACACCTGCTTCGGCACGGGCAGCCCCGCGGCCATGAGCATCGCCGGCCAGATGACGGCGTGAAAGCGCGCGATGTCCTTGCCGACGAGATGCGTCGCGGGCCAGCGGCGGCGGAAGTTCTCGGAGTCGTCCCCCCAGCCCGTCGCGGTGATGTAGTTGAGCAGCGCGTCGAACCAGACGTAGACGACGTGCGTCTCGTCCCAGGGCACCTTGATGCCCCAGTCGAAGCTCGAGCGCGAGATCGACAGGTCCTCCAGGCCCTGCTTGACGAACTGGATGATCTCGTTGCGCACGCTGTCGGGCTGCACGAAGTCGGGCTGCGACTCGTAGAGGTCGAGCAGCGCCTGCTCGAAGTCGCTCATCCGGAAGAAGTAGTTCTTCTCCTTGAGGATCTCGACGGGACGCGAGTGGATCTTGCAGAGCTTCTGGCCCGCGTAGTCGCCGTCCTCGGTCTCCATGAGGTCGTCGAGCTGCTTGTACTCCTCGCAACCGACGCAGTAGTAGCCCTCGTACTCGCCCTCGTAGATGTGGCCCTCGTCGTAGAGCTGCTGGAGGAACTTCGCGACCGCCGACTCGTGCCGGGGGTCGGTCGTGCGGATGAAGTCGTCGTTGGCGATGTCGAGCGTCTCGAGCACCGGCTTCCACGCGCTCTCGACGAGCTTGTCGGCCCACTCCTTCGGGGTGACGCCGTTCGCCGCGGCGGTGCGCTCGATCTTCTGCCCGTGCTCGTCGGTGCCGGTCAGGAGCCACGTGTCGTCGCCCGACTGCCGGTGCCAGCGCGCGAGCACGTCCGCGGCGACCTCCGTGTAGGCGTGGCCGATGTGCGGCACGTCGTTGACGTAGAAGATCGGGGTCGTGATGTAGAAGCTGCCGGGCACCCGATCAGCCTAGCTTTCGGCTCTCCCTGTTACAGGCGTCCGTGCTCCGCCCTTCGCGCGGATCGCCGCCTCGTAGAGGTCGCGCGTCGAGAGGCCGGTCGCGCCGGCGACGTCGGCCGCGGCCTCCTTGAGCCGGATGCCCGCGGCCGCCATCTCGAGCACCGTCGCGACGGCGGTCGGCAGGTCGGCCCCCGCCTCCGCGGGCGCGCCTTCGACGACGATCACGATCTCGCCGCGCGCGCCCTCGGCGAACCGCTCGGCGAGCTCGGCGAGGGTTCCCCGGGCGACCTCCTCGTGGAGCTTCGTGAGCTCGCGGCAGACGGCGGCGCGGCGGTCGGGGCCGAACGCGGTCGCGAGGTCGCGGAGGGCGTCGGCGAGGCGGTGCGGCGACTCGAAGAAGACGAGGGTGCGGGGCTCGGATGCCAGCGGGGCGAGGGCGGCGACGCGCGACTTGCGCGGCAGGAAGCCCTCGAACGCGAACCTGTCGGTCGGCAGCCCCGCGACGGCGAGCGCCGTGAGCACCGCCGAGGGACCGGGGATCGCGGTGACGTCGACGCCCGCCTCGATCGCGGCGGCGACGAGCGCGTAGCCCGGGTCGCTCACTGTCGGCATGCCGGCATCCGACAGCACGAGCACGTCCTCCTCGCGCGCGAGGGCGACGAGCTCGGCGGCCTTCTCGCGCTCGTTGTGCTCGTGCAACGCGACGAGGCGCGGCCGGTTCTCGACGCCCAGGCCGCGCAGCAGCTGCACGGTCACGCGGGTGTCCTCCGAGGCGACGACGGCGACCCGTTCGAGCGTCTCGACCAGCCGCCGGGAGGCGTCGCCGAGGTTGCCGATCGGCGTGGCGCCCAGGATGATCACTCCCCGATTGTCGCCCAATACGATGGCGGGCATGACGGTCGCCGAGCAGCCGGGGTCCCGGCTCGACGACTGGTGGACCCGCGTGCAGAGCCGTCCGGGCGCGCGCGCGGCCTGGCTCTGGGGCGGTCCCGCGGTCGTCACAGCCGTCGCCGCCGCCACCCGGCTCGTCGGGCTCGGGCATCCCGACACGCTCGTCTTCGACGAGACCTACTACGTGAAGGATGCCTACACCCTCTCGCAGCTCGGGTACGAGGGCAGCTGGCCGGCCGACGCCAATCGCGCGTTCAACGCCGGCAACGCCGACGTCTTCCAGACCACCCCGTCGTTCGTCGCGCACCCGCCGCTGGGCAAGTGGATCATCGCCGCCGGCCTCGCGGTGTTCGGCGCCGACGACCCGTTCGGCTGGCGCGTCGCGGTCGCGGTGACCGGCATCCTGCTCGTCGTGCTCACGATGGCGGTCGCGCACGTGCTGCTGCACCGCCCGCTCCTCACGGTGATCGCGGGCGGGCTGCTCGCCATCGACGGCAACGCGATCGTGCTCAGCCGCGTCGCGCTGCTCGACACGATGCTCGCGTTCTTCGCGCTGCTCGGGGTGCTCTTCGTGCTGCTCGACCGCGGGTGGCTGACGGCGCGACTGCGCGACCACGTCGCCCGGCACGGCGCCTCGGGATGGGGACCGGTGCTCGCGTGGCGACCGTGGCTGCTCGCGGCGGCCGTCGCCTTCGGGCTCGCGACCGGGGTGAAGTGGAGCGGGGTCTACTTCCTCGCGATCTTCGGCGTCTACGTCGTCGTCGCGGAACTCGTGCTGCGCCGCCGCGCGGGGATCGAGTTCTGGGCGACGGGCGGCATCCTGAAACAGGCGCCGGTCACGTTCCTGCTGCTCGTGCCGCTCGCCGCGGTCGTGCACCTCGCCACCTGGACGGGCTGGTTCGTCACCGACGGCGGCTACCACCGGCAGTGGCTCGAGAAGGGCGGCCAGGCGTGGGAGGGCGCCCTCGCGTGGGTGCCCGCCGCGTTCCAGAACTGGTGGCACTACGAGGCGGCCGTCTACGCCTACCATGTCGGTGAGACGAGCCCGCACGGCTACCAGTCGAATCCGCTCACCTGGCTGTTCCTCGTGCGGCCCACGTCGATGTACTGGAACTCGCGCCCCGACGGGCTCGTCGAGACCATCCTCGACGTCGCGAATCCGCTCATCTGGTGGGCGTCGACCGCGGCGGTCGCCTACCTCGTCGTGCGGGTCGTGCGGCGCCTCCTGCGCGGGGCCCGGGTGTGGCGCGAGGTGTTCGTGCTCGTCGGCCTCGCGGCGGGCTACCTGCCGTGGCTGCTCTACCTGCACCGCACGGTGTTCACCTTCTACACGATCGCCTTCGAGCCCTCCCTGATCCTCGCCCTGACGATGGCGCTCGGGATGCTGCTGGGCTCGGCGACGCATCCGCGGTCCCGGCGCACGGCCGGTCTCGTCGTCGTCGGGGCGTTCCTCGTGGCCTGCGTCGCGGTGAGTGTGTTCTTCCTGCCGATCTGGACGGCGGCGGCCGTTCCCGACTGGTTCTTCCGCATCCATCTGTGGCTGCCGACCTGGCTCTGACCGATCTCAGAAATCTGTAACACCACGGGAACCTGACACGTCCTACAATTCCCGCGGGGGCCCTACGTGGTTTGGAGACCCCGGATGTCGAGCCGCCGCCGCACCGCCGCGGGCTTCACCGCGCTCGTCGCCCTGACCGCCGCCCTCGTGCTCGGCGGCACCGTCGCCGCGATCGCGGAGGACGGCCTCGAGATCACCGGCCCCGCCTCGGCCGCCGCCGGCAACGTCACGATCACCGGCACCCAGAACGCCGAGGTGTCGGGCGTCGTCGTGCGCAATGGCCCCGCGGTCGACGCACCGCTGCTGTGCAACATCGCGCCGAGCGCCGACACGACGTGGGAGTGCGAGGCGCCGCTCGAGACGGGCTACCGCGTCGTGAGCGCCTACCAGGGCGCGCGCACGGCGACCTTCGGCATCGCCGTCGGCGCCTTCACCGCCCCCACGCCGTCCGATCCCAGCCCCGACGTGCCCAACGGCTCGCCCGCGGTGTTCTCCGGCACCGTCGACTTCCCCGGCGGCCCGAACTCCTACGTCGAGGTCTCGATGCCGGGCGTCCCGGGGTCGTGCACCGACACCTCGATCGGCGCGGGCGGCGAGTGGCAGTGCGCGATCGACCTCCCCGGTCTGGGCGCGACCGGCGGCAATCACGACGTGCACATCACGCAGTACGACCTCGGCGGCATGGTGTCGCCGACGACGACGATCACGCTGTTCTACGGGATGCCGCTGCCGCCCACGTTCTCGATCACCTCGCCCACCGAGGAGCAGATCTTCGACTGGACGCCCGACGGCATCGTGATCTCGGGCACGACGCCGGTCGGCGACCCGATCGACGTCTACCTCGACGGCGAGTTCGAGCTCTGCAGCTTCTCGCCCGTGTCGACCGCGTGGTCGTGCGGGCCGGTGCCGATCGACCTCGGCACGCACTTCATCACGGCGCAGCAGCCCGGGATGCCCGACGCCGACGTCAACATCGAGATCGTGCTCGGCCCGCCCGAGCCCGACGAGGCGGGCTACAGCTACGTCGAAGGCACCACCGTCGCGACCTTCTCGGGGTCCGGCTATCCGGGCGCCGATGTGACCGTGGCGATCGAGTTGGACGACGCCGTCACCCGCGAGTGCGCCGCCCCCATCGCCGGCGAGTCGACCACATGGTCGTGTCAGATCCCGATCGACGATCTCGCTCCGGGCGAGTACAACGTCTTCTTCTCGCAGGAGTTCGAGGGCGACGCGAGCATGTCGATGTCCCGCACCCTCGAGATCACCGGTAGCGGGCCGCTCCTCACGCCGGTGCTCACGTGCACGTTCTCCCCGAACGGCGGGTTCGCGGCGAGCGGTGCGCAGCCCCTCGACCACCTCGAGCTCAACCACATCCTGGCCTACGGCGGCCCCGGCGGCGGCAGCGGGTCGACCGGCAGCGGGTCCGGCGGCGGCTTCGGTGGCGGCGGTTCCGGCGGCGACCACTCCAACGGCGGCGGATCCTCGAGCGGCGGATCGGGCGATCCCGGCACGGCGGGCTTCGGCAGCAACGGCGCGTGCGGCACCAACACCGGGCTGCCGTTCACCCCGGGATACCTCTTCGACTACGAGACCGTGCCGAACTGCTCGACGGAGGGCTGCGGCGTGACCGCGCTCGCCGCAGGGGACTACGAGGTCTTCTACCTCGTCTCCGACGGCGAGGCGGGCTACGACACGAGCGGGCACAGCTTCCTGTTCCGCATCCCCGCGGCGCCGCCGATCTCGAGCGTCGCGAGCACGACCAACTCGGTCATCCTGGACGGCTCGGGCGCCGCGGGCGACACCGTGCGCATCGAACGCCCGACGGGCGCCGAGCTGTGCACGACGACGGTCACGGGCGCGGGCACCTGGGCGTGCCAGTTCCCGCGCTCGTCGGCGACGTCGGCCCGCGCGATCGCGATCGACGCGCAGTCCGGCGGCATGTCGGCCTTCTCGCCCGAGCGCGCCATCCCGGTCGCGACGACGCCCGCGCCCCCGACCACGACGCCCACGCCGCCGCAGACGCCGAGCGACCCGGTCACGCTCGTCGCGTGGTTCCTCGAGTTCGGCGGCGACCTGTCGAACCTGCGGCCGGGCGACAGTTTCACGCTCAACGTGTCCGGCATGCCCGAGGGCACCTCGATCGAGGTGTGGATGCATTCCACCCCGCGGCTGCTCGGCACCGCGACGGGCACCGGCCTGCCCATGCAGATGCAGCTGACCGTGCCGGAGGACATCGAGAACGGGGCGCACGAGATCGAGATGATCGCGATCACTCCACTCGGCACGCACTACTTCTTCTCGAGCGACGCGATGGTGTCCGGCGGCGTCGACCCCGTCGCCGAGCCCGAGGAGGAGCCGGAGGAGGAGCCGACCGGGGAGGGCGGCGGATCGGGCGGCTCCGGCGGGTCGGGCGACCGCGCCGACCCCGGCGCCCCGAGCGCTCTCTCCGACGCCTTGCCGACGCTCGAACGCATCGGGGCGAACCCGATCGCGGTCGCCGTCGCCGGCGGTCTCGCCCTCGCGCTGCTCTTCCTCGTCGCCCTGCCGACGGAGCTGCTCAACGCCTCGCTCTCGTCGAACACGACGCGTCTCGGCCGCTGGTACGGGGCCGTCGACGGCGCCGCCACGCGCGCGCAGGACTGGTTCATCCGCGTGACCCGCTCGCGCGCCCTCGCGGCGGGCCTGCTGACGATCGTCGTCGCGATCATCTACGGCTTCGTCGATCCGAACTTCGGGTTCGACCTCGTGTCGCTGCGCCTCGTGCTGTCGCTCGCGATCGCGTTCTTCGTGCTGACCTTCGTCGCCTCGTGGGTGTCGGGACTCATCATCCGGCGGGCCTGGGGAGCGACGGGCGTCGTCTCGCTCCAGCCGTCGATCCTGGTGTTCGCGGTCGTCGGCGTCGTCGTGTCGCGCCTCCTCGACTTCTCCCCCGGCATCCTCATCGGCATCGCGATCGGCCTGGAGCTCATCCAGGCGAGCCGCCAGGTGTCGGCGAAGGCGGTGTTCGTGCAGCTCGCCGTCGTGACGGGCTTCGCGCTCGCCGCCTGGGTGGTCTACTCGCTGTTCTCCCCGGCGCCGGACTTCGGCGGAATGCTCGTCGAGGACACGATGGTCGCGATCACCGCCGAGGGGCTCACCGGCGCGCTCATCGCCGTCTTCCCGCTGCGCTTCCTCGACGGGCACGAACTGTGGCAGGTGTCGAAGCGGCTGTGGGTGCTCGCGTTCCTGGTCGTCGGCACGGCGTTCGCGCTCCTCGTGCTGCCGACCGCGATCGAGGGCACCGAGGTCGCCGACTACGGCGTGTGGCTGCTCGTGTTCGCGGCCTTCGGCCTGCTGTCGCTGCTCATCTGGCTGCTCTTCGCCCGCGCCGCGAAGCGCGAGGAGCAGGCGGAGACGGTCGACGCCGACGCGTCGTAGCACGGCGAAACACGGCGACACGCGGCGATACCCTGGCGGAATGGCAGATAGGGAGTACGGCTTCAAGACGCGCGCCATCCACGCGGGCAACATCCCGGATGCGGTGAGCGGGGCGCGCGCGATCCCGATCTACCAGTCGAGCGCGTTCGTCTTCGACGACACCGCCGATGCCGCGGCCCGCTTCGCGCTGCAGAAGTACGGCAACATCTACAGCCGGCTCGCGAACCCGACGGTCGCGTCGTTCGAGGAGCGCGTCGCGAGCCTCGAGGGCGGCCTCGGCGCCGTCGCGACCGCGTCGGGTCTCGGCGCGGAGTTCATCACCTTCGCCTCCCTCGCCGGTGCGGGCGACCACATCGTCGCGGGGGCCTCGCTCTATGGCGGCTCCGTCACGCAGCTCGACGTCACGCTGCGCCGCTTCGGCGTCGACACGACGTTCGTCGCGGGCACGAACCCCGACGACTACGCGGCGGCGATCACCGACAAGACGAAGCTCCTCTTCGTCGAGTCGATCACGAACCCGTCGGGTGAGATCGCCGACCTCGAGGGCCTCGCCGACGTCGCGCACGCGCACCACCTGCCGCTCATCGTCGACTCGACGGTCGCGACCCCCTACCTCAACCGCCCGATCGAGTGGGGGGCGGATGTCGTCATCCACTCGGCCACGAAGTTCCTGGGCGGACACGGCACGACCCTCGGCGGCGTCGTCGTCGAGTCGGGCCGCTTCCACTGGGCGAACGAGCGCTTCCCGCTGTTCGACACGGAGGTGCCGCACTACGGCGGGCTCAACTGGCACGGCAACTTCGGCGAGTACGCGTTCCTCACGCGGCTGCGCGCCGAGCAGCTGCGCGACATCGGGCCGGTGCTCGCGCCGCACTCGGCGTTCCTGCTCGCGCAGGGCGTCGAGACGCTCCCCTACCGGATGCAGGCGCACGTCGACAACGCGCGCGCCGTCGCCGAATGGCTCGCCGCCGACGACCGCATCGAGTTCGTCAACTGGGCGGGGCTGCCCGGCCACGCGCACTTCGAGCGCGCGCAGAAGTACCTGCCGAAGGGTCCCGGCTCGGTGTTCTCGTTCGGCGTGAAGGGCGGCCGCGCCGTCGGGCAGCGCTTCATCGAGAGCGTCGACCTCGCCTCGCACCTCGCCAACATCGGCGACGCGAAGACCCTCGTCATCCACCCGGCCTCGACGACGCACGCGCAGCTCACCGAGCAGCAGCTCCTGGATGCCGGCGTGCTCCCCGGCCTCGTGCGCATCAGCGTGGGCATCGAAGACGTCGACGACATCATCTACGACCTCGACCAAGCGCTCGACGCCGCCGTGAAGGGAGAATGAGCGCATGACGATCGCGACCCCCGACCTGGAGACGGTCCACCTCTCGAACGGGCTCACCTGCGGCATCCCCGCCTCGAGCCCGCTCGCGAAGCTGCTGCGCAGCAAGCGCACCTGGGTCGGCCCCACGGCGAAGGACCGGCTGAAGATCCTCCAGCAGGCGAAGACCGTGGCGATCGTCGGCGCCTCGCCCAACCCGGCGCGGTCGTCGTACTTCGTCGCGACCTACCTGCAGCAGTCGAGCGACTACGAGCTCTACTTCGTGAACCCGAACGCCGACGAGATCCTCGGCCAGAAGGTCTACAAGTCGCTCGCCGACCTGCCCGTCGTGCCCGACATCGTCGACGTCTTCCGCAAGGGCAGCGACATCCCGTCGGTCATCGACGACGTCGTCGCCATCGGCGCGAAGACGATCTGGGTGCAGCTCGGCATCTGGAACGAGGAAGCCGCCTACTACGGCGAGGAGAAGGGCCTGACGGTCGTCATGGACCGCTGCCTCAAGGTCGAGCACGCCCGCTTCCACGGCGGCCTGCACCTGCTCGGCTTCGACACCGGTCAGATCACCTCCCGCAAGACCATCCGCTGACACTCGGTGGTCGAGTAGCGCCGCAGGCGCGTGGCGACTCGGTGGTCGAGTAGCGCCGCAGGCGCGTGTCGAGACCCGCTTCATTACCTCCCGTTTCGCCACGACCCGCCCGCTCCGGATGCCGGAGCTAGCGTCGAGCGCATGGCAGGTCCCGTGCTCCCGTCGCCCCTCATCTCGGCCCAGTGGCTGGCCGACCACCTCGGCGCCGACGACCTCGTCGTCGTCGACGCGTCGGTCGTGGCGTACACGCCGCCGACCGGCGGCTCCGGCTACCTGAGCGGGCACGAGCAGTACATCGCCGAGGGTCACATCCCGGGCGCGCTCTTCGCCGACCTCATCGAGGACTTCTCCGACCCCGAGGGCGGCTACCCGTTCACGCGGCCCGACGCCGCGCGGTTCGCCGCCGCGGCGGGAGCGCTCGGCATCGGCCCCGACTCGACCGTCGTGCTCTACGACACCGCGCACGGCCAGTGGGCGGCGCGCGTCTGGTGGCTGCTGCGCGCGTTCGGGCACGACGCCGCGGCGGTGCTCGACGGCGGACTCACGGCGTGGCGCGCGGCGGGCTTCCCGGTCGAGCAGGGACACCTCGAGCCGCGGCCCGCGAAGTTCCGCGCCGTCGAGCGGCCGGAGCTCTGGGTCGACAAGGCGTTCGTCGAGCGCGCCGTGCGCGGCGAGGAGGACGTCGCCCTCGTCTGCTCGGTGCCGCCGAAGGAGTTCTCGGGCGAGGCACGGGGGCCGCGCGCGCGGGCCGGCGTCATCCCGGGATCCCACTCGCTCGCGCCCGTCGCGCTCGTCGACCGCGAGACCCGCGAGACTCTGCCCGACGAGCACCTGCGCGCCCTCGCCGCACCCGTGCTCGGGGCCCCGCGGGTCGTCACCTACTGCCACGGCGGGATCGCCGCCGCGGCCGCCGCACTGCAACTCGTGCGGCTCGGCGAGCCGAACGTCGCGATCTACGACGGGTCGCTCAGCGAGTGGTCGGCCGACCCCGACGCGCCGCTCGCGACGACCGCACTCGTCTGACCCGCACCCGGTTCGATCGGCGCGGGTCAGGAGATCTCGTTGCCGATGCCGTTGTCGATCTTCGACCCGACGCCCGAGCCCGAGGTGATCACGTTGCTGCCGCCGTCGACGATGACCGTCTCGATGGCGCCGTCGGCGAGCACGGTGTTGCCGTCGCCCCGGATGCGCAGGTCGCCGATCGCGACCACCGAGATGTCGCTCCCCTGACCCTCGATGCGGAGCGACGCGACCTCGCCGCCGACGAGGTCGGCCCGATCACCGCGGATGACGAGGGTCGCGATCGAGGTGAACGCGAGGTCGATCCCCGTGCCCTCGAGCGTGACGCTGCCGCACGCGCCGAGCACGTAGTTGCCCGGACGGTTGAGCACGATGTCGTCGCAGTCGTAGTCGGGCTCCGGCTCCGCCGGCGTGGTCGCGTCGGGAGTCGGGTCGGACGACTCGGGCGGCGTCGACTCGGGAGCAGCCGTCGAGCCGCCGTCGGACAGGAACGCGCTCGTGCAGCCCGTGAGGAGCAGCGCGGCGACGGCGAGGGCGGCGAGACGCAGCGTGCGGGGGGAGTCCTGAGCCTGCCGAAGGGTCATGACGCGAGCCTAGCGGCGAGGGCGCTCGCGTCGGTGAGCGGCAACTCGCAGACGAAGTGCTCGCACAGGTAGGCCGTGTCGGCCCCGTCGCGGGCGGTGCGGGCCGCGAAGAGCTCGAAGCCGGCGGCGGCTACCTCTCTGGTAACCCTTTGCGCCTTCCTGCCTATCCTGCTGATGGC